>Ga0265313_10000618_pt1 | contig 36885 bp, 38 predicted proteins | sample 4123metaG_FD_203122 | JGI IMG/M metagenome (GOLD analysis project Ga0265313, IMG submission 203122) | Rhizosphere microbial communities from Carex aquatilis grown in University of Washington, Seatle, WA, United States - 4-1-23 metaG | ecosystem: Host-associated > Plants > Roots > Rhizosphere >... | reverse complement strand
GGACTTCGGGATCGCCGGCCTCGTCATCGTCGGCGATCGCGGGATGATATCGCAGAAGCAGATCGAGTCGCTTCGCGAGAAGGAAGGCGTGGCCTGGGTGACGGCGCTCAAGAGCGTCGCATTCGGACGCTGATCAACGCGGGAACCCTGCAACTCGGCTTGTTTGATGAGCGCAACCTCTTCGCCTTCCAGGATGAGCGCCTTCCGGGCGAACGCCTGATTGCGTGCAAGAACCAGGAGCTGGCCAAGATGCGCGCACGCAAGCGCCAAAGCCTTCTCGATGCGACATGCAAGGAGCTCGACAAGGTGAAGAAGATGGCCGAGAACGGCAACGTCGTCGGCAAGGGCGCGATCGGAGTCCGTGTTGGGAAGGTCATCAACAAGTACAAGGTGGCCAAACACTTCGCGCTGGAGATCGAAGAAGACAGTTTCACGTATCGCATCCGTCAAGAGCGTGTCGCGGAGGAGGCTGCGCTCGACGGGCTGTATGTGATCCGAACGTCGCTGTCGGCGGAGCGCGCAGACGACGAACAAGCCGTGCGTCACTATAAGAAACTCGCCAACGTCGAACGCGCCTTTCGATCGATCAAGACCGTCGACCTGAAGGTACGCCCCATCCACCATCACCTCGAGAATCGAGTGCGCGCGCACATCTTTCTGTGCATGCTGGCCTATTACGTCGAATGGCATATGCGCGAAGCCTGGCGACCCATCCTCTTCGCGGACGAAAACCAAGCCGCGAAAGAGAAGCGAGACCCGGTCGCTCCCGCCACCCGCTCCGACGGCGCCACCAAGAAGGCCGCGACCAAGCGTCTCGAGGATGGCACAGTCGTGCAGAGCTTCCGCACATTGCTGGCTGACCTGGCCATGATCACGCGCAGTACTTTCGCCCCTGTTGGTGATCCCAGCGCGAGCCGGACTTTCACGATGACCACCGAGCCTTCGCCGTCACAGAAGCGGGCGCTCGCGTTAATCAACGCGATCGTCGTGTAGGCAGCGCTGGACACGACGATCGTCAGTTAACTGCACAGAATAATGGGGGATTGCGCTCGCTTGGCGCGGGAACTTCAGCCTAGACGAGGCGGAGCCGCGGTCGCGCGTGCGCTGCGGCGGGGGCCTCGCCGCCCTCAACACTGACCAGTGCTAGGCCACGAACCAAACCGTCGACCTCCGACACGGGCAGCGCCGCTTCGCGCGCCAGGTCGGCCATCGTGGTGCCGTCGTCGCGCATCAGCGCAAAGAGCTTCCGCAGCAGCTGCGACGTTTCGCGCGGGATCGTGTTCGGTTCACGCGTCCTGTACCCGAGCTCCGCCATCTGGATGCAGATCGTCCGGTACTGCCAGTCGCTGAGAACGCCGAGCGCGTGAAGGCGGTAGGCCATCGCGGCGAGCGAGACGCCCCACCGGCGCTTGAGCTGGATGAGCACCGGAATGGAGGGAACGCGGGGCGCGTGCGCGAGCACGCTCGCGCGTGGCATGAGGAACGCGGAGCCGAACGCGTCGGCCTGCGTCTCGGCTTCTCGACCCTGCGGGGCGCCGTGCTGATGCAGAACCAAGTGCGCCGTTTCGTGCGCGAGGTCGAACCGTCCGCGCTCGGCGGACTTCGAGGTGTTGACGAACACGTAAGGCCTTCCCCCTCGCCAGAGCGAGAAGGCGTCGATCTCGCGGCAGTCGTCGACGAGCGAGAAGACGCGAACGCCATGCGCCTCGAGCAGGTGGAGCATGTTCTTGATGGGCCGTTCGCCCAGGCCCCAGCGCGTGCGAAGGGTGGCGGCCGCGGCCTCGGGCGAGTCCTCCCGAAGGTCGGGTAGATCCGCGGGCGGAAGCCGGTAGCGCGTCTCGAGTCGCTCGGTCAGATCCATGGCCAGCGTGCCGGCCGCCAGCACCGCGTTGCGCTGCGCCGCCGTGCGCTTCGAGAGCGCCCGGAAGCTGGCCGTACCCTCCGTGATGGGCTCGAGCTCCGCGGCGCAGAAGAACGCTCGCGGGAACCCGAGCACCTGGGCCAGCCTGTCGATGGTCTCGTCCGCGATGGCGGGGTCGTCGCCGCCCTCGAACGCCCGAATGCTCCGATCCGAGACGCCGACCAGCTGGGCGAGCTGCACCTGCGTGAGCCGCCGGCGATGGCGCGCCAGAGTCAGCCGCGAAGGCGAGAAGCGCGCCATCACTTCCGGCTTACGTCAACGACCACGTCCTCGTCGGCCGCGTCGCTGGCGGTATCGGTCGTGAACTCCGGCGGCAGCTCGACGGTCAGCGTCGGCAGCGGGATCCGGAGTCTCCAGGTACGCACGTACCCGGCGTCATCGATCGACTCCGGGAGCGAGAGCTCCGAGCGCACCTCGGTCGTCGTCGCATGAACGAGCAGGATCCAAGTGAGCGGGCCCTTCGCGCGCTTCTTCGTTCCGGTCGAGAAGAGCTCGAGCTGGTTGGCCTCGACGGCTTCGTGGGTGGCGCGCCCCTTCGGATACTTCGTTGATGGCGTCTTGTCCGTCCCCGTGAACGCGTCGCCGGCGGCGACGGCGATCGCCACGTCGCCCTCCGGGTTGATGACCGTCGAGAGGCCCGAGTCGCTCTTCGTCCACCCTTTGGGCAGGTTGATCTCGCGCAGCGAGCGGACGATGCGCGACCAGGCCGAGTATCCCGGCGCCGTCGGCGGATCGTTCGCGGTGCAGCCCCGACGCGCGAGCTCGCCGGCGTTCACCGCGTCGACGAGGTCCTGAAGGTTCAAGCCCAGTTTCGCGAGGTCCTCGGCGGGGTTGTCCGAGATCACCGGGCGACGAGACGACATGGCGGTCATGCAGCAGTCCTTTCCGGAGCGTGGCCCGCACGCTCCAGCATCTTCGCTTCCGCTTTTACCACCTCAGATGAGGTTTGAAAATAGGAAGTTGTCCGTCCCCGCGTACGCGGGGCGCTCGGACCCCGGGGGTCCGGCTTGGACGATTTCCCGCAACACTCGCCCCCGTCTGGCCGATGGAAAAGGCATGAGGGACATTGTCTGGTTCGACCTCGGCGAGGGTGAAGGCGTTCTCGAGCTGCCGGAGCAACACGCGCCAGGCGGGCCCGTGCTGGAGCTGCACGTCGTCCAGGCGAGCGATACCGGCTCCACGATTGCTTGGTGGGAAACGGAGGGCGGGGCGTTCCTCGCGGCGGCCGCCGTCGGCGCCGGTTGACCCCCGGCTAGTGGAAGCTACGCGTGTAGTCGCAGCCTCCACCCCCCTTTTTCCATCCGGAGCAGCCCCAGAACTTCGAATTGTCGCCGCGGTTCGTGCGGACCTTCAGGTTGAGCCCGCATTTCGGGCACGTCTGCGGTGCGTCCACTGCGTGCTGGTCCTTCGCAAAGCAGACCACGTGGACGTCGTCGGCGCCGGCCGCCTTGAGCACGGACGCGCACTCTTCGCAGGTACTCCCGGTCGTATGCACCTCGTCGACGAGCAGGACGCGGAGCCCCTTCCAGTCGTACTCGGTCTCGTAGGCGCCCTCGACCGCCGCTTTCCGATCGTGCAGGCCTTTCGACTTGTAGTCCGGGATGTCGCGCAGGCACTTGAGGCCGTCCCGGATGATCTTCACCTTCGCCGGCAGCAGCGGCTCGAGCTCGTCGAACAATGCCTTGAAGCGGTCGCGCTGCTGCCCCGGCTTCGGGGGCACCGAGGTCACGACGAACAACCGCTTCCATTCGAGGTTCTCGATGAACGAGGCCAAGGCCTTCGCCAACGTCTTCGCCGGCGCGTCCGAGCCCTTGAACGTCAGCAGGTCGCTCGAGAGCTTGCTCGAGGCATGGCGCGGGTCGCCCGACGTGAAGTAGCGCCCGAGCGTGCTGAGCCGCTCGTTGTTGTCGCAGGGAAGCGCCGAGCCGCGGTGCCAATCGACGTCCTTGCCATCGTTGACGCGCTCGGCGACGTAGCGACGCCGCGCGAGCTTCGCGGGCACCAGTAGAGGGCCTGGCTCGAAGAGCAGGACGTCCGGCGCCGTAGGCGCGAGCTCGTCCAAGTCTTCGACTCCCCAGCCGGCACCGACGGAGGCGACGTCAGCGTGGTGGCTAGCCTCGACATCGATGACGTGGTCCCCGATGTGGACGGCGTCGTCAGCATCGACGCCGAGCTGCTCGAGCGCGTGCTTGAGAGGCTCGGGATCGGGCTTGTGCTGCGTCGTGTCGTGGTAGGCGACGAGCACGTCGTACTCGACGCCAAACTTCTTCAGGACCGCCTCGGCGTAGTCCCGCGGCGAGCTCGTGATCACCGCGACCTTGTGACCAAGCGCGCGCAACTTCGCCGGCATCTCGTGGGGCGGAGGGTCGAGCTCGAAGGCCACGACCTTGTCGAGGCTCGCCATCACTTGCGTCCAGAGCTTGGCCGCGCGCAGGTGTGCGATCGCCGAGGAATCGACCAGGGTCATGTCCAGGTCGAACAAGAACGCGGCTGCCATGAACCTCCCCTAGAACATGCCCATCTGCTCACGAGCTCGGCGCGGTGCCGGCCCATGATCCTTGGCATGCTCAAGGAGAGCGAACAACTTGTCGTAGTCCTCACGGCTCTCGAGGGGGACGGCCAGCGGCGTCGAGGCAAATTCCGCCTCCAGGAGCGCCCCGTACTCCCCGTCGGCCTCGATCCTACGCTTGAGCTCGCGGCCCGTTTCGCGCGTGAGCGCGACGATCCCCCGGCTCTTCGCCTCCTCGGCGTGGCGCCCGCGCGGCACGGGCGCGAAGAGCAGGCGCTGCTGAAGCATCGTGAACCGCACGGTGTGCATCGAGCCGCCAACGATGTCCGTCTGCATGACGATGGTCCCGAGCGACATGCCGCTCTGAAGCCGATCACGCTGCACGAGGTTGCGCCCGACCGGTGGAGTCTTGAAGGGCTGCTCGCTCACGAGCGCGCCGCCCTGGTCGAGGATGCGGCGGGCGAGGGGCTCGTTCGACTTGGGGTAGACCGTGTCGAGCCCGTTCGCGAGCACGGCGACGGTATGCGCGCGGTGCTCGAGCGCGGCCTCGTGGGAGAGGGTGTCGACACCGATGGCCAAGCCGCTGACGATGCTCCAGCCGCGCTCGGCAAGGACCGCGACGATCCGCTTGGTCACCTCAGCGCCAAACTGGGAAGGCTCGCGCGTACCGATGCACGCCACGCTGCGAGGGCTCTCCCGGAGGGTTCCCTTGACGTAGAGAACTGGCGGGCGGTCGGGGATCCGGCGGAGGAGGGCTGGGTACTCGCCGTCGGCGACCGTGAGGACCCGGACGCCCTGGCGCCTAGCCTCGTCCAAGATGCTCGAGGCCCGGTCGTGCGCGGCGGCCCACGCCGCCCGATCCGCAAGCGAAGCGCGCGCCGGGCTCGTGACCATGTCGAGGTCCTTCGGCGATGCGTCTTGGACGTCGCCGAGCTTGGCGAACCGCGCGCGCAGCTTCTCGACCGCCTGCGGGCCGATGCCCCGCATCGACAACAACGTGAGCACGCCGAGGTTGCTCGAGGACGAGGCGTCGCGGTTCATGGGGCCTCCGCCCGCGCGCCCCGCTTGCCGAGCGCTCCTCTGAGGACGGCAAGCGCGCGTTCGGGCTGATGCCGGAACATCTGCTGGATGTCCTCCGGCAGGTGGCCCGCAAGGACGAGCAAGGGCTCGGCCGCCACCCCGAGCTCGCCGGCGATCGCGCGAACCACCGACTCGGGCGCAGCGACGATCCCTCGCTCCATGCGGCTGAGGAACGAGGGGTCGACGTCCAGACGTCGAGCCAGTCCCTTCAGGGTGACGTCGCGCTGAGCTCGAAGAGCGCGAAGGCGCTGACCGAGGACGTTCGAGAGCTTCGCCACACACGAAGTCTGCCCGGATGGACAAGGTTTGTCACCCCCTTATCGGAACCGGACCGGCGTACCTGTGTACGCGCTTCTCCATCTGCCTCTACGCCAACCAGAGCGCCAGATAGATGTGCTGGAGCCCCTCGGCCGTGCTGCCGCCGGAGTGGGCCTGGTCGTTGCTGTTTTTGGGGTGATTGTGGAAGTGCTTGATCAGCGCGTCCTCGAGATCGAGCGCGCGCTCGACGCTCTGGGTCTCGTAGAGGCAGCGAATCTCGTGGCACCCGTGGTCGCCGCTACGCCCTTCCATGTTCACGGAGCGGCCGATGTAGAACTCGTCGACGCTCGCGCCGGCGACGGCGGCGGCGATGCTGCGCTTGAGACGCGCGAGGATCTCGTCGAACGAGCTCATGCTGAAGGATACCTCTGGCGGGCCCGGGAGCACCTGCGGCGAGGCCCCCGCGCGAGGCGACCTGCGCGTCCCCGGTGTGGGGGTCCTCGCAGATCCGGCACGCGGTGCCCGCGGGCAAGCGCGTTCTGCGCACGGTCCCGGCAGAGAAGGAGAACGAGAGGCGGTCCGGCGGATCGCTGGCGCCCGCGAAGCCCGTCACCATGCGCAGCAGCTCGGTGACGGCGGCGCCGGCGACCGTCGTGTTGAAGGAGATCACGGCCGGCTGCGGCAGCTCGGCGCCGAGCACGTATCCCTCGGCGCGGCCTCGCTCGCGCTCTTCGTCCGAGAGCTGCTCGACGCGGAGCCGCTCGGGGTCGAGCAGCCCCTCGCACGCCATGCAGGGACGCCCGGGCCCGACGAGGACGACGCGCCCGCCGTCGCCGGTGACCGTGCCGCTCGCATCGACGCGGAAGACGGTCCCGAGGTCGATGACCGGCACGCACGCGTCGTACGAGAACCGGTTCAGCAGGGCTCGCGGCACGTGGCGGTCAACACACGAAAACACCACGTCGCAGCCGTTGAGCGCCGCGGCGTCCGCGGCGCGGAGCAGCGCGCGGGGAACCGTGCGCACGTCGACGCCGAGGCCGCGCGCGTACCGCGCGACGACCTCGACCTTGGCCGTCCCCACGTCGACGACCGTCGCGCCGATGATGCGCGAGACGTTCGACTTCTCGACGACGTCACCGTCGACGAGCACCAGCTCGCCCACGCCAAGGTGGGCGAGCTGCGCGGCGACGACCGAGCCTGTGCCGCCGGCTCCAACGACGCCGACACGCAGCCGCTCGAGCGCCGCCTGGCCCGACTCGCCGAGCGCGAGATGCTGCCTGTGGTGGGTCTCCGAGCTCGCCGACGCCGCCGCCGGCCACGTCGTGAAGGTGCGCCCCACGACGGCGAGGACGGCCGGGTGGCTCGTGGGGTCCTCGAACAACCGCAGCGTCGCCGCGCCGTTGTCGCCGGCGACGACAATCGAGCCGTGGGGGACGCCAGGGACCTGCACCGCGAACGACGGCATGAGCCGCGCGTCGCCGGCGTCGTCGGCCCACGAGAACCACGGCGTCGAGGTGCCCGGGTGCGAGTGCGCCGTGATGATGCTCCACCCCTTGTCGCGGGCGCGGCGCACCAGGCGGTTCAGCGCGACGGGGTCGATGCGGATCCGATCGATGCGTCGCTCGAGGTAGGCGTCGTCGGGCACCGGAACTACCTGGCGGATGACGAGCACGTCCCCGTCGTCGTCGCCGCGAACGACCTCGCCGAAGAGGATCGCCGCCGTCTCGACGTCGTGGCGAGCGAGGAGGTGGCTGATGAGAGTGACCCAGAGGGGCTCGCTGATTCGGGTGCGCATGGCTGGCCTCAGTTCCCGCGCTCGAAGCGCGCGCGCACGCAGCGCATGTAATCGCGGAGAGTGCTGACGCCGGGCTTCCAGGCGCCCGGATTCAGGTGCCAGGAGAAGCGCTGCCAGGTCCCGCCGAGCAGCTGCTCGTCGCCGGTGCCCGCCGGCAGGCCGCCGGCGGCCGTGCGGATGCCCGGGTTCACCCAGAGCATGTCGGGCTGGCCGTCGGGGAACGTCGGCGGCAGCTTGATGAGGAGCCGCACCGAGCGCGGCGTGTACGCGCAGGGCAGCGGGTAGTCGTTGATGACGACGAAGGTCCAGCCGTCGGGCTGGGGCAGGACCTCGAACGCGCACGAGAGGCCCAGGTCCTCCCCCGTGATGGAGACGGGCCGGCCGTAGTCGGCGGGCGGCTGCGAGTGCAGGTGGTCGCCGTTCTTGAGCGTCACCGTGGTGTCGTTGCCGATCACCTCGTCCTCCCCCTGCTTCTGGAGAAAGAGCGTGTCGGTCAGAGGGATCCCCGCGAGCGTCTTCAGCGACGCCCCGGTCTGCACCGGGTTGTCGAGAACGAACTTCTTCGCGTTGATGAAGACCTCGATGTGGTGGTGGGGCGAGGGGCTTTCCATGATGGTTCCTTCGTCGCGGGGGGTTGTGTCCCGCGAACACGTGGAACCTGCGGCATCCGCCCGGCAGCCGCCGTCAAGCTCGCGGCCGGCCACGCGCTCCCCGCGTTGACCGCGCCTTTACTCCCCCACGAACGCCGACCCGTTGTACCGGTAGCCGCCGCTGACGGGCAGGAAGAGCGCAGCGGGCGGCACGATCCCCGCCGCCTCGAGCTGCTGCTTCATCGTCTCCTCGGCCTTCTTCTTCGCCATCCGGGCAGTGTTCTCGGCGGCGTTCGGCCCGGCCAGGGCCACGATGAGTTCGCGCTTCGTCGCTGGCGCTCCGCGATGCGTGGACGCGGCGACGTGCTTCACGAACGTGAAGCTCCCCTCCGAGAGCCTCATCTCGATGCCATAGAGCCACACGGAGTGCCGAGGGACGTCGACGATCAGGTGTCGCGTTGCCCTGCGCGATCGCGAGCATCGACCTCGGACTCGAGCCGCAGGGAGCGAACGAGCGCCCGTCTGACCGCCAAGCGGTCGGGGGCAAGCGACTCGATTTCGACGCTAGGGACCGGCCACGCGGTCGAGACGCTGGCTCGCGGGGCGATCACGACACTGCCGGTCGGCCAGGTCGACGCGTGTCGGGCGAGATCTCCCGCGGGCGCGCGCAGCGCGAGGAGGAGCTCGAGCCGCCTCGACCCGAGCGTGCACGGGCCGATGTCGTACAGACCGTCGAGCGTCAGCTCGCGTGGGCTTGACGAGGTCTCGAGGGCAGCCGCCCAGCGAGCTGCAAGGCGTGCGGCGTCGAGCTGAAGGCCTTCGACGTCAGAATGCGTTAACCCCCGGCCCGGCATGTCCGAATGGACGCTCTCGCCGAAGAACGGCAGGTCGCCCTCTTCAACAACGACGTCGAGCACGTTTCCCGCGGCCGGCGACTCGGCGTGAGGTAGCGAGGCGCGCCTCATGCCGCGGAGAACGCCCTGATTGCTGAAGGTCTCGACCATGGCGGGGCCCAAGTGACGGCTCCACTCGGCCCTCGAGTGCGCGCCGACCGCGAGGTCCCAGGACAGCGGTGCGGTCGATCCATCCTGCACGCGGTAGATGCCCATCCACTCGAGAGCGACGAGCACGATCGCCTGTCGCGGGCCGCGCGGTACCTTGACCGAGTCGGGCCGGACCTCGACGGTCAGCGGCCGACCGCGGCCAGAGTAGAACGCGAACTGGAAGCGCGCGGAAACGAAGTCGCCCTCGGTGGGCGCGACCCGCATCGTGCGACGCATGAGCTCGAACGCGTCGTCGTCGGTGTAGTCGCACGATCCGCCTTCGTGAGGCCGAAACTTGGCGTGCGTCAGCGAGACGCTCCGGATCTCCGTGCTCGAGTGCCGCTCGAGCACCGCCGGGCCGTCCTTCAGGGGCTCGAGGGAGCAGGGGCAGGCGATCAGATGCTCGCTGTCATCCCAGAACACCTCGCCGGCGAGTTGCCGGTAGCCGTCGACGAGGTTGTGCGGAGCGTGGACCGCGGTCAGGTCATCGTCCGCGTCGTAGACCAGCAGATCGCACTGGACCGGCCTATGAGGCAAGGGTCGTCGCCCGCTGTCGGTGAAGGTCACGGGGGCCTGCATGCGCTTGCCGCGCACGATCACGATGCGGTGCACGTTTCCCTCGCTTCGGAGCGTCACGTCGACACGATCTCCGAGGCCGAGCCCGTCGAGCCAGGACGTGAGGCGCTGCCGGAGATCCGCCACTCGCTCGTCGAGCCGCTCGAGCGGCTTCCCGGTGCGCCCGCGAAATTCGTGAACGCGGCTCGCGGGAAGGGCGGCCACGAGCGCTCCGGTCTGCGCTCGGTCAAGCGCTCGCCGTGCCGCATCGTTCGTCGTGGAGAGAAGCGCGACCCGCGCGACGTACTCGACGGGCGCGGCGCTCCGGAAGGCGCTCCTGAGGGATCCCCTGGTTTGTTTATTGCATAATACAAGTTAATCTTTTAATGGCGAAACGCCTCGGTTAAGCGGAGTGCGCATGAACAAGCGCGCTCCCAAGCAGCAATCCGAGTCGGCGCGGATCATTGCGCCCGAGGACGTCCGAAAGATGGTGTCAGACCTCTTTGCGCAGGACATGCACGCGCTTCGCGTTCTGTCGTTGGGCAACGGAGTGATCGGAGCGGTGTACGCCGTAGCGCTGTCGATCCACGCCATCGGACAGGGTTTGGCCGTGGCGACAGGGGTAACGGCCAAGGCGGCGATCAAACAGGTCGACCGGCTTCTGAGCAACAGCAAGCTGGTGCTGTGGGAGGTCTTCGAGCCGTGGGTTCGGTTCGTCGTCGGCGAGCGAACGGAGATCGTCTGCGCGCTCGACTGGACCGAGTTCGACAACGACGACCACGCTACGATTGCGTTGCACGTCATCACGTCGCATGGGCGAGCCACGCCGCTGATGTGGAAGACGCATCCGAAGTCGTCGCTCGCCAAGCGACGCAACCTGTATGAGGACGAGTTGCTCAAGCGATTCCGCGAGATCCTCCCCCGCGAGGTGCGCGCCATCATCCTGGCCGACCGAGGATTCGGCGACCAAGCTCTCTACCAATCCCTCGCCGGAGCCCATCTCGACTTTGTTATCCGTTTCCGCGGCAACATCCTCGTCGAAAGCTCCGATGGGGAGAGTCGGACAGGCGCGGAGTGGGTGCCCTCGAACGGCCAAGCCCGCAAGCTCGAGGATGCTCGAGTCACCTCCGACAAGACACCCATAGCCGCAGTCGTCTGCACCAAGGCTCGAGCAATGAAAGATGCGTGGTGTTTGGCTTCGTCGCTGCGGGACCGAACGGGCACCGAGATCGTCACCCTTTACGGACATCGCTTCTCCATTGAGGAGAACTTCCGGGACACCAAAGACTTGCGCTTCGGCATGGGCCTCTCGGCCACCCACATCGGTCGCTGCGATCGACGCGACCGCCTGCTGCTCATCGCGGCTCTGGCCCAAGCGCTGCTCACCCTCCTTGGCGCTGCCGCCGAAGACTGCGGCCTCGACCGCACCATGAAGGCCAACACCGTCAAACGACGAACCCACTCCCTCTTTCGTCAAGGGTGCTTCTGGTACGCATCCATCCCCGCCTTGCCCAAGCCTCGCCTTGAGCTCCTCATGCATTCCTTTCATCGCATCCTTGCCGAGCACGCCGTCTTCCAGCAGATCTTTGGCTTTATTTGAGGGGATCCTTCAGAAGGCGCTCAAGTCGACGTTGGCGTCGCGCGCGGCGCTGGTCAGGCGCTCGACCCCGTCCTCCGATCCGAGGTTGTACATCCACTCGAGCGCGAGTTGGAGCGACTCGGGGAGCCCGCTCACGCTCAGCCGCTCGACGATGTACTCGATGCTCGCTCGCTCCCGTTCGAACCCCGGCGGCGCGCCGAACGCGTCGAAGAGCTCGAGCCAGACCGAGGGCTCGAGCGCGTCGATGACGGTGGCGTCGAGGAACCCGGGCGCGGGGGTCGAAGCCGCCATGCTGAACACTTATCCACCCCACGGCCGTCGTCCAGTCCAGCTCGATGTATCGCCCTGCTTTGGCTAGCGAATCCCATCTTTTGCGAGCAACTCGAGGGATGTAGTCGCGCACCAGCACGCCGCGTTCAAGACAGCGCATCCGTACCTGTCGGTGCATGTGCTCAGGAACGTCCGCCACGATGCGCTTCTCGCTGGTGTCGGGACCAATGCCTCAGCCTCGCTTCCGGCCATCGTCACGAGCTCTGAGCCCGACGTCGCGACGCGCCGAACGTGAGACTCATTTACTCATTTGCGTCGCGCAGCATGGCCCAGAGGGTGGGGAGCTTTCCGACTGGAAAGGGTTCGACGCCCGCCTTGAACCTCGACACCTGCGCGCGCTCGACGCCGAGCTTGCGCGCGAGCTCGGCGCCGAGGCCGCGCCGCTCGGCCATCTTCTTCCGCAGGAGCGCGCGCACCTGATCCTGCGAGACGGAAGGCGTCGCCGGCGCCAACGTCGTCGCGGCGGTCGCCGGCGGACGGCGTGGAGGCGCGTCGCCGGCGACGTCGATGGCGGAGGCCTTCGCCGCGGCCCGAATGAGCTTGCGCATGACGCTCGAGAGCGAGGCCTCGACGCCGAGGTCCTCGAGCTCGCGGCGCTCGCGCTCGACGAGCTGCTCGAGGAGCGCGCGATCGCGTGCGCTGAGGCGCAGCGTGACGAGGACTGACGGACCGTCGCCCATCACACGAGACCCTTGGCCGGGTTGTTCACGAAGACCGTCGCGTGCTGGATGTACCCACGCGCGACGCTCTCGGTCTTGTGGCCCGTCTGCCGCATGATCGCCTCGAGCGGCCGGCCCTTCTCGGCGGCCGTCGTCATGAAGCCAGACCGCTGCGAGTGCCCCCCGTAGCGCGAAGGGTCGAGGCCCGCGGCCTGCGCCGCGCGCTGCACGATCCGCGCGACGGAGCGATCGGAGAGCCGGGTCTTCGACACGTGCCCGTAGCGGTCGACGCCGCGGAAGATCGGTCCCTCCTTTATTCCTGCTGCGTCGAGCCACGCGCGGAGCGCGCGCACGGCGCAGAGCGAGGGGGCGGAAGCGTGGGGGATGCCCTTGTCGAAGCCCTTGGCCTCCTGATCGCGCTTCGAGCGCCGCACGTGGACGAGCAGCCCTTCGCGTTGCTCCTCGACGTCCGCGACGTCCAGGGCGACGAGCTCGGAGCGGCGGCACGCGCTCGACCAGCCGAGCGTGAGCAGCGCACGGTCTCGTAGCCCGACGAGGTCCTCGTCGAGCGTCGCGACGAGCGCCGCGAGCTCGTCGTCGCTGACGGGCGCCTTCTTCGTCGACGAAGTGCCGATCTTGCGCCGGATGCCGGCCATCGTCTCGCGCACGGCTGGCTCGCCGCGTGGCCAGACATAGCCGCGCGAGCGATGCTCATGCGCGATCGCCGCAAGCGTCTTCTCGATCGTGGAGACCGCGGCGCCGGCGTCGGCGAGCGCAGCGAGGTACACGGCCACCGTCGCGGGCGGCGCCGGACACGCGCGGAGGCCCCGCGACGTGCACCAGCCGTCGAAGCTCGCGAAGCTCGAGCGGTACGCGCGCCGGGTACTCTTCGCCTTGCCCTCTGCGACGTAGCGTCGAGCGCTCTCAACAAGCTGCTGGATGGACTCAACATCCGTGGGCGTTCGGCGGGCGAGGGGGGCGGGCATGGGGTCCTTGGGGGCCGGCGGGTCACGTCCGAGAAAGGGTGCTTCTCGGACACGAGGTCTTCGAACCGTAGTTTCGTGAGACCGGCGTCGAGTGATGTTGAGTGTATTGCAATAGGCGTCTGATTGCCATCGCGACGCCGGGTGCTTCAGAGCCCTCGTGCGGAGCGAGGGCCGCGAGCGTGCTCCCGCTTGGCGCCGGGAACGACCCCCACCGGCCCCATCGGGTTGGCGGAGAGCTGGAGCGGAGGAGTAGATACTCATCTGCCCATCGGCAGGCGGCACGCCCGCTTGCGTCCGCGGCCACCACGCGCTGGAGTTAGATGCCGATGGAACCGCTTCATGAACTGCGCGACTCGATCCTGCGCCACGGCAAGGGAGTTCCGCTTGCTACTCCTTGGAGCGATCGTCTCGGGCTCAAGTTCATCGTCGAGAGGTCCACCACCGGGGAACCGATCCACCTTGTGCACGAACCGCTCTTCGGTGTGGTCGTCCAAGGAGAAAAACAGCTCGCGATTGGCGACAAGCTGTTCACGTGCAGACGGGGACACTCTCTCGTGGTCTCGGTGGATCTCCCCGTCACGCTTCGGATATCCGGCGCGAGCCCCAACCAGCCGTATCTTGCGATCGCGATGGCGCTCAAGCCGGCCCTAGTGGCGACGCTCCTGCTCGAGGCGGCGGGCGCCAACGGGTTCCCCATGGAGGCCGCGGGACTGGGCGTTGGCGTGGCACCGAGGGACCTTCTCGAAGCCATCGTCCGTCTCGTTCGACTCCTCGATCACCCGCGCGACGTGCCCGTTCTGGGACCGCTTGCTGAGCAGGAAATCATGTGGCGCCTGCTCTGCAGCGAGCAGGGGCCTAGGCTGCGTCAGGTGGGGCTGGCAGATAGTCACCTCTCGCAGCTTGGACGCGCCATGCGGTGGATGCGCGACAACTACAGCGAGAAGGTCCGGATCGAAGAGCTCGCGCGCCTCTCGGGCATGAGCGTCACCTCGTTTCATCGGCAGTTCCACGCCGTCGCCTTCATGAGCCCCCTTCAGTACTTGAAGCAGATTCGCTTGCAGGAGGCTCGCGCACGGCTGCTGGCGGGAGCCGAAGGCGTCGCGAGGGTTGGGCATGTCGTTGGTTACGACAGCGCGTCTCAATTCAGCCGCGAGTACAAGCGTGCGTTTGGCTTTCCACCGGGTCAGGACGCTCGCATTCTTCGCGCGTCGGCGCGGCCGCGACTGAAAGCGCCGCGGACCGCGAGAGCGCGCTGACAAAGCGCGAGAGTGGCGACGAGCGCGCATCATTTGTGCGCGTGGTTCACGGGTCACCGGGTGCGTCTCCGGCGGATGGAAGTCTCGGGTCGACGGCTCGCGCATGCGATCGGCTGTGTGGATCCGCCCTTTGTTGGAAGGATCGTGCAAGATACTGGTACGTCCGTTCTACGGCTTCGCGAATCGCCTGCGTATCTTCAGCGGCGTAGGGAAGGAGACCCGCGATGAGCAAGCACATCGAGTTTGCGACCAGGATAGGTACGTGCGGCGGAGAGGTCGCCGAGCCCGAGGGGACCGCGAAGGCCGGCGCCGTCGTCGTCGTGCATGATTGGCGCGGCATCGACGACGAGATGCGCGCCAAGGTGAGCCGCTTCGCTCGCGAAGGGTTTCTCGTCCTCGCGCCAGACCTCCATCATGGAAAGGTGGCGACCAACGACGAGGAGGCCCAGAAGCTCATGTCGGTGTTCGACTTTGCGGGCGCCGTCGGAGAAATCGGGAGCGCGGTCCAATGGATCAAGAAGCAGCCTCGTTCGAATGGCAAGGTCGGCGTCGTCGGCTTCAGCCTCGGCGGCGCGCTCACCTTCGCCACCACCTCCTTCGTGCCTGGCATCAGCTGTGCGATCCCGTTCTACGGCGTCGTGGAGACGTCGAGGCTCGATCTCGACAAGATGACCGCTCCGATCCAGGCGCATTTCGTTCCGCACGACGACTGGGTAGACCCGGGCAAGGTACGCCAGATCCAAGAGGCTCTCGAGGCGCGCGGGAGGTCGATGGACCTCCACATCTACGAAGCAGCCCGCCACTCGTTCATGGGCGAACGAGACAGGGCGACGTACGACGAGCCCAGCGCGAAGAAGGCCTGGGAGCGGGCGCTCTCCTTCCTGCATCAGCATCTCGGCTAGTCATGCGGAAGGCGACCTCGACGTCTTCCGCCTTTGCCCACGGTCCGTCCACGATCCTCCTCGGTGATCTCGAGGTCGTTCGGCTTGGCTTCGGCGGGATGCGCCTGCCCGGACCGGATGCTTGGGGAGAGCCGGAGGACTTTGCGCGGGCACGCGATGTCCTTCGATGTGTTGTGTCACAACTCGGGATGAATTTCATCGACTCGGCATTGTTCTACGGGCCCCGTGTCGCCAACCGGCTCATCGCCGAGACCCTCCACCCATACCCCAAAGGTCTTGTCATCGCGTCGAAGCTCGGAGGGCGACGGACGTCCGACAAGGGTTGGGGTCTCTTCTGCCGTCCCGAGCAGATACGCGAAGGCTGCGAGACCGATCTCCGGGAGCTTCGTCGCGACGTCCTTGACGTCGTGCACCTCCGCTACATGGGGAAGCACGCTCCCGTGCCGTTTGCCGAACAGCTCGATGCGATGATCGCGCTGAGGAACGAAGGACAGATTCGCCATCTCGCGCTGTCAAACGTCGGCCCGTCTGAGTTTGAGTTCGCGCTGCCCCGAAACCCGCGCTCGGCGATCATCGTGCGCAGCCGCGTGGCGCGCAGCCGTGGATACCTCTCGAGCTGCTCGAGGATGAAGCCCTTGTACGCGTCGAGCTTGCTCGGCCGAGGCTCGCGCGCGGGCTGTCCAGTGGCGTCCTGGGCGAGCACGCGCGTGACGACGTCGTGGTGCACCCCCAGCTCGGCGGCCACCGTGCCTTCGGGCCACTTCTCGGCCTGCACGAGCCGAAGGATCTCGCTCTCGCACTCTTTGCTGACCGTCATGGCGACACCCCCTGCAAGCAGAGCTGCCGCAGATCACCGAAGCAGCCCAATCCCCCCAGAGGCCCCGCGCGACGGCGATGCGCCGGACCGCGAAGCATCACCTCCACGTCGAAATGCAGATTGCGCACGCCGAAGCCCAGCGCGTCCTCCAGCCGCAATGCAGACATAGATTCCTCGGTATCCGCACAGAGAACAACGCAGAGCGGGCGCTGCTGCCAGAGCGCCAGCCCCTCGAGCAGCGTGGAGACCGCCCGCGGATGCGCCGAGGCCGACGGGCCCAATACCGCGCGCAGCCGTTCCTCGCGCCCCTCCATCATCAAGATCCGCGTCGCCTCGCGCCGGGGATCCATCGTCACCGTCCATCGATTCATCGGTCCTGCTCCTGGCCGCCTCGGTCGTCGCCTCCGGGTTGGAGGCGAGCGCCGCGCCGCGCGAGCGCACAACACGCCAATCGGCAGGCCCACCAGAAGGGGGATCCGTTACGACCTGCCCATCCGTTCCCGGCGCGACGGGCGCCAGAACACCCCGCCGCCAAGCCTTGCGTCCTCGCCGGCCCGGGTGCGCTTGGCGAAACCAGTGCTGCCGGTCGCGGTTGTTCTGCCGACCCTCCACCGTCGTCGCTTCCAACCGCCGCGCCGTGCGACAGATCCGCGCGCGCCCTACGCCTTGGCACGCCTCGCTGCAGTAGCGGCGCTCGCCGAATCGATCGCACTTGGCGCACGCGTAGAACCCCTCGCCGCAGGCCCCACAGCACGCAAAACGAAGCGTCTGCTCAACTCCCTCATGCTCGTGCACGCGTCGCTTCCCCGGACGCGTTTCGCTCCCGGGTTGACCCGGCGCTCGCTCTCAGGCACCGTCCGCGGCGTCCAGAGCCGCGTCCGCGTCTGGGCAGAAGGCGCGGGGTTGCCGCCCTGGGCCTTCACTCTTTTGTGCGTCCATTTCGCCGCGCCTTCTACGCGAGCACGCGCGCCGACACGAGCGGGGATCCTTCCCGCTGGCTCTCACGCAAGAGGGCGGCCTTTGCCCCCGTGCTGAACGAATGCTCGGCGTCCTACGCCCTGCGGCGTCCGGGATCAGGCGGTTCTTCGCGTCGCTCTACACCCGCGTGTGCGGACAATCGAAGTCGCCGTATTCGATGACGTGAAACAGTGGCGACTTCGCTCCGCGTACGTGGTCCCGGTCGTTGATTGGTTCTGCTTCCGTCATTGCTGCATACCTCCACTCGTGTCACCGTGTTCCGCGCAACTCGGGAACACTTGGTCCTGTCGAACGGTCGGGAAAAGCCAGATCACGGTCCAGGAACGCAATCGGAGGGACTAGAGCAGTACAACTTGCAACCGAAGTTAATCTCCGGCCCCGGGCAACCATATGCGCACACGAGATCCTGCCCGCCGTCGCGTGTTGGTCCGGAGAAGCACGCGCCGCCGTTTACGGTGCAGTCTTGACACGCGACGCCGTTGCGGCCGCAGGCGATGCTTTGCGAGCCCTCCACAATGGGACGCACGGACGCATCGAGGAACTCGGACACCGCCTTGCAATCGGCGTGAAGAGCGTCGGCCAGCGCGAACGCCTCACTCGCCATCGCCACTCGTCCGAGGATGTAGCTTCCGCTGACCTCGGCTCATTTGGCCGCGCCTCCGCGGACGCGCTGCCCTGCGCTTTGGCCTCGCGAGCGATTCCGAGGCGGGGCGCGGGGCGGCACGTCCCCCAGTCCGGCGCCGAGCGCGCCGCGGCCGCGGCTCGGCTCACCAAGGCGGCAGACGGAGGCGTTGCCCAGGAGGACCGTTGCGCGTCTGCTCAGGCGAATTAGGTTCAGGCTTACTAGCGAGCGAGTCTTGACCCTGTCCCTCTCGATGGCGACCGCCCTTTGGGCAGTCGCGTTCCTGCTCGGCGCATTCACCTCGTGGGCACCCGAACGGGTGCAGGAGCGCGCCGATCCCTGGAAGCCGGCCCCGCCGCTGGAGCGACTCGCATCGACCTATGAGCCTCCCGGCGAGGACATGGCGAGCCGCTTACCCCCGCCCACCAATTCGATCAACCTCACTGAGTTGCATAGCTACGGGGGCGGGATCCTCGTCCAAAACCTTATTGTCCAGCCGGACGGCCCTTTGTACGTCACCGCCGGCGATGACGAGAGGTCAAGCATCGCGTTTGATAACACCGCCATTCTCGCGTGCCGCGTTCGCGCGACATTCACCGCCGGCAACGGTGGCCCGGGCCGGCAGGGCGGCCATGTGAAGGTGACAAATAGCTCCTTCGCAACCGAGAGCAGCCCGGCCGGTAAGGCCGCGTGCGGCGCGCGGTAACATTGTTGCGCCGGCCGCCATGTCCGTGTTACCAAAGCCGCGATGGCGTCTTTTATTTAGACGGCTCGGGCCGAGCCATGCTAGACGCTTGTTCATGCGTAACTGGGTGCGTGCAAACTGGAAGGCGATTGGCGGTTTAGTTGGGCTCGCTACCATCGTCGGCGCCGTTTTCACGGTGCTGTCGTTCCTTCGCCCTGTGGCGGCGCCGACCGCGACCGCCACCCCGCCGGAACCTGGTGCCGTTGATTTCCGTGGGGGGGACAACAATGGCGGCGGGGTGTTCATCGAGAACTCGCCGATCAATGGTGCTGTGCCGAAGGTCCGCGCCGGAAACGGCGGCCCGAATGGTCCGGGCGGCCCAATCCACATCGACAACAGCCCGATGACCCCGCCAACCCCGGCCCGATGACGCTTGCCGCTACGCTCGCTGCGGGGTTGATTCTTTGCGGCGTGGGTTGCTCCTCAGCCCCGCCCGAACAGTTTTCGCCGTGGGCGCCGGCGCCGCAGGTGCGGCGCCTCATGAAGAATTCGTACTTCAAGAGTACCGTCATCCACACCAGTGGAACGGCGCCATTGACTTTCGAGGGCTCGACGATCGACGACTCCTTTATTTTTATGCAGGACGGCGGCCTTCGTGGGCGAGGTGGCCCCGGCGCTCCTGACGGGGCGCCCGGCAATGGCTTTTATGTCCACAACACGCCGATCAATGAAGGCAAGTAACGCCCTGCTCCCGGTTAGGCTCGTATCGCGCTCGCCCGAGCTAGGCCGGCCACGCCCGCGGCCGATCCCCCAGCTCAAACGGGCGCCCGGACGGCGGCGTGTTTCTCCGGGGAACGAACGACGATGAGTAGCCCGACGTCTGCGGGGTCGACGTTGTCCGATTCAAAGGTCGCGTATGTCTCGCTACAGGCCATCGGCCGGGCAATCCGCGACCTATCCCGGCCGACGGGCACTACAACATCGTTCGGGCCTCACGGAACGAGTGTGGAGGACCTCTACCCGATCGGACGGCATGCGGGAGAGAATTGGGGCAAGCCGCCGCGTCTTTGGCCCGAGGTGATAGCGGTCACGGAGGCTTTGATTGGCGCCGCTTTCGCCGTTGCCCAGGCCTATCTAAAGACCAAGGCGCCCCGGCCGCCGAAGGCTGGCGACATCGACGCCGTCGCGAATTATTGGAAGCACCGAGACGAGTGGCGGCTGCCTTGGGCCGACGGTACCAAAGATCCGCACGCGCTTACGGAGGCGACCATAATGCGCCTAGGCGCAACGCCGCCCGTAAAGCCGGGTCAACTGGAAGAACTGGCGCAAGCTGTCTTGGGGCGACCGTTCGACGTCGATGCGTTGTGGAGAGTCATCGCCTGACCGCCGGGCCGTCCGTCAACGGCGAGCCGCTGGCCCACCGTTCGCCAGTCTCACTCCTTCGGCGGCAGCTGCGGCGGCTGGTGGCCCCCGCCCCAGAACCCATAGATCGTCGCGGCCATCCGAGCGAGGGCGGTGCCGGCCTTGCCCAGTTCGGTCAACTGCGTCGTCAGCTTCCCTATTTCGCCGCTCCAGCGGAAAGCCGACTTCGGCGACTTCTTGGTGTGGGGCGTCAACCTTTCCAGCTCGGCGATTCGTTCGTGCGCTGACCTGACGCCCTCAGCCAACTCACTGGCCGCCTCGTCTATCTTGCGCGCGATGGCGTTGAGGTTGTTGATAGAGGTACTCGTAACATCCCACCGCAGCTCGCATTATGTAATGCTGAAGGCTCGATACGCCGTTCCAAGCGCCGAGGGCGTCGAGCTGCTTGTTCACGTTCTCTCGCCAGTCGGCGTCGGTCAGCGCGGGCCGTCGGTGATACTGTCGCACGTAGTCGTTCTCCCCGCTGGCCGCCTCGATCGCCTTCATAAAAACCCCCTGCGCCCATTTCATTTCCGCCTCGTCCACCCCTAGCGGTTGACGCTTCGTCTTCTTCGCACGTCCCTTCTTCGCCCTCTTTTTCGCGGCCATTCGCGCGAGGGTATCACGGCGGCGGCAGCCTTTTAGGCACGCGGGCCGGGAAGTCGAAGACGAGGCGGAGCAGCATGTCAATGAACGCCAGTAGAGTAGCTCTCGCGCGTCCGCATCCGGGATCGTGACCAACTTGTGGGTCGCGAGGTTGCCTTGATTGCGCACGTGATCGAGCCAAGCCTTTCCGCTCGCCGGAACGTGATGGCCGGCCTCCAGGAAATTGACATATTCGACGAATGTCTTGCCCGGGGCGGCGCCGAGGTCGCACGCGACATGCATCAGCATTGTGCGAAAGAGGAGCGCGGCCGCCGTGGGCGCGCCTGCCGCGAGGGCCGCGCGCGCCTCGCCGTAAATCTTGCCGACCATTTCGGGGAGGTTCTCTACGTCTTGGCCGGGCAGGGGGGCCGGCATCGTCGCGCCGTTATCACCGAAGACAGTGAGGCCGTGACAATTCGGGCAATCTCGAGCGTTTCGTGATGGGGGCCCTGGCGTGAAATAGCCGGCCGCTGAAGCGACAAGCCGGTCGCAATAGCCGCACGTATACTGTTCGGCCTTTACGGCCATGGTCTGGTGCCATGGCGCCGCCGCGCCGAAGCGCGCCTGTCGTTCGGTCGGCATCGCCCCCATCATCGGGCGGGGGGCGGCCCTCGTCTAGGCCCCTCGGCGCCGAGCGCGCAGCGGAATCCTGCGCAGCCTCGGCCCCTTGCTCCCCGGACGCGGCGCGCTACCTTCGAACTCGCCGGCATTGGGGCCGGCCCCGTCGCGCACTACCCGTCACGCGGAGAATCCCATGGCCACTGTCTCACGGCTTCAGCATCGGCGATTATGTCAACCCGGCCCCTCTCGGGTTTCCAGACTACGGACGCTGGAGTCCCCCTCTCAATCGGAATTGCCGCGGCTTGGTGACCGCGGTGGCAGCCGACGGGCGGGTCACCGTCAACTGGAATCCGAAAGGGCCTGCCCAGGAGTGCGGGCGCAAGGGGCACCTATAGTGCGGCCGGTCGACCTCACCCTGGGCCAGCAAGCCTTCCTCCGGGAGCTCGAAGCTCTCGCCGAAGCGAAGCGCGATCTCGTGCGCGACGCGCGCGTCGCGGTGAAGCGCAACGCCGCGGGGGATCTCGTCTTCGCGGTCATCATCCCGGTGGTGCGGATCGGGGTGCGCTGACCCGGCGTCGGCTATTCGCAGCGATCGACCCCTGTACTGGCGTAGGTACACCTCATCGCCGAATAACTTTCAAGCCAATCGCAGCGGCTTGCCGTTCGACATCGAACGTCGGCCTTGTGAAGGTAGTCGCAATAAAGGTCAACCTCGTAAGCGTCGAGTTTGCGCGCCTCTGGCGTCGAATCGGCCGCCATCATGCAACGCTTGTAAGCAGTAATTAGTCCCGCCCCCTGTTTCGCTATTGCGGCAACGTTCGGTCCTCGTTCGTTGCAGGCCTTCGTACAGCCTGACTGCATTGATGCGAGGAACTGTCCGTCCGACTGCTTGAGCAAAGCATCAAGTTCCGGACCGTAGCGGCCTTGACGGGCGGCCCTGAAGTCGGCGCTTAGCTTCTCCACGTCGACACCAGTAATTGCCCCGGCGAGGGAGCACCCGAATGGTCCGTGTCCACTGGACTCGATGTAGTGCGCTTCGCACGCCGCTTGCTCCCGCGGGACTGTTGCTTTCAGGTTCTCATCGCGCGCGTTGATGCAGCGAGAGAGGCACGCTTGATAAACCGCGTCCGGCAACGCGGTGCAAGCTGAGAGCTGCCCAAACTGAATGCAGGACCTCTCCGAGCTTAGGCGGGCCTCGACTTGGCTCTGGACGCTGCGCCGGCTCTGCTGGCGAGAAAGTCGTTTGCCGCCGGATTGCGAGCCCAGGGGGCGCTCCTCACCCTTGCCCAGGGGGCCCCCGTTTTGCCCGTTGGTCAGCCAGGCGCATGACGCCGGCCGCCGCGAGTCTTCGCGCCTCGAGCTCCTTGGCGAGCTGCGCAACGACGTCCCACCGCCCAGCCGAAAGGGCCCCCTCGATGGCCCTCGCGAGAGCGTCTTCGACGGTCGATTCCTTTGGCCCAAACGCGACCAACTCACGCGCACTTAGGTCAACTCGCGTAGGGTCGAGTTGACGCGAGTCCACGTGAGTACGGCGCGAGTCGTACGCATCCGCCGTTTTCGATTCCCGTGAGCTCCACGGATATCCCTTAGCTTTTTGCTACCAAGCGGGTCACTTGGCCCATTGAATGGGCCAAAAGGCGGGCTGACGGGGGCGGAAACACGATGCCAAATCCAGAATGGTCTCGAAACTCCGCCGGGCCTAATCGGCTGAATGCTCTTTGGCCGTCGTTCTGGTGACCGCGCGTCACGCGCGACCCCACCACCGGAGCCCCGGAGGGGCCCGGCGGATTACTCGGACGCTCAGTCCTCGCTTGGCACGTTCGGAAGCGTTCCTCGCACGAACATCGAGTGGTAGACGACCGGATCCCGCGTTACGATGACGTGGTCGAGAACGGGGATCTGAAGGATATTGGCAGCGCGCATGATACGAGCGGTGCTCGTGATATCCTCTTGGCTTGGGTGGGCGTGGCCACTTGGATGATTGTGCGACAGCACCATCGCCGAGGCGCAGGCTGCAAGCGCCGCTCGGAGGAGCCCGCGGATGTCGAGGCTGGCGATGTTGTGCTGTCCGCCGATGGCCACGATGTGCGCGCCGGTTACGCGGTGCTGGCCATTGACGAATAGGCAGGCGAAGTGTTCGCGGTCGGTGAGTCCGATGAGGGCGTGCAGCGCACGGGCTGCGGTGCGGGAGTCGCCGACGGAGTCTTCGGCGAGCCGCAGGGGTCTGCGGGCCTGCACGAGTCGTACTTCGTAAACGGGAACCTTGAGCGTTGCTGGAGCTTTGTGTTTCTTCGTGTTCATGGCGTCCTGCCTGGCTGAGAGCCGCTTTCCGCCGGCTCGTTCGCCCAGCGCGGGTCGCAAGGAGCTCCTCGGCATGACGGGCTGCATTCGGCGAGGGATCCCGCCCGCGGGATACGCCGAAAGCAAAGCGCGGCGCCCGCCAGGGTCGAAGATGCCGAGGCGCGACGCTCTCGGCGGCCCGCGAGAAACGAGCCGAGGTACAGCGGCGGAACGCCGTGCGGCGCCCGACTGACCACCGAACCCAAGACGCGACGTAGTCATCCGAAGATTGGTTGCGATCGCGAGCAAGCGTCCGAAGAGAAACCTTTGCTCGATCGGCGCGACCCTGTTGACTGGGCCAACGCGAACGGGCAAAGGAGACTCGATCATGGCGAAGAAAGACACCGCAAAGAAGAAGCCTCTGAGGAAGAGCGCGCTTCTCCAGGCCGTCACGGACACCGTCGGGGACGGGCTTTCACGAAGACAGGTGACTCAGGTAATCGAGACGCTCGTCAGCGTCGGCCACACGGAGCTGAGGAAGAACGGCGTGTTCACGCTGCACCCGGTTTCGCCAAGTTCGTCGTGGTCAAGAAGCCGGCTCGACCTGCGCGCGAGGGGATCAATCCCTTCACTAAGGAGAAGCAGAAGTTCGCGGCGAAGCCCGCCAGCAAGGGTGTGCGCGCCAGGGCCGTGAAGGCGATAAAGGACTCGGTTCTCTGATAAAGCACGCTGCGCCTCCGATAAACCATCCACCCTTCGGGCTCCCATGGGCCCTGTGAGCACCGAGCCCGCACCGTCGTCGCGCGCCTTCCGGGCGGCGACGTATTACGCGAGACCATGACCGGCGACGTACGGGCGGGAACGACAGGTGCCTACCGAGAACGGAATTTCGAAGAATGGGAATGGCGCGCCATCGCCTGTTGTAGAGTGGCCATCGATGTCCAACGCCTTTCGTTCTCAAGTATCTGAGCTCACGACGTCGCTTGTGGAATCGATCCTGGTGGCGGCTCGGTCGGTTCCCCTGGAGGAGCTCTGGGCCGATCCCCGTGGCGCTCGCCATGAACCGCATCGCAACGGCGGCGTCGCAGCGAGCAGGTTGCCTGCGGTCGACTCCCCCGCTGGCGATCGCGGTCGGCCTACGCAAGCCGCGGCGAAAACGCTCGAGCTTGTCGTGCTGCTCTTGAGGGGCCAACCGGGGGGAATGCGCGCAGAGTACCTCCGCAAGAAGCTCGGAGTCTCCAAGCCGGAGATCACGCGAGCTCTCAAGCAAGGACTCGAGTCCAAGAAGATCGTCAGCAAAGGTGAGAGACGCGCGACGACCTATTTCGCGGCGGCGTCATAGCCCGTAGCGACAATCGAGGCTTCGAGCGACATCGGCCTGCCGCCGACGCTAGGTGCTACCGGGTTTGGCGCCTGCGGTCGAGGGCCAGGTTACAACCGGTGGCGAGGCCATTGATCGCGACGAGGTAGGCGAGGGCGGCAAGCGCCAGCCATTGGGTCTGGGCGAACACCATGACGCCCTCGAGGAGAACGACGCAGCCCGCCGATTTGAGCGGAGCGCGAAACGCCAGCGCGCCCCACGCGTAGACGGTCTTGGCCGAGTAGAGAAGGCCGCCGATCACAAGGAGGGTCGAGACTTGCTCGTAGGGAGCTATGGCGCGGTCGACCTCGAAATGCGCGACGACATAGGATGCGAGTGGGACGAAGCCGCCGAGCATGAACCCAAGAACGGTGGCGAGTCGCGCGCCGGGACGAAGGGCAGCGGTGACCTGGTCGACGACGCCGAGGAGGACGGTGCGGCGTTGGGGTCGCGCGCGTCGGGTGGTCTTCGGCCGCTGCGTAACGACGGCGAGATGGGGAGCCTGCGAAACGTGACCTTGTGACGTGCTCATCGGGTGCCTGCCTTGGACGGGGAGCCGAGTTCCTTTCGGCTCGTTCGCGAACCCCGAAGGGCGGGGCAGCTCGGAGGTCCTCGAGATGTCGCCCTGCATTCGGGGAGGCTCCCGACCGGGAAACCCCGAAAGCAGAAGGGCAGCACCCGCTCGGGGCCGTTAGGTCTCGAGGCGCGACAAAGGGCGGCCTCGAGCGCACGAGCCGAAAGGAGGTCGGTCCCAAAAAGGGGCGCAGCACGCCGAGAGCCCATAATAGGTTCCGTGCGCGGCCGCCGGGCTCGCCGGCGCTCAGCCCACGAGACAGCGCTCGACAACCGCGACCGTGAGCGGCGGCATCTCCTCCAAGGGATCGTGGCCGCAATCGGCGAGCGCCGTGACCCGGAGATGATCGCGTAGGGGGCCCAGCGTGCGCGTGACGGCCTCGCATCGCAAGGGCGGCGCGTCATGTTCGCCGGTGATCGCAAGCCCGGGAACGGTGCGATCCTACTTAGCTGTCTTCGTCGTTCTCTTGCCCCCCTCCCGGAGCGAACCCCGTTCCGAGTGAACCCCGAATCCCGAGCAACTCCGGGCAGCCAGCCAGGATACGCTCGCAACAATGCCGGATCTGCCGACCTTCGACGACTGCATGCAGCCGATGATCCTTGCCCTGCGAAAGCTCGGAGGCTCGGCGACCATTAACGAGCTCTACGAGGCGGTTGTGGATCAGATGGGCCTCACCGACGAGCAACTTGCTGTGATCCACGACGACGAGCGCGGCAACCAGACGGAGGTCGGCTATCGGATGGCGTGGGCGCGCACCTATCTGAAGAAAGCCGGATTCCTAACGAATAGCGAGCGAGGCGTTTGGGCGCTGACCTCGCTCGGACGTGAACAAGATGTGGACCCATCGCGAGTCGTTGAAAAGGTCCGGGCCGAATACTCGGCGCGACGCGTGACTCAGCCGGGTCCAACGCCAGCAGGCCGGCCGGCGACGGAGTCGATCCCTGCAGAGGTTCTACCCGTGCCGGTTCCCGGGGTGGATACCGTAGAGACTCCTGCCACTTGGCGACAGGTGTTGAACAGGAAGCTGCTGGCGGTGCCGCCTGACGCGTTCGAGCGACTATGCCAGCGAATCCTGCGTGAGAGCGGCTTCGTAGAGGTCCGAGTGACGGGCCGCTCCGGCGACGGCGGTATCGACGGCATCGGCATCCTCCGCTTACAGAGGGTCGTAAGTTTTCAGGTTCTCTTTCAATGCAAGAGGTGGCGGGGTACGGTTGGGTCCAAGGAAATTCGCGATTTTCGCGGCGCAATGGTCGGGCGCTCTGATAAGGGCCTCTTCCTGACTACCGGTTCATTCTCCCGGTCTGCACAAGAGGAAGCGACTCGCGACGGAGCACCCCCTATCGACCTGGTGGACGGGGAACAATTCGCCGACTTGTTGAAGGACCTGCGCTTGGGTGTTCGTACGGAAATGGTCGAGACAGTCTCTGTTGACGAGACGTGGTTCGAAGGGATCTAGAATAGGTCTGAGGTGGACGGTCGGTCCGTTCCAGTTCGTGATTTTGCCGGTGGGCAGCCGGTTGGTTCGCCGGCAGTGCTCCGTCGTCGATTGAGCTCACTTCGTGCGAGGGCGACGAGCAAGCCTGCGGACGGAGCGATACCCACCGCTCCGCGCGAACTGATACCGTCGAGAGCTCCGGCTCCCGCCCATGCCTTCCCGCCTCGCCCCGAACCAGCTCGACGAGCTCCTTGCGCTCCAACTTACCGCTGCGTGGGCGGGGGAGGCGGCCGGCGAGCCCGCACGATTGGGCTGGTGGAAGACCGACCTCGTCGACCCCCAGGGCGGCGGGGATCTCTTCGCGCGGCTCGTCCCGCGAACGGCAGCATGGGCGAGCCTCTCGCTCGTGCGCGCGGCGGCACGCCGCATCGACGCGCTCGCCCGACAGACCCTCGCGCGGGGCGACGACGTGTGGACGCCATTCCACCTCGGCTTTCTCGTCGACGAGCAAATCGACGACCGCATCGCGCACCACCGCAGCCGCGGGCACGTGCCCGCCGAGGTGCTCGGCCCGCGCTATCTCGTGGGTACGGCCTGGTCGCAGCCCGCCTTCGAGGCGCTGCTGAGAAGTCTGGGCGCGCCGAAGGTGACCGTCTCCCCGGCGGGCCGCGCGATCACGGCGCCGGCGGCGTCGCCATCGGACGCTGCGCCCCTGCTCTTTGCGGCGCTCGTGCCGCTCGTGGCGAGCTATCCCCTGCCGTATGTCGAGGCGGCGACGTGAACACGATGCCCGCCGGCCGCACACGCGCGGGGACTCGCTCCGGCACGAGGCCCGCCGAATGCACGACGGTCCACACGCGCATCCTTCGCTGCATGCTCGCCGCGGACGATTGCGCGGCGTACTGGCGCCACGTGGACATGGCCGTCCCCGCTGCGAACCGCGCGAGCGTGGCGTTCGCGCAGCGATGGTTCGGCATCAAGAGCGAAGCGCGGGTGCGCACGATCATGACGGACATGGCCGAGCGTTTCGACGCCTACCCCGAGGCGCTCGCGCTCCTTCACCGGGTCGGACGAATCCCCGTCGCCGCACGAACGCTCATCTGCCACGTGCACACGCAGCTCGCCGACCCGGTCTACCGGCGGTTTGCGGGCACGTTCTTGGCCGAGCGACGTGAGCAAGGGCGGGGCACGATCGATCGCGCCGTGGTGGCCCGCTGGGTGGACACGCTCGCGCCCGGGCGCTGGTCGCCGGCGACGTGCACCAAGTTCGCCTCGAACCTCCTCGCCACGGCGCTCGACGTGGGTCTCGTGCGCGGCCGGCGCGACCCGCGCAAGCTCCCGCACCTGGTCGTCCCCGAAGTGGCCATCGGTTACGCGCTCTACCTTTTGCGAGGCGTGCGCATCGAAGGATCGCTGACCGACAACCCGTACCTCCGTTCGCTCGGCGTCACGTCCCTCACGCTCCGCACGGTCGCGCCTCGCACTCCCGGCGTTCGCATCGCGGAGCTGGGTGGGGTCGCAGAGGTCACGTTCCTCGAGCCGACGCTGACGGCGTGGGGCCTTCACCACCTCGGAGAGGCCGCGTGACCTTCCGCCAGCCCACCGAGATCGAGAAGGCGGTCGACGCCCTGCGCAAGGATCTGCTCCGCGACGACGGCCCGCAGATCAGCACCGTGCGCAACTACAACTTCGCCATCCTTCCCTACGCCCCGGAGGACGAGTTCGCGCTGCGCCGCGCCGTTCACGAGCTCTCGAGCGAGCTACGCGACGGCGGCTGGACGACGGGCACCGTGGTGCTCCACTCGCTGCTTCTCGCGAGGCTCCGCGCGCAGGGCCCCGATTTCACCGAGTCGCTGGTCCGCCGCGAGAAGAGCCTGGCCGGCGCGGCCGATCCCACGCGCGGCATGCGCCTGCTCAAAGAGCGCGTTGTCACGTTGCTCGAAGGGCCGGACGGGCTCGCGGCGGACGTCATCGCGGCCGTCGAGCGCATTCTCGGCGAGAGCGCCAACCCCACCCGCACGGTCATCTTCCTCGGCCGCGCCGGCGCGCTCTATCCCTTCTTTCGCACCTCCGCCCTCCTCAAGCACGTCGCCGGGCACACGAGAAACGTGCCCGTCGTGCTCCTCTACCCGGGACGCATCATCGGCGAGTCCGGGCTCTCGTTCATGGGCGTGCTCCCGGCCGACCGGGATTACCGCCCCCGCATCTACCGGTGACCCGCATGCAGATCGGCGACCTCTTCGAACGAAGCGTTACGCGCCCCATTCCCCCCGTCGTCTATTTCCACGAGCAATCGCCGGAGCATCTTCAGCGCGAAGTCGAGGAGTACATCGTCACGGGCGGCTATCCGGCGGGCGATCCCCGCGCCACCGAGGAGGGCATCCACGAGCAGTTCGTCCGGCTCCTGACGAATCTGCGCACCGAGCTCGCCAAGCCCGGCGGGCCCGAGCTGCCCGCGTGCTGGATCTCCGGCTTCTACGGGTCGGGCAAATCGAGCTTCGCTAAGCTCCTCGGGCTCGCGCTCGACGGGCGCGCCTTGCCGAGCAAGCAGCTTCTCTCCGAGGCCCTCCTCGCGCGGGATCACTCGCCTGAAGCCCCGCGCTTCCGTGCGGCGTGGCACGACCTCGCGAGCGGCATCAAGCCGATCGCCGTCGTCTTCGACGTCGGAAGCAAGGCGCGCGACACCGAGCAAATCCACGCCGTCGTGGTGCGCGAAGTCGAGAAGCGACTGGGCTATTCGTCCGCGAGCAATCTCGTCGCCGAGTACGAGCTCAAGCTCGAGCTCGAGGGGGCGTACGAGGCGTTCCAAGAGAAAGTGCTCGCGCTCCACGGCAAACCGTGGGGCCAGCTCAAAGACAGCCCCCTCGCCGAAGACTACTTCTCGGCGACGATCTACGAGATTCACAGAGACCTCTACGCGAGCCCGACCGGCTGGGTCGACAGCCACACCGGGTCTCGGTTCCACGGCAAGCACTCGGCCGACGAGGCGGTGCAGGCGATCGAGCAGATGATCGCGCAGCGCGCGCCCGGGCGAACCCTCTTTCTCGTCATCGACGAAGTGAGCCAGTACGTCCACGACGACGAAGACCGCATGCTCGCGCTCCAGTCGTTCGTCGCGGCGCTGGGCCAGCGGATGCGCGGGCGCGCGTGGCTTCTCGCGACGGGGCAGCAGAAGCTCGAAGAAGGCGCAGGCGTCACTTCGCCGATCGTGAAGCTCAAAGGGCGCTTTCCCCCGTCGCTCCGCGTGCACCTTGGCGGCTCGAACATTCGGACGGTCGTCTACCAGCGCCTCCTCCGGAAGAAGAAAGTCCTCGAAGCCGACCTCCGGGAGCTCTTCGAGCAGCATCGCCCCGACCTCGCCCTGTACGCGTACCAGGGCGAGCAGATCGGCGAGGCCGACTTTGTCGAAGTGTACCCGCTCTTGCCGGGGCACATCGACCTCTTGCTCCGCATCACGAGCGGCCTCCGGGCCCGGGGGTCTCGCGTGCAGGGCGACGCCCACGAGATCCGCGGGCTGCTCCAGCTCCTCGGCGACATCTTCCGCGATCAAGATCTCGCGCGGCGCGAGCCGGGGTGGCTGCTGACGATCGACCGCGTCTACGACGTGCTTCACACGGCGCTCGAGCCCGATCTGCACATGACGCTCAACCGCGCCATGGAGTACTGCCAGCAGCAGGGTAGCGACCTGATGAAGCGCGTCGTCAAGGCGGTGGCGATGCTCGAGCTCGTGCAGGACGAAAAGTTCCCGACGACCGCCGAGCTCGTCGCCCGCTGCCTCTATGCCAAGCTCGGCGAAGGCAACCGCTCGGCGGACGTGCAGAAGGCGCTCGACGCCCTCGCCGGCGCGGGGCTCCTCGGTCATTCGGTCAGCACCGGGTACAAGATCGAGAGCTCGGCGGGCCAGGACTGGCAACGCACGCGCGATGCCTACGTCCCGGTGGGCGAGCAGATCTCGGAAAAGGCGCAGGCGACGTTGCGCGATCTGCTCGCCGACGTCGACAAGGTCACTGTGAAGGGCCTGCCGCTCTCGTGGCTGGTGCTCTTCACCGACAACCTCGGCACGAAGGAAGCGCACCTCAAAGACGACAAGAAACCGACCGTCCTGACGCTCGACCTTCAGCTCACGAAAGGCGAAGGGCGCGACGAGTGGATCCCGCGGTCCGAGACGCCCGCGTACAGCCACCGCATGGTCTGGGTCGTCGGCGAGCAAGACGCCCTCCGCCACGCCGCCGCACAAGTCGTGCGGTCCGAGCGCATGATCGAGCTTTACGCCGGGACGGCGAACCCCGAGCAGCAGCGGCTCGTCATCGACGAACGAAACAAGTTCGACGCCGCCACACGCGACCTCGCCACGGCGGTGAAGGCGGCGTTCATGGCGGGGACCGTCTACTTCCGCAGCCATCCCTACGCTCCGCGCGACCACGGCAGCGCGTTTCTCACGGCGCTCGTTGCGCTCGGCACCCGAATCGGCGAGTCGCTCTACCCGGACCCCCCGGCCTACAGCGTCGGCGAGAAAGACATCGTGTACCTGCTCGAGAGCAGCGACCTCGCGGCGCCGCCCCCGGTCTTCGGCCAAGACAAGCTCGGGATCGTCGGTCTCGACGCGGGCCGCTACGAAGTCACGTGCTCGGGCCCCGTGCCAAAAGAGATCCTCGCGTTCGTGAAAGAGCACGGCGGCGTCACGGGCGCGACGCTCTTGACCCACTTCGGCGGACCGCCCCACGGCGTTCCACCGGACGTCGTGCGCGCAGCGGTGGTCGGCCTCCTGCGCGGCGGCAAGCTGCGCATCGACCTCGCCGGCGTTGGCGAGATCACGAGCGTGCGCGACGAAGGGGCGCGTGAGCTCCTCAAAGAGGGCGGTCTCCGCAAGGCGAAGCTGACCGAGAACGCCGTCGAGACGCTCTCGCCGCGGGACAAGAACGCCATCTGCGGGCTTTTCAAAGAGCAGCTCGGCAAAGAAGTCGCGCGCGACAACGACGCGATCGCCGACGCGGTGGCCGAGCGGTTCGCGCTCGTGCGCGCCCGCCTCGACCAGCTCGGGGCGCTCTTCCATCGCTTGCCGAAGGGCACGAAGTATCCCGCCCAGCTCGACAAGCTCCGGTCGGCGCTCGAGGCGTGCCGCAAAGACCGCCGCGTGGAGCCGACCGTGATGGCCGTCAAGCGCGCGCTTCCGGCCCTCCGCGACGGCCTCACGCTCCTTCGTCGCATGGAGACGGATCTGACGAGCGAAGCCGCGGACGCCATCGACGAGGCAGAAGGGGTCCGCGATCGCCTCGGGCCGAGCCTTCTAGCCTCGGGCGCATCGGACGAGGCGCGCGCCGCGCTCACGGCGATCGACGCGCACCTGCGGAGCGAGCATCCCTGGGAAGACGCGGCGCAGCTTGCGCCCCTCGCGGCGACCGTGCGCACGGAGTATCGCGAGCGCCGCCGCGCGATCCTCGACGCCCACGCGAAGGCCGTGGAAGTCGCGCGCGACCGGATCAAGCGCAAAGAAGGGTTCGACCGCCTCGACGCCGACCAGCGCCACGCCGTCCTGCGCCACCTGACGGAAGGCACGGCGCCGGGCACCGACGAGAAGGCGATCGTCCCGGCGCTCGAAGCCATCGAAGGGCAGCTCGCCGCGCGGCGCGAAGCCGCGGAGACCAAAGCCCTCCAGCACTTCGACGAGCTCCGCGTGACCCTGGGCGCCGCGCCGGTCGTCGAGATCGATCTCGGCCTCGGCGGCCGCGAAATCGAAACCGAGGCGGACCTCGACCGGCTGCTCGCCGATCTGCGCTCGCGGATCGTCCACGAGCTCGCCGCGAGACACCGGGTGCGCCTGCGGAGCTCATGACCCCGTCGATTCTTACGTCCGACGCGAAAGACGCGCTCCGCAAGCGCATCCGCGCCCTCCGCGATCGCCTCCTCGACACGCTCGCCGTAGCCGCCCGGAGCGAGTACCCCCCCGAAACGCCCGCCAAGCGCCTTCCCGAGGCCCGCCGCTTCCGGCGCGAGCGCCTGGAGGCGTGGCTCGGCGAGCAGACCCGCGCGGTCAAGGGCCCCAAGCGCGCGGTCGACGAGGCCCGCGCGCGCTTCTTCGCGCAGGCCGTCGAAGAAGCGGCGCATACGCTGCTCAACCGGCTCGTCTTCTTGCGCATCCTCGAGCACCACGACGTCGTCCGCCCGCACGTGGTCACCGGCGGCTTCCGGAGCCCGGGATACGCGGGCGAGTTCCTCGAATACGCCGGCCCCCTCGCGCAGGACGACGCAAAAGGCTACCGCGCGCTCCTCGGCGCCGTGTTCGACGAGCTCGCCCTCGAGCTCCCCGGCCTCTTCGGCCCAGTGGGCCTCACGGTGCTGTTTCCCGTTCCAGCCAACGTGCTGCGCGAGCTGGTCGACGCCCTGAACGACCCGGCGCTCGACTCGGCGTGGGGCGACGACACGACGCTCGGCTGGGTCTACCAGTACTGGAACGACCCGGAGCGCGAGTCGCTCGACGCGAAGATCTCGGGCGGCGGCAAGATCGAGCCGCACGAGATCGCGAGCAAGACGCAGATGTTCACCGAGCGCTACATGGTCGAGTGGCTGCTCCAGAACAGCCTCGGTCTCACGTGGCTCGCGATCTGCAAGAAGAACGGCTGGACGCCCGACGCCGAGGCGGTCCTCCCCGATCTCGATGCGCGCCGCGCGTCGTGGCGGCAGAAGCGGGAAGCGGGCGAGGTCGCACTCGACGCGCTGATGCCGATTTCCCCGGGCATCGAGAGCGCGTGGAAGTACTACGTCCCGCAGCCGCTCCCCGCCGACGCCGTGGCGAGCGCGCCCGCGTCGATCGTCGACGTGAAGCTGCTCGACCCGGCGTGCGGCTCGGGGCACTTTCTCGTGATTGCCTTCGGTCTGTTCGCGGCGATGTACGAAGAAGAGGCACGCCACCGGGGGCAGGTGTGGACGGCGGCGGCGATCGCCGAGCGCATCGTCGCGAACAATCTGCACGGGATCGACATCGACGCGCGCGCGATCCAGATCGCCGCCGCGGCGCTCTGGCTCAAAGCGAGGCTCTACGCGCCGGACGCGCACCTCGCCCGGATGAACCTCGTCGCGCCGAGCTTTCGCCTCGCGTCGCTGCCCAGCGGCGACCCGGCCCGCGTGGCGTTCGTGGACGAGCTTTTCGCGATCGGCGTTCCGCGCGAGACGAGCGCGCGCCTGGTCGAGAGCCTGACCGGCGTGGATCACCTGGGCACGCTCTTGCGCGTCGACCGCGAGATCGGCGCGCTACTCGAATCAGCCGAGGAGGCGGAGGGCCCGCTCTTCATGCACGCGGCGAGAAAGCAGCGCGCGAAGCTCGACGAGCGCGTCGCGGCGTTTCTCGATGCGCACGCGGCGGAGAGCGACCTGGGGCTGCGGCTGGAGGGGGAGCAGCTCGCGGCGGGGATGCGGTTCATCGAGCTCGTGAAAGAGGGGAAGTACGATATCGTGGTGGGCAATCCGCCGTATCAGGGGATTAGCAAGACGGCTGGGTTTGAATATGTGGTGAAGGCGTATCCGCGGGGGAAGGCGGATTTGTACGCGGCTTTCTTGGAGCGGGGGCTGGAGCTCGTGCGGGAAGGGGGGATCTCGGCCCTTCTGACGATGCGGGGGTGGATGTTTTTGGGGCAGTTCAAGGAGCTGCGGAAGAACTTGCTGGCGAAAGTCGACCTTCGAGGGGTGGTTGATCTCGATTCGGGCGCATTTGACGAAGTGTCCGCCGCCCAAGTCGTTCTCTCCGTGGCGGGTAGCGTTTTTCGTAACGCCTCACCCGGTTCAACGGCCGTGGCCTTGCGTCCGACGCCTCCCGAAGATCGAACGAGCAGCGGTATGACCAGCCGAAAGCGTTCAGGGCTGCTCGCGCAGGTGGGGCGCTACGAGTTCGATCCGAAGAGCTTCGCGGTTATCGAGGGCGAGCCCATTGTGTACTGGTGGACGAAGGAGTTCCTTGGACGGTACGCACGAGCCCCAAAGCTAGGCCGCACCGTGCCGGTCCGGCAGGGATTGGCGACGGCAAACAATGTTCGGTTTCTCCGTTTTCCTTGGGAACCCTGCTGGGCTGACCTGGCAAAAAGAGACTCTTCCGATGCCGCGGCGCCGAGAAGGTGGGCGCCATATATCAAGGGTGGAGAAGGCAGAGTTTGGTTCGAGCCGTTATCAGACTTAATCGTGTGGGATAACAACGCCCTCGAGCTGCGCGTGTGGATTGAGCAGTATCGATTGCGGTCGCCTGGTCAATACATAAAAAACGAGGCCTTTTATTTCGTTATTGGGATTGCCTTTGCTGCAATTGGAAGCGCTTTTGCGGCTCGAGCCCACCGTTATCCAAGTGTGATCGGACATATGGGTTCTTCAGTGTTTCCGGAGAACGTTGCTTCCGTTCTCTTGTCAATGAACAGTGCAACATCGAAGCATGTGTTGTCTTCTCTTAATCCAGGCATCCATTTCGAGGTCGGCGACGTCACTCGCCTACCTGTCGTCAAAATACCAAAGGCCGAGCTCGTTCTTGAGACGCTTGGCCTCGCCTTTTCTGAATACGAGTCCACGCGTGAGGCCTCCGTCGAGTTTCGCCGGCCAGGGCCATCGCCCTGGCGCGCCGCTCAAGCCTGGGCCCAGCTCGCCGTAGACCGCCCCGAAGGCGCCCCCCTCCCTCCGTACACCCCCGAGCTCGATCCCCCCGCTCCCGAAGTGCACGTCTCCTTCGCCATCGGCGTCGCCCTCGGTCGCTTCGGCGCCGCCGGCGAGGGCATCCTCGACACCGCACCAAAGACCGCGCTCCCCGCCGGTATTCTCTTCATTGGCCCCAGCGACGCCTATCCCGATTCCCTCACCCACCCGAGCACCGCTCCCATTCTCGCGGCATGGGAGACCTACGTCCCCGCCGAAGGCCGAAAGCCAGCCCTCCGCGATTGGCTCCGCAAAGACTTCTTCGCATTCCACAAATCCCTCTACGAGAACCGCCCCATCTACTTCCCGCTGTCGAGCGAGAAGAAGACATTCGTCGCGTGGGTCAGCATCCACCGGTGGACCGATTCGACCCTCCCGACATTGCTCGCCGACCATCTACGTCCGGTTCTCCGCCAGCTCGCCGGCGAGATCGCCGACGTGAACGCCGCGCGCGCGAGCTCGGACAAGAAGACCGCGATCGCCGCCGAAAAGCAGTACGAGAAAGCCAGGCGCCTGCTCGACGAGCTCGACGCCTTCGTGCAAGCCGTCACCGAGTGCGCCGAGCGCGGCGCGCCGCCGACGGACCCCGGCTGCCCCCCGCGCGAAGTCGACGCGCCCTTCGCGATGGACCTCGACGACGGCGTGATGATCAACAGCGCCGCGCTCTGGCCGCTCCTCGCGCCCCAGTGGATCGACCCGAAGAAGTGGTGGAAGCAGCTCTGCCTCGCCGAAGGACGCAAAGACTACGACTGGGCGCACCTCGCGAAGCGGTACTTTCCGGTGCGGGTCGAGGCCAAGTGCAAAGACGACCCGAGCCTCGGACGGGTGCTTCTGGCGCTACCACCCCGCCAAAGCGTTCGCGTGGGAGCTACGCCTGCAAGACGAAATTCGCGAGGGGTTCGCGATCGACGAACCGGGGTCGGACGAGGTGCGTGCGGAGTATCTGCGCACGCGCGGCGAAGAGGCGGAAGCGGCGCGGGAGAAAGAGCGCGTGCGGCGGGAGCGAAAGGCGAAGAAGGAAGAGGAGCGGGAGGAGGAGGGCGTGGAAGAGGGGGAAGGCGGAGGCGAAGACTCAATCCCGGCGTGAATGCCGGAGTGTGAGAGACAGCCGGGCCGGGAGCGACAAGGCGCGGGAGGAGTGAGCGACTCGTGGGGGCGTGCGGCGGATCGTCGACCGGTTGCGGGAAGATTCCTACCGCGGTAGGGTTTGTTCATGGCCAAAGGCGCCGCGAAGCTGTCGGTCAGCGTCCCCGACGAGTTGGCGAAAGCCGTGCGTCGGAAAGTGGGCGCACGGGGGCTGTCCAGCTTTGTCGCCCGAGCGATGGCCCACGAGCTCGAGCGCGAGCAGCTCGGGTCGTATCTCGCGAAGATGGACA
>Ga0265313_10000613_pt1 | contig 36961 bp, 30 predicted proteins | sample 4123metaG_FD_203122 | JGI IMG/M metagenome (GOLD analysis project Ga0265313, IMG submission 203122) | Rhizosphere microbial communities from Carex aquatilis grown in University of Washington, Seatle, WA, United States - 4-1-23 metaG | ecosystem: Host-associated > Plants > Roots > Rhizosphere >... | reverse complement strand
CTCGAGTTCGGTACGGCCGGACTGCGAGGGGTGATCGGCGCCGGCTCCAACCGAATGAACCGCGCTGTCGCTGCTCGCGCCACCTGGGCGCTCGCCCAGGAGCTCCTCGCCGGCGTGCCGCGGGCGGGCGAGCGGGGCGTCATCGTAGGTGCCGACGGGCGACGATTGAGTCGCGAGCTCTCCGAGGACGTGGCGGCGATTCTGGCGGCCGCGGGGATCCGGTGCGTGCTGTTCAGAAAGCCGGTCGCGACGCCGCTCGTCGGTTTCGCGGTAAAGCTTCTGTCGGCCGCCGGGGGAGTGGTCATCACCGCGAGCCACAATCCTCCCGAATACAACGGCTACAAGGTGTACTGGGAGAACGCCGCGCAGATCATCCCGCCTATCGATGCGAGGATCGCCGATGCCATCAATCGCGCGCCCCCCGCCCGCGAAGTGTTGCGCCCGGATCTACCCGAGCTCATCGCGCGCGGTCTCGTTTCGGAGGCATCCGTCGAGATTGAACGTGGATACCTCGATGCCATTCGCACGCTATCGGTACACCCACGGCAAGGGGACCGCACGCTGCGCATCGGGTACACTCCGCTGCACGGTGTCGGCGACGCGCTCGTGCGCCGTGCCCTTTCGGAATCCGGCTTCTCCGACGTCACCACCGTGCCCGAGCAGCAGATGCCGGACGGAGCGTTTCCGACGATCGCGTTCCCGAATCCGGAAGAACCCGGGGCGATGGATCTCGCCTTTGCGCTCGGTCGTAGGATCGGCGCGGATTTGCTCCTGGCCAATGACCCGGACGCCGACCGCCTGGCCGTTGCGGAGGCGGCAGCAGCCGAGCCGAGCGGGTATCGCTTGTTCACGGGCAACCAGGTGGGCGTGCTCCTTGGACACTATCTCTTGACGGAGAAACCCGCGTTGCGTCGGCGAGCTGTCCTGGCTTCCATCGTGTCCTCGCCGCTGCTCGGTCGAATCGCGGCGTCGCTTGGCGTGCACTACGAGGAGACGCTGACCGGGTTCAAGTGGATCGCCAATCGCGCGATCGAGCTCGGCCGGGACGGGTACGAGTTCGTTTTTGGATACGAAGAAGCGCTCGGCTACGCGGTCGGTGATGTCGTCTACGACAAGGACGGAATCTCCGCTGCCATTCTCGTCGCCGAACTCGCCGGCGTTCTGCGCGAGCGGGGAGGAACGCTGAGCCGAGAGCTCGAAGCGATCGCGCGTCGCTGGGGCGCATACACGAGCACCCAGCTCGCCGTGACCCGTAAAGGGGAGATCGGCGCCGCTGCTATCCGTACCATGATGGCTCGGCTGAGGGCGTCGCCGCTGCGATTCGTGGGTGACGACGAGGTGGTCGCGGTCTCCGACTACGAGACGGGTGTGCACACGGATTCTCGCGCGGCGGCGCCGTCGCCGCTCGTCCTACCGCGTAGCAACGTTCTCGCCTACGAGCTCGCGTCTGGCGGTCGCGTCGTCGTGAGGCCGAGCGGCACGGAACCCAAGGTAAAGTTCTATTTCGACGTCCGTGAAGAGGTCCGAGGCGACGAAGCCGTACCGACCGCGATGGAGCGGGCGCACGTTTCGATGATTCGACTGCGCCAGACCTTCATGGCGCTTGCGGATGGCTGAGCTAGCATTGTTGATGTGAAGGGTGAGGTCGCGCGAGCGCTGTGGGCGCTGACCCTGGCCACAGCTTGTGCTTGTGCGCTGGACAGGGGCGGTCTTCAGGACCCCGACGCGAAGCCGCCCGGCGACGACAGCGCCGCCAATGACGCGACCTTTCCGGATCAGGGTTCGACGGACGAAGGAAGCCAAGACCCGGACGCATCCGACGACGTCCGCGTAGGGGTCGATCCGGACGCCGTGGTCGTCACGGACGCGCTGGCCCCGACGGGCGATGAGAACCCGTCGATAGACGGCTCTATCGACGCCACCCTCGGCGCACACCCGGACGCGGGCCGCCTCCCGACCGACGCTCTTTCGCCTTCCGATGCGCGCCCTGACACTGAGATGAACACGGACGCGGCCAAAGACGCACGATCCGATACCGGGCCGTTGCCGATCGTGTGGGACGGCGGAGCGATCCCGGATCCGCAGCTCGACAACAACGACTGGGCGTCTTTCTGCGTGGCTCTCGTCGCTTGCGGCGAAATGACGGGCGTCAGCGAGTGCGTCGCCCTGCAGCCCCAGCCCTCGTCACCGGACCTGCTCTTCCCGACGACCGACATGATCAACGACGTCAACAACGTCGCACCCGACTGTCAACAAGTGGCTGAAGCAGTCGGCGGAGGGATGGTGTGTTCCGGCGCGACTGCCGACAACTGCGATGGCAACACCCTGCGCACCTGTCGCTGGGGATTCGCGATGAAGTTCGACTGCAGCAGCGTCGGGCTCGTCTGTTCGAGCGGAAACGCCAACGCGGGCTGCGGCTTCGGCGATTGCGCCGCGTCGCAAGAGGGCGAGAGCTACTGTGTCGGCCCCAATTACGTCGCCAAGTGCTCGCACGGCCGCTACGTACCCGCCGTCGACTGCGCGACATTTGGCGGGGTGTGCGCGGGTCCGCCGGGTGCCGCACATTGCGACGGAGCGGGCGGGTCGATGTGCAACACGGGAGGGACGTGCGTAGGCACGACAATCGTCGCGTGTGTGGCCGGCTTCCTCGGTAGCGTCGACTGCGCTCCGTTCTACAACGACAACTTCACATGTTTCGCAGCCGAAGGCGGGCTTCCCGTCTGCGCGATTGGCCAGGATTGCGATCCGTCGCTTGCCACCGACAGCTGCAATCGGCAGATGACCCAAGTGCGCTTCTGCAACGAAGGAATCAACGACACGTACGATTGCACGGGAAACGGCTACAGCGGGTGCGACGCCGGGAAGTGTTTTCCCTAGAACGGCGCTGCGTCAAAGCCAAACGGCACAAACGGCAGTTGCCCCGCGGACGACCACCGCCCCCGCGCCCGCGTAGACGGTCGTTCCGCCGCCGAGATCGCCGGCGTCGATCGACCAGCGCGCGACCGCTCGCCGTCCCAAGAGCCTTCCTTCCTGGTCGATCGCGAAGCCTCCTACCTCCACGCCTCCATCCGACTCTTCGCGGTGCGCCAAGACGAGGTCGCCGAGCGCCGCGTCGAGGACCCAACGACCGCGGGCACCCAGCAGAATTTCGTCGATCCGCCCCTCCGGACGCGCGCATAAGAGCGGGGTGCGAGGACTGCCTTCCGATCCGAGACTCTGAAAGAGGAGCTCGCCGTTCGGCCGGCGAGCGACGCGCACCGCGTCACCCAGGTGCGACTTGATCGCGATTCGATCGGCCTGCGCGCGCCACCGAACGACACCGGACAAACGATCGACCGCGAACATCTCGATGCGCGCTCGCTCCGGCTTGTCGGGATCCTCGGCCGCCGCGACGCCGCAGACGACCCCCTCCCCGCCGACAGCGTGGATTCGTGCGCGTGGCCCCACGAGCGTCGCGCGAGCCCAGGGCGGTTCGCCGCTCGCACTTTGTTCCGGCGGACGCGGATCGAGGAGCGACAGCGCCGGCGCGAGCGGTCCGTCGCCCCCCGTCCACTTGCCGTCGATCGGGGCGAACAGCTGGAGACCGCCCGCGCAGGCGTTGCGGGCTGACGCTGGACCGTCACCGGTGGCCTCCACCTCATGGGTCGCGACTTCGTGGGCGGCGCCCGCGGGGTCCGCAAAGACGTAGGAGCGCACGTTGCGCGCGGCCCTCCCGATCGAGGCCACGAGTTCGAACCACAGACCACCGTCCGGCGACGCCCAAGCGTCGAGCACGTCGTCGTGGCGCGTGGCCGGAGGTATCGCGATGATGCGCCGATGACGCGGGACCAGGTCGGTCGACGAGAGCGCATACCAAAATATCGGTTCTCCCTTCCGTGTAGCAACGACGTGCACGAGACCGCCGTCGACCGCGAGCGCGGCCACTGGAACCGGGTCGGGCAGGACGCGCCGTGCAACTTCGACCCCCGTTTTACAATCGAGCGCGTAGACCACGGCGTGCTCCCATCCGTGAGCGTTCGGGTCGCGCGGCATCATCGTCGCGACCACGACGTTCTGCGCGACGACCCGGACTTGATCGATACGTCCACCGTGCTCGGGTCGCCACCACCACGCGATTGTTGGCCTTGGCCGGTCGATCTCCGCTGCCACGGCGCGCGCTCCACCCGGATCGCCGCGTCTGTGCGTCCATTCACCGAGGATCACGGAGGGCATCGGGGCTGGGTCCGATACTAACCCCGTGGCGCCGTCCGAGCCTCAAATCAGGCGTAACTCGGGCTTGGTTCAGAATCGGCAGCCAAGCGGCGTGGTTGGGGCGTCTGCCCGGCTGGCTACACTTTCTCCTCGACGAGCTTTTCCAGCGAGACCATGGCCTTGGTAAAGCCCTGGATCCCCTCTTCGAGTTTGTCGGTCGCCATCCGATCCGCTGCGTGCATCGTGCGGAAAGTGGCCTCATCCATCGGAACGCGCTTGATCGAGAGCGAACGCGCGCGCGCGGGGTCGAGCTTTCGTACGAGGGTACCCTGCGACTTGGACAGTTCTTCGAGGAAAGCCGGAGCGATGGTCAAGAGATCGCATCCTGCAAGCTCAATGATTTCCCCGAGGTTGCGGAAGCTCGCCCCCATGATTTCGGTCTTATAGCCGAAGTGCTTGAAGTATTCGTAAATCTGAACGACCGATTGAACGCCTGGATCTTCTTGCGGCAAATACTCGGTTTTGCCCGTCGACTTCTTGTACCAATCGAGGATTCGCCCGACGAACGGGGAGATGAGGGTGACGCCGGCTTCCGCGCACGCGATCGCCTGATGAATGCCGAAGAGAAGAGTCAAGTTGCAATGAATGCCCTCTCTCTCGAGCACCTCCGCCGCACGAATTCCCTCCCAAGTCGAAGCGATCTTGATGAGGACGCGTCCTCTCGGCATCCCCGCTGCCTCGTACTGCGCGATCAGCGTTCGCGCCTTCTCGATGGTTTTTTGGGTGTCGAACGACAGCCTCGCGTCGACCTCCGTCGACACCCGCCCTTCGATGATGCCGAGAATGTGAAGTCCGAACACCACGCTCAACCGGTCGATCGCGCTCCGCACGATCGCGTCTCTCGAGGCCCCCGGGCCAACTTGTTTCCTCGCCCAGACGAGCGCCTCGTCGACCAACGGCGCGTACTCTTTCATCTGCGCCGCGGACACAATGAGCGACGGGTTCGTCGTGGCGTCGCGGGGCTTGAACTTGCGAATGGCGTTGATGTCACCGGTGTCGGCCACGACCACGGTCATCTGGAAGAGTTGATCGAACAGCGACGTGCTCATACACGAGAGCATACGCCATCCGGCGGCACGCTCCCACCCTCCTCGGCGTCATGGCGTATGCTGTCACCGGCGGGCCACGTCCCCGCGAACATGCTTCGCAATACCGAAGGTCGCCTCGCGCTCGTTATCTTGACGACCGCACTGCTCCCGCTCGCAAGCGCGATGCTGCTCGCATACTCGCTCCTGAACTACGCTTCGTCCGTCTGGCTGAGGCCGGAGGTCGAGCAAGAGCTCGAGCACGGGATCGACCTCTACAAGACGTACATCCACACCGTCAAAGACGACATGAAAGACCAGGCAGCGGCGATGGCGGGAAGCCAGGTGCTCCGCGAAGCCGCTCGCAAGCGTGACTCGGTTGCCTGCACGAGGGCATTGCGGGAGCTTTTCCCCGCGTACGCGCAGCTCGTCTCGCTGGCCGTGGAAGACGAGGCCAACCACGAGCTCGCTGAATACGATCGCGGACACCAGCTCGACGAGGCTTCCGAACGAAAGCTCGAAGTGAGGAGGCCCCTCGGCGCGAACGGCGAGGGCGCGACGCTTGTCGCCACGTTCTCCTTCGACCGCCGCTACGAGCGCGATCTGGAGCGAGCCGGCGGAATTCACGACGCGTATGCGCGACTCGAAAAGGAGCGCACGCATGTGTACGGCAGCTACTACGAAGCTTTCGCGGTTTTGCTCGGCATCACGGTCGTGGCCACCGTCGCGCTCGGCTTTCTCCTGGCGCGCGGTATCACCCGCCGCATCTACCGAATTGCCAATGCGATACATCAGGTCACCCGGGGAAACCTCGACGTGCGCGTCCCGGTAACGGGCTCCGACGAGCTGACGGAGCTTGCGAGGGTGTTCAATCGGATGCTGAGCGAGATGCAGCAGTCGCGGGCGCGCATCGAATACCTGCAGAGGATTGGGGCCTGGCAAGAAATGGCGCAACGGCTCGCGCATGAAATCAAGAACCCACTCACTCCGATCCAGCTGGCCGTGCAGGAATGTCACCGCAAGTACCCCGGCGAGGACACGCGGTTTCGCGCGCTACTCGACACGACGTTGGAGATCGTCGAAGAGGAGGTCGGAACGCTTCGGCGCCTGGTGGGCAACTTCTCGAGCTTTGCCCGACTGCCGCACGCCGAGCTCCGCGAAGCCAACCTGCGCGAGTTCCTGAGCGAGTGCTCCGATCAACTCGGGCACCTCGGCGCAGAGCTCACCGAGGGCGGCGCCGAGGACCTCATCGTGGCGCACGACGTCGATGTTCGCTGGGAGATACCCACCGAGCCTCTGCCGGTCGCCATCGACCGGCAAATGTTGCGGCGCGTTCTCGTCAACCTTGTGCGAAACGCCGTCGAGGCGATCCGCGATGCCCGGCTGCCCCTCGGGGACGGGTCGACGAGAGGACACGTGCTCGTGCGCGCGGAGCGCGCCGTCGACGGCATCGCGGTCGTGGTCGAAGACGACGGGCCGGGCGTACCCGAGTCCGCGAGAGAGCGAGTCTTCGACCCCTACTTCACGACCAAGGCAGAGGGCACGGGGCTCGGCCTCGCCATCGTCAAGAAGATCGTGGTGGAGCACAATGGCTCGATCGCCGTCGACCGAAGTGCCCGTTTCGGCGGCGCCGCGTTCGTCGTGGCCCTTCCTTTCGTTCACTCGCTCGCGATCGCTGCCGCGCGCGACCTCGATGAACGGGTTGCGCATTCCGTCCGTGCTATTCCCAGTCGACGATGACCGGCGACTCGATCTTGGGCAGAGCTCAACCGGCTCCGGGCGGAGGAGCGTCGTCTCGATCGACGATCGGTGCGCTGGGACTGGTGCTCATGCTGATCGGGGGATTCGCGCTTCTTCCGCGCGTGCTGCAGCCCCTTCGCCCGGCGGGCGTGGGCCGCGACGCCCCGGATTGGATGCTTCCCCTCGTGGCAAACGGCAGCTCGTCCGTCGAAGCCAATGCAAAGATGCGCCTCGGCGACTTGCGGGGCCAGGCCGTGTTGCTCGATTTTTGGGCGACTTGGTGCGAGCCATGCCGCATCCAGGCGCCGATCGTCGATCAGGTGGCGCGCCGCTGGCGCGATCGAGGGCTCGTCGTAGTCGGTGTCGACACGGACGGTCCTGAGCAGGGTAACCCGGAGGCATTCGCAGCGTCGCGGGGGCTGACCTATCCGATCGTGCAAGATAGGGGCGGAGCCGCGGCGCGAGCCTATGGCGTCGACGCGTTGCCCACCCTCGTCGTCATTTCGCGCAGCGGGAAAGTCGTCGCCGTAAGGACGGGCGTCACCGACGGCGGTGAGCTCGAGCGACTGGTCCGCCAAGCGCTGTAGGCGTCCGGCGGGGCGCGGTACGCGCGTCGTTTCCGCACCCTTGGTCGGCGTCTCGTCTCGGGCTCGCCTCGTTGGGCTCGCCTCGTTCGTCCCGCGGTCCGCGCCGCCCTTCGCGATTGAAGCGGTTCGCACATCGTTATACTCTCGGCCGCGTCTTGATGTCCCGCCGCTTCGCCCTTTGCGCCATGCTTGGCACATCGTGCGTTCCGGCATTCGCCTCCAGCGCACTCGCGCAACCCACCGCCGACGTGAAGCCGCCGGTCGTCGTTCAGCACGTCGACGCCGTATACCCACCGTCCGCACTCTCCGAACGAAAGCATGCCGACGTCGTTCTCGCCGTCACCGTCGACACCGATGGGCACGTCTCGAAGGTCGACGTACTCCAGTCCGGGGGGGGAGTGGATTTGGACGAAGCGGCGGTGGTCGCGGCCAGACAGTGGACGTTCGAACCCGCCCTCCGAGACGGTAAGCCGATTGCGAGTCGCATCCGGGTTCCGTTTCACTTCGCACCGCCCGCGGCGCCGCCTGAGTTCGTCGCGCCGCCACCTCCTTCCGAGCCCGAGACGGTGGTCTCGCCGGCCATTCCGCAGCAAACCGGGACGCCGGCGAAGGCCCCGTCGACCGTGACTTCCCCGCCAGCCGGTCCGCCCGAGGTCGTGAATATCCGGGGTCGGGCGGCACCTCCCAACGTCGGGTCATCGGATTTCAACGTGCAAATCGGGGCGCTGGCGCTCGTCCCCCACGCGAACGCAAGCGATCTCCTCAAGCTCGCTCCGGGCATTCTGCTGACCAACGAGGGGGGAGAGGGGCACGCCGAGCAAGTGTTCCTTCGGGGCTTCGACGCTCGGGAAGGCCAGGACATCGAATTCACAGTGGGCGGCGTGCCGATTAACGAGAGCGGTAACTTGCACGGCAACGGCTACGCCGACACCCACTTCATCATTCCCGAGTTCGTCGAGCGGCTGCGCGTCGTCGAAGGGCCTTTCGATCCCCGTCAGGGCAACTACGCGGTCGCGGGGAGCGCCGACTACGAGCTCGGTCTTCCGCTGAGGGGCCTCACGGCCAAGTACGCCGCGGGTAGCTTCAACACGCAACGCGCCCTCGTCATGTGGGGGCCGGCGGGCGAGAGCACGCACACGTTTGCGGGCGCGGAGATCTATTCGACCGACGGCTTCGGACAGAATCGCGACGCACAGCGCGGTTCGGCCATGGGACAGTACGAGGGCCGACTCGGCTCGAACGGAACCTACCGGGTCGTCGCGCAAGGCTACTCGACGCACTTTCACTCGGCGGGCCTCCTACGACAAGACGACTATCAGTCCGGCAAGATCGGTTTTTACGATAGCTACGATCTCAGTCAATTCGCACGCGAACAGGTGCCCGAAGGGGGCGACGCGTCCCGCTATTCGCTCGCGGCCGATCTCGAGACGCGCGTCGGCGATACGACGCTGACGCAGCAGATTTTCGCCATCAAGCGAGACATGCGCCTGCTCGAGAACTTCACGGGCTTTCTGCTCGACGTCCAAGAACCGCTCCAGAGCGTCCACTCCCAACGCGGAGACATGCTCGACCTCAACGTCCACGAAGTGACCATTGGCGCCCGGGGCGCAGCGCGCCTCCACGGCAAAGCGCTGGGGCAGCAGCAAGAGCTCGAGTTCGGCTACTACGCGCGCGGGGACGACGCAGCGGGGACGCAGCAGCGCATCGAGGCGAACACCGGAGTTCCGTACAAGACCGACACGAATCTGGACTCCCAACTGGGCGACATAGGCCTCTACGGAGACGCGAATCTTCGCGCCACACGATGGCTCAACGTCCGGGGCGGCGCGCGCGCAGACGCCCTCACGTACAACGTCCTCAACAACTGCGCGGCCCAGACGGTCGCGCACCCGTCTACCACCAACCCTCCCATCGATCAGAGTTGTCTCACGCAGCAAGACATGGGGCGCCCTCGCGAGCCGAATCAGCAGACGGCGACGTCGAGCATCGCGGTGCTGCCGCGCGCCTCACTCATCGTCGGTCCGTTTGCTCACTTCATCCTCTCTGCCAACTACGGACAGGGAATTCGGTCCATCGACCCGAGCTACATCACCCAGGACGTCAAGACCCCGTTCGCGAACATCGTCGCATACGACGGTGGCGTCTCGTACGCGGGCGAAGTGGCGGAAAGCGTATCGCTCGTGGCCCGCTCCATCTTCTTCGAGACCACGGTCGACAAGGATCTCATCTTCGACCAAAACGTGGGGCGCAACGTCCTCGGCGTCGGAACGCACCGGGTCGGGTGGGTCGGCGCGCTGCGCCTGACCGGGTCTTTCTTCGACGAGTCGGCCAACCTGACGTTCGTTCGCGCGACGTACGACGACGACCACCTCCTTGTCGCCTACATTCCTGGCGCCGTCTTCCGCTCAGACACCGCGCTCTTCGAGGACCTCCCGTTTCGGATTGCCGGTTCGACGCCAAAAGGTGCGCTGAGCTGCGGGATCACCTATGTCGGTCCTCGACCGCTTCCTTTTGGGCAGGAGAGCCAAGACATTTTCACGATCGACACCGCGGCTCGGCTCACGTGGTCGCACTACGAAGTCGGCGTCACGATCACCAACTTGCTCGACACGAAATATCGCCTCGGCGAGTACAATTATGCCTCCGACTTCCATAGCCAGCAGCAGCCCACGCTCGTGCCCCAGCGGGCGTTCAGCGCCGGCGCCCCGCGAGGCATCTTCGGCAACTTCGCCATCAACTTCGGCGGGACCTGATGCGCCCCCTCGGGTTTGTTTCCGCAGCTGCGCTTGGTGGGATCGCTTGCGTCGGCTCCACCGGGGGCGAGCTCGTCTCGTTCCCCGCGGCCGCAGCCGGCCCGGCCGACGCCGACCCCACGCGGGCGTTCGAGTTCGTGACAAGCCGCGGGTGGAACGTCGTCCTCACCAAAGCGGTGCTGCACGTCGGGGCGGTTTACCTCGACCAAAGTTCGCCCGTGTCGGGATCGCAGGGGACCAACTGTATCCTCCCTGGTACGTACGTCGCGGAGGTCACGTCGGGCCGTGACGTCGACCTGCTGTCACCCGAGCCACAATTGTTTTCCGTCTCAGGACAGGGAACGACGATACCGCCCGCGCTTGTCGGACAGGTCTGGCTCACGGGTGGGGATGTCAATTCGCCGGACGACACGACTCCTATTTTGGTCGTCGCCGGAACTGCAGGAATGGGAAACGCAACCGCCATTTCCTTCGAGGCCACCATTACGATTGGAGCGAACCGTCAGGCAACCGGCGGCCAATCGGCTGGAAACAGCGCAATCTGCAAGCAGCGCATCGTGTCGGTCCCGACGGACGTAACCGTGAAATCGACCGGCGGGCTCCTCGTGCGCATCGACCCGCGAGCGCTCTTCACGAACGTGGATTTCAGCGGACTTCAAGCAGGCGCCGACGGCACCTACGTCTTCAGCGACGAGCCAAGTTCACCGGGCTACAACCAGCCTAGCCGCAACCTCTTCCAGAACCTGGAGTCCGCCGGCACGCTCTACCGGTTTACGTGGTCCGATGGCCTCTGACAGCTGACGGTTCAGCCCAACGCGACCACGTCCGGCCGGTTGCGGTGGGCGTCCGCCCAGCGCGAAAGGGCATGTGGGAGCGTCAGACCCAGGGTCAGCACTTGCGCGATGTTGGCGTTTGTCGGCGCGCGCGCCGGAAGTCCTTCGAACCACATCACGGCCGTGAAGAGCCACATATCGGCCGCGGACCACCCGCTCTTCGCGATCGTCGAGCGGCCGAGCGAGGAGGCGCGCGCGGCGAGGGCATCGAGCGCGAGGCGCGCGCGGCCGAGCGGCTCGCCGGTCACCTGTCCCCATGCGGGATGATCCCGGAGCGCGAAGTATCGTGTGCCCAGATCCGTCGCCGTGGTCAGGGCCAAGTCGACGAGAGTCGTGGTCTCATACGCTGCGAAGACGCCGTCGGCGTCCTCCGGCCATAGTGGCGGCGCGTCCGGATACGCGCGCTCGAGCCAGTGAGCGATCGCGTTCGAATCGCCGAGCGCGTGCTCTCCATCGACGAACACTGGGACGGTCTTGAGCGGCACGAGTCTGCGAGCCTCGACCAGCCATTCTTGGTTTTCGCGCGCGTCGCGGAGCACCACGTCGAGCCCCTTGTGCGCAAGCGCCAGGCGGGTGCGACGCGAGAACGGCGACTGGCGGAAGTGATAGAGGGTGCGCACGCGAGAACCTCGCCCTTTGTCGTCAAATCCTAGTTCGTGATGAGCTTCGTGCCATTGGACAAGAGCGGTTGTACGGGGGTGATGTCGGTGATGGGCGTGTCGGCGATGTAAATGAACTTGAGCGTCTTGATTTGCGAGAGAGGAGCCAGACTCTTTACTTGGGTCTTTTTCATGCTGATGCGCTCGAGCTTCTTGAGGTTGGCGACGGGTGTGAGATCGCCGATGGCCGTCTCGTCGAGCATCAACTCGGTTAGATTCACGAAGGACGCGACCGATTTGAACTCATCGTCGCCGACGAGCGTGTGGGAGATGTCCAGGCGATCCATGCGCTTGAGGCCCTCGATCGGCCGCAAGTCCTTCACGACACTGAACGAAATCCGAAGCGACTCGAGCGTCGTCAGCTTCTGGAGCGGCGTGAGATCGTCGTATTCACCCGAACCAAGAAATAGATCTTTCATCGAAATGAACATCGGGAAGATGCACGGGTCGATTTGGTGCACCTTCACGTTGTTGGCAAGATTGATGGATTTGATCTGCGCGAGGTCGCCAGGCGCGATGTTTCCCTTGTCCTTGCCAAGCTTGCGGCGGACCTCCCGTTCGAGATCGGGCTGATCGGAAAAGTCGACGACCGCTGGATGCGGTTTGCATTCAGAAGCCAGCTTTTTTCTTATCGTGGGCGGCGGCGGCGGCGGAGGTGGTGCCGGGGGGGTCGCGCTCGGAAGCGCCGCCGCGGATGCGCTCGGCGCAGCGGCCGACGGCTTGTCATTCTTGGATTCGTCGCACGCCGACGCGAGCGGGAGGAGGAGGAGGAGCGCCGCGATGGTCGTTCTCATCGACGCGGAGCTTACCACGGGCGGCTCTATGCCACGGCGGGCTCCAAGGCGACGTCGGCGGAGAGAGCACCGATGGCGTCGTCCGGCAAAAGCCCGTAGGCCTCGGCCGCCGCGAGGAGCCCGGCGTTCGACGCGAGCTGCGTGAGAAAGGTCCGTGCGTAAGGCGTCCCGCCGAGGCCCTTGAGGCGCCTGACGAGGCTTGGCACACCGCGCGCGATGGCGCCGCGCGCCTCTTCGAGCTGGCCGCGATCGGTGCACGCATCGTGGAGCGCAAGAAACACCGGGGCCTCGTTGAGCAGGCTCGGGGAGCCCTCTTCGAGAAGCATGGCCGCCTCGGCCGCGAGAGCACTCGCCCGGGTGGCATCGCCGCATCGCCGCTCGGCCTCGGCCCAAAGCCCGAGCGCCACAGGCAGAACGTCGAGCATCTTGGTGGCGCGATAACCCTGGGCAGCGATCTTCAGGAGAGTCCGCGCGTCGCCTTCGCCGGTCCCACAGCGGAGCATCTCCATCCCGCGATAGAAGAGAACGCCGAGCGTCGCTCGATCGTGCGGAACCCAGCTTCCGGCCAGCGCGGCGCCTGCGGTGGCCCGCGGTTCGGCGAGGGGACCTTCGAGTGAAGCATCATCGCCGAACGTCGCCGCCCAGCAGAGAAGGACCATCTTTCCGTGCCGTTCCACCCCCGGCGAACCGATCGCCTGGGCCAGGGCGATGCCGCTCTCGATGGCGAGCCGCGCCTCGCCACGGGCGCCGACCGTGGTGAGCGCGAAGCCCACGTTGATCGTCAGCGTTGCTTCGCGCGCCTTCAGACCCGCAGCGCTCGCCGCGCGCGCTGCGCTCCGCCTCGCATCGAGGGCTGCGCCTACTTCTCCACGCGCTTGACGAACGACCGCCAGCGTTTGCCACGCGTCCACTGCGGCTGCCGCGATGCCGTGACTCCGGGACAGTGTCAATAGTCCGTCGGCAACCTCTTCGGCACGGTCCAACTCCCCCGCGTAGGCAAAGCGCGCTGCGAGCGCCGCACCGCAACGAGCCTCCTCGTCGGACAGGTTGGCACCCTCGGCGGAGCGCCGGACCTCGTCGAGGCGCGCACTGGTCTCGGCGTCGCCTCCGCACGCGTCTTCGTAACGCACGCGAGCCCCTCGCGCGCGCACGTCGCTCGACTCGTCGTAAACCGCGTCCTGCATCGCCCGCACAGCCGTGTCTCGCTCGCCGGCGCGCGCATCGAGCCGGTTCCACGCCTCGTCGAGGAGCTGCGCCCGCGCAAACTGGGTCGGCTTGTCTTGGGCGTAGGCAAGCGCCTTCTCGGCGAGCGACACGGCCTCGGGCAGAGCGTGGGCTGCCAGTGCGCGCCGCGCGGCCTTCTCCAGATGCACCGCCGCGGCGGCGCCGTCCCCGCCGATATCGAGGTGACGGGCTACAATGGCGTCGTCCTCTCCCATCTTCGCGAGCCAACGACCGCACCGAGCGTGGTACTCGCGAAGCGCGTCGTCGCCGAGCGAGGAGTAGGCCACTTCGCGCATGAGTGCATGCTTGAAGGCGAATTCGCGCGTTCCAACGAACCTGGCGTGGGCCTGTTCGACCAACACTTCGGCCGCCGCGAGCTCCCGCAACGCATCGGCCGCGGCAGGCACGCCGATCGCCTCGAGCCCGATGTCCCATCCCACCTGACCGAACACAGCGAGCTTGGCCGCCGCGTCGCGCCCATGCCCTTCGAGCGCGTCGAGATGCACTTGCATCGCCGCCTCGATGGTCGCCGCTTTCGAACTGTCGCGCCCAGCTGCCGCGATTCGGGCGAGCTCTTCGGCAAAGAGCGGCAGCCCAGCCGACTGTTGCGCAATCGAGTCGATCAACGCCTCTCCCTGCGCGCCCCCTGCCCTCTCGCCGAGGAGCGCTGAAGCGATTGTACGCGCGTATCTTCGCGACAACGGCCGGAGCTCGATGCGCACGTGGTCGCGCCCCTCGAAGCGGGTGGGCGCGTCGCGCCATAGCGAGGGGCGGGCTGCGGCGAGGACGCAGAGCGGCCGCCCGGCCCCGCGGGCGAGCAAATGATCCAGCCATGACAGGCTCTCGACGTCCGCCCACTGGGCATCTTCGAGAACAATCACGAGAGGGTTGTGGCGAGCGAGTCCGGCCGTCATGTCCGTGAGCACCAGCCAGAGCGCATCGCGGGCCCCGCGCGTATCGTCGAACTCGGGGAGCGCCTCGTTCGCGATGAGGCGCGCCAGGAGCTCCCGTGCGCCGTCGGAGCACTGGGCCTCGCTCAGGGCGACGAGCACGTCGGTCGCGTCGAACGCCTCCTGAGGCGGCGCCCCCTTGGCCACCCCGCTGAGCGCGCGAGCCACGTCCCCGACCACGCCCAGAGCGTGGCCCTTTGCGAACGACTCGCAGCGCGCGAGCACGATGCGAGGGGCGCTTGGGTGACTCGCGATGCGCGAAAGAGCTTCGCGGCGAAGGCGGGTCTTGCCGATTCCAGGGGCGCCCGTGACGGTCACCACAATGGGCGTCTTGTCGTCGACACACCGTTCGAACGCCGCCACGATCTGGGCCAACTCGGCCTCGCGCCCGACGAAGGGGGCCCCGCCGATGATTTCGCGACGGCCGCGGAGCGCACCGCCAACGACCGCGCTCCCGTCGCCGCGGAGCTGCAGCTCGTATCGACCGCGCGTCAGTTCGGTCGTCGTCGTATCCGCCAACACCTGTCCCCGGGTTGCATCTCGGGCGAGTGCGGACGCTCGGTCGACAACGTCTCCGGTCGGCAGCGAGCGGTCGACGCGAGTACGACCGGTGGCGATCCCAACCGATGCATTGACCTTCGCAATGCGCAGCCCGAGGTCGAGCGCTCGCGTCGCCTCGTCGCCCAGCGCCGTGTGAACGCCGAGGTGCGCCACGATCGCGTCGCCGCCGAGCTCCGTCGCTTCGGCACCGCGCGAGCGAAGGTGGGTGAGCAGCCTTGCGCGCGCGGGGCCCTTGGGGACGCAAGTGGCCACGATTGACGTGACGAGGCGCGTACCGCCCGTCCGGCCGGTGGTGAAGCTCGCGGTCGAACCATCTGGAGGTTGGCCTCGCGTCGGGCGGTCGCTCGACGCGCTCCCGAGGTCGGCGGCAAGCTCTCGAAGCTCGCGGGCCACGTCACCCGCCGAGGCGGGGCGCTCCGCCGGCGACGTTGCCAGCAAGCGAGCCAGCAAGTCGTCAAGTCGCGGAGACACGTCCGGGAGCACCTCCGAGAGCCGTGGCGCCGGGCTCGTCACCAAGCGCGCCAGAACGGCGATCGGGGTCGGCCCGATATGCGGCGGGCGGCCAGCGATCATTTCGAAGAGCGTCGCACCGAGCGCGTAGATGTCGGCGCGTCCGTCGATCCTGCTGTCGCCGCGGGCCTGCTCGGGCGCCATATACGCGGGCGTGCCGACGATTGCGCCCGTACGCGTGAGCTTTGCGTCCTCCACCGCCGCGACACCGAAGTCGACCAGCTTGACCTCGAAAGAGCCTGCTTCCCCCGCGCCGCTTCCGACGAGAAATACGTTCGACGGCTTGACGTCCCGATGCACGATTGCCGCATCGTGCGCCGCCGCGAGCGCGTCGCAAACGTCGGCGGCCACGAACAGACTCCGCCCGAGCGAGAGAGGCGAGCGCCGCTGGCGTTTTGCGACGTCTTCTCCGTCGAGCCATTCCATCGCGATGTAGGGCTCCCCGTCGTCGAGCTGCCCGAACGCCACGACGCGCACGATGCCCGAATGGTGAAGTCCGGCGAGCACGCGACCCTCGCGACGAAAGCGCGCCTCCTCCCCACCGTCGACCCCCGGAAGAGCGATGACCTTGAGGGCGACTGTCTGTTTGCTCACCTGATCGAGCGCGCGGTACACCACGCCGACGCCCCCTCGCCCGACCTCCCGCTCGACGAGGAAGCGACCGGCCAAGAGCTGCGAGACGCGCGTGCCAGTCATCGAAACTTCCCCTGGCCCACGGCGAATATCTCCGTGCTGACCGCGCGCGTCCCCGAGGGCCGAATGAGGCGCTCGGTCGCGTAGTGGCGCCGAAGTTCGGCGCGCGCGAGAGGGAGATCGTCGCTCATGAAGATTTTCCCCACGAATGCGCCGCCCGGACCACCGAGTCTAAGCGCAACGGCGAGCGCCTGCATGAAGAGCTCGAAGCTGCGCGCCTGATCGGTGGGACGACTTCCCGTCGTCTTCGGTGCCATGTCGCTGAGAACCACGTCGTAGGGGGCAAACCGAGAAGCGTCGTCGTCTGCAAGGGCGAAGACGTCGGCCTGCTGAAAAACCGCGTTGGACGGGAGCGGCACGGTGAGGGCTTCGAGATCCACTGCGAGCAGCTTGCCCGTCATACCGATGCGCGTCAGCGCATAGAGCGACCAGCTTCCCGGCGCGGCGCCGAGATCGAGAACGCGCATGCCACTGCGAAAAAGGCGCGCCCGCCGGTCGATCTCTTCGAGCTTGAAGACGCTGCGCGCAGGGAAGCCGGCGTCTTTCGCCGCCCGAGTGAAGTGGTCTGGCTTGGCGTAGGGATTCTTGCGACGGGACATTGCGCCGTAGTCACGAACGTAGCCTGCAAACGACTCCCCGGCAGAGTCCGCGAGACGGGGCTCGATCGCGCATTGGGATCCGGCGTAAGGTTTCGTTCCGGTGCGGAGGGTTCTGTCGCGCCGGGTGTCTCAGGGAGCTGCGATGCACACGCTGGTCGATCCGTTCGAACTCGCTTCCAATGAGCTGCCTCAGGCTCGGGGCGGCCCCGAGCAACAACCCGGCCGCGATGCGCGAGGCGATGCGAAGACCGAACCACCGGCCACGAGAATGCCGAGCGCGGAGTTCTGGCAGCGTGTGCGCTGCTGGTGCAGCGAAGAATGATGCCGGCGGCGCTTAGCGCTTCGCCGACTTTTTCTTCGTCTTGACCGCTTGGCGGACGAGCACGAAGCCGTTGCGCGCGCCCGGGACGCCGCCCTCGAGAAGGAGCATGTTCTTCTCGGCATCCACTCGGGCGACTTTGATATTGAGGATCGAAATGGTCTCGTTTCCGTACTGCCCGCCCATCCGGAGGTTCGGTAGCGTTCGGCCCGGAGTCATGTTCGTTCCGATCGAGCCGGGATGGCGCCGGTATTCGTGCGTGCCGTGCGTCGTGACCGCTCCCGCGAAGCCCCACCGCCGGACGACGCCCGTAAAGCCGCGCCCGCGCGTCGTTCCCCTTGCGTCGACGAGCTGGCCCGGCTGGAAGATTTCGTCGAGCTTCAGCGTCTGACCCACCTCCCACTTCGCGGCAAACTCCGGAGCACACCTCAGCTCTTTGACGAACCGCTTGGGCGTGGCGCCCGCCTTCTTGAAGAAGCCCATCGTCGGCTTGTTCGTGTGCTTTTCTTTGTTCTCCTCGAGCCCGAGCACGAGAGCCGTGTAACCATGCTTCTCGACTGTGCGCTTGGCGAGGACAACGACCGGGCCTGCTTCGAGCACAGTGACACGCGAGACGCTTCCGTCTTCGAGGAAGATTTGCGTGCAGCCGAGCTTGCGGCCAAAGATGCCGGGTTGGAGATTCATGCGGGGGGCCGGAGAATACGAGCCGCAAGCGTCCCGTCAAGCTGCCATTCTGGAGAGCCGCGGCATTTGACACGAGCCTGGGAGCGTGCTTTAAGGCCGCCCCCTCGCACAAGTCGCCATGCATACATCCCCCAAGCTCGCCGAGCTAGAGTCCAAGCTCCTGCGAACGGACCTCCCCGACTTCCGGGTGGGGGACTCCGTGCGCGTCCACTACCGCATCGTGGAAGGCGACAAGGAGCGCACCCAGGTTTTCCAAGGCGTCGTCATCAAGCGCCACCGGGCGGGCGCGCGAAGCACTTTTACCGTTCGCAAAGTCAGCTTCAATGTCGGCGTCGAGCGCATCTTTCTCTCCCATTCCCCCCGCATCGAGAAAGTCGACATCGTTAGTCGCGGCGTAGTGCGCCGCGCGCGCCTGTTTTACTTGCGCGACCTCGCGGGCAAGGCTGCGCGGGTGCGCGACGAGAAGGACGTCTAGGCATCCTCAAAACCCCGCGCCAGCGCTACCGAGCAGGGCGGCGCCGAACGGAGAGGGCGTGGCGAGAAAGTGGAAGTCGGCCCCGAGGAACGCCTGGCCGATGTGAAACACGGTCAACGCTCCCGGTTGTACGGCAAACCCCGTCTTGCTGCGCACGTAGGGCGCGTCGCTGGTCGATTGCGAAATGAATGCGGGACCGCCGAAGACGTAGGGCCGAAACTCGAGCCCGTTGACCGCCTGCAGCGGATAGATCTTGTAACCCACCTCTGCGCCGACGAACGTCGCGTGCCCCGTTTGGCCGCCGTTGTTCTGCCCCCAATACGCCTGCATCTGGCCGCCGAGATAAACGCCGACCGGCAGCGTGTAGCCGACGCGGCCTCCGATGCCGACGCCGTACGTGTCGGAGAACCCCGTTCCCAGCGTGCCGCTCGCCTCCCATCCGGGAAGGACGCCCTTTCGCTGTCCTTCTTGGTCGACTTGCTCGGTACCGGGGCCACTCGGCGCGGGCGCCTCGAACGCCGCGCGGCTGACCCGCGACTGAGCGACGATGCTCCCGGCAACACCGAGTGCGACGCAAACTTGGACGATGACACCATTCCTAGCCAACGATGTGCGCATGTGCCCTCCTGCCGCTTGTGATTGCGACTGAATAGTTTGCAATGCGGGGGCCGATCGAGCCCAGGCGTCTTTCCTTTGGGTGTGGCGGATCGCACCGCGAGCCTCACGCGTTTCGGCGAAACTTAAGTCCACGCGCCCAGGGCCCCGGGCGCTAAGAAGTGCCAGGCGACATGAGACCGTTTCTTTACGCCGCGCTTGCGTTGTCCCTTCCCGCCTCGGGGTGCGCCGCTTCAGCTCCCGCTGCGCCCGCCACGTCCTCCGCGGCGCGCGCCGCGGCCGGGACCGGCGCGATCCCGGCGCTCGAGGCCGAGACTCGATTCACGGCCCCCGACGCGGGGACGACCACCGATGCGGTCGCGAGTGCTGCTCCTGGGCCGTCCGAAGCTCCGCACGAAGCCTCTGCCGCCGACGGGAGCGACGCGTCTCCTCCACCGTCGGCGCGGTCGTTTACTTCGGCGGTATGCAACGAACAGGCGCCGCAAGACTTCCTCGTGCGGTCCAACTTTCTCAAAGGCGGAAAGGACGCGCTGGAGCGCGCCATCCAGTACCGCACTGACACGTACGGCTACTTCAAGGGCTTCGGTCACGCCGGCCGGGACGCGCAACCCCCGAGCGCATACCTCGTCTCGACGACCTTCAGGGGGCTACCAATCAAGATGCACCGAAAAGTGGTGCCGGCGCTCCGGTGCGTCGAGGACGAGATCGAGCGCGCGTGCGCGGATCACCCGTACAAGCCGCAGGCACTGGCCGGCATTCGCTTCCGAAACACATATCGAGGCGGCGAAGTCACCAATCACATCTTCGGCATTGCGATCGACATCGATCCCGCGCGAAACTCATGCTGCGGCTGCGTCAAACCTTGGAGCGACGTGCCGGCGTGCACACGTCCGTCCAAAACCGAGTACGACCGAATGGCGATGCCCGAATGTTGGGTGCATGCCTTCGAGCGATACGGCTTCTACTGGCTTGGTCATGACCGGCTGCGCGACACGATGCATTTCGAGTTTCTGGGCGATCCTGACCACATCTTGAAAGGCGATTGAAGGGCCCGCCGCGCTCTCGCCCCCGCCGCTGGCACAGGCGGCGGGGGAACTCGGAGGCCGGACCTTACGGCAAGAACAGCTTCGTCATGAGATCGCCGTCGGCCATCCCGCAGGTATTGGCGAGGCAGTCGAAACCCCAGATGTGCTGGATGGTCGCCAAGAGCGAATAGTGGTTGTACGGAGCTGTTGATGTCAGGTGGGTCCCTACTTTCGAGGAGATCACGATGGCGGGGACGTGTGCACCGCCAAGCACCCCTCCGCCGGTGCCCGTCGGGCTCTTGCAGCAGCCCGCGGTGCCGGAGTAGTCGTCCTCGTCCCAAACGATGACGATCGCCGAGCCTTCGGTCCACGCCGGCGAAGCCATGATCATCGGTACCGTGACCTGCAGGAATGCGTCCCCGAGGGCAATGACCTGCGAATCGGTTCCGCCGCAGGCGGCGTTCCCCAAGGCGCTGGCGTTGTCGGTAGAAACGCCGTGCATATCGTCGCACTGGTCGGGGCTGATCCACACGAAGTTGGGGACGTTCCCGCCGGCGAGGTCGGTCGCGAGTTGCGTGAACGGAACGATTCGCTGCATCCGATTGCTGTTTTGCCGAATGTCAGTGAAGTACATGAAGGGATCGTGCTTCTGCGCGTAGAGCTTCCGAGGCACGAGCGTGGCGCCGCCGTCGGAGCCTACCACGGTGTCATATGGCCAATACTCGCTGGTGTCGCCTACGGCCGCGATAGATTGCATGTATGCGGTCCACGTCAGATCATTCTCCTCGAGTTGGTCTACGATGTTCCGGCTCGGAAACCAGTGAGGGAGGAGGGCGGCGTTGGCTGCCTGCGCGGCCGTCATGAGCTGCATCGTGGTGCTGTCGCCGGCGTTTGGAACGAACTCCTCCGGCGCACATGTGACGTTGGGGCCGGCCGCGCAGTCGTCCCAGATTCCCTGGAAGTCCCCCGAAATCGCCGCAAGGTAGTTGGGCAAGCTCGGATGAGTGACTCCGTAGTAATTTTGGGCAAGTCCGTACTTCGTCGCCAGCGAGTTGATATAAGGCGCAGGATTGACCGCGGTGCCCGCCTCGGTTGCAGTTGCAAGAACACCGGAATCCGCCGCGTCACCGACGTCACCTTCGTCGCCGGCTTCGCTCGGTTCGCCCTCGTCACCAGCTTCACTCGGCTCGCCCCCTTCACTGGAAGTTGCCCCATCGCTGCCTTTGCCACCGTCTGAACCGGTACCGCCAGCGTCGGGAGCAGATCCCCCTGCATCGCTCACGCCCGTATTGGCGATGATCTCTGCGTATCCGTGGTTCTCCATCATGATGTAAAAGATGTGCTTCAGCGTGGCGGGGGGCGATGCGTCCCCGGCCTCGGCGGCGTCCACAGCATTGCCCGCGTCTCCTGCATCGCCGGCGTCTCCCCCGTCCCCGGTAGTCGCGTCGGTCGTGGCGTCGACTGTCGCGTCGTTCGTCGCCTCGCCGGCCTCGCCGTCGGTTGTGGCGGCGTCGTGATCCGACACGCTCCCGTCGGAGGAGCCGCCGTCTGATTTTGCGGCCTCGCCCCCTGCGTCGCTGCTGGGCGCGATGACGACCGTGTTGTCATCGCCGGTGCCGCAAGCCGTGAGAAGGGCGGCCGATAAAGCTGGAATTGAAAGGGCAAGGAGAGCACTACGCGCGCGCATTGAACCTCCGGGGCTTATGTGCCTGGGCGCTTACCTTTACCGCTCGCCACGCACCCTCATGAAGGCGCTTATGTGAAGTCTCCGTGACGGTTCGCCAGGGGGCGAGGGGCGACGCCCTGGACAAATGAGGGGCGCCCGGGTAAGAGCGGCCGTCTACGTCCCCATCGTCTAGAGGCCCAGGACCGCGGCTTTTCACGTCGCTAACGGGGGTTCGACTCCCCCTGGGGACGCAACGATTCGTGCTAAAAACCCGACATTGGCCTCCGCTGTGGCCAAAACGCCAAAACTCAAGCCAAAACCCACCAGGGCCGAAAGGGCTACCGGCGGGAACGGCTGACCGAAGCGCACGCCTTCGAACGTCTGCGCTTCATTGATGTAGCGCTGCGTGGTCGCCAGGTCGTCGTGCCCCGCGGCCCGCTGGACCTTCAGCGGCTCGTCTCCTCGAACGGCACGCCACGTGATGCCAGTATGGCGGAGGTCGTGAAAGTTGAGCGCGCGCCGGGTCTCGTCCTCGGCGAACACCTCGGCTCGTGTGACCCCGGCCCACGACAGGTACTTCCGCAGTCGCTTCGCGAGCGACTCTCGCGGCGGCAAGGCCGTGAGAACCCTACCTTCGCTTGATGCTTGATCGCGCATGTGCTCCAGCAGTGGCAGCAAGTTTGGTTCGATCGGCACCTTGCGCACGTCCTTCGTCTTCGTGGGCTTCACGACCCCCGTATCCGCATGGGCGCTCTGGTGAATGAGCACGTAACCGTGCTCGAAGTCAACGGCGTCCCACTCCAGCGCCTCGAGTTCTCCCACGCGCACGTACAGGTACGTGGCGAGCATGATGAGGCGCTTCCAGCGGGCGGGTACCCGCCCGCAGTCCATGAGCGCCAGAAACTCGCTTGGAAAGAGGTACGAGCCGGCGCGCTCGACACCCCGGTCGGGCCCCTGAACTTCGCGGGCCGGGTTGTCCTCACGAACGCGCAGCTCGATCACCTTGGATCGGCTCGCGTCCTTCATCATCTTGCTAAGGACTCCCCACACGTTAGTCGCGGTCTTCCACCGCAATTGGCCGAGCTGAACCGCGCGGTCGAGACTTTGCACGACCTCCTCGATTCGCCGCCGGGCGATCGTTGCAATCGACTCGGCGCCGATATGAGGCGAGATCCATTTCTTGTAGCGCGCGCGGTCGTTCCGGATGCTCGACAGCCCTTTGGCCGCCCGAGCGTCGGCCCATCGAACGAACCACTCCTCGACGGTCTCCGGTGCATGTCCAGCGACCGCAAGGCGCGCGCGCTGAGCGAGCTGGGGGGCGAGCAACAAAGCCTGGTCGCATGTCGTCCCGGGGTCAAAACGGATTAACCGGCGGGTTCCGTCGCCGATCGTCAAGCGAACGCCGATCGGAATCGTCCTCTGCGCGTCGTGCCACACGATCGACCCGGTCAGCGGGCGTCCTGCACGGCGGGGGACATTCGGGCTTGGTTCGCGTCTCATTCGCCCACCTCGTTCAAGGTACTCCGGGTACAAGCGCCGAGGAACCGGGCGGTCACTTGTCGATCAGGCGAAGGCCCTGGCGGGCGAGGAGCGCATCGACGCTGTGCTCGGGCGCCATGGGTGGTTTGGACGCCACCACACCTTCCCTGCGCCGCGAACGCGTCGCGTGCCACGCTTCACGCGGGCAAACCCAAACCTTGCCCTCTTGGTGTGCCCCCGGGATCCTGTTGCTCCGGCAAAGCTCGGCGAAGCGGCGACGCGAAGTGCGCGGGGGGAGCCGCGTCGAGTCGTAGGTATTGGCGTCGGCGTCCAAGACCGGAACGTCCTTGGCCAGTTCACCGAGCGCTTCGGCGAGACCGCGCGCCGCGGCGGCGGCTTGGGCAAGATGCGCACGACTGTTCATTTGGGCACTCCTTGTCATGGCGTGTCGGGCTTGAGAGCGGGTGATCTAAGGCGATGCGGGCGCCGAGTGCGTCCGCCGAACGCCCCGTGAGAACGCCATAGAGCGACGCCGGTCGTCTACTGGGGAAAATCCCCATTTAGGTTGGAAGGCGCGCCCTCGCCTGGTTGGCCAAGCGCAAGCCCCTTGGTGATCGTTGCCGCCGCCCAGCAGCAACCGCGTGCGATACACGTCATTTCGCCGAGCGCGGAAGCAGAAGTGCGTCGACCCCTGCAACCTCGTCTCGGGTCTAGCGGGGACGGCCGACCGTCGTGAGTGGCTTCGGAAGTTCGGTTGTCCGTGGCCGTGCTCTGACGCGCAACTATCGAAGATCGAAGCCGACGAGGTGTCGTGGTCAGAGCAGGAACTGGGCAAGTGCCTCGACAGCTGCGACAGACGTAACCCCGACCCGAAGCCCGCTCCGTGAGGCGTCCATGCACGACGATGGCGAGTGAGCGACAGTGGCTTGCCTTCGGGCGCCGCCGGGGTCACGCTCGTGCCCGTCATGGAGCAGGTGCGTGGGCGAAGTAGTCGGTTTTCGCTCGAGCGGGCAGCGGAGCTTGCGAAGCTCGAGAACGAGCTGACCCTCTTCGTCGGCCGCCTGCAGCATCTCAGCAGCGTCGACACGGACCTTCGCCTGGTGACCAGGGGAAAGCGCTTTTTCCCGTCGTGGCACGTGTGGAACGGGATCTTGAGCGAGCGCGACATGATCATCATCGAGCTCTCGTCGTGGGCGCTCCGCTTCTACGGCGCGAAATACGGCGGGTTCCTGCGAACGCTCCAGGCGAGCACGGATCTCAAGGCTTTGGCCCCCGACTGGGACGGAGCGACGGACGAGTGGAGGAGTGAAGTGTTCGCGCGGCTGTTTCCGCATGCAAGCGGCTGCCTGTATCCGAAGCCGGAGCACGTCGGCTCGCTGTGCGACCGCCTGAGCGCGCGCTTCAAAGCGCTGCACAACGATAGGAACAGTCATCGCGCCCATCCATACGACCAGCGGAATGCGGTCATGGCAAAGCATCTCGCGCTCGAGGACGTCGTCGAGCACCTGAGGACGTGCCAAGAGGTCGTCGGCGACCTTCGTCGCTTGTCGGCAAACGACTCCTTCGAGCACCCAGAGGTGCGACCGGATCCGGACGACTCGGAGGCGCAGAGCGTCGTCGACTTGCTCGTTTGCCGCACGATCTCATGGATCATCGAGTTTGGAGCTGGGCGGATGCAGGCCGAGCGGCCCTTCTACTGGCAGCGCCGAGCGGATTTCTACGATCGCATGCACGCCGCCCACGATGCCGCCGGGGCGCCTGACGCGCCGTTCAACGACGCCCGGTTTCAGCCGGACGTCGCGGGGCTGTAGCGGGGGATGGGCAGCGAACTGATAACCATCGCAGTGCAAGCTTCGCGTCGACGAAGCCAGCATATCCATGTTGCGTTCGCATGGCCTGGCCGAGGTAGCGTGCGTGCGACATGAAGTACTTCTGCGGCGGAAACGTGACTCGAATCGCGCATGCCGCCGGCAACAGATGCCGTGGCGCCAGCGCCATACCGTGGCACACTTCGGCCGATCCGAACCCATGGAACTCTCGAGTATCCTACGATAAAGGACGGTCCGGAAGTTGCTGAGCAGGAGCGACGATGCCCCCTCGAATGCTCTTCATCTTCCTTTTGCTCGCAAGCGGATGTGGAGGAACCTCGGTGGGAGTCACCCGGGTCGGTCCCGGCGTGGATGCGTCCACTGTCTCGGATGGCAGTAGCCTCGACGCGAATACCTTTGCCGACGCGTCCGCTGACGTCGACGGTCAAGTCTGTGCACTGGCCGCATCGAACTACGACCAATCGTGCGTGGTCAATACTGACTGTGCGATCGTCAGGCTTGGTGACTACTGCGATCCGACGATTTGTTTCAGCGCCGGCGTCCTGGGCGCGATCAATACGGGTGCGCTCGCACAATTCAACGCCGACGTCGCGAAGACGCCTATTGGCTCAGGCGCGGTCCAGCCTCCGACGAATTGCAGCGGCGCGGCGAGTACGGATTACCCAGAGGGGTGCTGCGTGGCGGGCAAGTGCCAGTTTTCGCCCGTAACGTGCCCCTCGGACACGCTTGCGGCCTGCAGCGAGGCGGGCGGCGCATGCAGTCGACACGTGGCCGCCGTACGAGAATGCGGCTCGGCGGGGCAGGGACCGCCCGGATCGTGTGCGCAGCCAGACGAGACGTGTTGCCTGTCCGAGCTGGATGCGGCGACCGTCGACAGTCCCGTCGCCACGCTCGACTTCACCGTTCTTTGCCTCGCCGATGCTGGGCCAGTAGACGGGGGCACTCCGCCGGCGGAGAACGGAGACATCCCTGGTGTGGGCCGTTGGTGCAACGGCCCTGAGGTTTGCACGCCTTTCAACGGCGGCTGGGAATGCTGTGTCCTGTTGGGCGTTTCGATGTGCGTCGCTCCCTGAGGCGGTCGTCGTCGGGATCATTGTCAGTTCGAAGCGCTCCACTCTTCGCCGGCTCGGAGACGGATCGTCCTCACGCGCGAATAATGCCCGGCTAGAGAGGGTCTTCCCGATGTGTAGCCACTCGCGGATCTAATGAACGACTTCCTGCAGGAGGACCAAAGCCAGGCGAGAACGCAAGAACGTTACGAAAAACGCCTTATCGGTTCTTGGAGCCTCGGCGATCCTTTCTCAGCGGAAGAGCCGTCCCGATTTATTTGAGGAGGCACCCGCCCCCCGTGGGGGCCCCGTCGGGGGGCCGTGACGCGTCGGCTTGCCACTGCGGCTCGTCAGGCGCAATGTGGAGGCAAATGAAACGAGGGGGCGTCGCTTTCCCGAGAACGTGGTGTGCGCGTCTTGATCTTGTAAACTGGATTCTTGGGTCCACCGTGCTTGCGATGGCTTCTTGCGGGGGGCGCACAATCAACGATCGTAGGCCGGCTTCGAACGTAGTCTCTAGAGATGGAGGCGACGCAAGCGCGACTGGAGGGCCTGGTTTGGACGCGTCTCGCACAACCGTAAGCGACGAGGCCGGTGCCATGCCATGCGTTGATCCTGGAACCGTTGGTCATCCGGACGTCTTAATCGATGCAGGCAGCTGCGACGAGCGGATGACGAACGCGCATAACCTCGTCCTGGCTGCCGTAACTCATGCGCAAGCCGACTTGAGCTGCCAAGTAGATTCGGATTGTGTGTTGGCAGCTCAGAGCACCGAGTGCTCGTTTGAGTGTGGCAGCGTGCTTCTCTCCGAGACGGGTGCAGGCGCGCTTGCTTGTGCGATCGACGGGGTGAACATGACGATATGTCGCGGTTTCGATCAAGACGGTTGCATTGTTGCCGGCCACCCTTGCCCATTCGTGACAGGCAGCTGGTTCGCCGCGTGCGTCGCGGGAACGTGCAAGAACTTTCCGCCCGCGGCGTGGGACTCGTTCGCATTGAACGAGAACACAACTAACATCACTTCACCGGAGCAGCCGTGCAGCCCCGTCGACGGTTGCTCGGCCTGGACCGTCACTCCGGATGGGCGCGTTGCCGTCACGAATGCCGACGGAACGCACGCGGCCACGCTATCGTCTGGAGACTTTGCGACGGTCGACTCGATTCTCCGTAGCGAGTCGTTTCGACAAAGCGAATTGTCCGGCTTCGCTTGCGAACCGGCATCCGGGGGCGAGGCGATATTTTTCGAAATAGCGCGCGGTGGCGCGGTCAGTAGGTTAGGCGTGAGCGGCTGCGTGTTGACCGGGCCTACCGGGCCTACCGGGAATGACGCCCAGCTTCTGTTCAGCACCCTCACTTCATACTGAGTGGACGGCGCCGTGTACTCGTCCGGCGGGGCCCGCAGTTGACCTTCGCCGGGAAACCACCACGGCCAGCGTCCGCGCGTCGCGCATCACCGTGAACATGGCCGACTCGCTCTTGCCGCCTCCCGCCCGCGGCGGCGCCGCCGAAGCGGGTCACGTTTTCGGGCGAGCATCGCGTCGATTCGACCTGAAACATGGGAGGCGAAGAACAAGGCACTCGTCTTGTTTGCACGAAAGCGCAAGGTCGAGGCTGGTCGATGGATGCGCACCGACACGACCGTGGTCGAGTCGAACATTCACCATCCGCTCGGCTCGTGGCTCTTGTTCGACGGCGCACGCGTCCTCACCCCGCACGGGGCCCCTTACCTTGCCCGAAGTACGGCACAGCCGCCTGTAATCACCGACGCCGAGCCAAGCGACGTGCAGCGGCGATTCTCCACGCGGGCACCATGGCAATTCACCAGGACTATCTGGACTCGAACCCGCAATCGGGGGCCGAGAAGACTCGGCTGCCGTACGAACATACTGCGCAAGGATGTACTCGAGGCCCGAGGAAGCGGCACGCCGACTGCGCGTCGAACCTTGGTCGCCCAGCGTCTCGGCGCCCAGGGCCTCCTCGACCATCGCGGAGAAGCACGCCGGACAGCACGATCCTTGCCGCGCACGCCGGCTACCGCGGAGCTCGCACCCTCGGCGCACCCGACGACGCTGCTCCCTTCGTTACATCTCGACGATCGAGGGGCTCATCGTTTTGTCATCCGTGAGCTCGGCGCTCGCCCTTCTCGAACGCACTCTTTGGGCTCGCGATAGACGCCGCGCTCTCGTAGCCAGTCGCGCACGGTATGACGGTCGAAGCCGACGAGTCGAGCCGTCTGGGATAGGTTCCCGCGGGTCTGTTGGTACGTGTAGACGACGCGGTCTTTGATGAGCCGATCGCGCTGCTCTTTAGGCGAGTCGTCGGCACCATCAGCACTCAGCTCATCGCCAAGAAGAAGTCGGAAAATGGTCCGACCCACGGTAACAGTCGCGGTCGTCGTGACATGCATCTGCTCCTGCACGCGATGGCCGTCGACGAGTGTGCCGTTGGTGGACCCAAGGTCGGTCACAAGCACGCCTGTGTCGGTGAATTGGAAGCGCGCGTGATGCGCGCTCACTCGGGGGTCCTTGAGCCGGACCGTGCAGGAGCTTGAGCGGCCGACGGTCACGGGTTCGACGTCAAGCCGGATGCGGGCGCCGCGGGAGTAGAGCGGTTCGAGGTAGGCGACATGCAAGGTTCGCTCGGGCCGCACGGTGGGCAGGGTCCCGAAGGTCAAGTCCTCCAAGTCCTCGAGCTCTGCGGCGCTCTCCAAGTGGAGATTGTCTTCCTCTACCATCCGTCGCCTCCCCCCGATCATAGCGTGCCGCCCCCGCGCCCAGGAGGGCGTCCGTCCCGCGAGGGAGGGGCTCGCAAGGAATCGGCTTTCGGGTCCGCTGGAACAAAGCGGTGGCCGCGTTGGAAGTGGTCGATGACCGACCGCGCGAAGGCGTCGAAAAAGAGTTCGGTGTCCCTGATCAAAGCAGCGCGCACGGCGGGATCCTTCGGCGGCTCGGGGCCCGTGGCGAACCAGTATCCGACGAACCTCCCGAAGGCCTCGGACAAGAGCTCAACAGCTCCAAGGACATCGTGGAGCTCGCCCCGGATGGTGCGTATCTCGGACGCGCGTGCGGCACGGTCCTCGTCGATGGCCGCGACCAGGCGATCCACCGGAGACAAGGGCGCGGATTCGGCATGTCGGGCGCCGCCCGTGTCGAGGTTGCCGAGGACGAGCTCGTCGATGATCGCGCTCGCGTTCCGGCCCTTGGCGGCGGCGTACTGTCGGAGGCGGTGAAAGGCAGGCTGCGAGAGGCGGATGCCGAGGCGCCGTCGCCGCACTTTCGGCAAGGGCGGGGGCGCGGGCTGCGACGGGGAGAGAGTCATGGTTGAAAACTTCCGTAGGTTGGGGCTTTGGCAGTCAACGTTCGAGGCCACGGTCGTGCTTGTGGTCCAGCGCCAGGGCCAGACCGAGTCCTCGGGTTACATCGACCCTTTGACCGATCATCGCGCGCGCCTCGGGGGTGTCGGGCACGAGTCCGAAGCGCAGTCGGTCCTCGACGACCAGAAAGCCCGTTCGGCCGCCCCGGAGCTCACCACGGAAGCCCTCTGCGAGCTCGGACACAAACACGGCGCCGGTCTCACGTGCGATCTGCTTGCCGAGCTCGAGGCGAGCTCCTTCGTCGACCAGGACCAAACGCCCGGCGGGCGATCGATGCAGTGCGACCTCGCGTCCCTTGAAAGCACGCGCCTCGTCGGTGGCCTCGACAAGGACAAACCGCCGCCGCTCGTCACGGATCGCGAGGTGTACGTCGCTCGCCCAGACTGCGCGCCCCTGGAAGCGGTCGGGGGTCTCTGCAAGGAACGCCTCGCCATTCCGACGCCCAAGCTCGCTCCCTACCGTCCGCCGTTCGACCTCCCGTAGCTTGGCTCCGAGCTCGGGATCGCCCGGCGAGACCCCGAGTGCACCGAGCACCTGGCGCCGTTGCTCGATGGCCCTGCTGACGTCGGCGCCAAGCCCATGGGTCGATAGGGTCTTGGGGTCCAGCTGGTCGAGCCAGACGGGCCGGCGACAAGCCACCTGGTCTGCGAGTGAGAGTTCCATCGGCTCGACCGAAAGTCGGTATCGAGGCGGTTTCGGATCGCCATTCGCGCGCTCGCGAGCGAGGTTCCGAACGATCGGTCGGGCCTCTGGTTCGCGTCGGGTGGCAGAGAACGTGACGAGCGCCCCCGGCTCGAGCCTATCGACCGCGCGCGCCGTGAGCGGCACATGGTAGACGGCCCCGGCGGGAGTCTCGAGCACGCCGTAGTAGGTCCCCTTGCTCTCGTCGCCGAGCCCCTTGCGCACCAAGCGTCCGACCAAGGGCCCCTCCACGATGCCGCCGGCGCCGTCGGGAATGCCCTGGCCGGGCGTGATGACGTGGAAGTGCGCCGGGGGGGCGCCGGTCATCGCGCGGTGGATCTCTTTGAGCCGATCGCCGCGAAGCCCGAGCTCGCGAAGCTCGTCTTGCCAGCCGTCGGAAAGCGCCCACCGTGAGCCCGCGCTGCGCTCGGCCAGGCCGAGCTGCTCGAGCTGCTTGAGGCGCCTCACGAGCGTCTCCGGCAGCGGGTAGCCCCGGCGCGCCTCGAAGACCTCCGCGTCGACCTCGAGCGCCTGGGCACGACTGGCGATCTCGCGATCGAGCGAAGTCAGTCGCTCTCGGGTTACTTCGCTCTCGTAGGTCTTTTGGATCTCCGACTCGAGCCGAGGCCCGAGCCAATCGGTCGCGAGCTCCTGGGCGCTCCAGCGCATGCCGCGCGCGATGTAGGCGGGCTGCATGAAGACCCGCCCGCCGTCGCGGTCGACGCCGCGGACGACCACGTGCGCATGGGGGTGGTCGCTATCGTAGTGGTTGACCGCGGCCCACTCGAGGCGCTGGCCGAGATCGCGCTCGACGCGGTTCATGAGGCTACGGGTGAACGCAGTGAGATCGAGGTCGCTGCCGTCCTCGGGCGAGACGATGAACCGGAACTGATGGCGCTCGCGGAGGCGCGGCTCCTCGAAGGTCTGCCGCTCGACAAGTCCATCGGGCCCGTAGAGCACACCGGGTGAGCCGTCCTTCTCGACGCCGTCGCGCTCGATGTACCGCAGGTGTCGCGCCGCGGCCTGGGCGCCGTGGCGCGAGAGGTATTGGACATGCGCCTTGATGACGACGCGCCGCGCGTTGCGCCTGGGGGCGAAGCCCGGCGCTGCGGCTGGAATCCGAGCGCTCCGCGCGCGCCCTGGACCTCGGCGCCCATGGCCGTAGCGCACCAGGCGCGCGACGGAGAGGGAGCCCGCCGCCATCCGGTCTCGGGCGCTCGGTCGCTTGCCCATTCGCGGCCGCACCCGATCCGCGTCGTCGCGCGCGCGCGAAGGACTCATCGCGGCACCAGCCTTCCCTTGCGCGGAGCCCGCTCAGGCCCCAAACGGGCGATTTTCACCCGCTCCGGTCGACGTCGAAAAGTGGGAGAAATATCAGGGCGTAAGCCCGTCTTGGCGTCAGCCTTTATCTTGCCCTCCGCTTCGCTCCGGGTTTCCGCGCTCGCTCCCGTCTTCGTCCTCCGCACGTGCGAGGCCCTCGACGCGCGCAACACGGGTGCGACTGCAACGTCGCGCATTGGGCAGTCGGAGGGAGCTCGGCGCGTGCAACCCGTCATGTCTCTGGGGTAACCATTCAAGGCCCCCGCTTTCCAGTGGGGATTTTCCCCAGTGGACGACTGGCGACGAGCGTGGCGTTCTCACCGTGCGTTCGGCGGTGGCGTGCGATGTGCCCACGTTGCCGATCGCAAGGAGCGTTTGGCCATGCCTTCCCCCCGCCGTGCGACCTTCGGTCAAGACGTGTTCGACAACGTGAAAGCGATGTTCGAGCAGGCGCCCGCGGCGCCTCCGGACGAAAAGCCCACCGAGTACTCCAAGCTCGAGCTCGTCCGAGCGCTCGCTCCGACGATCGGCGCCCTCGCCAAGCGCGGATGGTCCTGGAAGTCCCTGGCCTCGATGATGACCCAGCGAGGAGTCGCCATCAGTGCCGACCTGCTCAAAGCCTACTTTGCCCAGAGCCACGGTAAGGCCCGCCGAACGAGGACCAAAAAGAAGGCCTCCGCGAAAAACCCGACGGCCCTTCCTACCCGCGTGGGGCCTCGGTCGGCCGCCGCGCCGAATGCCGTGCTCGAGGACGCGTCCTCCTGGGAGGCAACGGCGCCAAGTCCCAAGGGCGCTGCCCCGCCGCCAGTTCGCACGACGCCACCGGCCCCTCCACGCGCGGTCCCAGTCCCGCCACACGCAGCTACCGGGATAAAGCGCGAGCCGCCTCGCCCGTCACCATCCGATAGCCCACCCGGCACCTTCGTCATCCGACCCGACACGCCCGATCTGTGAGCGGCGGCGCGCGGCAGCGCGATGGGGTAGAACATGGATCGTCGTGACGTCCAGGTTCGCGGGCATCCACAGGGCAGGCTCGGGCGAGGAGTTCGACATCGCTCGTCGGAAGCTCGTGACCACTCGCGATCCGTACGGCGAAGGGAAGTTCGTCGGGCACTGGCGCGTGCACCGCACGCTCGGCCGCGGCGGCGGCGGGGTCGTGCTCGAGGTCTCTCATCGCTCCTCGCCCACCACGAGGCGCGCGCTCAAGATCCTTTGCCTTCCCTTCCCTGGCGACCGTGTTCGCTGGTCGAAGAAGCAGGTTCGGCGGTTCGAGCAACAGTTCGAGCGCGAAGCCGAGCTTCAGATGAACGTCTTCAAGCACCCGAATATCTTGCGGGTCTTGGATGTCGGCGTGACGGACGACGGAGCACCGTACCTGGTCTCGGACTTGCTCGAGGGGCCGACCCTCGGGCAGGTACTGCGTGCCGCCCGGTACGCGGGCCAGACGGACCCTTCGGCCCGTCCCCCGTTGTGCCAGCCCGCGTGCGTCTGGCGGATCGGCAGGGATATCTCCCTGGCCTTGGACGCCGTGCACCGTCGCGGGTTCGTCCACCGCGACGTCAAGCCGGCGAACCTGATGTTGAGCAGTCCCACGGGGGACTGGGTGGCCATGCTCACCGACTTCGGCATCGCCGTCCGGGCAGGTGTCTCCGATCCGTCCGACTGGGGCATCGGAACCCCGCGCTACATGGCCCCTGAGCTCGTGAGTTCCGGCATCCCTGCGGCCACCTCCAGGCTCGTAACGACCGCTTCCGACGTCTACTCGTTCGCGATCGTTCTCTACGAGCTGTTGACGCTCGCTCACCCGTATGCGGCGCGCGTGAAAGAGCTGCTCAACGGGCGGGATCGCTCGATCGTCGATACCGCAGAACGGCGCCGCGTCGTCGTGGAGGCGTATCGGCTCGCTCAGCGGTCCTCGAACGCCACGCCGGCGCGCGCGTATGCTCCGTGGCTACCCCAGAGCGTGGAGCAGGCATTGCTCCGCGCGCTGTCCCGGGACCCGGCCGCGCGTCCTCCGAGCATTCTGGAGTTGTTTGCCGACCTCGCCGAGCTTCGCGACCTCGGTGGCGGCTACGACACGGTGCCGCTCGATTGGTCGGCGTCTCTCGAGGAGGTCGAGGACGACATTTCGACGGATGCCTCCCGCGCCATCCAGCTCGTCAACTGGATCGACGGAGAGCGCGCAGCTTCTCGGGCCGCCTCGCTCGCGAACGCCAATGTCGCCGCCGTGAAGATGGTCGATAGAGATCGAACGCCGCCGCCAAAGGTTTCCAAAGTGCCACGGGAGGTGACGGGCGCACCGACGATTGATGAAAAGCTCGAGCGCGCCGCCTGGAGCCGACGTGCGGCGTCCCTCGCTGCGGCGTTCGTTGTCGTGATGGCGGTCGGCGTCGGCGGGGTGCGGGCCTATCTGCCGGCGCCAACCTTCCGACCGGCATCGGACAACGAACCGTCAGCTCCCGTGGTCGAAGCGGTTTCCCCCCCGCAGTGGTTGATGAACGCGGTAACGGACCGCCACTCCGCTCCAGCCACCGCGCCCGCGCCGTCCGTTGGCGTCGGCGCGGACCCGCATCCAAGCAATGCTTTCCCCGCGCATCCCGCCGCGCCCGAACGTGTGAAGAGAGCGGGTGACGCTCGGAGCTCGGCCCCCGCGACGCGGGCGGACGGTATTCTTGCGTGGCCACAGGCGTTCGAGAGCGAGGCCGATTCGCCGCTTCCGTCGGGCAAGAGCGATACATCGAACGACGGGCGCTGGGTCCGCGCGCGTCTGATCCCCGAACCCGATGGTCCCCTCGGCACCGAGCCACGAGTTCGGTGACGCCACCGGCGGCCATGTGGAGCGCTGCGAGGAGACTCGATGAAGGTGATGCTCGATGGTTGGCCTTGACGGCTGGTGGTCGTGCGCGTGCGCGAGCGTGACATCCACGGGCAAAGAGTGAGCCACCGAAGACGACCGACACAGCTCGTCGGCGGCGGCTCGGTCGTGGACGTCCGCCTGGTTCCTACCGACCGTGGTCCGAGCCCGGTCGCCCTCCAGCGTAAGAACGGCCACTTCGTGTTCCCGAACGTGCGCATCAACACGCACGGCTCCAAGCCGCTTGAATGACTGATCTCTCGTACGTCGACGTCCGACCGGGCCTCGCGAAGATTCGCAGACCTCGGGCGCGAATTCGTGCTCGGCGTCGGCCAGGCCGTGAACTTCTGGGCGTCCTTCTAATCAAGGGCGCGTGCCGGCACTCGCACGTGAGCGCCTTTCACGAGCAAGGACATCGACTTCTGAGGCGACCAGCGATCCGTGCGCGTGTGCGCCGAGCGCCTCGGCGGCGCCCCCTCGCGTTGCCACCTTCGATGACGCGACCCCGAACAGCGGGACCGTGGTCTTCGTCGACGCAGCTGGAGGGGTTCAGGTTCACCACGACAGCGGCGATGCTACGCGACTTGACGTCTACAGAGATTCCCTCTGCGCTGGCGTACGCTCTCGCGTGGGCGAAGCGCGCGTCGATCGCCGGGTGGACGCGTACGCCGTCTCGCGGCCATCCTCGCGTCAGTTCGACAGCATGCGCCCTCGACTTGGCACGCCTCGCTGCCCGCTACATGCAAGCACCCGGACCGCCCTGACACGTTCCCTGGCGACAGCAGTAGACTGGAGCCCGAGCGGCGCCGCAGCTTGACCCCACAAACATTCGCGTCAAAATCGCTTGTCCTAGCGGCGTCTGGGAAACATCCGCGCGGTACCGCGGCAGGGCTGCGACACTGATGGGGGACTGGGGGCACAGGAGGGGCCCGTAAGGGCTCGTCGGCACCGAGCAATAATCGCCCGTGTGAACTCCGGTGCAATCGGAGTCTACAGTACACGGCTGATCATAGTTGGACGCCAGGATGATGCAGGCGGCGGAATCGGCATCGGCATCAGAGGCCTGGTCGGCGGAATTGGCACCGTCCCCGGAGACGCGATCCACCCCGGTCTGGGGAGCGTCGCCCTCTGCGGAATCGGCATCGCCGTCGGAGGCCTGGTCGGCCGAATTGGCACCGTCCCTAGAGACGCGATCCGCCGCGGTCTGGGACGCGTCGGCCTCCGCGGAATCGGCATCGGCTTCAGGGGCGTCGTCTGCCGAATTGGCACGGTCCCCGGAGCTGCTGCCGCTCGAACCCCCAGAGCTCGATCCCGAGCTGCGGCTACCTCCGCTGCTGCTACTTGAGTTCGTCGCGCCCGAACTGCTCGATGGGGAGCTACCGCTCGATCCGAAGCTGCCGCCCCCTTCGGCGGCGGCGCTGTGCTCGACGTCGGGCGTCTCTTGAGACCCGATCACGCGCCCGCAAGCCGCCACGACAAGCGGCGAAGCGAGCGCCAGGAGAAGAAGACGAACGTGCCGCATCAGTCAGAGCAGCCCTCTCAGCCACATCGTTGGTCAGCTAGCTGCCCCACGACTTTTAGAGTAGCAGCGCGGCCGCGCCGCCCGCCAACCGCCGGGCAAATTTCGGGAAGAACAGAGGAGGCGCGTGGACGTCCAGCTTCCGGCCATCGGAGGTACGAAGGGCGAAGCCTCGCACCGCGGCGGCTCCGCAGTGCGGCGGCGCATGGCTCGAGGGCGGGACCGGAACACCCGAGCCGTCTGGCTTGGGCGACGCTGCGCAAGGCGCGATGCGCGGATCCTCCCAGCCGCGCGTACGGGCGGCATCCGCCGCCGTCCACGCGAAGGCGTCCGTCGCAGCGGGATCGGCTCCGCTGCACACCAAGAGATCGACCTCGCGTTGCGCTCTCATCCCCATCGCCACATCGCATGCGGCGTGAAGCGGAGTCCTTCCGTTTCGATCGCGTGCTCCGGCTACGCCGGCTGGCCCCCCCGGGCAAGGACGGCCATGACCTCCCCCTCCTACGTCCTGTTTGACAACTCGGCGCTCAACCACCTGTTCGGGCAGTCCCCCGCCATCGGCGAGGCGGCGCGGGCGGCTACCGACCGCCTCGCCCGCGACGTCGCCAATGGCGCGCTCTCGGTTATGGTCAACGTCGCCCTGCGTGCCGAGATGGCGGGGACCTACTTCTCGAACGAGGAACCCGTGTACCGCTCCTCGTGGAAGGTTTGACCGGCCATGGGCAGCTACTACGAGCTCTCGGTTGCGCAGTTCGTCGTCGACCTCGGCAAGAACTACCTTGCCGAGCACGTCATGGTTCCGTTCCAGCCTGCCGACCGGCTAGAGAAGCTGGACGCCGAGGGCGAGCCTCGTCAGCACGTCTACGTGACGCGCGCCGACGTCGCGGCGCGACG
>Ga0265313_10000607_pt1 | contig 37291 bp, 34 predicted proteins | sample 4123metaG_FD_203122 | JGI IMG/M metagenome (GOLD analysis project Ga0265313, IMG submission 203122) | Rhizosphere microbial communities from Carex aquatilis grown in University of Washington, Seatle, WA, United States - 4-1-23 metaG | ecosystem: Host-associated > Plants > Roots > Rhizosphere >... | reverse complement strand
GCATAGAACAGCAGGCGCCCGCCATCGAGCAGCGGAATGGGAAACAGGTTGAGCAGGCCGAGGTTGATCGAGAGCAGCATGGCGAAATCGATGGCGTCGATCAGCCCGCGCCCCGCGATATCGCCCGACATCTTGGCAATCGAGAGAATTCCGCCGACCTCCTTGGGCGGTCGGACGCCGGTGACGATCTGCTCCAGGGACTTCAGGATGTCGGCCGCACGGCGATAGGTTTCGACCACGGCCATCCAACCCGCCGTGGCCGGATCATAGTGGACGATCTCCCCGGGGCCGCTGCTTTCGATGCCCAGACGCCCGATGCGGTGGACCGTGCCGAAGATATCGGCCTCTTCGATGACATGCGGCGTCGCCTGCAGGTTCAGCGTCGTGCCATTGCGCTGGATCGAGACCGTCAAGGGTTCGCCCAGGCCCAGCAGCACGATGTCGGCGATGTCCTCGAAGCGGGCCACTTTCTGGCCGTTCAGCGACAGGATCTTATCGCCGGGCAGGAGTCCCGCCTCCGCTGCGGCGCTTGCGGGGTAGACCTTGCCGATCACCGTCGAGGTGAGCTGCTGGCCCAGGGTCGCGAACAGGACGGCGAGCACCACCACCGCAAGCACGAAATTGGCCAGCGGACCGGCAAAGACGATGGCCGCCCTGGCCGCCACCGACTTGTAGGCAAAGGAGAACGGCTGCAGGGCCGGATCGATCGGCGCCTCGGATGGCGCGCCTGGCAGCTGAGCGGAGTTCGGGCTCGCCGGGATGTCGGCGGGCGCGTCGCCGAACATGCGGATGTAGCCGCCGAAGGGCAGCCAGCTGACCCGCCAGCGGGTGGCGTGCCGGTCGGTCCAACCGAACATTTCCGGGCCGAAGCCGATGGAAAAGACTTCCACCCGCACGCCGCACCATCGCGCCACCAGGTAGTGCCCCAGCTCATGGGCGAAGACGACCGCGGTGAAAATGCAGAGGAACGCCACGGTATGTTGGGCGTAGGGTTCCACCAACGAGGCGAGATAGTTCATTCGGTCACTCTTCCAATCAGCCGCCGCGGTCTTCCGCCTGCCGGAAAACCTCGCGCCGCGACCGACGAATTGTCGATCCCCCCGTCACATGTGCCGCGTTGCATAGCATAGGCCCCTGGGTGCGCCTAGTACCGGATCGCAGAAATTCGCCGCTGGCGCATCGCCTGGAATTTCCGCCTGAATCCGTTACTTACACTCGAGACGCTGGACCGACCCTTCGCTTGAGAGTCGGCATGGGGCTAGATCAGGCGCGATGCCATTTCGCGTGCTGAGGCGTCGGCGGCGGCGACCGCCTCCAAGCTGTCGGCTTCGGTGAAGGACATCGCGCCAAGCACGGCTTCTACCGTCCGCGCGATGGTGCCGAACCCGATGGCGCTGTCGAGGAAGGCCTGCACGGCCACCTCGTTGGCGGCGTTGAGCACGGTCGTTGCCGTGCCCCCGGCGCGCAGTGCCTCCTGGGCCAGACGCAGGCTGGGGAATCGTTCAAAATCAGGCGCTTCGAACGACAATTGCCCAAGCTTCACGAGATCGAGCCGGGCGGCCGGCGCATGCATGCGCCGCGGCCAGCCGAGGGCATAGGCAATGGGCGTGCGCATGTCCGGGCTACCCAGATGGGCGAGCACCGAGCCGTCGACATAGGCCACCAGACTGTGCACGACCGACTGGGGATGGACCAGGATCTCGATGCGCTCGGCCGGCAGACCGAACAGGTGGTGAGCCTCGATCAGCTCCAGCCCCTTGTTCATCATGGTCGCCGAATCGATCGAGATCTTCGGCCCCATGGACCAGTTGGGGTGGCGAACCGCCTGGGCGGGCGTCACGGCCTCCATCTCGCTGCGGCTCATGCTGCGGAAGGGGCCGCCCGATGCCGTCAGGATGATCTTCTCGATCGCCTCGCGCCGCTCGAAGTCGAATAGCTGGAAAATGGCGCTATGTTCGGAATCGACGGGCAGGAGCGTTGCGCCCGCCCTGGCCACTTCCCGAATCATGAGCCGGCCGGCGGAGACGAGGCATTCCTTGTTGGCCAGCGCGACCACGGCGCCGCGGCGCACCGCCGCCAGGGTCGGCCGCAGCCCCGCCGCGCCGACGATGGCCGCCATCACCCAGTCGGCCGGCCGGTCCGCCGCCTCGATGACGGCAGCATGGCCCGCGCCAACCTCGACCCCCGTGCCGGCAAGCGCGTCCTTCAGGGCTGCGTAATGCTTCTCGTCGGCGATCACCGCCTGGCGCGGCCTGAGACGGCGCGCCTGCTCGATCAGGAGCGCGACATTGTTGTTGGCGGTCAGCGCCTCGATCTCATACCGCTCCCGGTTGCGCTCGATCAGATCGAGGGTGTTGCAGCCCACGGACCCCGTGGACCCCAGCACCGTGACCCGGCGCATGGCCTCTTCGGCTTGGAGATCGGCTTTCATCGCGTCCATGCGAGTATCCCCCCGCCGAAGCATTGCGCCGCCGCGGCCGCCAGCGCAACTGCCAAGAGTCCGTCAACCCGGTCGAGGAAGCCGCCATGGCCCGGAATGAGCCGGCTGCTGTCCTTGACCCCAAAGCGGCGCTTGAAGGCCGACTCCGCCAGGTCGCCCGCCTGTTCCACCACCGCCATCCCGGCGCTGATGAGGATAAGCGGCAACCGGTGCGGCAGGCCGAGCCATGCCGCGGCCAGCCAGCCGACCATCATCGCGGCGGCGATTCCGCCGGCGAGCCCGGCCCAGGTCTTGTTCGGGCTTATCCTGGGGGCCAGCTTCGGGCCGCCGATCAGCCGTCCGGCGGCAAAGGCGCCGCTGTCCACGGCCACCACCAGGACGAGGATCCAGAGCAGGGCCGAAAGCCCCCCGTCCGGCGACGCCCGCACCCAGAGGATGGCGACCGAGGGCAGGCCTACGTAAAGCACGCCGAAACCCTGCCAGAGCGGTTCGCCAGGGGCGACGCGCGCCGGCCCCCTTCGCCCGGCCAACCCCCCGCGTCCGGCGAGCCACGTGACCGCTGCGGCGCCCAGCGCCAGCAGCGCCAGCGCGGGGGAATATCGTCCCGTCGCCGCCATGAGAACGCCGAGGCCGACCGCGGCCATGCCGAGGAATCCCGCAGGGTCCAGGCCCAACGGCAAACCGCCGGCGGGGCCGATGCACATGCGCGCCCATTCCCAGGCCATGACCAGGGCGAAGAGGCAGACCAGCGCCGCCCAATAGGGATCGCCCAGCCATACATTGACCAGCGCCAGCGGCAGCAGGATCGCCGCCGACAGGAGGCGCTTGCGCAGCGCCCGAGCGTCAGCGGGCGGCGCCATAGCGGCGGTCGCGGCCATGATACTCCTGCACGGCGAACTCCAGGTCCTCCCGGGCGAAATCCGGCCACAGCCGGTCCAGGAACACCAATTCGGCATAGGCGCATTGCCAGAGCAGAAAATTGCTCACCCGCTTCTCACCGCTGGTGCGGATCAGCAGGTCGGGATCGGGGATCCCCGCGGTCAGCAGATGCCGCTCGAACAGCGCCTCGTCGATCGCTTCGGGCTGCAGCGCGCCGGCCTTCACCGCCAAGGCAAGACAGCGGGCGGCTTCGGTGATCTCCGCCCGGCCGCCATAGCTGAGGGCGACGGTGAGGTTGAGCCTTGCGTTGCCGGCGGTCCGGCCCTCGGCCTCGCGGATCAGCTGCACGATTTCGGGATGCAGCCGGTCGCGCTGGCCGATGACCCTGAGGCGCACGCCGTTGCGATCCAGCTCGTCGATCTCGCTGGCGAGATAGAGGCGCAGCAGGGACATGAGGTCGTCCACCTCGGTCGGCGGACGCTTCCAGTTCTCCGATGAAAAGCCATAGAGGGTGAGATAGCCGATGCCGAGTTCGGCCGCCGCCTTGACCGTCCGGCGCACGGCCTCGGCACCCCGCTTGTGGCCGGCGATCCGCGGCAGGCCGCGAGACCTTGCCCAACGCCCGTTGCCGTCCATGATGATGGCCACATGGGTCGGTGGCCGGGGGGTCGGCGGCCTCGCGGACGGCGGCTTGGCGGCTTCCGAATTGGCTGGCAGCACTTTCATGGGCTCAGACCTGAAGGATCTCCTTTTCCTTCTGCGCCAGGGCGTCGTCGACCTTCTTGATGTGCTCGTCCGTCGCCTTCTGCACCTCTTCGCTTCGCCGGCGGTGGTCGTCCTCGGAGATCTTGCCGTCCTTCTCCATCTTCTTCAGCGTCTCCATCCCGTCGCGCCGGACGTTGCGCACCGCGATGCGCCCCTGCTCGGCATATTTGTGGGCGAGCTTGGTCAGCTCCTGGCGCCGCTCGGTGCTGAGCTCGGGGATGGGCACGCGCACGAGCTGCCCGTCGGTCTGGGGATTGACGCCCAGATTGGCGTCCCGGATCGCCTTTTCCACCGCCACGACCAGGCTCCGGTCCCAGACCTGGACCGTGATCATGCGCGGCTCCGGCACGTTGACGGTGCCGACCTGATTGAGCGGCATCTCGCCGCCGTAAGCCTTGACGACGACCGGATCCAAGAGATGCACCGAGGCGCGCCCGGTGCGCAGGCCGGCGAATTCGCGGCGCAAGGCCTCGAGTGCTCCATCCATCCGGCGTTTCAGTTCGTTCGAGAGTTCATCAGCCATAGGTTCGTCCCCGTCGCATGTCAGTCGGAGATTATCGTGAACTTCCCCTTGCCGGTCAGCACCTCCGCAAAGCCGCCGGGCTTGTGGATGGAGAAGACGAGAATCGGAATGCCGTTTTCCCGCGCGAGCGATACCGCCGCCGCATCCATGACCTTGAGGTCGCGGGCAAGGACTTCATGATGGGACAGCCGCTCGAAGCGCTCGGCGGTCGGCACCTTCATCGGGTCGGCGCTGTACACGCCGTCGACCTTGGTCCCCTTCATCAGGGCCTGGCAGCCCATCTCGGAGGCGCGCAGGGCAGCCGCCGTGTCGGTGGTGAAGAACGGATTGCCGGTGCCGGCGGCGAAAATGACCACCCGCCCCTTCTCCAGATGGCGCTGGGCCCGGCGCCGGATATAGGGCTCGCACACGGTCGCCATGGGAATGGCCGATTGAACGCGGGTCTGCACGTCCAGCTGCTCGAGCGCGTTCTGCATCGCCAGCGCGTTGATCACAGTCGCCAGCATGCCCATGTAATCGGCCGAGGCCCGTTGCATCCCTTGGGCGGCACCCGCCACGCCGCGGAATATGTTGCCCCCGCCGATGACGAGACAAAGCTCGACGCCGAGGGCATTGGCGGCCTTCACTTCGCGGGCGATCCGGCCGACGGTATCGGGATCGAGGCCGAATTCCCGCCCGCCCATCAGCGCCTCGCCGGAGATCTTCAAGAGGACGCGCTTGTAGAGCAGATCAGCCATTGCGCCTCTCCATCTCCCGCATCCCACCAGAGCCTGGTCGTCTCAAGCCCCCTCGGCTTGAGACGTAAAACAGGCTCTAAACCTAACATTTAGAGCAAGATTCACGGGTCAGCTTGATTCAAGCTGACCCGATCTTGCTCTACGGCCCGGCAGTTCGCTTATCATAGCACCGTCAAGCGCTACCAATTCCTTGCGTGTCCGGCCGGCGGCCGGCCCCGGGGCCGATGAGCCGGCCTACTCCTTCTGAATGCCTTCGCCGACGGCGAGCCGGCTGAAGCCGACGATCTCGATCGCGGCGCCCGCTTCCTTGGACGCCGCGGCCACGGCCGCCTTCACCTTGCTCTCGTTGTCGATGACATAGGTCTGCTCCAGCAGCACGACCTCCTCATAGAACTTGCGCAGCCGCCCCTCGACCATCTTGGCGATGATCTCTTCCGGCCGGCCGGAGGCGCGGGCCTGTTCCGTCAGCACCGCGCGCTCGCGCTCGACCGCCGCAGGGTCGATCGACTTGATGTCGAGCGCCTGAGGACTGGCCGCAGCCACATGCATGGCGAGCTGCTTGCCCAAGGCGGCGAGCTTCGCGGCGTCGCCGGCGGATTCGATCGCTACCAGCACGCCGATCCTGCCCAGGCCGGGTCCTTGCGCGTTGTGCACGTAGCCCGCGACCGCGCCACGGCTGACCGAAAGTCTCGCCATGCGCCGGAGCGTCATGTTCTCGCCCACGGTTGCGATCAGCTGGGTCAGCTTCTCGGCCACGGTCTTGCCCTCGCCGGGATAGGCCGCGCCGGCGAGCGCATCCAGGGAATCGGCCCCCAGGGCGAGTTTGGTGACCTCGCGCACGAAGGACTGGAATTGTTCGTTGCGGGCGACGAAATCCGTCTCGGTGTTGACCTCGACGAGGGCGCCGCGGGTTCCCTCGACGGCGAGCCCGATCAGGCCCTCGGCCGCCACCCGCCCGGCCTTCTTGGCCGCCGCGGCCAAGCCCTTCTTGCGCAGCCAGTCGAAGGCGTTCTCCAGGTCGCCGCCGGTTTCGGAGAGCGCCTTCTTGCAGTCCATCATGCCTGCGCCGGTCTTCTCGCGCAGTTCCTTCACCAATGCCGCGCTGATTTCGGCCATGTCCTTCGCCTCTTCCTAGAGATGTCTTCCATGCGCTTCGCCCGACGGCGCCAGGCCGGCCGGGCGCGGCACCGAAATCAAGCCTGCGCGGCCGCCTGGGCCTCGCCGGCTCCCTCGGCCGGGACGATCTGCTCGGCCGGCAGCTCCGCCGCCTCGCCGATGTCGGCCCCGGTTGCGATCGCCTCCTGCTGCAGGCCGTCGAGCACTGCCGCCGAGATCAGGTCGCAGTACAAGGCAATGGCGCGGATCGCGTCGTCGTTGCCCGGGATCGGATAGGCGATGCCCTGTGGATTGCTGTTGCTGTCGACGACGGCGACGGCGGGGATGTTGAGCTTGAGGGCCTCGGCGATGGCGATCGATTCCTTGTTGGTGTCGATCACGAACAGGATGTCGGGCTGGCCGCCCATCTCCTTGATGCCGCCCAGCGCCCGCTCGAGCTTGTCGCGCTCGCGGGTCATCTGCAGCATCTCCTTCTTGGTGAGGCCGGTGTTCGCCTCGGCGAGCTTGGCCTCCAGGTCCTTCAGGCGCTTGATCGAGTTCGAGATCGTCTTCCAGTTGGACAGCATGCCGCCGAGCCAGCGGTGGTTCACGTAGTACTGGCCGCAACGCTTCGCCGCCTCGGCGATCTTGTCGCTCGCCTGGCGCTTGGTCCCGACGAAGAGGACGCGCCCGCCGCCGCTGACCACGTCGCGCACCGCCTGGAGCGCCTGCTGGAGGAGCGGCACGGTCTGCTCGAGATCGAGGATGTGGACGCCGTTGCGCACCCCGAAGATGAAGGGCGCCATCTTGGGGTTCCAGCGTCGGGTGTGGTGGCCGAAATGCACGCCAGATTCCAAGAGCTGGCGCATGGAGAATTCAGGCATCGCCATGGGTAATATCCTTTTCCGGTTGTGCCTCCGCGGGAATTGGTCCCCTCCGGGCTTGCGCCCTAGGACGGACACCGGAGCGACCGGCCAGGATTTCTCCCTGGCAGGCCGCGGCCCCGCGTGCGGGTTCAGTGGCGGCAGGTGATAGCCGGCCGGCCGGGGGAAGGCAAGGGGTTTTGGGGCGGGATGGGGAACGGGGTGTAGGCCATTGAAATAGGTTGGGTATTCTCAACTAAGCGACGGGAGCTGCGGGATGGGCATCGGGGGCAATCTTTACCGAGACACCGTAAGGACGATCCTACTTGCTGCGCGTATCGCCGCAGCCTCGGGAGACTAGGATGAAAAACCTGATCGAATAAAACATACCAAAGACGGCAAATCCGACGAACGCCACAAACATGCCAACACGAAGACGGGTTGCATCCATCGGGATCACGAAAGACACCACGAACGTAAACAACGCCATACCCAAGCCTGCAAGGACGAATAACCCGAATATACGCAGAGCGATAATCGCGTTACGAAGAATAGTCGCTTCTCCTACTTTTGAAAAATGGGGTCACTGTGACCCGAAAACTAAACAAATTGAAGTCGGGCCTGAGAGCCATGCCATGACTGCAGTGATAGATGCGCTGACCGTTGTTCAGCTGCTCAACCCAAAATCCAGCGTTACCGGTCCACTTCTCCTGCCTCAGTTGGCCATTTGGCAACTTCGTCTTGTACACATTCCAAACGCAGATACGACTCGATTTGGAGAAATATGGATAGCTAACAGCGTCCTCATAGCGGCTGTCCGCCCATGTTCGCAAAAGTGAAATTTGCTCTCCTCCCCCCGAGTTGCAAAGCACCGCCCTCAATCTTGATATCGATCCCCTGTTCGGCATCGGAGTTCACTGACAAAATTTCTATTCGGATAATCCCACGAGTGGGAACATCCCACCAATCCGCTGTTTCGACCTGTAGATTGTTCCAGAGGACATAGTCCGGCCTACTCGCCTTGTCCGGATATTTCTTTGCCATATCAATCATGGCCTCAGAGATATTGAGTCCGGTGGAGGCGTAGTCAACTATTGGTACCATGAGAAACTATGGCTGCTTACGTTGCCGATAAGGATCAACGCTTGGGTGATCGGCCGGCCGGCGGGGTACTACTTCTGTACCGCTTTCCGACGGCGGGATTGGCTAGTAGGACAGTTCCGTTGACCGAACCTCCCCTCATCGCCCTCGCACTAAAAATCCTGCACGTCGACCACGCCCGGAATGGCCTTGATGGCCCCGCGGGTCGCCGGCGAGATGGCCCAGTTTCCGGCCACCGCCAGTTCGCATTCGCGGCCCCGGTCGAGTTCGAGCACCAGTTTCAGGCGTCCCCTGCCCCGGCCGCATCGCTCCATGATCTGCTTCAGGCTGGCGAGCGGCGCGGGATCGTCGAGATAGACCCGGAGGCCGGCGCTGGTCTGGGCCGCAGCCTGCTCCAGCGGCTGGATCGCCTGGGCGGTTAGGCGGATGCTGTCGGCCTCCATCCTCGTATCGACCGTGATTAGGAGCGGCGTGCCGGGCTGAAGGAGCTCGCGATGGGCCGACAGCAGCTCTGAAAAGAGAACCACCTCGTAGACGCCGGAGCTGTCCGAAAGCTGGACGAAGGCGAAGCGTGCGCCGCGGGCCGAGGTCCGCTCCTGCTTGCCGGTGACGATGCCGGCGAGTTTCGCGCGCATGGTTGGCCTACCGACGAGCCAGGCCTGGAGCTCGGCATAGCGCACCACCTCGAGCCGCTTCAGGGTGCTGCCGTAGCTGTCCAGGGGATGGGCTGAGAGATAGAAGCCGATGGCCTCGAACTCATGGCGCAGCTTGTCCATGCCCGGCCAGTCGGGAACCGCCGGCAGGGCAAGCCGCGGCGCCTCGCCGCCGGCGCCGGCGAACAGGCTCGCCTGCTGGCTCGTCCGGTCGTTGGCCGCCGTTCCCGCCTGGCGCAGCAGAAGCTCGGCCGCCTGGAAAGTCTGGCAGCGGTTCGCGTTCAGCCCGTCGAAGGCCCCGGCGGCGATCAGGTTTTCCAGCGCCCGCTTGTTCAACAGGCGCGGATCGCAGCGCTGGGCGAAATCCGCCAGGCTGGTGAAGCGGCCGCCCGCCTCGCGCGCGGCGACAATCCCCTCGGCCGCGCCCTGGCCGACGTTGCGCACGGCGGCGAGCGCGTAGCGCACGGCGAGCGTGCCGTCCGCCTCGGCCTCGACGCCGAAGACCGCCTCCGACCGGCTCACGTCCGGCGGCAGCAGGCGGATCTTCAGGCGGCCCAGCTCCTGCCGGAACACGCCCAGCTTGTCGGTGTTGTGGATGTCGAGGGTCATCGAGGCGGCGAAGAACTCGACCGGATGGTTCGCCTTCAGCCAGGCCGTCTGATAGGCGATGAGGGCGTAAGGCGCCGAGTGGCACTTGTTGAAGCCGTAGCCGGCGAATTTGCTGACCTTGTCGAAAATGCCGACCGCCTGAGCCCGATCGACGCCGCGCACTTCCGCGCCTTTGACAAAGTGTTCGCGCTGGGCCTCCATCTCCTCCTTGATCTTCTTGCCCATGGCGCGGCGCAGCAGGTCGGCCCCACCCAGCGTATAGCCGGAGAGGGTCTGGGCAATCTGCATGACCTGTTCCTGATAGACCATGATCCCGAAAGTCTCCTTCAGGATCGGCTCCAGGGCAGGGTGAAGATAGTCGGCGGGCTCAGCGCCGTTCTTCACGCTGATATATTTCGGAATGTCATCCATCGGCCCAGGGCGATAGAGGGCGTTCATGGCGATGATGTCCTCGAAGCGATCGGGCTTCAGCTTGCGCAGCGCATCGCGCATACCCGAACCTTCCAGCTGGAACACGCCGGTCGAATCCCCATGGCTCAACATCGCGAACGTCTTGGGATCATCGAGAGGAATTTGCGCCAGATCGACGTCGATCCCCCGCTTGCGCAGCAGCGCCTCGGCCTGGACCAGCACGGTCAGCGTCTTCAGGCCGAGGAAATCGAACTTCACCAGTCCCGCCAGCTCCACGTCCTTCATGTTGAACTGGGTGACGGGCATGTCGGAGCGCGGGTCCCGGTACATCGGCACCAGCTCCTCCAGCGGCCGGTCGCCGATGACGACGCCCGCGGCATGGGTGGAGGCATGGCGATAGAGGCCTTCGAGCTTGCGGGCGATGTCGAACAGCCGCGCGACCGCCGGCTCCTGCTCGATCGCCGCGCGAAGCTGGGGCTCGCCTTCAACCGCCTGGGCGAGGGTGACCGGGTTGGCGGGGTTGTTGGGGACCATCTTGCACAGCCGGTCCACCTGGCCGTAGGGCATTTCCAGCACCCGGCCCACGTCGCGCAGCGCCGCGCGGGCCTGGAGCTTGCCGAAGGTGATGATCTGGGCCACCCGATCGCGGCCGTATCTTTCCTGGACGTAGCGGATCACTTCGTCCCGCCGCTCCTGGCAGAAATCCACGTCGAAATCGGGCATGGAAACGCGTTCGGGATTGAGGAAGCGCTCGAACAGCAGGCCCCAGCGCAATGGGTCGACATCGGTGATGCGCAGCGACCAGGCGACGACGGAGCCGGCACCCGAGCCGCGCCCCGGGCCGACGGGGATGCCCTGCCCCTTCGCCCAGCCGATGAAGTCGGCGACGATGAGGAAATAGCCGGCGAATCCCATGGGAACGATGACGCCCAGCTCATACTCGAGCCGCTGGCGATAGGTCTCCCGCTCGGCCTCGCTGCGGCCCTCCATGCGCCGGGCGAGCCCGGCTTCGGCCTGGCGGCGCAGCTCAGCCGGTTCGGGCAGCCCGTCGGGCGAATCGAAGGGCGGCAGGATCGGCTTGCGCTTTACCGGCATGTAGGCACAGCGCCGGGCGACGACGAGGGTATTGTCCACCGCCTCCGGAAGATCGGCGAACAGCCGGCGCATTTCCTTGGCGGTCTTGAACCGGTGCTCGGGCGTGACGCGCCGGCGCTTCTCCTCGCTCAGCAGCACGCCTTCGGCGATGCATAGCAAGGCGTCATGGGCCTCGTACATGCTCTCGTCGGCGAAGAACACGTCGTTGACGGCGAGGAGCGGCAGGCCGGTCGCATAGGCCAGCTCGACCAGGCGTCCCTCGATCTGTTGTTCCACGGGCAGGCCATGGCGCTGCAGCTCCACATAGAGCCGGCCGGGAAACAATGCCTGGAGCTCGGCCAGAGCCTCCGCGGCGGCCGCGTCCTGGCCCTCGGCCAGCAGCCTCCCGACGCGGCCCTGAGGCCCGCCGGTAAGCGCGATGAGCCCGTCGGTCGCGCCGCTCAACGCGGAGAGTGACAACTGCGCCGTCTCGCCGGGCTCGCCCTCGAGAAAAGAGCGGCTCGAAAGATGCAGGAGGTTGCGATAGCCGGTTTCGTTCTGCACCAGAAGAACGAGCTGATCCGGCGCGGGCTTCACGCCCGGTCGCACCGGTCCCTCGCCGCTGGCCCGCCGGATGGCGACCTGACAGCCGATGATGGGCTGGATCCCGGCCTCGGCGGCGGCCTGGGCGAACTGAAAGGCGCCGAAGAGATTCCCGCTGTCGGTGACGGCGACGGCGGGCATGGCGTTGCGCCGGCAGAGATCGACCAATTGCTTGATCTTGATCGCCCCCTCGGAGAGCGAATAGGCGGAGTGGACTCTCAGATGGACGAAATCGGCATGGGCCATGGATCAGGATTCCACGCCCCGACCGGAGTCGTCATCTGGATTCGGAGCGCGTGTTCGAAGCAAGGAGGAGATTCACCGCAGAGACACAGAGGAGAAGGACAAGCAGAGAGGATTCTTAAGGCCGCTTCGCGGCCGCAGACTCACATCACCCCGTCATGCCCGGGCCAACCGAAGGTCGAGACCCGGGCATCCACGACCGGCGTGCGAGGAAGGAAGGCGTGCATGGCCGGAACAAGTCGGCCATGACGCGGGAGAAAGTTCGCCGCACGGCGACTAACGCGGCCTCGCGGCCCTGTCTTCCTTCACTTCTCTGTCCCTCTCCCGCCTCTGTGCCTCATTCTTCCCTTCGCGGACGGTGACGAATGAGAAGCTGCCAGCCTAAGCCGCGTTGGATGTCGCCAGGCGCCCATCGGTAATGGTAAGCACGCGGTCCATGCGGCGCGAGAGTTCCAGGTTGTGGGTCGCGACCAGCGCCGCCAGGCCGGAGGCGCGCACCAGCTTGGACAGGACCGCGAACACCTCGTCCGAGGTGCCGTGGTCGAGATTGCCGGTGGGCTCGTCGGCCAGCAGGAGGGCGGGCCGGTTGGCGAGCGCCCTGGCGATCGCGACGCGCTGCTGTTCGCCGCCGGAAAGCTCGGCCGGGCGATGGCTGGTGCGCTTGTCCAGCCCGACCTCGCCCAGAAGCTCACGCGCCCGCAGGGCGGCCTGCCGGCGCGGGACGCCGGCGATCATCTGGGGCATGGCGACGTTTTCGAGCGCCGTGAACTCCGGCAACAGATGATGATACTGGTAGACGAAGCCGATGGTGGAGCGGCGCAGCTCCGTGCGGCGCAGGTCGCCCAAGGTCCCGGCCTTGTCGCCCTTGATGAAGACCTCGCCCGAACTTGGGCGCTCCAGCAGCCCGCAGATCTGAAGCAGGGTGGATTTTCCCGCGCCGGAGGGCCCGATGAGAGCCACCAGCTCGCCGCCATTCAGCGTCAGCGAAGCGTCGCGGACGACCTCCAGCCGGCTCTCGCCCTGGCCGAAGCTGCGACTGACGTTTTTCAGAGCCAGAACCGGCTCACTCATAGCGCAGCGCCTCGACCGGATCGAGCCTTGCCGCCCGCCAGGAGGGATAGAGGGTGGCCAGCAGCGAAAGGGTCAGCGACATGATGACGACCGTCGTCACCTCGCTGGGATCGACGATGGCCGGCAGCTGGGAGAGGAAATAGATCTCCTCGGGAAAGAGGCGCGTGTGCAGCAGGGTCTGGAGCCACTGGCGGATCGATTCGATATTGTCGGCGAAGGCCAGGCCGAAGCCGAAGCCGAGCGCCGTGCCGAGCACGCCGATGCTGGCGCCGCTCAGGAGGAAGATGCGCATGATCATGCCGCGGGTGGCGCCCATGGTCCGCAGAATGGCGATGTCCCGGCCCTTGTCCTTCACCAGCATGATCTGGCCGGAGATGATGTTGAAGGCGGCGACCACGATGATAAGGGTCAAGATCAGGAACATGACGTTGCGCTCGACCTGGATCGCCCCGAAGAAGCTGGAATTGGCCTCCTGCCAATCGATGAAGCGGAAGTTGCTGCCGACCTTCGCCTCGATGGCGTCCACGGCGGCGGCGATCCGATCGGGGTCTTGGACGGTGATCTCGATGTCGCTCGCCGCCCCGGGCAGCTTGAAGTAGAGCTGTGCGGCCTCCAGCGGCATGAAGACGAAGCTGCTGTCGTATTCCGACATCCCCACTTCGAAGACGCCCACCACGGTGTAAGCCTTGATGCGCGGGATGAGGCCGATGAGGGTCGCCGTCGATTGCGGCGATATGAGCGTGATCTGGCCGCCGACGCCGACCCCCAGGCTTTCGGCCATGCGGCGGCCGATGATGACCACGTCCTCGCCGTGGAATTGGTCGAGGCTGCCCGCCTTGATGTTGTCGGCGATGATCGCCCGGGCCTTGACGTCCTCGGGCCGCATGCCGCGGACGACGGCGCCGATGGCCTGGTCCTTCACCGTGACCATGGCCTGACCCTGGACCAGGGGATCGGCCATCTTGACCATGGGAAGCTTGCGCAGCTCGTCGGTCAGCCGGTCGTAGTCGGGCAGCGGTCCCTGGTAGGCCTCCATGGTCAGGTGGCCGTTGAGGCCAAGGATGCGCCCCAGAAGCTCGTGACGGAACCCGTTCATCACCGACATGACGATGATGAGCGTGGCGACGCCAAGCGCGATGCCGAGCAGCGAGAACCCGGCGATCACGGAAATGAACCCCTCCTTGCGCCGCGCCCGCAGGTAGCGCATCGCCACCAACCGCTCGAAGGGGGAGAACATCCCGGTTCCTAGGTAGCGATCTTCTCGAGGGCGCTGTCGAGGGAGAGCTCCAGCCGCTCCCCCGTCGCCCGGCGCTTCAGCTCGACAACGCCCGAGGCGATGCCGCGCGGACCGATGATGAGCTGCCAGGGCAGCCCGATCAGGTCCATGTCGGCGAACTTGGCACCTGCCCGCTCGTCCCGGTCGTCATACAGCACCTCGACCCCGGCTTGCCTCAGCCGGCCGTAGACTTCCTCGCATTTGCCGGAGGTCGCGGCGTCGTTGGTCTTGAGGTTGATGAGGCCGACGGCAAAGGGGGCGACGCTGTCGGGCCAGATGATGCCGGCCTCGTCGTGACTCGCCTCGATGATGGCGGCCGGCAGCCGCGAGACGCCGATGCCATAGCTGCCGCCATGGACGGGCACTGCCTCGCCGTCGGCCTTGGCGACGAAGGCCTCGAGGGGCACGGAGTACTTGGTGCCGAAATAGAAAATGTGGCCGACCTCGATCCCCCGGCCGACATAGCGCCGGGCCTCCGGCACCCGCTCCTCGAACAGGGCCGCCTCATGCTTTTCGTCGGTGCGGGCATAGAGGGAGGTGAAGCGCTTGACCACGCCGGCCACGCTGCCAGCGTCCTCGTAGTCCACTTCCGAGCCAAGCGCATCGAACTCGATGACATCCCGGTCGCAGTACACGGCGCTCTCGCCGGTATCGGCGAGGGTGATGAACTCATGGGAAAGGTCGCCGCCGATGGGCCCGGTGTCGGCCGCCATCGGAATCGCCTTCAGGCCCATACGCTGAAACGTCCGCAGATAGGAGACGAATATCTTGTTGTAGGCGCGCCGCGCCGCTTCCTGGTCGAGGTCGAAGGAATAGGCGTCCTTCATCAGGAATTCGCGGCCCCGCATGATGCCGAAGCGCGGCCTCACCTCGTCCCGGAATTTCCACTGAATGTGATAGAGCAGCTTCGGCAGGTCGCGATAGCTCCTGGCCGACTGGCGGAAGATCTCGGTGATCAGCTCCTCGTTGGTCGGTCCGTACAGCATCTCGCGCTCATGCCGGTCGAGGATGCGCAGCATCTCCTTGCCATAGTCCCCGTAGCGCCCCGACTTCTTCCACAGGTCCGCCGACTGGATGGTCGGCATCAGGACTTCCTGGCAGCCGGCGAGGTCCTGCTCCTCGCGCACGATCTGCTCGATCCGCTTGAGGACCCGAAAGCCGAGCGGCAGCCAGGAATAGATGCCGGCGCTCGCCTGGCGGATCATGCCGGCGCGCAGCATCAGCCGGTGCGAAACGATCTCCGCCTCGGCTGGATTCTCCTTCAGCGTCGGCATGAAATAGGCGGTAAGACGCATGGAACTTCCCTGTCGGTGAGCGGCCGTGAATTTAGGCGAGGCCCGGAGCCCTGTCCATGGCGGCAGGGGCGCTCAAGCCGTCAAGCGCGCGATTGGGCCTTGAGCCAGGGCGGGCGAAGCCGTGCGATGCGCTTGTAGACCGGACAATCGGGCGCATGGGAGCCGGGGAGATAGCCGAGGCTCATCAGGAATTCGCCCACGATCTCGCCGCCGGTGAAGCGGAAGGTCTTCTTGAACAGTTTCACCCACTCCGCCTTGGGCAGAGGATGATGGGAATCGAGCCAGCCGGCGAAAGAGCCATGGCTGGTGCGGATCGCCTGCAGCCGCTGGGCATTGTCGATGGCGGCCTCGATCTTGAGGCGGTTGCGGATGATGCCGGCGTCGGCCATCAGGCGCTTTCGCTCCCGCGCGCCATAGGCAGCCACCTTGTCGATGTCGAATCCGTCATAGGCCAGCTTGAAGGCCGGCCGCTTCTGCAGACAGGTAAGCCAGGAGAGGCCCGCCTGGTTGATCTCGAGCACCAGGCGCTCGAACAGGACATCGTCGGCGCGAGCCGGGGACCCGTACTCCCGGTCATGATAGGGCCCGTGAAGGGGATGGCCGGGGGCGATCTTGCAGTAGCCGCTCATGGAAAGCCGCTCGTTGGAGGGATCAATTGCGGAAGCTAAGCCAGGGCGAGCGAATGAGCCAGATGGCAATCACCCACAGCACGGCCGCGATTCCCGTCGTCACCGCCATCTTGATCCAGAGGCGCGGCGCCTTGGGCGCCCCGGCATCATGGCCGGGGGCCGGGTTCTCGTCGCGCTCGACGCCCCAGGGCAGAACGGCGAACAGGACGACCCACCAAATCAGGGCATAGACGACGAACTCGGTCAGCCAGCTCATGCCTGCTCCAGCTCGATCAGGCTACCGCAGAAATCCTTGGGATGGAGGAACAGGACCGGCTTGCCATGGGCGCCGATCCTGGGCTCGCCATCGCCCAGGACCCTGGCGCCCGCGGCAGCGAGCCGGTCGCGGGCGGCCAGGATATCGTCGACCTCGTAGCAGATATGGTGGATGCCGCCGGCAGGGTTCCGGGCGAGAAAGCCGGCGATGGGCGAATTCTCTCCCAGGGGCTCCAGAAGTTCGATCTTGGTGTTGGGGAGCGTGACGAAGGCCACGGTCACGCCATGCGCCGGCTGGGGCAGCGGGGCCGATACCTCAGCGCCCAGAGTACCCGCGTAGACGGACGAGGCCGCGGCCAGGTCCGGCACGGCGATGGCGATGTGGTTCAGTCGGCCGATCATCGATCGATTGAAGCGCGTTCCATGAAGCGGACCGAGACTATTGCAAGCCAGGCAAGCGAACCAGATGGACCGTGATCTGCGGTTTCTTGCCGCAGAGAGACTGGATGGTGCGCCTGAGCGCAAGGCGCGCCGTCTCCTTGACCGCGGCATCGTCGGTGCGCTTGCCCACTGTCATGGCGGCCAGGGCGGACCGCACTGCGGCGGTGGCCTCGGCGGCGACCGCCGTGCCGTCCTCCGCCGTCTCCGGCAAGCCGTGCAGCGACACCTGGGGGTCAGCCAGAAGCTCCCCCGTGGTCGCCAGTGCCAGGGCGGCGACCGCAAGGCCGCCGAATGCCATTCGCTGGCGCGCCCTCAGGGCCGCACCCTCGAGCGGAGCGAGCCGGCTGCCGTCCAGGCCGAGCCGGCCGGCCGGCGCCTCGCCGACGATCTCGGCCGGTCCCGGCGCCAGCCTTACGATGGCGCCGTTCTCCGCCAGCAGGGCTTGGCGCACCTGGCAGCTCTCGGCGAGCGCCACATGGGCCCTCAGATGCCGCAACTCGCCATGCACGGGCACGGCCAGACGCGGCTTGACCCAGCGGTACATCTCGGCCAGGTCGTCGCGCGCCGGATGACCCGAAACATGGACGAAATGGTCGCGCTCGGTGACGATCCTGATGCCGCGCCGGATGAGCATATTGTGGAGCTCGCCGATGGCATGCTCGTTGCCGGGAATGATGCGCGAGGAGAAGATCACCGCGTCGCCGGCGTCGAGGTGGACGTTGGGGTGTTCCTGGCGCGCGATTCGCGCCAGGGCCGAGCGCGGCTCGCCCTGGCTGCCGGTGCAGATCATCAGCACCCGTTCCCGCGGCAGATGGCCCGCGTCGCCCTCGTCGACGAATTCCGGCAGGTCGGTCAGATAACCCGTCTCCTGCGCGGCTTCCACCATGCGCCGGAGCGACCGGCCGACCAGGCCGACATGCCGGCCATGGGCCATGGCGGCGCGGGTCAGGCTCTCGATGCGCGCCAGGTTGCTGGCGAAGCAGGCGACGGCAATGCGCTGGTCCAACTCGCCGATGAGGGCCTCGAGGCTTTCGCGTACTTCGGCTTCCGAGCCTGAGCTTCCTTCCACCAGGACGTTGGTGGAATCGCAGATCATGGCCAGCACCCCCTCCTCGCCCAGCCGGCGCAGCGCCGCCTCGTCGGTGATGGGTCCGATGACGGGATCGGGGTCGAGCTTCCAGTCGCCCGTGTGCAGCACGGCGCCGAGCGGCGTGCGCAGGATCACCGCATTGGGCTCGGGGATCGAATGGGTGATGGTGACCAGCTCCACCTCGAAGGGGCCGACCGAGAAGCGCCCGGACAGGGGAATCTCGGTGATCTCGGCGTCCTCGAGCAGGTCGGCTTCCGCCAGCTTGCGGCGGAGCACGGCGGCGGTGAAGGGCGTGGCGTAGATCGGGCAGCGCAGGCGCGGCCACAGATAGGGAACCGCCCCGATATGGTCCTCATGGGCGTGGGTCAGCACCAGCCCGACCAGATCCGCCCGGCGTTCGACGATGAAGCTCGGATCGGGCATGATGATGTCGATGCCCGGGGTCGCCTCGTTGCCGAAGGTGATGCCGAGATCGATCATCAGCCACTTGCCGGCATGGCCGTAGAGGTTGAGGTTCATGCCGATCTCGCCGCAGCCGCCCAGCGGCAGGAACAGCAGCTCACCGGCCCCAGGTCGATCGATCATCCAGCCACGGGACGGTTGCGGGCGTGGATCTCCACCAGACCCCGCATGGTGATTTCCGGCTCCAGATGCTCGATCGCGGGCGTGGCGCCGGCGAAGAGCGGGGCGAGGCCGCCGGTCGCGACGACGGTGAGTTCGGCGCCGAATTCCTCCCTGATCCGCGCGACCAGCCCTTCGATCAGGCCGACATAGCCCCAGTAGATGCCCGACTGCATGGCCCCCAGCGTATCCTTGCCGATCACGCGGCCCGGGGCCTCCACGGCGATCCGCGGCAGCTTCGCAGTCGCCTGGTGGAGCGCCTCCAGGCTCAGATTGATGCCGGGCGCGATCACGCCGCCCGTGTAGTTGCCCTCCCCATCGATCACGTCGAAGGTCGTCGCGGTGCCGAAATCGACGACGATGAGCGGCCGGCGGAACAGCGCGTGACCGCCCACGGCATTGGCGAGCCGGTCGGCGCCGATCTCGGAAATCGGCATGGCCATGAGGACCTTGATCCCGAGTGCCACCCCCGGCTCCCCCACCACCAGCGGCGGCGCCTTCAAATGCCGCTCGCAGAACATGCGCAGATGGAACAGGGCCTGGGGCACGACGGTCGCGATGATGGTTTCGCGGATGACTTTGGGATCGAAGCCGGCAAGCGCCATCAGCTGGCTCAGCCACACCATGTACTCGTCGGCGGTTCGGGCGCTGTCGGTGCGGATGCGCCAATCGCCCACCATGCGTCCGCCCTCGAACAGGCCGAACTTCACGTTGGTATTGTTGGCGTTGATGGCGAGCAGCATCGGGACGCTTTCAGGCGGCCGGCGGCGGATAGAATACGTCGCCCGCCGTCACCAGGCGACGCCCGCCTTCGGCCAGCTCCAGCTCGAGCGCGCCGGAAGGGTCGAGGGCAGCAAAGCGGCCCTTTAGCGTGGCACTCTCCAGGCGCACCTCGATCGCAGCACCCAGCCCCGCCGCATAGTCAAGCCAACGTTCGCGCACTCCCGCGAAACCCGCCCGCCGCCACTGGCCGTACCAACGCTCAAGGCGGAGAGCGAGAGCCTGCAACAGGCTCTCGACGGACGTGCTTCCGCCGGCGGCGAGGATCGAGGTCGCGGGATAGGCGAGCCCCTCGGGATGGCTCGCCAGATTGACCCCGATGCCCAGCACCAAGGTGGCGGGATCCTCCCCCGTAGCCTCGGCCTCAAGCAGAATGCCGGCGACCTTGGCACCGTCGACCAGGAGATCGTTGGGCCATTTGCAGCTTATCCGCCGTTCCTGCGGCAAGAAGCCGGCCAGGGTCTCGGCCAAGGCCACCGCGGCGACGAAGCCGATCTGCGCCGCCTCGGCGACACGAGCCGGAGGGCGCAGCAGGAGGGAGAGATAGAGGTTGCCCGCGGGAGAGGTCCAGCGCCGGCCCCGTCGGCCGCGGCCGGCAGTCTGTTCCCGCGCCCAGACCAAGGTCCCTTCCGGGGCGCCCGCATGGGCGAGGCGCCGAGCCTCCAGGTTGGTGCTGTCCACGCTGTCGAGGGCGACAAGACTGAAGAAAGCCGGCAGTTCGGGCCAGCTGTTCATCCGCCGAACAGGGACTTTGCCGCCACGTCGGCCGCCGAGAGCAGCGGCCCGGGCAGGAAGAAGAAGAGCAGGATGGCGAAGCCGGTTGCCGCGGTGATCGCCACCACCTCGCCGCCGCTGGCGGGATCGAATTCGACGGTCGGCTCGTCGAAGAACATGACCTTGACGATGCGCAGATAGTAGTAGGCGCCGATCACGCTGGAGAGCACGCCGATGATGGACAAGGTGTAGAAGCCGTGGGCAATGGCCGGAAGGAAGACGTAGAGCTTGCTGAAGAATCCAGCCAGCGGCGGGATACCCGCCATCGAGAACATGAAGACGGCGAAGACCGCCGCCAACAAGGGCCGGCTGCGCGACAGGCCGGCGAAATCGCCGATCTCTTCCACCATCAGGCCCTGCCGGCGCAGCGAGAGGATGCATCCGAAGCTGCCGATGGTCATGACCAGGTAGATCGCCATGTAGACCAGCAGGCCGCGCACGCCATCGGGCGTGCCGACGGCAAGCCCGACAAGCGCGTACCCGACATTGGCGATGGCGCTATAGGCCATCAGGCGCTTGATGTTGCGCTGGTTGATGCCGGCGACCGAGCCCAGCACCATGGAAGCGATGGAGATGACGACGATGATCTGGCGCCAGTCCGCCGCGATCGCACCGAAGGGTTCCACAGCCACCCGGACGAAAAGCGCAATGGCCGCGATCTTCGGCGCGGCGGAGAAATAGGCGGTCACCGGCGTGGGAGCGCCCTCGTAAACGTCCGGCGTCCACATGTGGAATGGCACGGCCGCGACCTTGAAGGCGAGCCCGGCGAGGAGGAAGACAAGACCGAAGATGAGGCCGACCGGGGCGCCGGCCGGATTGGCCATCGCAGTCGCGATGCCCGTGAAGCCGGTGGTGCCGGCAAAGCCGTAGATCATCGAGGCGCCGTAAAGCAGCATGCCCGAGGAGAGGGCGCCGAGGACGAAATACTTCAGCCCCGCTTCGGTCGAGCGCAGGGAGTCCCGCTGGAAGGCGGCGATGACATAGAGCGGCAGGCTCTGGAGCTCGAGGCCCAGGTAGAGCGCGATCAGGTCGTTCGCCGAGATCATCAGCATCATGCCGAGGGTGGCGAACAGCATCAGGACCGGGAACTCGAAGCGCGCCATATGCTCGCGCTCGACATAGTCCAGGGAAAGCAGGATCGAGAGCGCCGTGGCGCCGAGCGCCAGGAGCTTGGTGAAACGGGCGAAGCGGTCGACGACGAAGAGGCCGGCGAACGCCTGCTGCCCGCCCGCGGGCGTGGCAATCACCAGAACCATCGCCGCGACGAGCGCGAGCACGGCGAGCCAGCTGACGAGCCGGGCTCGCTCGCGCGGCAGGAAGACGCCGAACAGCAGCAACGCCATGGCCGCGGCGGCCAGCGTCATCTCGGGCAGGGCGGAGAGCCAGTTCATGGCGTCACCGCCGGCAGGAGAGCCGCCAGATGGGTGGCGCTGCCGCCCGGCAGCGCCGCCTGATAGCCGGCGAGCAAGCGGTCGACCGACGGCGCCATGATGGCGGTGAAGGACGTGGGATAGATCCCCATCCACAGCACGATCAGTACCAAGGGCGCGAAGATGGCAATCTCACGCGGGCTCAAGTCGAGAATGTCCATGAGATCGGCCTTCTCGAGTTTGCCGAAAATGACCCGCCGATAGAGCCAGAGCATATAGGCCGCCCCCAGGATGACGCCGGTGCAGATCAGGGTCGCCACCCGGTTGTCCACCTGGAACGCGCCCACCATGACCAGGAACTCGCCGATGAATCCGCTGGTGCCCGGGAGCCCGACGGAGGCAAGGGTGAACAGCATGAAGACCGCGGCATAGATCGGCATGCGGTGCACGAGGCCGCCGTAGCGGGCGATGTCGCGGCTGTGCATCCGGTCATAGACCACGCCGACGACGAGGAAGAGAGCGCCAGAGACGATGCCGTGGCTCAACATCTGGAAAAGGGCGCCCTGGATGCCCTGGAACGTGCCGGTGAAAATCCCGACGGTGACGAACCCCATATGGGCCACTGAGGAATAGGCGATCAGCTTCTTCATGTCGGTCTGCGCGAGCGCAACCAGCGAGGTATAGATCACCGCCATGACCGAAAGCACGTAGACGAGCGGCGTGAAGGCGACCGATGCCTGGGGCAGCATGGGCAGCGAGAAGCGCAGGAACCCGTAGGCGCCCATCTTCAACAGCACGCCCGCCAGGATGACCGAGCCCGCCGTCGGCGCCTCGACATGGGCGTCCGGAAGCCAGGTATGGACCGGCCACATGGGCACCTTGACGGCGAAGGAGGCGAAGAGCGCCAGCCACAGCCAGCGCTGCAGGCCGACCGGGAAGCCGTGATGCATCAGGGTCGGGATGTCGGTGGTGCCGCCGAAGCTGTACATGGCGATGATCGCCAGGAGCATCAGCACCGAGCCCGCCAGGGTGTAGAGGAAGAACTTGAAAGCGGAATAGACGCGCCGCGGCCCGCCCCAGACGCCGATGATGAGGAACATCGGGATCAGCACGCCCTCGAAGAACATGTAGAACAGCACGAAATCGAGGGCGCAGAAGCTGCCGACCATGAAGGTCTCGAGCACCAGGAAGGAGATCATGTACTCCTTCACCCGGATGTGGATCGCCTTCCAGCTCGCCAGCACGCAGATCGGCGTCAGCAGGGTCGACAGCAGGACGAACAGCATCGAAATGCCGTCGACGCCCATGTGGTAGCGGATCCCGAAGGCCGGGATCCAGTCGGCCTGCTCGACGAACTGGAAGTCCGCGCTCGCGCGGTCGAAGGGGAACCAGAGCCCGAGGACGGAGACTGCAAACGTGATCAGCGACGTCCACAACGCCAGGAACCGGGCGTTGCGCGCCACCGCCTCGGCCTCGCCGCGAAGGAACAGGATCAGCGCCGCCCCGACAAGGGGCAGGAAGGTGACGACCGATAGGATGGGCCAGCCGTTCATGGCGCGCTCACCTGAGCCAGAACAGATACCAGCTGATCAGCAGGACGACACCGATCAGCATGGCGAAGGCATAGTGGTAGACGTAGCCCGACTGGAGGCGCCCGGCCCGCCGCGCGAGCAACCGAGTGAGGCTTGCAACCCCGTCTGGCCCGAGCCCGTCGATCACGGCGCCGTCGCCGCCCTTCCACAGGCCATATCCGATCCGCTTGGCCGGCCGCACGAAGAGGAAGTCGTACAGCTCGTCGAAGTACCACTTGTTCAACAGGAACAGGTAGACGGGCCTGATGCGCGCCACCAACAGGGCGGGCAGCCCGGGGGCCGCGATATACATGACATAGGCAAGGCCGATGCCGCCGAGCCCCACCACGAGCGGCGCCAGGCTGACCCACATCGGCACCTCCTCGGCCTTGGCGAGAGAATCATGCCCCGGCAGCACGAACAGCGATTGCTGCCAGAAATGGGCCAAATGGGCACCGACGAAATGCGGAAAGAAGATGTAGCCCGCGGCAAGCGCGCCGGCGGCAAGAGGCAGGAGCGGCACCAGCATCACCATGGGTGATTCGTGCACGTGATGCATGGTCTCGTGATCGGCCCGCGGCTTCCCGTGGAAAGTGAGGAAAAGCAGGCGCCAGGAATAGAAGGCGGTCATGGACGCGGCGATGACGCCGAGCCAGAAGGCGATGGTGCCGGTGGTGGTGCCCGCGGCCCAGGCGGCCTCCAGGATGGCATCCTTCGAATAGAAGCCGGCAAAGCCGAAGACCCCGGGAATGCCGATGCCAGCCAGCGCCAGGCTGCCGATCCACATCAGCACGTAGGTGGCCGGAACCAGCTTCCAGATGCCGCCCATCTTGCGCATGTCCTGTTCGCCGGACATGGCGTGGATGACCGAGCCCGCGCCGAGAAACAGCAAGGCCTTGAAGAAGGCGTGGGTGAACAAGTGGAACATCGCCGCGCCGTAGGCCGATACGCCGGCGCCGGCGAACATGTAGCCCAGCTGGCTGCAGGTCGAATAGGCGATGACCCGCTTGATGTCGGTCTGGCAGAGCCCGATGGTGGCGGCGAAAAAGGCGGTCGCGGCGCCGACGATGGTGACCACTCCCAGGGCGACGGGCGCGTACTCGAACATAGGCGAAAGTCGGCAGACCATAAACACGCCCGCCGTGACCATGGTCGCGGCATGGATCAGGGCCGAGACCGGCGTCGGACCTTCCATGGCATCGGGCAGCCAGGTGTGAAGGCCGAGCTGGGCCGACTTTCCCATGGCGCCCACGAACAGCAGCAGGCAGATCACCTCCATAGTCGGCGCCCGAATGCCGAGGAAGTGCATGCTGGTGGCGGCAGCCCCCGGGGTCGCCTTGAACACCGCATCGAAGCCGACGTTCCGGAACACCACGAAGACGGCCATGATGCCGAGCAGGAAGCCGAAATCGCCCACCCGGTTGACCATGAAGGCCTTGATCGCCGCGGCGTTGGCCGAGGGCCGGTCGTACCAGAAGCCGACCAGGAGATAGGAACAGAGCCCGACCCCCTCCCAGCCAAAGAACAGCTGCATGAAATTGTCGGCCGTCACCAGCATCAGCATGGCGAAGGTGAACAGGCTCAGATAGCTCATGAAGCGGGGGATCGAGGAGTCGCCATGCATGTAGCCGATGGAATAGACATGGACCATGGCCGAGACGCCGGTGACGACGATGAGCATCACCGCGGTCAGCTGGTCGACCCTGATGGCCCATGGCGCCTCGAACCCGCCGGAAAGGAACCAGGTAAAGAGCGGCGTGACGCGCGTATGGCCCGCCATGGCCACGTCGGCGAACACGTAGCAGGAGAGCCCAAGGGAAATCAGGATGGCGAGGCAGGTGACGCCTTGGGCGCCACGGTCGCCGATCCACTTGCCGAACAGGCCGGCGAGCGCAGCCGCGATCAGCGGCAGGACTACGATTGCGACGTCCATCGCGCCTCTAGCCCTTCATCAGGTTGATGTCTGTCACGGCGATGGAGCCGCGATTGCGGAAATAGACCACCAGGATGGCGAGACCGATGGCGGCTTCCGCCGCCGCGACGGTCAGCACGAACATGGCGAAGACCTGGCCCACCAGGTCGCCCAGGAGCTGGGTCGAGAAGGCGACCAGGTTGATGTTGACGGCGAGCAGCATCAGCTCGATCGACATCAGGATGATGATGACGTTCCGCCGGTTGAGGAAGATGCCGAAGATCCCCAGCGTGAACAGGATCGCTGCCACGGTCAGATAATGGGCAAGGCCGATGGTCATGAGGCGACGCCGCTCCCGGTCGGCACGTCCTTGATTTCCACGGAATCCCGGCGCAGGCGCGCGGTCTGCAGGCCGATCGACTGCCGGCGCACGCCGCCGCGCTGGCGATGAGTGAGCACGATGGCGCCGATCATCGCCACCAGCAGGATCAGCCCCGCCACCTCGAACAGATAGACGTAGTGGGTATAGAGCACCATGCCCAGCGCATGGGTGTTGGTCATCTGGGCCACCGGCGGGATCGGCGCCTGGGCGGCGATATCGGCCAGAGGCGACATGACCCAGCCGGCGAAGACCAGGAGGAGTTCCACCAGAAGGATAAGCCCGACCACGAGGCCGATGGGGAGATAGGTGAGGAAGCCCCGGCGCAGTTCGCCGAAATTGATGTCGAGCATCATGACCACGAACAGGAACAGCACCGCGACCGCGCCGACATAGACCACCACCAGGATCATCGCCAGGAATTCCGCCCCCATCAGCACGAAAAGCCCGGCCGAATTGAAGAAGGCGAGAATGAGGAACAGGACCGAATGCACCGGGTTGCGGGCCGAGACGACCATGACGCCCGAGGCGACGGTGATTCCGGCGAAGAGATAGAAGGCGAGGGTCTGGATGATCATGACGCTGTCACCGATAGGGGGCGTCGATCGCCAGGTTGGCGGCGATCTCCACTTCCCACCGGTCGCCGTTCGCGAGCAGCTTTTCCTTGTTGTAGAACAGCTCCTCCCGGGTCTCGGCGGCGAACTCGAAATTGGGGCCTTCGACGATGGCGTCCACCGGGCAAGCCTCCTGGCACAGCCCGCAATAGATGCATTTCGTCATATCGATGTCGTACCGGGTCGTGCGCCGGCTGCCGTCCTCGCGGGGCTCCGCCTCGATGGTGATGGCCTGGGCCGGGCAGATCGCCTCGCACAGCTTGCAGGCAATGCAGCGCTCCTCACCGTTGGGATAACGGCGCAGCGCATGCTCGCCGCGGAAGCGCGGGCTCAAGGGTCCCTTCTCGTACGGATAATTGAGGGTTACCCGGGGCCGGAAGAGATAGCCGAAGGTGAGCTTCATGCCGGCCAGGAGCTCCGCCAGCAGCAGCCCTCTGGTTGTGCGCGTCAGTGCGCCCATCGCCCTACCCTCCTCCACCAGCTTGCAATCTCGGAGCTCATGGCAACCAGCCGAAGGCCATGAGGACGCCCGCCGTCACGATGACCCAGAGCAGGGACAGCGGCAGGAACACCTTCCAGCCCAGCCGCATGAGCTGGTCGTAGCGATAGCGCGGGAAGGTCGCGCGGACCCAGAGGAACAGAAACAGAATGACCGCCATCTTGGCGAAGAACCAGAGCGGCCCCGGAATCCAATTGAACGGTGCGACATCGACCGGCGGGAGCCAGCCGCCGAGGAAGAGGATCGAGATCGTGGCGCTCTGCAGGATCATGTTGCCATATTCGCCCAGGAAGAAGAGAGCGAAGGTCATGGACGAGTATTCGGAGAAATAGCCGGCGACCAGTTCGGACTCGGATTCCGGCAGGTCGAACGGCGGCCGGTTGGTCTCCGCCAGGGCCGATATGAAGAAGACGACGAACATCGGCAGCAGGGGCACGGCGAACCAGATATGGCGCTGGGCACGGACGATGTCCGATAGATTGAGCGAGCCGACGCAGAGCAGCACCGTGATCATCACGAAGCCGATGGAGACTTCGTAGGAGACCATCTGGGCGGCGGAACGCAGCGCACCCAGGAACGGGTACTTGGAATTGCTCGCCCAGCCGGCCATGACGATGCCGTAGACGCCAAGGGAGGAGATGGCGAAGAGGTAGAGGATGCCGACATTGATGTTGGCCAGCACGACACCGTCGCCGAAGGGAATGACCGCCCAGGCGATCAGGCTGAGGGTGAAGGTCAGCACCGGCGCCGCGACGAAGACCAGGCGGCTCGCCCCGCTCGGGATGATGGTCTCCTTGAACAGCAGCTTCAGCCCGTCGGCGAAGGGTTGGAGCAGGCCGAAGGGACCCACCACGTTCGGGCCGCGGCGCAACTGCATGGCCGCCAGCACCTTGCGCTCGGCGTAGGTGAGATAGGCGATCGCCACCAGCAACGGCACCAGGATGGCGACGATCTCGGCCACCATGATCGCCGTCGGCATCACATATCCGTGGAAGAACTCACCCATGGGTGCCGGTCGCCTCTTCCGCGCCGCTGACGAAGGCATCGGTGCATTGCGCCATGGTGAGCGAGGCGCGGCTGATGGGATCGGTCATGTAGAAGTTGCCGACGGGCGAGGCAAACGGCGTTGCCTCCAGGCGCCCGTCGCGACCGAATTCACCCCAGGTCGCCGGCTCGATCTGGTCGATGCGCTGGAACCGTGGATGGGCGGCATAGAGCCGCCGGCGCAGTTCGCCCAGATCGTCATACGGCAGACTGCGACCCATCAGCTCGGAGAGCGCGCGCAGCACGGCCCAATCCTCGCGCGCCTCGCCCGGCGGGAAGACCGCGCGCTGGGCGAGCTGGGGCCGGCCCTCGGTATTCATGTAGGTCGCGTCTTTTTCCGTATAGGCGGAACCGGGCAGCACGACATCGGCCCGATGCGCGCCGGCATCGCCGTGATGCCCCAGATAGATCACGAAGGCCTTGCCAAGGCGCTGCATGTCGATCTCGTCGGCACCGAGGAGAAACACCGCGTCGATCTCGCCGCGGCCGGCGCCGTCGAGGATGCCTGCCACATCGCGCCCGGCCGAGCCCGGCAGGAAACCGAGCTCGAGGCCGCCGACTCTGGCAGCGGCGGTATGGAGCAGGTTGAACCCGTTCCATCCTTCCTTCACCAAGCCGAACTTCGAAGCAAGCTTGCATGCCCGGTCGAGAACAGCGGCGCCGTCTGGCCTTGCGAGCGCGCCTTGCCCCAGAATCAGCATCGGGTGCTGGGCATCCTGCAGCAGCTTGGCGAAGGGATGATTGCCCTTCAGCAGCGCATCGAGAACCTCGGGCCCGGTCCCCAGATGCTCGTACTTGTAGGTGAGATCGGCCTTGGCACCGATGAGGCCGACCTTGTAGCGGCCCTGGTTGACGCGCTTCAGGATGCGGGCGTTGATGATCGGCGCCTCGACGCGCGGATTGCTGCCGAGGATGAGACAGAGGTCGGACTGCTCGATGCCTGCGATGGTGGTATTGAACAGATAGCCGGCGCGGCAGGCGGGATCGATGGCGGCACCATCCTGCCGGCAGTCGAGATGGGGCGAGCCGTGGGCCTGCATCAGCTCCTTGAGGGCGAACATGGCCTCGACATCGGCAAGATCGCCGGCGATGGCCGCGACCCGCGTGCCGGCCAGGCGCTTCAGCCGGTCGGCCACGGTACCCAGCGCCTCGGGCCAGCTCGCCGGCCTCAGCTTGCCTTCGTGGCGGACGTAGGGCTGGTCGAGGCGCTGGCGGGTGAGCCCGTCGCAGGCAAAGCGCGTCTTGTCGGAAATCCACTCCTCGTTCACGCCTTCGTGGAGGCGCGGCAGGATGCGCATGACTTCGCGCCCGCGGGAATCGACCCGGATGTTGCTGCCGACCGCGTCCATCACGTCGATGGATTCGGTCTTGGCGAGTTCCCAGGACCGAGCGTGGAAGGCATAGGGCTTGGAGGTAAGGGCACCGACCGGGCAGATATCGATGATGTTGGCCGAGAGCTCGGAGCCGAGCCCCTTCTCGATATAAGTGCCGATCTCCATATGCTCGCCGCGCCCGAGCGCGCCCAGTTCCTCGACCCCGGCCACCTCGGCCATGAAGCGCACGCAGCGGGTGCAGTGAATGCAGCGGGTCATCACCGTCTTCACGAGGGGGCCGAAGTTCTTGTCGGTCACCGCGCGCTTGGCCTCGCGGTACCGGCCCCGGTCGAAGCCATAACCCATGGCCTGGTCCTGAAGATCGCACTCGCCGCCCTGGTCACAGATCGGGCAGTCGAGAGGATGGTTCGCCAGCAGGAACTCCATCACCCCCTGGCGCGCCTTGCGCACCATGGGCGTGTCGGTGTGGATCGCCATGCCATCGGCCGCGGGCATGGCGCAGGACGCGATGGGCTTCGGCGCCTTCTCCTGTTCCACCAGGCACATGCGGCAATTGCCGGCGACCGAGAGGCGCTCGTGGTAGCAGAAGCGGGGAATCTCGAAACCGGCCAGCTCGCAGGCCTGCAGGACGGTGCTACCCGCCGGCACCTCGATCGCCTGGCCGTTGATGGTGAGCTTCGGCATCCTGGCCCCCTACTCCGCCGCCTGGCGCTGGCCGCGGGCGGCGATGCGGCGTTCGAGTTCGGGCCGGAAATGACGGATCAGGCCCTGGATCGGCCAAGCCGCAGCGTCGCCCAGGGCGCAGATGGTGTGGCCCTCGATCTCACGCGTCACTTCCTCCAGCATGTCGATCTCCTCGACCCTGGCATCGCCGACGACCAGGCGCTTCATGACGCGGTACATCCATCCGGTACCCTCGCGGCAGGGCGTGCACTGGCCGCAGCTTTCATGCATGTAGAAATGCGCCAGGCGCTCGATGGCCGCGACCACGTCGGTCGACTTGTCCATGACGATGACCGCCGCGGTGCCCAGGCCCGACTTCACCTCGCGCAGGGAATCGAAATCCATCAGCACCGTATCGCAGATGGCGGGCGGCAGCAGCGGCACCGACGAGCCGCCGGGAATGATCGCGAGCAGGTTGTCCCAGCCGCCGCGCACGCCGCCGGCATGTTTTTCGATCAGCTCCTTCAGGGGAATGCCCATCTCGTCTTCGACATTGCAGGGTTTTTCCACATGGCCTGAGATGCAGAAAATCTTGGTGCCGGTGTTCTTCGGCCTTCCGATGGCACTCCACCAGGCCGCACCCCGGCGCAGGATGGTCGGCGCGACCGCAATGGTCTCGACATTGTTCACCGTCGTCGGACAGCCATAAAGGCCGACCGCCGCCGGGAAGGGCGGCTTCAGGCGCGGCAGCCCCTTCTTGCCTTCGAGGCTCTCCAGCAGGCCGGTCTCTTCACCGCAGATGTAGGCCCCGGCGCCGCGATGCAGGACGATCTCGAAGTCGTAGCCCGAGCCGCAGGCGTTGCGGCCGATGAGCCCAGCGGCATAGGCCTCCTCGATGGCGGCCTGGAGATTCAACGCCTCGTTGTAGAACTCGCCGCGGATGTAGATATAAGCGGCCTGGCAGCCCATGGCGAAGCCGGCGACGAGGCAACCTTCCAGCAGCATGTGGGGATCGAAGCGCAGGATATCCCGGTCCTTGCAGGTCCCGGGCTCGGACTCGTCCGCGTTGACCACCAGATAGGCGGGGCGCCCGTCGGGCTTCTTGGGCATGAAGGACCATTTGAGCCCGGTGGGGAAGCCCGCACCCCCGCGCCCGCGCAGATCCGATTTCTTGATCTCGTCGATGATGCCGTCGCGCCCGCGCTCGATCAGCGCCTTGGTGTTGTCCCAAAGCCCGCGCTTGCGCGCGCCCGCCAGGCGCCAGTCCTGGGTCCCGTAGAGATTGCGGAAGATGCGGTCGCCATCCTTCAGCATGCGCTCAATCCTTGCCCAGAAGGGTGGTCGGCCCGCCGGCGGGTGCCGAACCCTGGCGGCCGGTCTGCGAGCCTGGTCCCGGCTTCTCGCCGCGGGCGAGCCTGTCGATGATCGCCTCAAGCTTCGCCGGATCCAAGTCCTCGTAGAAATCGTCGTTGATCTGGATCACCGGCGCATTGACGCAGCCACCCAGGCACTCGACCTCGACCAGGGTGAAGTTCCCGTCGGACGTGGTTTCCTTGAGGCCGATCCCGAGTTTGCGCCGGCAGGTCTCGGTCAGTTTGTCGGCGCCGCGCAGCCAGCAGGGCGTGGTCCGGCAAACCTGGAGAAGGTTCCGACCCACGGGCTTCAGATTGAACATGCTGTAGAAAGTGGCGACCTCGTAGATCCGGATCGGGGCCATGGACAACGTATCGGCGACGTAGTCCATGGCGGCACGCGGCAGCCATCCGCCGACCTGGCGCTGGGCAAGATCGAGCAGCGGCAGGACCGCGCTCGCCTGACGGCCTGCGGGATAGCGGGCAATGATCTTTTCGGCCAGCGCCTTGTTGGCGGGCGTGAAGGCGAATGCTTCGCTCATCTGTCGATCTCGCCGAAGACGACGTCCATGGAACCCAGGATGGCCACGGTATCCGCCAGCATGTGGCCGCGGCTGACGTAATCCATGGACTGGAGATGGGCGAAGCCCGGGGCACGAATTTTGCAGCGATAGGGCCGATTGGTGCCGTCGGACACGAGATAAACCCCGAACTCGCCCTTGGGCGCCTCGACCGCCGTATAGGTCTCGCCGGCCGGCACGTGGAATCCCTCGGTATAGAGCTTGAAGTGATGGATGAGGGCCTCCATGGAGCGCTTCATTTCCGCTCTCGGCGGAGGCGCCACCTTCCGGTCATTGGTGCAGTGGGGACCGTCGGGCATGGCCGCGATGCATTGCTTGATGATCTTCAGGCTCTGGCGCATTTCCTCCATGCGCACGAGGTAACGGTCATAGCAGTCGCCGTTCCTGCCCACCGGAATATCGAACTGCATGCGGTCATAGACCATGTAGGGCTGGGCCTTGCGCAGATCCCAGGCGACGCCCGAGCCCCTCAACATCGGCCCGGTGAAGCCCCAGTCGATGGCGTCGTTGGCGCTGACGATGCCGATGTCCACCAGCCGCTGCTTGAAGATGCGATTTTGCGTCAGCAGGTTCTCGACGTCGTCGAGAACCTTTGGAAAGCGCTCGGCCCAGGCGCCGATGTCGTCGAGGATTCCGGCCGGCAGGTCCTGATGCACACCGCCGGGCCGATAATAGGCGGCATGGAGCCGCGCGCCGCTGACCCGCTCGTAGAACTCCATCAGTAGCTCGCGCTCCTCGAAGGTCCACAGGAACGGCGTCACGGCGCCCACGTCCGAGGCATAGGCCGCGATACTCATGAGGTGGTTCAGGATCCGGGTGATCTCGTCGAACAGGACGCGAATGTACTGGGCGCGCAGCGGCACCTCCAGGCCCAGCAGCTTCTCGACCGCGAGCACGAAGGCGTGCTCCTGGCACATGGGCGAGACGTAATCGAGCCGGTCGAAATAGGGGATAGCCTGGACATAGGTCTTGTACTCGATGAGCTTCTCCGTGCCCCGATGGAGCAGACCGATATGGGGGTCGAGACGCTGGACCACCTCGCCGTCCAGCTCCATGACCAGGCGCAGCACGCCGTGGGCAGCCGGATGCTGCGGCCCGAAGTTCATGGTCAGGGGCTTGATCTGGGTTTCCATCAGGCCTTCTTCCCCGCCTTCTCGTCGCCCGGCAGATGCAGCATGCCCTCCCAGGGGCTGAGGAAATCGAAGCTGCGGAAATCCTGGGTCAGCTTCACCCGCTCGTAGATCACCCGCTTCTGCTCCTCGTCGTAGCGCACCTCGACGTAGCCGGTGAGGGGGAAATCCTTGCGCATGGGGTGGCCTTCGAAGCCGTAGTCGGTCAGCAGGCGGCGCAGGTCAGGATGGTCGGAGAAGACGATGCCGTAGAGGTCCCAGGCCTCCCGCTCGTACCAGCCCGCTACGCTGTAGAGCGAAGTGATGGAGGGCACCGCCGTCGCCTCGTCGGCCGCGAGTTTGACCCGGATGCGGAGGTTGTGGTTGAGGCTCAGCAGGTTGTAGACGACCTCGAAGCGCGCCGCGCGCTCCGGGTAGTCGACGCCGCAGATATCGCACAGCAGCCTGAACTGGCAGCGCTGGTCGTCGCGCAGGAAGGTCATCAGCGCCAGGAGCGATTCCGGCGAGGTCCAGACGATGAGCTGATCGTGGACGAACTCCACGCGTTCGGCATGGCGGGCGGCTTGTGCCGGGATATATTCGCCCAGCTCCTTCAGCGCCTGGTTCATGGCGGATGCTTCCGTCGTCAGCGGGCGATGGTGCCAGTGCGCCGGATCTTCTTCTGCAGCTGCAGAATGCCGTAGACCAGCGCCTCCGCCGTGGGCGGACAGCCGGGAACGTAGACGTCCACGGGCACGATCCGATCGCAGCCGCGCACCACCGAGTAGGAATAATGATAGTACCCGCCGCCATTGGCGCAGGAGCCCATCGAGATCACCCAGCGCGGCTCGGCCATCTGGTCGTAAACCTTGCGCAGGGCCGGTGCCATCTTGTTGGTGAGGGTGCCGGCGACGATCATCACGTCGGACTGGCGCGGGCTTCCCCGGGGCACGATCCCGAAGCGGTCGAGATCGTACCGGGACATGTAGGCGTGCATCATCTCGACTGCGCAGCAGGCAAGCCCGAAGGTCATCGGCCAGAGCGAACCGGTGCGCGCCCAGTTCACCAGCTTGTCCATCTGGGCGACGACGAAGCCCTTGTCCGCGAGCTCGTCGGTGACCAGCTTCACGGCGGCGTCCTGGGAGACGCCGGCCGGCAGCGCGGTGTTCACTCCCATTCCAAGGCTCCTTTCCGCCATTCGTAGATGAAGCCCACGGTCAGAACACCGAGGAAGCACACCATCGACCAGAACCCGAAGGCGCCGATCCGCCCCAGTGAGATTGCCCAGGGAAACAGGAAAGCGACCTCGAGATCGAAAATGATGAACAGGATGGACACCAGATAGAAGCGCACGTCGAAACGTCGGCGCGCGTCGTCGAAGGCCTCGAAGCCGCACTCGTAGGGCGACAGCTTTTCGGAGTCCGGCCGCTGGCGCGCCACCACCAAGGACGCCGCGACCATCGCCCCCGCCACGACGATGGCAATCCCCAGGAAGATCAGGATCGGCAGATATTCGCGCAGCATCTGGTTCATCGGCAGATATCCCGCGCGACGGAGCGGCGGCCCACTCCGCGGCGCCCGTCGCCCTCAAAAAGCGCCGCCACTATAGGACCCGGACATTGCCAAAAAAAGGGCAAATCGAGGCCGTCCCGGGCCGAATCGCGAGGTCTTGCAGTGCCATCGAAATGGCGGGAGCGACGGGACTTGAACCCGCGGCCTCCGGCGTGACAGGCCGGCGCTCTAACCAACTGAGCTACGCCCCCTAAAAGGCTACTGCCCCAAAAGGGCGGGTTCATCTAATCCGTCGACCGGAGGGTGTCAAGGATGAGGGGGCAAGGGGATGTAGGATCCGGCGCGTCCGGCCTTGGAAGCTATCCTACCACAGCCTCTTCCTGGCAAATGCGTGGCCCGAACCCGATTTGAGATAGCGCTCGAAGTCTTGGGCTTTTCGCTCGTCCGAAAACGCGATGTAGGTCACCAGTGTCCAGGAACCATATTTGGAGGTGTGCCGAGACTTTCCGGCATTGTGCTCCGCAACCCGCTGTTTCAGGTTCGATGTGACACCGACATAGCGTTGGCCGATATCGGCAGTGCTTTGCAGCAGGTAGACGTAAAACACTTAACCGGCCCTCCTTCGCCAAGGCTTCGGAGGGCATCCAGCTTCGCATCCAAACGCCGTCAATCCTGCGAAGCGCGTAGCGCGAAGCAGGATGGTGGGCGATGACGGATTCGAACCGCCGGCCTCCTCGGTGTAAACGAGATGCTCTACCGCTGAGCTAATCGCCCGCCTGGATCGTCTGAAGCCTGTTCGGCATGAGACGTAACTTGCGCCGGAAACGCGACCGGCCGCCTCCTGGAAGAGGCGGCCGGCGAAACTCGCATGATTGTCGCGGCGTCAGTTGACCGACGCCTTCAGGCCCGCGCCGGCCTTGAACTTCACCTGCTTCGAGGCAGCAATTTTGATTGGCTCGCCGGTCCGCGGATTGCGCCCGACCGACGCCTCTCTCTTGACCACGTGGAAAGTGCCGAAGCCCACGTTGCGAAACTCGCCATGCTTCTTCAGCGCCGCCTCGATGCCGTCGAACACGGCTTCGACGGCTTTGCCGGCATCGGCCTTCGAAAGTCCCGCCTTCGCCGCGACCACCGCCACCAATTCGTTCTTATTCACGATAAAGCCCCCTTCGCGAATCGAGTTGGGAAAGGACCGCATCACCACGCCAGCTGAAGGTCGAAAGTGTAGATCGCGGCTTTTAGCTGCGTCAATTGCAGAGCGGCGGCTTTCCCGGAAGCTTGATCGTCCCGAGCGCGCTCACAATGCTCCAGCCGCGCGCCATCCGAGGACGGCGCGCGGAGGAGCATTCGCTCAGTGCGTGACGACGCCTTCGAGGGCCGCGGGAGGGGCGACGGCCGGAGCATCGGCCGGCTCGACCCACTCGATCGGGACCAGAACCTCGGCAAGCGCCTCCTTCAGGACCTCTTCCACCGTGGCGACCGGAACGATCCGCAACCCCTTCTTCACGTTGTCGGGGATCTCGGCCAGATCCTTCTCGTTCTCCTGAGGGATCAGCACCGTGTTGACGCCCGCCCGGAGTGCCGCCAAAAGCTTCTCCTTGAGGCCGCCGATGGGCAGAACCCGCCCGCGCAGGGTCACTTCGCCCGTCATCGCCACGTTCCGGCGCACCGGCACGCCGGTCAGCACCGAGACGATGGAGGTCAGCATGGCCACGCCCGCCGAGGGTCCGTCCTTCGGCGTCGCGCCCTCGGGCACATGGACATGGATGTCCTTGCGCTCGAACAAAGTCGGCTTGATGCCGAAGTCGGTGGCACGCGACCGGACATAGCTCTCCGCCGCCTGCACGGACTCGCGCATCACCTCGCCCAGCTTGCCGGTGGTGATGACCTTGCCCTTGCCCGGCACGGTCACCGCCTCGATCGACAGGATTTCGCCGCCGACCTCGGTCCAGGCGAGCCCGGTGGTGACACCGACCAGATCCTTCTGCTCCGCCTCGCCGTAGCGGAAGCGCCGGACGCCGGCATATTTTTCCAGATTGCGGGGCGTGATGCTGACGCGCTTCTGCCCCTTCATCAGGATGTCCTTGATCGCCTTGCGGGCGAGGCTCGCCAACTCGCGCTCCATGTTGCGCACGCCGGCCTCGCGCGTGTAGTAGCGTACGAGATCGCGTAGCGCCGCATCGGACACTCGCCATTCGCCCTGCTTCAGGCCGTGATCCTTGAACAGCTTCGGCAGCAGGTGGCGCTTGGCGATGGCGACCTTCTCATCCTCCGTATAGCCGGGGATGCGGATCAGCTCCATGCGGTCCAGCAAGGGCTGGGGCATGCGCAGCGTGTTCGCCGTGGTCACGAACATCACGTCGGAGAGATCGTAGTCGACCTCAAGATAGTGGTCGTTGAAGGTCGAGTTCTGCTCCGGGTCCAGGACCTCCAGCAGGGCCGAGGACGGGTCGCCCCGCCAGTCGGCGCCGAGCTTGTCGATCTCGTCCAACAGGAACAGGGGATTCGACGACTTCGCCTTCTTCATGCCCTGGACGATCTTGCCGGGCATCGAGCCGATATAGGTCCGCCGATGGCCACGGATCTCGGCCTCGTCGCGCACGCCGCCGAGCGACATGCGCACGAAGTTGCGCCCGGTCGCCCGCGCGATCGACTTGCCGAGCGACGTCTTGCCGACGCCGGGCGCGCCCACCAGGCAGAGGATCGGGCCCTTCACCTTCTTCACGCGCTGCTGGACGGCAAGATATTCCAGGATGCGCTGCTTCACCTTCTCCAGGCCGTAGTGATCGTCGTTGAGGACCTTGTGGGCGGCTTTGATGTCGTGCTTCACCTTGGTCGGCTTGTTCCAGGGAATGCCCAACAGCCAGTCGAGGTAGTTTCGCACCACCGTCGCCTCGGCCGACATCGGGCTCATGGACCTGAGCTTCTTCAGTTCGCCCAGGGCCTTTTCCCGCGCCTCCTTGGAGAGCTTGGTCTTGCCGATGCGGGTCTCCAGCTCGGCCAGCTCGTCGCGGCCTTCCTCGCCGTCGCCGAGTTCCTTCTGGATCGCCTTCAGCTGTTCGTTCAGGTAGTACTCGCGCTGGGTCTTCTCCATCTGGCGCTTGACCCGGCTGCGGATGCGCT
>Ga0265313_10000605_pt1 | contig 37349 bp, 33 predicted proteins | sample 4123metaG_FD_203122 | JGI IMG/M metagenome (GOLD analysis project Ga0265313, IMG submission 203122) | Rhizosphere microbial communities from Carex aquatilis grown in University of Washington, Seatle, WA, United States - 4-1-23 metaG | ecosystem: Host-associated > Plants > Roots > Rhizosphere >... | reverse complement strand
GCGAAGATCGACGCTCGCCACGGTGCCGTGATTGAACTGAACTTCTGAATCCGGCGGCAGCGGCGCGGAAAAGACCCGCATGGTGGGCGCAAGCGCACCAATGCGAAACCACACCAAGTCACCGTAGTCGGTGATTTTCGTTCCCGGACGCCAAGCATAACCGTATCGCTGATACGTCGCCGCCAAGACGCAAACGATGCCGTTCTCAAAGTCGATGGTGCCGGTGCAGGGAACGCCACGAATTCGGCTGGGCCGGGCGAGCGTGCATTCGACCAGCTTACCGCTCGAAAAGCGAGTCGCGCCTTTAGCCGAGCAGAAGGCTTCGCCGATTTGCGCGTCGTGTGCCAAAGTTTCACTTCCGTCAAGGTCGCCGAACGAAAAGGCGACGTGCCCCGCCAGCGGTATGCCGTGAATTATCGTCGCCTCTGGAAGATCGACTGCGACCAACTCTTGCGGATCGTTGGACCCGTGCGTCACAACGGTTCCTGCCGGCAGATGGATGCCGCCGACCACCGAAGCGTGCGCGAGCGTCGTCTGTCGTGAGCGCAGATCCGATTCGTAATCGGCTTGGCTCTGCGCCTGCGCGGCAAACGCCGCCACGTGCGTGAGGGCCGAACCGATCCACATCAGGCCGAAGAGTACGACGGCAATCCGCGCCGGCCAAGAACGGCGGCGGCGCCACAACCACAGACCGGCACCAAGTTCGATGAGCGTGAGCGGCCAGAACCAGAGCGCTAGCAGCATGAAGCCGTACTGCCACCAGGTGAAGGTGAAAGAGATATCGCTCACTACTCACGGCACTTCTTTGCTACCCGCGCGATTCCCAGGCCCAGGCGGCGGATGCGTCACCGGACGGCATCGGCGCGCGTTACCCAGATACTATGATTATTCTGCAAGTTTTGTTGGCGGCGTTCGCATTTGCCTCGATCCCGATAGACCAGAGCCCGCTGCAAACAAACGTGATGGTGCGCGGCACGGTCGTCGACGCCCGCAGCGGCCACGGTCTGCCCGGAGCGGTGGTGGAGGCGAGTTCTGGCGCCTACGTGCAACGAGCGGTGACCGACGATCAAGGAAACTTTTATTTTCTCACCCTCTGGCCCGGAACGTATACGGTCTCGGCTTGGAAGACGGGTTGGGGAAACTATGCGTGCGGACCGCACGGCGACGGGCCCACGGAGCTCAACGCAGGGTTTGAATATCTCGTTACCGTTGAGATGAACAACAGATGCTAAACTGACCGCGCGGGCGAACGCCGCCGGATGGCCACCAAAACGCAAGTCGAACGGCAAATCTTCGAACGCGAAGGATTTCGCGTCGAGCTCGAACTTTTCGATGCGAAGCGGCAGCCGTTGCCGCCCTACGAGTACGACGTGATGGCGCCGCAGCGGTGGAAAGTCTCGGACTGGAAGAACGCGCGCCTCGACGCATACCGGCTCTTAGTGAAAGGCGCCACGATCTTCCGCGGTGACGGCAGCGCGATTCCGCGCGACGTGCAGCTTGGGAATCTACGCGACAGTTATTACGAGAACGCGTACGGTTCCCTAGAACCGCCTGCCTCATCGTAATCTAACGCGCGCTTACTAGGTCGTGCCCCGCGTCGCCGGGAACCGCTCGTATGCTTAGGAGCGGAATTTTCGCATGCAATGGGTTCTCGCCGTTGTTGCGGCAGCCGCGCTGCTGCAAGTGCATCACGATGGCGGCGTTCGCGCCGCAACTACAACCGTGGACGGCCGCGCAGTCCGATATGTGATTGTGCCGCTCGACCGAGTGCGGGTTCGCGTGGCGCTTGGGGACGACCGACCCGGCCGTACCGAGTTGCTCGCACGAATGGCTAGCCGCCACCACGCGATCGCGGCAATCAATGGTGGTTTCTTCGAAGCCTACACCGCCGGACCGATCAAGAATCTCATTCACACCACTGTGGTAGATGGAACGCTAGTCTTCAAAGGCGACGTGGGCGACGAACTCTATTTCGATCGCGACAACAACGCCGCAATCGATCGCGTGCCGCTGCGGATCGAAGGCGCGCTCGACGGCAGTTACGAGTATCCGAATAACTGGTACGCGTATTGGATCAATCGCATGCCCGAAGGCAGCGCCGACACCGTTACTATCTTTACGCCGGATTGGGGTGCGCGGACCGGGTTAGCGGGCTTTCAAGTTCAAGTCTCCGGCGGCGTCGTGACCGCCATTGCCGCAAGCTCCCTGCCGATCCCGCGCGATGGTTACGTCGTCTATGTCAAGGGTGAAGAGACCATAGCTCGCCGATTCGCCATCGGGCGCCGAGTCGAGTATCGCTTGGTTCGAACCGACGGCGACCCGTCGGCGAGCTTCTTCCAATCGTGGGAAGTAATCGGCGGCGGTCCGCGTCTGCTGACCGACGGGCGCGTTACCATCGATCCGCACGGAGAACGGTTCAAGGACCCTAAGGTGTGGGGTAACGACGCGCGCAGCATGGTCGGCATCTCACGTGACGGCCGGTTTCTGATTCTGGCCGTTTCCGACGGCACGCTCGAAGATAGCGCCGCGATTATGCTGCGTTTGGGCGCTTACGAAGCGATGAACCTAGACAGCAATGCTTCGAGCGGGTTGTGGTTTCGCGGGCGCTACCTACGCGAGCCGGGGCGGCTGCTCAACAACGCGCTGCTGATTCTGCCCCCTAACGAGCCCGCTCCGTAAGTCAACTTGCGCGCCCGCGCGCCGGACCGCGGCCTTCTCCGGCGAAGTATCGCCGTACCGTGCGTGCATTTTCTGCAATAGTTCCAGCGCTCGGATGGCGTCTCGCCCTCGCGGCGCTCCCACTCTTTCTCGCAACCTCCTCCGCGCAGGCGCAGGGCGTTTCGGCGGCAGCGCTCTTCGAACGTGGCGACTTTCCAGGCGCAGCTGCTGCCTACGCTGCTGCCCTGCAGGCAAATCCGTCGGATCGCGATGCCGAGTTGGGCCTAGCCTCGGTTCGGCTCTTTCAAAACGATCTGACGGTGGCCAAGCCGCTGTTGGATTCAGTGCTCGCAACCGATCCGCAGAACGTCCGCGCGGGGCGACTCCTTGCCGAGCTCCAGCGCCGGCAGGCTGAAGCCGGACGTCGCACCACCATCGACGGCGCAGAGAGCGTCCTGCCGTTTGTGACCGCGGTTCCGTTGCCGGTGGTGCGCGCAAAAGTGAACGGCATTACGGCGAACTTCCTGGTCGACACCGGCGGCGACGTCGATCTGGAGCCGGCGCTCGCCGCCAAGGCGAGCGTGGCGACCGTCGACTCCGGAATGGGCAACTTCGCGGGCGGGCTCAAAGCGCCCACGCGGAGCGGCAAGTTGAAATCGATGACGCTAGGCAGCGCGACCGCGTACGACGTGCCGGTGCATGTCTTTCCGACCCATGCTTCCGCGCTCTTCCCGGGAACGAAAATCGACGGCGTCGTCGGCACGACGTTCTTCGAGCGCTTTTTGACGACGATGGATTATCCGCACAACCGCCTGTTGCTTCGCACACGATCGGCGGCAGCTTCGGCGGCTTTTGAGGCAAGTGCAAGCGACGCGCACGACGCGATCGTTCCGTGCTACCTCGTCGGCGACCATTTCATCATCGCGCCGGCGGCCGTCAACGACGCCACCGGACTCTTTCTCTTTGACTCCGGACTCGCCGGCGGCGGCGTCGTGCCGTCGAACGCACTCATCGATGCGGCAAAGATTCGAGTCGATCGAGCCCGCGCGACCACGGGCTTCGGCGGAGGCGGTGCCGTCACGGCAGTTCCATTCGTCGCGCAGCGCGTGAGCGTCGGGACGGCGCTGCAGCGCGACGTCCCCGGGATATACACGCCGCAAGGCTCGCCGTTTTCACTCTTCCCGTTCGTCGTCTGGGGCGCGATCTCGCATGAGTTTCTCAAACATTACGCCTTCACGATGGACTTCGACGCGATGAAGATCGTTCTGCAAGCCCCGGAAGACGCAGTTAAAGCGCCGACGGCGCAGCAGATCTTCGATGCGGCCTTCCGCCGGTTGCAATCCTATCCGGCGCCGCCGTACGCGGTCTGGACGAGTGCCTGGCATATCACGCGCACCCCGATGGGATATTACACCGGGGAGTCGTCGTCGGTGGAAGTCGACCGCTACGCGCTGCGCCTTGCCGACGGAATGGAAAACGTTAGCGATCCAATTCCCAGCGGCAAGCTGCCGCCGGCCCTAATCGAACCGGAGTTCTTAGGCCCGTTCGCGTGGACGATTCGCTCCTCGGTTCACGTAGCACCGGCGCAGAATGGCGGCCCGATGATGGTGCCCGATATGGCCGGGTTGATGACGATCGCCCACGTCGTGTCGGTGGCGAAATGGCCGTACTCGCTTGGCGGCAATGCAACGGGCCCAGCCGATGCCGCTCCGCCGGTGGAACTGGTCGATGGCCATCAGACCTATCATTTCCAGTTGCACCCGCGTGAAGACCCGCAAAAACATAACCTGCGCGATCTGTGGATCGACGTAAACACGTACGACATCTGGAAGGTACGTTTCGTCGGAACCTATCGGCCGGTGCCGCAAGCGCCGGTCAGCCCGACCGAGGCAACGGTCGATTTTCGGAGCGTACTCGGATGTTGGGTCGTTACCCGCGCGCGCTGGACCTACGAAAGCTCGCCGATTCTTTATACGTTCGACGTGCAGAACAACGAGATTGGGTTGCCCGACACGCTGCCCGACTGGCTTTTCGACGCTGCCGAGTATCGCAAACACCAAGCCGCCGGCGAACCGGACTATCTCGGACTGTTGTTGGAACGATTACGCAAAGGAAAGGGCTAAGGCGCGAGCCGACCGCGGCGGCGAAACCGTTGTGGTGAGCACATGAACCGGCGCGGCTACTTGTTGCTGATTGCCGAACCGATTGGTTCGACGACCACGGCATCGTTTGAGTGACCCGACGTACCGCCCGATGGATACGCCCAACGATCCACCGAGTTGACGCTGTATGCGAAACTGATGCACGGCCCGGCAAAATACTTGCTGAATGGAGCGATCGTTCCTTGATCGACGTCGCAGGCAGTCCCGTCGAGGTTGTTGAGGAGGGTGGACCCTACGATCTTCGCACTCGAACCCGATACCGTTAGTTGGTACACGCAGGAGCTGTACACCGCTTGACACTCCTGATCATTGACGACCAGTTGGCCGCGCACGCGATCCCAGTTGACGCCACCCGGAAATCCAATTGTTCCACCGCTGTAGTTGATGGTACGCATGGTATCCTTGCCCGACGGCAGTTCCGAGATAACGACGGCGACGGTCGGATAGCTTAAACCGTCGACATAAAGATTGCCGTCGGTGTCGTATGCGGGGAAGAAGTACTCGAACTGAGACGGATTGCTATATCTAGTCGGGCTTCCCGAGCCCTTGTGGTAGATTTCGATCCCGCCTGCGCCGCTGGAGCCGAGGATGTCGCTAAGAGCCAGGTCGCCGTTGGTTGGATTGACCGCGCAACCCACCGGAGTCCCGGACGGGTCGCTGACCGAGCCCAGCTGCTTGCCGGTTCGCGAATACTTGAGACCCTGGGCAGTGCCGGTATTGACGATCCAGATATTGCCTTGTTTGTCGGTGCACATGCCCTGCGGCGCGTTGAAGCCCGTCAGCGTACCTTTGAGCTGCATTGCCGGCATCGTGAAGATGTATACGTCCTGGGTTGAGTCGTCCGAGATGAAGAGCAAACGAGGCGCTCGCTTGACGTCCGGCGAGACCCACGATTTGTGATGGTCCGGCTTGACTTTGGGCGCGCGCAGCGACGTGTAAGTCACCAAGTGGTCGCGTCTTGACGCCAAGCCATTCGGGCTCGACGGCGCAGACAACGACGACGGAAGCCCGCCGCCGCTGCAGCCGGCCAAAAGCGCCGCCGTCGCCGTGACGCCCACGACTAGGGAAACCAAAATCGAGGTTTTCATTGGAGATCCTCCCGATGCGAATGCTCAAATGGCGAACGCTTAAAGTACAAAAAAAGCAGTGCTGTTCCTTTTCGTGATTCGGACTTAGGGTCCGAATCTGAACACCATGCCGTAATATCCGCTGGACCGTTCCGTGCACAAAAGTGCGCCGGAGAGAGCGCTAGTGTAAGCAGCGCCCGTCATGTAGTATCCCGCGGGCTGTGCCGCGGGACACTACATAAAGGGCTCAAACGTCCAGTGACGTTACTCTGAAGGTTGCTAGGCTATTTCTTCGCTGCCGTCACGCCGAGCGGAAAATCGAAGTTCCCGGAAAACGTCGCAAGGGGTGATCCGCCGGCTGGGTAATTGTAGACCTCGGCGCCGTCATTTCCCGCGTCGCCGCAATACAGCAGGCCCTTAACGATCCACGTCTGTGCGCAGTCGGCGGCCCCATTGAACTGCACGGTGTTCTTCAGAGTCGCCGTCGTTCCACTAACGGTGTATTGGTACGTCTCACTCGTAAGCTGATCGAACACGCTGAGGTAGGTGCCGTCCCATTGCACCGAGCCGGGGAACTCCGGAGAGTTGCTCGTTTTGATTGTAACGGCTTTGGTGCTGCCCTTCGGAAGCTCGACGAGTGCGAAGTTATAATCCAGGTCGAAGCCGTCGGCAAAGAGATTACCGCTGGGATCGTAACCGTCGAAGTATTCTCTGGCCAAGGGCGTGTTGTACACGGTAGGCGTTCCGGTCGCATTCTTAAAGATTACGACCTGACCTGCGGGCCCGTAAGAGTTACTCAATAGTATCCCGATTGCAATATCGCCGCTCGTATTCATAGCGCAGCTTGATGTGAACGTGTAGGGAAGCGACAGCGTCTTGATCACCTGATTACTCGGAACCTTGTATTCGGTAATCACGTCATTCGTACGCCCGGCGTTCCAGATGATCTTCTTCCCATAGCCGTACAAAACGTTGGTGCACCCTTGGCCGCCGGCGCCATTGATCTGGCCAACCATCTGGGTGCTCGCGGGATAGTTAAACATGCTTGCGTAGCTGCCGTAGTCGTTGATGATGTATTCGTACTTTTTAGATTTTCTATCGGGTACGAGCCCGGCGTAACGCGGCAGCGGGTTGAGATGCGCCGCCGTTGTCGGCCTTCCATTCACAAACAACGTCTTCCCGACGTAGGCAGTATGGAGCGTAGCGGCTGATGGCGCAACCGCCGAGCCGCTCCCGCACGCCGAAACGATCGCGAGTGCAACGACGGCACCGGCGCACTTAAGTAAACCAGGGGTCTTCATTAAAACTTGCTCCTTTGAAGTTGATCGGACGTCGCGGGCTTCTTGCAAAGTGAGGCTCACTTAGCAATCAGCACGCTGAATAGCAACAGTGGTAAGTCGGCTTTTCGACCGGCATTGGGGCCCCGCCTCCGTAAGGCGAGTCGAGGCCAGCGAGGTCGTTGCGGCTTATCCCCAAGTATAACGGTTGCGCACAAACTGCGAGTACACGACACGAATTCAATAATCGCCACCCTTTCGAACACCGTATCGGTTTGACGGGCGCTGCAGGGTCCCCGAAAAGCTAGCGGCTCGAAGATAAGCGTCTGGTCTCGCATCCTGCGAAAGCGATGGGAGAGTAGGTCCATGGCGTCCGGCGTAAACGAGTGGGGGAACCATCCCGTCGCCGGCAGCCCGAGGCTCGCCTCGGATTCCTGACGGGCATCGGACTGCTGCCGCCCTTATCGTGACTTTAGGTAATTTTTTAACAGCCACTTCATCTTGAAGGGCGGGCGGCGGTTGCTCGCTCTAGCAGGCGATGAAAGAAGATCTTCGAACCGGCTTCGACATCACTGCATTACGAGCGAGGGTCAGGATGCCAACTTTCAAAACGCCGGTGCTTATGCTGATCGCGGGGGCACTTTTTGCGACTTCGGCCTGTGGCGGAAATACCGCGGTTCCGACCGGAGTGACGCAAAGCTTTTCCGGATCACCAGCGGGCGTGGGTTCCATCGTTCCCAATGACACGACCTCTATTCTGAAGCAACTTACTAAAGACGTCGAAATCGGCTCGACGGTCGATCGAAAAAATGGCGACATGGGCCCGCGCGCGATCGCTCTGGTCCGATCGACCTTCAAACTCAAGAAAGGGCAGCTGCTCGTTTGCAACTTCTCAGACGCTGCAGGGAATGCCGGAAAAGGCACGACGATCGAAATACTCAATCCAAAACCGCACTCTAAGCCAACGACGTTTACTCAAAACGACAAGTTAGAGGGCTGCGACGGCGATGCCATCACGGCGACAAATGAGGTCTATGCCGCGGGCCAGCAGAGTGGTGTTGCTCCACAGTTCGGCCCAGACGGCACGTTGAATCAGAGCTACGGTAGTCCCCTCAAGGCTCCGTTTGCTGACGCCGACGCATTCTGTGGCTTGGCATACGCCCCTGAGGATGTGTACGTTTCGGATTCCACGACCGGCTCGATCATCAAGTTGGACTTTCTCCCCGTCAGCCGCAGCGGCACAGCGAAAATGACGGAAGTGATAACCGGTTTCGCAGTCAATAAAGGCTCCGGTTGGAGCGTCTTGGGCCCATCTGGAATCCAATACAATAGCACGAGGACCGGCGTCCTTTGCAACGACACTCTTTATATTGTAGATGGGGTCAACAACACCATCGTCGCCGTTTCGACCGCCAGCAGCTTACTTCAGAAGGACGAGATCGTCGTACAACCCGGGGGAAAGAAATTCAAATGCGCTCACCCGAAAGTCACATGCGCGAGTCTCGTCTATTCTGGCTCTCCGCTCAATGCGCCCGTAGCTTCAGCCCTTCTCGCGAATGGCAACCTCATCGTCGCGAATACTAAAGGTGGAAACAAGCTTGTCGAGCTGACGCCAACGGGAAAAATACTTGCCACCAAAACGATCGACACGGGCACGACCGCGCGCGTCTTCGGGCTCCTCGCGGTCGGCACGAGCGATACCGACACGGTTCTGTACTATACGGATACCAAAACAAACACACTCCACGAACTCACGCGATAGAGCGAGGCTTACGGAATAGGAGCACCGGCTTAGTTGCTAAGTCGGTGCTCTTCATTTGCGACTTTGTTTAGACTAGGCGCCGATTATTTCTCTGCTGCCGTGGTGCCGAGCGGGAAGTCGAAGCTGCCCGTAAAAACCGCAACCGGTGAACCGCCGGCTGGGTACTTGAAGACCTCGCCATTGTTGTTTCCCGCATCGCCGCAATAAATCAGGCCCTTAACGATCCACGTCTGCGCGCAGTCGCCGGAGCCCGTGAGCTGTACGGTGCCCTTCAGCGTAGCCGTCTTTCCGCTGACCGTGTATTGATAGACCTGATTGGTTAGCTGATCGAAGACGGTGAGATACGTGCCGTCCCACTGCACGGAGCCCGGAAACTGTACTTCGTTGCTCGTGGCGATCGTCACGAACTTGGTGCTGCCCTTGGGGAGCTCGACGAGGGCGAAGCCCGAGCGGTTGCCGGTAAAGCCGTCGGCGAAGAGATTCCCCTGGGCGTCGTAACCGTTGAAGAACTCTTCGTCCAGCGGCGTGGTGTAAACGGTCGGGGAGCCGCCCCCGTTCTTGAAGATCAGGATTTGGCCACCCGGGCCATAGCTAACTCCATACAGAATCCCAACCGCAAGATCGCCGCTGGTATTCATGGCGCAGCTGGATGGAAAAGAGTAGACGGTGGTCAGGGTCTTGATCGGCGTGTCGGGGACCTTGTACTCGGTCATCTGCGTGGGGCCCCCGATGTTCCACATAATGTTCTTACCGTAGCCGTAAAGGACGTTCGTGCAGCCTTGACCGCCGTCGCCATTGATTTGACCGATCATCTGAGTGCTCTTCGGATAGTTAAAAATGCTGGCGTACGTTCCGTAGTAGTTGAAGACGTACTCGAATTTCTTCTTCGCGTGATGGTCGGGAACCATCGTCGCGTAACGCGGTATGGGACTCAGCCGCGCCGCAGTCACCGGCCTGCCGTTTACAAACAGCGTCCTACCCACATATTTGTATGGACGACCCAGATCCGAGCTTGACGGCGCGACAGCCGAGCCGCCACACGCTGACAAGATCGCGAGTGCAGCCAGAGCACCGGTACATTTCATTAAACCAGGCGTATTCATTAACGTTTTTGCTCCCTTTTAAGTAGACACGATCGCTTTGCTTCTTAAGGCGCTTAGCCCGGGGGACGAACGGCTACGAAGGTTCGGGGGTGCTTGGCTAAGTCCCGGCAGAGCAACCCTGGGCCGGCAATGAGCGAATCCTCAGAGCCGCTGCGGTTGCCCGTAGCGGGCATGGTAGGATCGGGCCACCCAGCCGGCACGGACGAGCGTAGTACGAAGCGTGTGACCAAGAGTAGATAAACTGCACGTAGTAGTGCGCTCTTCGCCGTGATACGCTTTCATTGTGAACCCGCGTCACGGAAGAATCCGAGCGCTCTATTTGGTTGGAGTCGCCTTTCTCGTTCTTTTGACCGGGATAGTGTTTCAGGCGTTCCTGCGTTACGAATATGTCAGCGGCGAAGGCGATACATGGCGAATCGACCGCATTACGCAGCAAGTCTGTCTCATGCGACGCGATCGTTCGGCAGGCGCGTTGATCGCGTCCCGATTCTCGGAACTAAGCCAAGGGCTCCTCGTATTTGCTCAATAACTCAATAACTGCGCTCTTATCGGGAGGCGCTATGAAAATAATCAACTGGCTCTCCGCCGACGTCGTCGACCTCTCCGGACTCGATCGCGTCGAGCAGATCAGTGACGACGCTCTGGTGTTTCGTAAATCCCATCGCCAGACCGGATTAACGATGGTGAAGCTTCCCCGGAAATCGATCGAGCGGATTGAGCTCATGCTGATGCTGCAGTCAGCCGTTTGTGTGACCGATGGGAGCGGGCCAGATCATGCTGTAGCGGCGCAAGACCTCGTGATGCCTCGAGGTCGGGCTACGCTTGACGAGCCAATGATCTAGTAAGAGCCCGTCCTAGCGTCGAAACGGTTCTAGGCCCGCGCTAAATACTTCGCACCCGTGATTAACGCAGTGGCTAAAGTATACGGTTTTGCCGTCCGGCGCGAAACGCGGCTCGGTATTCCGCCCAGACGTGCGAGCTAGGAGCCGTACTCTGCTGCCGTCGGCAGCCATCAGGAAGATGGCCTCGTTGAGGGATGCCCGCTGCGATTCGAGACGATTTGACGCGAAGACGATTGCGCGGCCGTCCGGGGACCACGAGGGCCAGCCGTCATACGCGTCGTCGTTTGAGATGTTGCGAGGATGCTTTCCGTCGGCATCTGCTACAAAAATCTGCGACCGATATGGCGGAAACTTACGTCGATATACGATGTGAAGACCATCCGGCGACCACGAGCCATAGGTTGTCTCGCTGTAATCGGTGTGCGTGATGGCATGGCGCCGGCTCCCGTCTGGACGCATCGCCCAAAGCTCGTATGTTTGTGGATCTCGTCGTGAGTTGATGTTATACATGATCCACCGGTCGTCAACCGACCACGTCGGGTGCAGATAGTCGAGCCCGTCGCCACCAGCAATCTGACGCGCTGCGCCGCCTGCGGCTGCAGCAATCGCGATCCAGCTCAACTTGCCGTGAATCGCGACATACGCGATCCAGCGGCCGTCGCGCGACCATGTCGGCGTGTCGTCTACGTTATTGTCGCTGGTTATGCGGCGGAGGAGCTTTCCGTCCGACGAGATGGCGTACAGTTGCTGTTTCCCCGTGCGATTGGACTCGATGACGAGCTGCGTACCATCGGGCGCTGGAAATGGCTCATCGTTCGTCGGTTGGCGTTGGGGGTTGGGGACCTGCGTCAATCTGGCGGCGCTTGAAAGCGGTGTGTAGGCCTGTGCAGTGAGCGCCGCCAGCGCGACGGTAGCCAAAGAACGCAGCATGGCTATAGCTTAACAGGTCCGGCTAACGGTAGTTAGTGGCGCAGTTGATCGACGATATTCGTCCTTAAGGAATAGTTGGTGGGGAAGGTGGGAGTCGAACCCACATGAGTTGCCTCGGCCGCTTTTGAGGCGGCTGCGTCTGCCATTCCGCCACTTCCCCGGAAGGTACCGCTGATTCGCGTCGGGCGGCCGCAGCGCCTCGGCATGGCGTTAATCGCAAGACGGTTTGATCGAACGACTCGAAGGACGTAACTCTAGGGTTGCCTTCCGGAATCCGCGAAGACTCGTGATGTGGCCCATAGTTCTAGCTGCGTCACATTAGGAGATAGGAGGCCGCATGAGATCCGTGATCCGAGTCAGCCTGATTGGCATTAGTGCGAGCCTGCTCGCCGGATGCCTCGGAAGTCCCAGCTCGCAAACGGTTCCGGGAGGCGCTATTGGTGCCTATCATGGCGTCGCGTCCTCACGCGACCGGCCAATCATCACGGAGAGAGTTCTTTACGCTTTCGGCAGAAGGAGCGGCGACGAGCCCGCGGCAGGACTGATCAACGTCAACGGAACGCTCTACGGCACGACCAGCCAGGACGGCGGCACGGGTAAATTTGGGAGCGTCTTTGAGATTACGCCCTCGGGTACGCTGACCGTACTGCATCGCTTCGCCGGCGCTGCAGACGGGGCCGGGCCGCGTGGCGATCTGATCGACGTCAATGGTATTCTCTACGGTACGACACGTAACGGCGGCCCGCAAGATGACGGGACCGTCTTTAAGATCACGCCGTCGGGAACTGAAACAGTTCTCTACCGCTTCACGGGTAGAGACGGCCAACTTCCGCTTGCCGGTCTGACCATCGTGCACGGCGTGCTGTATGGCACGACGGCGGCGGGCGGCGCGTACAACGCCGGGACTGTTTTCAGAATTACGACGGCCGGCACGGAGAATGTCATCCACGATTTCCGCCCATCAAGTGCGCCCGACGGCTCGGACCCGGAGGCACCACTCGCTAACGTGAACGGCGTGCTGTACGGCACTACCCTTCAAGGCGGCACGAACAACCTGGGTACCGTCTTCCGAGTCACGACCTCGGGCAGGGAAAAGGTAATTCATAACTTCTCGGGCGGCGTTGACGGCGAATTCCCCGGAGGCATCACAAACGTAGGCGGGACGTTGTACGGCATTACTAGTGGCCAGTATTTCGACTACGGGACGGTGTTTAAGATAACCACATCCGGAACGGAAACGGTCCTTTACAATTTCGCGGGGCAGCCTCACGATGGAGCGTACCCCTCGGGGCGCCTGATTAATATCGGGGGTACCCTCTATGGTACGACCTTGAACGGCGGCTCCGATAACATGGGAACCGTCTACAAAATTACGGCATCGGGTGGGGAAACCGTGCTCCATAGTTTTTTGGATAACCCTGACGGAGCACAACCGTTTGCTCGCCTGACTCTCATGAACCACGTCCTATACGGCACTACGGCGTACGGTGGCGCGCAGGGACAGGGAACGCTCTTTTCGCTGACGAGCTCGCGCTGAGGCGATGCCGGGCTCTTAAAAGGCGTCGAGTAACTGCTGAGCCTCCGTGGCGCTTTCAACTCGACGGACTTCGAGTTGAACGGAGATCGTGGCGCGCGCAAATGTCAGGGTAACGAGTTCGGCGCCGCGACTTTGTCGTACGTCCACCGAAGCGACGTCCTCATGAGTCCAGCGCATCGTCGCAACGCGATCTCGATGGAAGATGCCCACGGCGTCGCCACTTTTAGATCGCAAGACGATGTCGGAATCGGCCCGTGCGAATCCGGAAACGCTAACAAGCTGCGCTGTCGAGTTCTTATCGCGCGGAGCGAGCGTTTCGCGCACCGTAACCGTTCCTTGCGCGATAAAGAATTGCTTGAGGAAGCGGCCGCCGCCGGCTGGCAGATCCGGTGCATCATATTCACAGTAATAGGTTGCTTGCCGCGCGAAAGAGTCGCAGACGTAAGAACGGTTGAAGGTGCCGGCGGGCAATGGATGCGTGTACGCTGCAATATAGTCGCGCGGCGAAGCCGGCGGCATCGGAGCGACGGCATCGCGCAGAAGGCCAATACTCGTTGCGGCGTTGTCCTTCCCGTCGCCGAGTTCAGCGATCCGCGCACCAGCGCGCGGCGCGATCGCGACGCGCAGAGATCCCATGCGTAAGATTCGTGCTTCGTCGTCGCGAAACGGCGGCGGAGTCGCGGTCGCCGGCTGGCGCGCAAACGCGGATGGGCGCACAGACAACCCAATGGGAATCAGGCGCGCGCTTCGCGGCGGCACCAAAACCGAGGGAACCTCAACGGCGCCTCGCGCAAGCTCGACTCGAAACGGCCCGACGCTCCGTGCGCTGTCGCCGGAGTTGATGGCATCGACAAACCCGAAGGAGCGATCGTCGGCCAGCAGCAGGGTCGTATCGTGAAAACCACGACTGCGGACCGATTCGGGGCTCGCGATCAGGCGGTGCGAAGCTCGAAACCGCTGCAGTATCGCCGTTGCCCAGGGCTCCATGCGGCCCGCTACGACCGTCGATGGCAGCACCGGCAGAAGAAGCGGCAATCCCGTCGCGTGCCGTGTCTCCCCATATTTAAGGTCAATCATCGTGCACGTAATCCCGCGCGCGCTGCAGGCGCGCTGCATCCGGATCGTTGCGTCGGCAAAGGCGGAGAAATCCGCATTCCCGAGCGATCCCGGGCGGTATAAGCTCGGCGGCCAAACGATCGCCGCATCGGCCACGACGTGCGTTCGTGCCAGCAACGCGCCGTATCGGCGAATAATGTCGCCGAACTCCCCCGTCGGAACGTACCGTGGTGCCAATCGCAAGTCACTCGTCAGTGCCGCATCCCACGCGTACGACCAGTTGGCCCAGGGCGCTTCCCAGCCGTCGGGGTTGATCGTATCCTGCACCGGAAAGTTCACGATGCCGTGCGCGCCGTCGCGCAGCAGTTCGTTGAGCGCCAGCGCGGTGTTGGAAGGATCGCTCGGGCGCGGCATACCCTCGTCGGCGCCCTGCAGCCAGCCGGCTTGAAACTCCGCCTGCATCACCGGATATTGCGATTGAGTCTGCAGCAGCCCGGTGGCAAAATCGAGGTCGGCGAGATCGTGCGCGCCGATGCGATAGGCATCGCTCTGATACCAGTCGCCCCACGCCCACGCCGGGGCGGCAGCCGTGACCTTCGTCTGGTAAGTGTTAATAAAGACCGGTATGCGCGGGCCGGCCACGCCGCGTACGACCGAACGCAGCCAGTCAACGTACGCGTGCCAGTGCGGTGCCGGCCACGTGTCGTTATCGAGATACGCTCCCTGATCGTCGTCGAGGGCGATCGCGACAACGTCGTGAGAGTACGGAGCCGCTACGCGAAGCGCCGCGCGCAGCCACTCGGCAGCGTACTGGCGATGCGTTGCATTGGCTAACCACTCGGCCGCGGCCGCATCTGCATGGGCGTTCTGCAGCGTCGCCGTGGCTGGGTAACGGCCTTCGAGCACGTCGTGTAACGGCATCCGATACTCCGGGCGCTCCAGCAGCCACGCGGGATATCCGCCGTTGCGCCACTCGTTGCGAATCACCGGACCAGGCCGAAGGACGAGCTTAAACCCCAAATCGTGCGTGATCTGCAGCAATCCCCGCAGATCGCGCCGGGGATCGGTTGCGCCGGTGAAATCGGGCGCTGCTTCATCCGGCTGATGCCAGTTCCAGATAATGTAGAGGTCGATCGTGTTGATGCCCATCGCTTTATAAGCGGCCAGGGCGTTGCCCCATTGCTGCCGCGGCATCCGTTCGTAGAAGAAGGCCGCCCCATAGACGAAAAACGGCTTCCCGTCGACCCGCAGCACCGGGTAGCCGCCGGCTGAAACAATCTCCGCATCGGCGCGGGCCGCGGCCGGCAGTGCGAGCGGAAGAAGCAGCAGTACGGCAGACACGGCGAACGGCCACCACCGTTGCACCCGCGCGCTGATGAGATAGACGGCGGTGCCCGCCATAAGCCATCCGACGCCCAGCGAAATTGCCAGCGACCCGGCGCTGAAGAAGGCCCACATCCAGCCGCCTAGCGCTACCAGGGCCGGCAATGGAAAGAGGGGCATCCGAAACGGCGTCGGAGCATCACGCCGCAGTCGCAGTAAAACAAGTGCGACGATTTGAGCGACGCCTTGAATCAAAACGATGCCGGCGGTAAGAATCGCGATAACCTGATCGAGGGTAAAGAGGCTCGCCGCCAATGCCAGCGCTCCGACGACCAGTAGCGCGACGTACGGAATATCCTTGCGCGGATGCAGCCGCGCAAACGCCGCGAGGAACGCGCCGTCGCGAGCTGCGGCAAACGAAATGCGCGAAAAGCCGAGCAAGTTGCCATAGAGCGAAGCAAACGCCGTCACCAGCACCAGTAGCGTCACGACGATCGCGGCGATGCGTCCCCAACTCTGCTCGACCACGAAGGAGCCGATGTATTGTGCCTGTGCGGTCGGCGCACCGCCGGCATCCAAGAGCGAGCGCCACGGCACGGCCCCCAGCACGCCGATCTGCAGCAACACGTAGAGCACCGCAACGAGCAGTACCGAGATCAGGATCGCCAGCGGAATGGTGCGCTGGGGCCGCTGCACCTCCTCGCCGAGCAGCGCTGCATCGGCGTACCCGGCATAATCATAGAGCGTGATCAGCAGCGCGCTGCCGAAACCGGCCAGAAATCCGCTCGTCAAGCGGAAGGGCTGCTCGAAATGGAACGCGCGTCCAAAATCGGCGTGTGAGAGTCCGGCCAGCGCTACCAGCAGCAACGTCAGCACTGCGGCGTAGGCGAGCAGCGTTCCAACCGAGGCAACGTTCGCTGTCCGACGATAGAGCAGCACAATCGTCAAAAGGCCGACGCCGATGGCGACGGCGTCGTGCGCTAAACGATCGTGAGCCAGCGGCGGATAGAGATAGGCAGCATAGTTTGCGAAACCGATGTAGCCGCTGGCTAGCAGACATGGAGCATAGAGCAGGAACTGCCAGTTGAAGAGAAAGGCGAGCGCTTTACCGAGCCGATGCGCCCCGAAACTCTCGCGCAAGTAGACATACGTTCCGCCCGAACCGGGAAATCGTGAAGAGAGCTCCGCCCATACCATGCCGTCGCAGAGGGCCACGACGGCACCGGCAATCCATCCGACGAGCGCGAGCGGGCCGCCGAGCGCGGCGACGACGAGCGGAATGGTAATCAGCGGTCCGATCCCGATCATCGTGATGACGTTGATCGCCACCGCGCCACGTAAGTCGATCGCGCGCTTTAGCTCGCCCATAGGCTCGGCCTCTTCGCGCGACGAATCAGCGCGCCATGCACGAGCGTTCCGAAATCGCGCGTCTCTTACGTTTGGAGGGCAACGCGCGCATCGATTTCCTCGACAGTAAAGCGCTGGCCGGAAATCCGCTCGGCGATCCGGCGACGCGCCCGGTGGCCGTCTATCTGCCGCCCGGGTACGACGCGGGCGGTTCGCGACGCTATCCGGCCCTTTACGTGCTCCACGGCTATACGGGCGATGCCGCCGCGCTGGTTTCGTCACGCCCGTGGGAGACCAACGTTTTGCAGTGGGCCGACCGGCTCGTGCGCGAAAAGCGCATGCCGCCCGCACTGATCGTGCTGGTCGACGGCTTCACTCGGTTGGGCGGATCACAGTACGTCGACTCCATTCATAACGGCGCGTATTCAACGTACACCGTGCGCGACGTCGTCGGTCACGTCGACGCCAACTATCGAACGATCGCCGGTGAAGGCGGCCGTGCCGTGCTGGGTAAGTCGTCGGGCGGCTTTGGAGCGATGCATTTGGTACTTGCGCACCCGGGCGTCTTTGCGGCGTTCGGCTCGCACAGCGGCGACTCGTATTTTCGCTACGCGCACTTTCCCGCGTTCGCCACCGTTCACCGCGCGCTGGAAGCGCACGACTTTGACTTGGCCGCCTTCGTGACTGCCTTTGAAGCCAAGCATAAGCGCAACATGGCCGAATATACGACGATGGAGATGCTCGCCTATGCGGCGGCCTATTCGCCCCGAGGGGCACGGGCGTTTGAGCTCGACTTGCCCTTCGATCGCGAAACGGGAGAGCTGCGCGACGACGTCTTTGCCCGCTGGCTGGCATTCGATCCGGCCGAGCGTGTTGCCGGTTGCCAAGCTGAGCTAAGCCGCCTCCGCCTCCGCTACCTGGACTGCGGGCGCCGCGACGAGTACAATCTCGACATCGGCGCGCGGGTTATCGCCCGGCGGATCCGCGACTTGGGGCTGGAGGTGCGCCACGAGGAATTCGACGACGACCACCGCAACGTCGGATACCGCTACGCCATCTCACTTCCGGCGCTTGCCGCCGTCTTGGATCACGAATGAAGATACAACACCTTCTACTTTTGACCGTTCTGCTCGCGCTGGCTTCCGGGCCCGTCGCTCAGGCGCAGACGGTCGCCGCACCCGGTCCGACGCCCGATCCGCACATTTATAGCGATCCGGCGATGACCTTCACCGCACCGCCCGATGCCGTGCTGTTGAATCGGCAACCGATTGCGGTCGATCAGCTCAGCAACGATCTCCAGCCAATCGCCGCTTGGCTACTGCGGGCGGGGAAGGAAGACTCGCGCATGATCATGCTGTCGATGGAGGCCTATAGCGGCGCGCCCAACGAGTGGGAAGGCGTCTTCGAGAGCCAGACCCATTCGTCGCAAGACGGCGTGTTAATTCGAAACAAAACGCCGATGACGCTGCTCAACGGCATGCCCGCCACGTTCGTCGAGGTTGCTTACGGCGGCGGATTCGATGCTCGCAAAGAGTACGCGGTCGTGTGGGCCGACGGCGCGCGCGGAATCGTGCTTGCGGAAACGACACGTCTCGGCGACGCCGGGCCCGAGGAGGCGCGAGAGGTGCTTAAACAGGCAACGGCCGTGCGTTATCCCGATGCACAGCCGTAGCGTCAAGCGCGCTTTGTAAATCCTCAAGTAGATCGGAAGCCTCTTCGATCCCGACCGAGAGTCGCAAAAGACGCTCGCTGATGCCGCGCTTTTCGCGGTCCGCCATCGGAATCGACCCGTGGGTCATTCGCGCCGGATGACAGATCAACGATTCCACGCCCCCCAAACTTTCCGCCAAGCTGAAATACTTCAGTCGCTTGGCAAATTCGAAGGTGCGCTCCACCGAACCGGCCGGGACGAACGAAAGCATACCGCCGAAGCCGCTCATCTGACGCTGGGCCAAAGCGTGCTGCGGATGCGATGGGAGTCCGGGGTAATATACCGCGTCCACGTCGTCGCGTTCGGCGAGAAACTCGGCGACGAGCTGCGCGTTGTGCGCATGCTCGCGCATACGTAAGGCCAGCGTTTTAGCGCCGCGCATCGTAAGCCAGGCGTCGTGCGGACTGGGAACGGCGCCGGCGGCGTTCTGCAGAAAGCGGATCTGCTCGTGCACGGCCGGATCGTCGGTGATCACCACGCCGCCGACCACGTCGCTGTGGCCGCCGATGTATTTCGTCGTCGAGTGCACGACGATGTGCGCGCCAAGAGCCAGCGGCTGTTGAAAGTAGGGCGTGGCGAAGGTGTTGTCCACGGCAAGTAGCTGTCCGTCGCGCAAAAGCTCGGCAACGCCGGCAATGTCGACGATCTTCATCAGCGGATTGCTCGGCGTCTCGATCCAGAAGAGCTTCGTCGCCGGCGTGACGGCTGCGCGCATTGCCGCGAGATCCCGTGCGTCAACGTACGTGAAGGTCACGCCGTAGCGCTCGAGTACTCGCGAGAAGAGGCGGTACGTGCCGCCGTAAAGATCGTCCCCAACCACGACGTGGTCCCCGGCCGAGAGTAGGCCCAGCACCGCGCTGGTTGCGGCCATGCCGCTGGCGAAGGCGCTGCCATAGCGCGCTCCTTCGAGCGACGCCAGCTGCTGCTCTAGCGCGACGCGCGTTGGATTGATCGTGCGGCTGTAATCGAAGCCTTTATGCTTGCCAATTTCGCTCTGCGTATACGTCGAAGTCTGATAGATCGGAACGATCGTGGCACCGGTCGCCGGATCGGCATCCTGTCCAACATGAATCGCCCGGGTAGTAAACTTCATATCACTTGCGGACGACTTCAGAGCTCGTCGAAAGGAAGCTGATGATGTCTTGTCGCGTGAGCACGCCGATCGGCTCGGAGTCGTCGGTAACGACGATTGCCGGATTGGCTAGCGTCAGCAACTTGTAGGCGCGTTCGATCTCTTCCGACTGCTCGAGCGCCGGGAAAGGCCGCGTCATAACTTCGCTGACCGGCTGATGCAGGATGTCGGCATGGTCGAAGACGCTGCGCATCACGCCGATGTCGTTGACGCTGCCCACTTGTTCGCGCTCATTCATGACCGGCAGCTGCGAGATTTCGTATTGGCGCAGCAGATCGAGCGCCGTCTTGACGGTGTCGTCCTGCTGCACGGTGATGAGCGGAGGTACCGGCGTCTTGCTGCGCAGCACGTCGCCGACCGTGGCGCGCCGCTTTGCGTCGGCCAGAAAGCCGTTGGCGATCATCCAGTCGTCGTTGAAGATTTTCGACATATAGCCGCGTCCGGAGTCGGGAAGAATCACGACCACCACAGCCTCGGCCGGCAGCGTCTTGGCGAGTTTGACCGCCGCGACCGCGGCCGTTCCCGACGAGCCGCCGACGAGCAGCCCTTCCTCGCGCGCGATGCGCCGTGCCATGAGGAACGAATCGCGATCCGAGACGCGCACCATCTCGTCGATGACGCGCAGATCGACGGTTTCGGGCAGATAGTTCATCCCGATGCCTTCGACGGCGTACGAACGAGGAATATCGCCGGAATAGATCGAGCCTTCGGGGTCGGCGCCAACCACGTGGATCGACGGATTCTTCTCTTTGAGATAACGCGCCGTTCCGGAGATCGTTCCGCCGGTGCCAAGCCCGGCGACGAAGTGCGTGATGGCTCCGCCCGTCGCTTCCCAAATCTCCGGGCCGGTCGTGCGGTAGTGCGCCTCAGGATTGATGTGATTATGAAATTGATTCGGTTGGAACGCTCCGGGAATCTCCGAAGCCAGGCGATTGGCGACGCCGTAATAGGACTCCGGCGAATCGGGCGGCACGTTGGTCGGCGTAATGACGACGTCAGCGCCGTACGCGCGCAGAAGATCGATCTTTTCGCGAGACATTTTATCGGGCATGACGAGAATGCAGCGGTATCCGCGTATCGCCGCCGCCATCGCCAAGCCGGTGCCGGTGTTGCCGCTGGTGGGCTCGACGATCGTGCCTCCTGGGCGCAGCAACCCCTGACGCTCGGCTTCGTCGAGCATCGCCACTGCCGGCCGGTCCTTGACGCTGCCGCCGGGATTGACGTACTCGACTTTTGCCAGCACCAAACATGCGGCGCCGTCGACGACCTTGTTGAGCTTTACGAGCGGCGTCCGGCCAATCGCCTCGAGCGCATTTCCGAAGTACGCAAGACGAGCCGTGCGCGAGGGCGGGGCGGTGCTGGCCATAGGAGCGGCGGCTTCCGCGCGGCGAAGAACTTCACCTATGAAAGCACTTTTCGGCCGATTTGCCGTGGTCGCGGCATTGCTGATTGCCGGCACGCCGGGGTGCAACAACGATGCGCTGCCGCCCGCCGCGGGCTACGCAGCAGTGACCGGAACGATCGTTGACGCGACGACGCACAGTCCCGTCGCTGGAGCGACCATCACCATCGACACCGTGCTTTCGGCAACGACCGACGCGGCCGGAAAGTTCTCGATCGATAAAGTCCCTAGCGGCATCGCCGACTATGCGGTGCAGGCGACCGGATACCAGACGCTTTCATCCAGCACCAACATCGAACCGGGAAAGCCGTTCGAGCTGGACCTAACCCTCGCGCAGCAAACTGGGCACTAAGTTCGTACGGCGTCAGCCGTACGCGGTCGATCGCCGATAAGCACTCGCCGGTTTTACCAGCGTCGCTCGATCCGCTACCGTGCGATCCACTATTCCCAACACTACCGTCGCCAACTTGTCGGAATCGTGCCGAACCGTCTCGGTCTCGCCGATGACTGCGGCCGGAACGGGCTCGACCCCGAGTGCCGCAATGCGCTCGAGATCGGGTTCGACCGGAACCTGTCCCTCTTGGGCGTAAGCAGTGAGCAAACGCGACGGCGGCTCGTCGTTGACGATGACGTAGTCACAAACATGTTCGCCGGCATTGGCAAGAAGCGCCTCGACGTGATCGGCGGCGGTCATGTCGTCGGTCTCCCCCGGCTGCGTCATCACGTTGCAGACGTATACCTTCACGGCGTGCGCGTCGGCGACTTCACGCGCGATGCGGCTCACCAAAAAGTTCGGCGCCACCGAGGTGAAGAGCGAACCCGGGCCGAGCACGATCGCGTCAGCGTCACGAATGGCCGCAATAACTTCGTCAAGCGGCGCGGCGGCCGGCGGATCGAAGAAGACGCGCTTGATCGGACGATGGGCGGCGGAGATTTTCGATTCACCTTCGACAATCGTGCCGTCGTTGAGCTCGGCGCAGAGACGCACGACGCCAAGCGTTGCCGGCAAAACGCGCCCGACAATGTTGAGCACACGGCTCGACTCTTTGATGGCCCGGTCGAAGTTGCCGGTGATGCCGCTCATCGCCGCCAAAAAGAGATTGCCGAAGGAGTGTCCGCTCAGGCCCTCGCCTTCGGTGAAGCGATAGCGGAAGAGGTCGGTCACCATCGCTTCGTCATCGGCTAGCGCGACCAGGCAGTTGCGCACGTCGCCCGGCGGCAAAACGCCAAGCTCTTTCTGCAGCCGGCCAGACGAGCCGCCGTCGTCGCTGACGGTCACGACGGCCGTTAGGTTGCTGGTGCGGCGTTTGAGCCCGCGCAGCAGCGTCGAAAGTCCGGTCCCGCCGCCGATGGCGACGATCTTGTAGCCTTGCTGAAGTTTACGGCCGGTGAGTGCGTCGCGAAAACCTTTCGGACGTCCGCGCGTCATGTGGACGATCGAGCGCGTCCACATCCAAACGCTCGCGATTAAAAGCCCGATTCCCAAAAAGGCTAGGATGCCGGTGAGATAAACCGGCGGGAAATAATCGTCGACGATGTCATCGAGGATCTCGTTGATATGAATGCCCGTTCCCTCGGCGATGAACCAGCGGGTGATTGCATCGAGCAGAAGCACGAGACCGAGTGCCGCCAGCACGATCCAGCGTTTAACGCCGGTTCCCGGCAATAGCCAGTTCAGCGTGCCGGTAAAACGTTGCCGCATTACAGTGCGCGCTCCAGGTCGCGCGCCTCGAAACGCACGTCGAGACGAGGCTCGCCGGCAAAATGCTTGCTGAGCCGGCGGGCGACGTAGACCGAACGATGGTGCCCGCCGGTGCATCCGAGGCCGACGGTAAGCTGTGTCTTTCCCTCGGCCAAAAATCGCGGAAGCAAGAACTCCAAGAGATCCTCGACCTTGGCTACAAACGGCGCGAGCGCCGGATCCCCTTCGATGAACGCTCCAACCGCCGGATCGTCGCCCGTCTGTTCGGCCAAGGCTTCTTCGTAGTTTGGATTGCGCAGAAAGCGGACGTCGAAGAGCAGATCGAGATCGGTCGGCAGTCCGTATTTAAAGCCGAAGGCAACGAAAGTAACCCCCAGCCGCACAGGCCGGTCGCGCATAAAGGCGGTTGCAATTCGTTCTTTGAGCGTGCCGTGGGTGAGGTTGGTGGTGTCGATCACGACGTCGGCGCGCTCCCGCAGCGGCGCCAGCACGCGGCGATCGGCCTCGATGGCCTCGCGCACCGAGCCGGTTTGCGCGAACGGATGGCGCCGGCGGGTCTGGCTGAAGCGCCGCACCAGAAGGTCGTCGTCGGCATCCAAAAAGAGCAGACGGGCGTTATGGGTGCGTAGGACCGAGTCGATCGCGCTGCCCGGGTCGCCCAGCCCTTCATCGCTGCGAACGTCGAGCGCGATAGCGATATCTTCGACCCTCGAGCGCTCGAGCGCCGAAACGGTCGAGTCGAGCACCACGGGAGGAAGGTGCTCGATGCAGTAAAAGCCCAAATCTTCAAACGACTTGATCGCCTGACTCAAGCCCGCACCGGAGACGCCCGTCACCAGCACGATACGCAGCGAGCTCATATGAAACTCTTTTCGCCCGAACGCGCCAACGCCCTCATCGGCAAGCTCGAACCGCTCGTCCAGGAGCTCCTCGAGCGCCGCCGCGACCTGGCCATCAAGCTGCTGGAGTCCGATCCGGCGCTCCACCACGGGCAGACCGCGCGCCGGCCCCGATTGGCCAGCCTGCGCTCGTCGCTTCCCGCGCCGCGCTTTGGTGAGCTGAAACACGAAATAGGGCGGCTGATCTATCGAATCGAGTCCTATGGGTGCATCGTCAAAGATATCGACCTGGGGCTCATTGACTTCCCCGCTATGGTCGATGACGAACCAATCTATCTTTGTTGGAAACTAGGCGAGCCCACCGTTGCCTACTGGCACCGCATGGACGAGAGCTTCGGTAGCCGTCGCGAGCTTTAGGTCGCTGCGGCTTCGGCCGGGACGACGATAAAGTCCTCGGCGAGTCCCTGAAGGCGCACCTCGCCGAAGTCCGCCGTGTAGGCGCCGCCCTCGGCGCCGACGATCTCTCCCACCTCCGGCACGCCGGCCAGTTGTGGAATCTTATCGCGGATCTCGTCGGGGATGCGGACGTGGTTACCGATCGCGAGCGCGTTTTGATCGAAGAGCGCGTTGAGACTTTCGAGCAGCATCGGCAGCGGAATGCCGTAATCGACGCTGATTGCGCCGATGGTATGCGACTCGCTGATCGCGCAGTTCGAGCATCCGCCCAAATGGAACTTCGCAAAGACGCGGCGGGCGCCAGCATGCAGCTGAAACGCCTGGTCGACCGTCATGTCGGGAGTGAACTGTTGCTGGTTCATCGATTGCATTCTTTCGCTTAGAACGCCCCTAAGCCCCACTGAGTTGCGTTGCGGAGCACGCCTGTAAGCCGGATTCTGTTCCCACTTTCGTGGGTGACGGCCATCTCTCTGGGGCGCGCGTTACCGCCCGCCTCAATGCGACGTTGCTCGTTCGGACGGGCCATCCGTTCGGCGGCCAAAGCCGCCGAAGAGTCGAGCGGTCTTGCTTCAGGTGGGGTTTACCCGAGGCTGCGTCACCGCAGCACTCCGTGAGCTCTTACCTCACGATTTCACCCTTACGGGCGCCGTTTAGGCGCCGCGGTATGTTTCTGTGGCACTTTCCTTCGAGTTGCCCCGACAGGACGTTATCCTGCACCCTGCCCTGTGAAGCCCGGACTTTCCTCACTCCCCCGCGGGAAGCGCGGCCGCCCAGCGTACTCCGCGCCGCTAGTATACCACCTCCGCCTGTCGAGCGGCCCTCGCGCCGGTCCGACAGTGCATCCTTCCGGTCGTTCAATGGGTCTTGAGTGGCGAAGCCGTGACGTCAGAGGCGTTCGACGACCGGCCTTCATTTTGCGGTCCGCTCGGTTCTTGATTTGTTTTCAACTCCTGGTTCCGATTTGCGAAGTGATTCTTCGGCGCCAATTTTCGAACCAAGGAGTTCATTTATGTATAGAGACGAGATCCTTAACTGCGTTGACTGCAACGCACCCTTTACTTTTGGGAGCGGAGAGCAAGAGTTCTTCGCAACGAAGGGATTCACGAACAAACCGAGCCGCTGTCCCGACTGTCGTACTGCCCGTAAGGCGCAGCGTGGCGACAGCGGCTATTCGGGCCGGGGGAGCGCTGGTCGTGAGCGGGAGATGTTTACCGCGACGTGCAGCCAGTGCCGCGGGGTCGCTCAGATCCCATTCCAACCGCGGGATGACCGGCCAGTGTATTGCCGCGATTGCTTTGCGGCAAGACAACCGGCTTACCGCTAGGGAAAAGCTGACAGCTACGAAGACGCCCGCATTCAGCCGGGCGTCTTTTTAGTGTGACCCGAGGCCGCCGGTCGCTTTACGGCGTCGCGGCAGGATCTCCGGAGGCGTCCTCGATTGTTGCGATTTGGTCCCCGCCATGGATGACTTCCCGCGCGGCTTGCCCGCCCTCGCGGATCGCATCAGAGACGATTGCGTAGTGCGGGTGGCCATGCCCCGATTCATCGGAGGCGTGGAGAACGCCGGCGAGCACACGCCGGTCAGCTAAAGTAACGCGGACGGCTTTGCCGAGATAGGGTTTAATCTCTTGATCGGTCATGCTGTCGAAATCGCCTGAGGGTCGCCATAGGTTGCGCCCCAACATACCACTCGGCAATTATTTCCGATGCCTCGACCAAGCGCGTGCCGGGACGACTCAAATACGCGTTGCCGTCCAACGCCAGCACGCGTCCGGAGCGATTCGCGCGCAACGACCGCCATTGCGGCTTTCCGTGGAGCTCGGCGATTGCGGCCTTAGTTTTCGGTAAGTCAAAACCGCACGGCGCAACGATCACCGCATCGGGGTCGGAAGCCGCGATTGCATCCCATTCCAAGCGCTTCGAATCAACACCGGGATTCGCCAACACCGGCTCACCGCCGGCTAGCTCGATCAGTTCCGGAATCCAATGACCGGCGCTCATCGGCGGATCGGTCCACTCCAGCACGAGCGTACGAGGGCGTTGCGCGTCGCGTTTCCTAGCCGCGGCCAACGCCGCGACGCGCGCTTCAAGTGAAGCGACGACCTCGCGCGCCCCAGCCTCGTGACCCGTCATCCGCCCGAGAAGAAGAATCGTATCGAAGACCTCTCGCAGCGACGACGGCTCCAGTGAGACGATACGCGCATCCGATCGAAGCTGCTTCGCCGCAGCATCCACCACGTCGTACGACACCGCGCACACGGGACAAAGCTCTTGCGTCACGATCAAATCCGGCCGCAAGCGCTCCAGCAAACCACGATCCAAGGAATAAAGGCTCGACCCCTGGTGAAGCGATTCGCGCACGTGCCGGTCGATCTCAGCGGGCATCGCGTAATCCGGTCCCGCCGATGCCGTCAAACGCGGCAACCGCAACGCCTCATCGGGATAATCACACTCGTGGGTAACCCCAACAACCTCATCCCCCGCCTCAATAGCAAACAAAATCTCCGTCGCACTCGGGAGCAAGCTAATTATTCTCAAGCCGCGTCCGTTCTTCGCTTGAACTACAAGCCGCATCGGGCATGCAGCGTTTTTCGCATCGTGCGAAAAACGCTGCTGGTTTCGTCGTCGCTCTCGCCATCCTGGCTCCGCTCCTCCTCGACGCCCTCAACGGCTCGTAGCCCAAGCGAAGAACGCGGTAGCTACTCCCCTTGAGCCAAAGAATAGCCGCGCTCGCCGTTGAAGGTGTAGAGTCCCTCGGTTTTGATGACGTCGAAGCCGGCGGTGTCGGCAGCCTGTAAGAGTTTGACCGTGTGCTCGGGCGTAAACAGCACGCCGTTGGCGGATTCGAAGCGACAGCACCAGTGATCGCTCCAATACGTGTCCGGATTGCCGTTGGGCCACACCTTCGTGCCGCGATTGCTGATGATCGTGAGCTTCACGCCCTCGACGCCGAGCTTTTGCATCACCTCGGCGATCTGATCGGGATTGCCGTCGCGACGGTCGATGAAGAGGTCGACTCCGGCGCGCAGCTTCATCGGCGGCTTGCCGGCCGGCCGGATCGCCAGATTCATCGAAGATTCCTTATCGTACTCGATCGCTTTGAGATGCTGCGGCTTTTGTCCGAGACGCTCGATAACGGCGTCGCCGAACTCCTTGGTGCCGACCTTTTGCTTTGACGTTCCCTCTTTATAAATGTCGTAGGTGTGGACGCCGTCTTCGATGGTGCGCAGCCAGGCGTTATGAACGCGCTCGGCCGCGTCGGCTTGGCCGATGTGCACCAGCATGAGGATCGCCCCATGCAGAAGTCCCGATGGATTGGCTAGGTTCTGCCCGGCGCGGCGGGGCGCCGAACCGTGAATCGCTTCGAACATCGAACAGTGATCGCCGATATTCGCGGAGCCCGCCAAACCAACCGAACCGGTAATCTGTGCGGCCACGTCGGAGAGCACGTCGCCGTAAAGATTCGGCATCACGATGACGTCGAAGGCCTCCGGCGTGTCGGCCATCTTGGCGGCGCCGATGTCCACGATCCAGTGCTCGCTCTCGATTTCCGGATACTCAGTGGCGATTTCGTTGAACGTCCGATGGAAGAGACCATCGGTGATCTTCATGATGTTATCTTTAGTGAAGCAGGTGACTTTCTTGCGTTTATTGGCGTGAGCGTACTCAAACGCGTAACGAATGATCCGTTTGCTGCCGGGCCGGGAGATCAGCTTGAGGCACTGCGCGACCTGGTTTGTCTGGCGGTGCTCGATGCCGCCGTATACGTCCTCTTCGTTCTCGCGGACGATGACCACGTCCATCCGCGGATGCTTGGTCGCAACGTAGGGATGCAGCGACATGCACGGCCGCACGTTGGCATACATGCCCAGTGTCTTTCGTACCGTGACGTTGAGGCTTTTGAAGCCGCCCCCTTGCGGCGTGGTGATGGGCGCCTTTAGGAAGACCTTCGTCCGGCGCAGCGAGTCCCACGACGACGGCTCGATGCCGTTGCTCAAGCCTTTGTTATAAATGGACTCGCCGATTTCTATTCGCTCCAGGTCGAGCTGAGCGCCGCCCGCTTCGAGAATGCGCAGCGTCGCGGTCATAATCTCGGGACCGATGCCGTCACCATAGGCGACGGTCACGGGGGTTTTCTTTGCCGTTTGGACGGTGGTGGTCACTTCGTTTCTCCTAAAGCTGGGGCGGCGGCGGCTTTTGGTACGCGGTCTATCGCCGCCAATCCTGGGCATTCCAGGCCTCGCTGATGCCGTTCGGCATGAAATACCGCAAGTCGGGCGAGTGGGCGTAGCGCAGCGACTGATCGTAGATGAATGCGGCCGGCGCGTCGCTCAACAGAAGCGACTCGATACGCGAGTACGCACGTTTCCGGGTGGCGCGGTCAAAAGTCGAAAGGGCAAGGCGTTGCGCGGCCTCCATCGCCGGCGAACAGTAGCGAGCGATATTGTTGCCCGCCGGCGGTATCATCTTGCAAGACCACTGCGATGAGTCGTCGGGATCCGAGCCGGAGACCCAGGCATACATCGCCAGGTCGAACTTCCCGCCGTTGAGTATTCCGCCGCTCTGCGCCGCCGCGTAGAGCGTCGCGTAGTCGAAACCCTTGAGCTCGAGATCGATGCCCAGCGCGCGATACATTTGTTGGATTTGCGCCGTGATGGTACGCACGGTCTGACTCTGCGTCCCGTAGACGAGGAGCAGCGACAGACGCGTGCCGTTGCGAACGCGCACGCCGTCGGGACCTTCGCGCCACCCAGCCGCATCGAGCAGCTGCTTTGCCAAGGCGGGATCGTACGGCGTCGGACGCAGCGTCGAGTCGAAGGCCCAGTAATACGGCCCAAGGTCTCCGACGGCTAGCGTTCCCGTGCCGGACGTATTGTCGCGCGTGATCGCGTCGCGATCCATGCCGAGCACGAGCGCACGGCGGACGCGCACGTCGTCGAGCGGCGCGTGCCGGGTATTGAAGATAACGGCCGTATAGGCCGGCGCTTGCGCCAGTTGCCGCCGAATGCCGGCCGTCGCGGCAACGCCTCGGTAGACCGCCGAAGGAATCTCGAGGGCCAAGTTCGCCTCGCCGGACTGCAACTGGGCCTGCGTCGTATTGTCGTCGGGAATGATCGCCAGCGTCAGATCTTTAATCGCCGGCGCTCCGCCGAAATAGTTGGGGTTGGCTTGCAGGACGATCCGATCGCCCCGCTGCCAGCGGACGAACCGGTACGGCCCGGTCCCCACCGGCGCCGAGTTGAACGGAATCTGATTAAGATTCGGATACTTCGCCAACAGGTGCGCGGGAAGGATACGCGTGGGCGTGTCGCTTTCGGCGAAGATCGTATCGACTGCCGGGGGAAAGAGCTGTTTCATGTGCATCACGACGGTAGCGTCATCGGGCGTGTCCATCGAGGCGACCAGGTCGTATCCGCGCCGCGAAACGACGTTGTTGCGCGGGTTCATGACGGCCAGCCACGTAAACTTCACGTCGCGGCTGGTGAACGGCACGCCGTCCTGCCACTTGACGTCGCGGCGAAGGTGGTAGATGAGGGTCAGCCCATCTCTGCTGATGCCGCCGTTTTGAAGCGATGGAACCGTTTGCGCCAGCTCGGGAAGTTGATGGTGATGCTGGTCGTGCGTTACCAGCAGATTGAAGAAGAGGCTGTCGGCAAAGGTTTCGATCGTATTCTGCGCGAGGATCGGATTGAGTTGCGTCGGGTTGATATTAATGGCGACGCGCAGACGATTCGATGCGCCGTTGTCGCTATAGCCGCCCTTCGAGCACGCCGTGAGCGACGCTACGGAAATGCCGGCCAGCAGTACCAGCACCGCCCATCGCTTCAAGCGACGCAGCGGAACTTGGCAAACATGTACGGATAGTCGTCGTAGAACCAGTTTCGGAACGAGCGGCGAACCAGCTCGCGCGGCGTCACCGGCGACGCGCCCTTCATCACGTAGTGTTTGCCGTCAAAGAAATCGGCTGAATATTGCGGGTACGAGGCCATCGCTTCGAAGCCGGGCAGCGGCGCGAACGGCGTCGACGTCCACTCCCAACCATTGCCGATCAAGTCGGCGATCCCCCAGGCGCTATTGCCCTCGGGATGCGCGTCGACCGGTTCGGGATCGAGGCGTTCGAAGTTGAAGTTGCCGTGGCGCGAGTTCGGTGCTTCGTCGCCCCACGGGAAGGGACGCTCGTCGCCGGCCGGCGTTGCAAAGGCGGCGCGATGGTACTCAGCTTCGGTGGGGAGGCGCATGCCGGCCCACTTCGCGTAGGCCGTCGCTTGACGATGGGTGACGTAGACCGGCCATGAGTGCGGCAGCGCGATCTCTTCGCCCATCAAACGTAAGGTCCAGGCGCCGTCTCGCTCGGTCCAAAAGTGAGGAACCGGGCCGCCCTGGTCGACGAATCGCAGCCAATCGCCGTTGGTGACCGGACGTTCGGCCATCGAGAACGCCGCTACGTCAACCTCTACGCGCTCGAACTCATTATCCCAACCAAAGGCAATCTCGTCGCGGCCGGCACCGAGCGTGGCGACGCCCGCGGCGACGTCGCACATCTTTGACGGCGCGAGCGAACGATCGGTGTGCGCTGCGGTGACGCGCTGCTTGCGATTGTAATCGAGCTGGTGCACGATATAGAGCGTCGTCTCTTGGTGCATGCTCTCGTGCTCTAACACCGTGTAGGCCGCCTGCGCGCGAGCTAGTCGCGGCACAGCGGCATCTTCGATCTTGGCAGTTTCAAGCGCTTCAATCACGCGCGCATCACACTGCGCCGCGAATGCGGCAACCGCGGCGCGGTCGGGCCAGTCGGCTCGTTCGTGACGGCGCGCTTCGTCGAGCGAGCCGGGATCGATGCCGCGCTCGAAGAGCCGCTCCAACGATGGGTTGAGCGGTTCTTGCCGCAGACCGCGTTCGTTGAGCACCAGGAAACTGAACGCGGGAATGTGACCTTCGTAGAAGGCGAAAGGATGGCGCAGCGGGATCGGGCGATCGTGGAACGCCGCCGGGTTCACCAGCGCGAAGATGCTCGCAGTGCGCTCGCGATTACGGCGATACCACTCGACGAGCGCCGCGCGATTGAGGACTTCGCCGGCGATCATAGCGTGCCGCGCTTTTCCTGTTCGCGCTCGATGGATACGAAGAGCGCCTTGAAGTTGCCCTTACCGAACGAGAGACTGCCCTTACGCTGGATAATCTCGAAGAACACCGTCGGCCGGTCTTGCAGCGGCTTGGTAAAAATCTGGAGCATGTAGCCCATGTCGTCGCGGTCGACCAGGATGCGCAGGTCGCGCAGCGTCTCGATCGCCTCGTCGATTCTTCCAACGCGTTCGGCGAGCATCTCGTAATACGAGTCGGGCGTGTCGAGAAACTCGACGCCGTTGGCCTTGAGCGCGCGGATCGTCTCGGCGATGTCGTCGGTGCGGATGGCCATGTGCTGAACGCCCGCGCCGTGGTAGAAGTCGAGGTACTCCTCGATCTGCGATTTCTTCTTGCCCTGCGCCGGTTCGTTGATCGGGAACTTGACCTGATGGCGCGGGTCGGTCATCACCTTGGATCGCAGCGCGGTATATTCCGTCGAAATATCCTTGTCGTCGAACGAGACGAGTTGCGAGAAACCGAAGACGCGGGCGTAGAAATCGCCCCACGCGTCCATCTCTCCCCAGCCGACGTTGCCGACGCAGTGATCGATAAACTGCAGTCCGGGCTTCTGCGCTGCCGGCAGGGAGCGGCGCGCCTCGACGAATCCCGGGGCAAAAACTCCCGAGTATCCATCGCGCTGAATGAAGGAGTGCACTGTGTCGCCGTACGTGGCGATAGTCGCCTTAATAAGCCGTCCGGATTCATCTTCGATGCTTGCCGGCTCCGAAACGACGCGGGCACCGCCGCGGACCGCCATCGCGAACGCGGCGTTGGCGTCCTCCACGAGAATCGCCACGTCTTTAATGCCGTCGCCGTGCAGCATGACGTGACGCGCGATCTCGTCGTCGGGAAGCAGGCTGGAGGTAAGAACGAACCGTAGCTTGTTTTGTTCGAGCAAATAGCTGACGCGGTCGCGCACGCCGGTCTCCGGGCCGGCGTAAGCGAGCTGATCGAAACCAAAGGCCGACATGTAAAAGTGCGCGGCTTGTTTGGCATTGCCGACGTAAAACTCGACGTAATCCCAGTCGATCTGTGCCAGCGGGTTGCTGCGCGCTTCGGTTGCCGTGCTCATCGCCAGCGGACTTGGCGAAGCCTCGCGGGGGGCCCTGTCGAAGCAGGGGGCATGAGCACCTCGACGGCGCTACGCCCCTCCGTGCGCGCCGCCTTCAACGCCTTGATCGACTATGCCGGCCTCTTTCCGCCGGCCGAGCTTCCGCTGCAGCAGGCATCCGACGAATATCGCAGCGAGGGTGCCGGGCCGTACGCCTGGATGCTTGGGCGATTCATCGCGCCGGTTGCGCTTCTTGCCGCGCCAGAAGCGCGATTCGACGTGCCCTTTTCGGCGATACTCCAGGGAAGCGATGCGCTGTCAATGGTTGCCGCTCTGCGGCGCACGTCGACGCGGATCGAGACACTTGAGTTTTCGCCACAGTCCGGCGCGGCCGACAACCTGCGCGAACGGTTGGATGCCGATGGGCTTGGCAATCTCCCGGCCTACGTAGAGAGCGCGCGTAGCGCAAATTGGTTGACAACGTTGGACGCGACGATGGAACGGTTAAGGCGGCACGGTCTCGGCGCTAAGTTGCGCTGCGGCGGTCTGACCGCCGATGCCTTTCCCAGCGTCGCGGAAGTGGCATCCTTTATTGCCGCGGCTCGCAGCCAAAACGTTCCATTCAAGGCGACGGCCGGGCTCCATCACCCCGTACGTCACCTCGACCGCACGACGGGTTTCATGCAACACGGCTTTCTGAATTTACTCGCCGCTGCGGCGCTCGCCGGGAGCGTGCCGGCTCAAACCCTCGAGGAAATCGTTGCAGAAGAAGACGCCGGCGCATTTAGCTTCGACGACGAGGCCTTTGCTTGGAGGGACGAACGCATTAATGTCGCCGAACTCGAACGAACCCGCGAGGAGGTATTCGTGGCTTACGGCAGCTGCAGTTTCTCAGAGCCGGTCGACGACCTGATCGCGTTGGGAATGCTGCCTGCGCGATGATCGCCGCGACCGATACGACCAACCCGCAGCTGGAGTCCTGGGCTCCCGTCGCCGCGGAAAGCGACTTCCCGATTCAAAACTTGCCCTTCGGTGTCTTTGCCGCCGGCGGTCCTGAGCGCATCGGCGTTGCACTCGGCGATCGTATCCTCGATCTCGCGGCGCTCGCTGAAGCGGGACTTGCCGACGATCTTTGCGAGCGCGAGCTGCTGACGGCGCCGCGGCTCAATCCGCTGCTTGCGGCAGGACGTTCGGTTTGGACTCCGCTGCGCGAAAGACTCTCGTTGCTGTTGCGCCGCGACGGCGACCCGCGCTTGCGCGACGCCAACGCCGATCGCTTCTTCGCTGCGCGCGATGCGGTTGAAATGCGCGTGCCGATGGAGGTCGGCGACTACGTCGACTTTTACTCGTCCATCGAGCACGCGACTAATCTCGGGCGGCTCTTCCGGCCAAACGCTGAGGCGCTCTTGCCCAACTGGCGTTGGCTTCCGGTCGGCTACCACGGGCGCTCCGGCACGATCGTTATCGACGGCACAGCGATTCGCCGTCCGTCCGGTCAACGCAAACCGCCCGATGCTGCGGCGCCCGATTTCGGCCCCAGCCGCCGGCTCGACATCGAGCTCGAGATGGGTTTCGTCAGCGGCGCCGGCAACGAGCTCGGCGTTCCAATCGCCATCGCCGACGCCGACGAGCATATTTTCGGTCTACTGCTGGTCAACGATTGGAGTGCGCGCGACATACAGGCCTGGGAGTATCAGCCGCTCGGGCCCTTCTTGGGGAAATCGTTTGCCACGACAATATCTCCGTGGCTCGTTACCCTCGATGCCCTCGACCCGTTTCGCGTGGCGGGACCCGTGCAGGAGCCGCCCCCGCTGCCATACTTGCAGGCGAATCACCCCTGGGCGTACACCGTTAACCTCGCGGTCGAGCTGCAGAGCGCGCAAATGCGCAAGCGCGGCCTCGCGCCGGCGACGATCTCCCGCACGAACTTCCGCGACATGTACTGGAACGTCGCGCAGCAGCTGGCGCATGCCACCGCCAACGGCGCCGTCGCGCGTCCCGGCGACTTGTTTGCCTCCGGTACAATCAGCGGCACTGCGCCGGCCAGTCAGGGCAGTTTCATCGAGCTTAGCTGGAACGGCGAACGGCCAATCGACCTACCCGACGGCGAGACGCGCCGCTTTCTCGAAGATGGAGACGAGGTCGCGTTGCGCGGCTGGTGCGAACGCGAGGGAGCCCGGCGCATTGGTTTTGGCGCGGCACGCGGCCGCATCGAACCGGCGCTAAAGGTTTAGCGACCGCTTAAACGCTGCTTGGAGCTTCGATCCAGGAGCGGAAATACTCGCGGTCTTCGCATTCAAAGGCCGCCTGCGCCAGCTGCAGCGGCTTGAACGTATCGACCATCACGGCGATCTCGTCGGTCGATTTCTTCCCTAAACTCGACTCGACCGCACCGGGTTGTGGACCGTGCGGCGCGCCGGCAGCGTGCAGCGTGATCGAGCCTTCCTCGACGCCGCGGCGGCTCATGAAGTTGCCGCTTACGTAATATAAGACTTCGTCGCAGTCGACGCTGGAGTGATTGTACGGTACGGGTATTGCCAGCGGATGATAGTCGAAGAGGCGCGGCACAAAGGCACAGAAGGCCGCACCGGGCGCTTCGAAGGTCGCATGTGCCGGCGGCGGCTGATGCAGCTTTCCGGTAATTGGGGCGAACTCGTCAACGTTGAAGGCGTATGGATAGCAGTAGCCGTCCCAGCCAATAACGTCGCAGGGATGATTCTGTACCACGTAGATTGCGTTGCGGCCGCCGTTGGTCACGCGGATCTCGTATTCGCCTTGCGCTGCTACGGGCGCCTTGAGCGCCGGCACGCGGAAATCGCGCTCGTAATATGGCGCGTGCTCTTCGAGTTGACCGTACTCGTTGCGATACTTCCGCGGAATCTTTACGTTGCCGCTGGACTCGTGCACCAGCATGCGCGTATCGGAGGCGGGAATGATGCGGTAGGTCGTTCCCGTCGGAATGACGAGATAGTCGCGCTCGCGGTAGGCGAGCTCGCCGAACTGCGTTTCGAGAAATCCCGCGCCGTGATGGATGAAGAGTAGCTCGTCACCGCCGGTGTTGCGATAGAAGTATTCCATCGGCCGGCCCGCGCGCGCCACGGATATCAGAATATCGCTGTTGCCGAGAAGCGGCGTTCGCGACTCAATCGCATCCGTCTCTTCCATTGGAAGCACGTGCGTCTTGAAGTGCCGGTTGCGCAACGGCTCGTTGGGATCGAGACGAATCGGGCGCCGTTCCCACGCTCTTACATCCAGCGTCGCCGTTGGCGGGCGGAGGTGGTAGAGCAGCGAGTAGACGCTTTCGAAACCCTTCGTCGAGAAAAGTTCTTCCGCGTACAGCCCGCCATCAGGGCGGCGAAACTGAATGTGCCGCTTGTGCGGAACCGAACCGGCGCGAACGTACGACGGCATTACGCGCTCGCTTCGGGCACCGCTTCAGGAGCCACGGCGCGTTCGGTTGCCGCGAAACCATTGGTGCGGTGCGTGCCGTCGCAGAACGGCTTGGTCTCGGATCCGCCGCAACGGCAGAGTGCGACGTTGGGCCCTTGCACCGTGTACGGATTACCGTCGGCGTCGGTCAGCGTAAACGTTCCGCGGATTAAGTATGGGCCGTTCTCGCGGGCTTTGATGTTAACTTCGTCCATTTCGCCGTCGGCGTTCGACGCAACGGCCCTAGGGCCTTGACGCGGTCGCCTCGAGCATGGCGCGTGCCAGCACATGTCCTTCGATCTGCTTCTGCAGGTGCGCGTTATCGAGCGGCGTCCCGGCGGCGATATGCGACACGCCCAGTGCGTAGATCGTCCAAGTATAGTGATGGGCCGGACCTGCCGGCGGACACGGGCCATAGTAGCCGGGTTTTCCCAGCGAGGTATTACCAAGCTGGTCGTCGTGCAGTTCCGCTCCTGAGGGAAGCTCGCGCGTCGAGGCCGGAAGATTGTATGCGATCCAGTGGTAGAAACCGCCCGCGATCGGCGCGTCCGCGTCATGCATCACCAGGGCGAACGACTTGACGCCGGGCGGCGGATCCGTCCAGGTTAGCTGCGGCGAGCGGTTACGGCCTCCGCAATCGGTTGCCATGAAAACTTGCGGCAGGGCCCAGCCCGCTGAGAAGTCGGCACTATGCAGCTGCATTGCGCCCGTCGCTGCCACGACGGCTGCCATCGTCACCGCGCGAATCATGGCCGTATGGTATCATGTCGTGGCCATGATGGGAGTTGGGCTTCACGCGGCGTAACCTCGTGAACCCCGCCAGGACCGGAAGGTAGCAACGGTAAGCGAGCCCTTACGGGTGCCGTGATCCACCTGACTCTCGTCGTGGTTCCTGACCGATCTTATACGGATATTATAAGGATGCAGCCGGTTACTATCTATGCCGCCGCGGCCGCTCTTGCCGGAGCCCTCGTGGCTCTGGGAATCTACCACGCCGCCGTCGTGCGGCCGGCGATGGCCCGCATGCGGGGATTGCTGGAGCTCCACGACGGGCTGATTGGCGGGGGCGCCGGTGCGGCCGGGCGCCTCGGTGCGATCGAGGACGATCAGCGCAACGCAAAAGATACGGCGCAGCAAATTGCCACGCGCGTCGACGAATTGGAAGCCTTGGCCGGCGCCGACATCTCCCGCGCCGGATTCGTACGCTACGACGCTTTCGCCGACAGCGAAACCGGGCTTTCATACGCGCTCGCACTGTTGAACCGGCGCGGCGACGGCGTCGTGCTCACCAGCATCTACTCGCGTGCCGAAACGCGGACGTTCGGTAAGCCCGTCGAGTCATTCAAGCCGACGGTGCACGCGTCCGACGAAGAACTCGAGGCGATCGAGCGGGCTCGCTCGTCGAAGCCATAGAAAGACGCGAGTCTTGAACATACTG
>Ga0265313_10000604_pt1 | contig 37364 bp, 28 predicted proteins | sample 4123metaG_FD_203122 | JGI IMG/M metagenome (GOLD analysis project Ga0265313, IMG submission 203122) | Rhizosphere microbial communities from Carex aquatilis grown in University of Washington, Seatle, WA, United States - 4-1-23 metaG | ecosystem: Host-associated > Plants > Roots > Rhizosphere >... | reverse complement strand
TTCGACAGGCGCCGGGTCGGGTCCCGGCGGCTCGACAGGCGCAGGCGGTTCCAGTTCCGGTGGCTCGACAGGCGCTAGCGGCTCGAGCGGAAGCGCGGGCCCCACGGGGTCGAACGGCGCCGGAGGCGCTGGGTCCGGCGGCGGAGCCGGGCCCGATGCGGGCTCCGCCGGATCCGGGGAGGTGCAGGACGCGGGCACCCCTCCTTCTTCTGCCGCCGACGGGTCGAGTGGAACCCCGCCCAGCAGCTCGGGCGGTTCCAGCGGACCGGAGGGCGGTGCGGGGCAGGCCGCGGACGCGGCGGTGGCTACCGGAGGCGGCGGCGGATGCAACTGGATTCAAAATGCCGACGGCACCTCGAACTTCGACCCGGCGGCGCCCGGCAAAGTCGTGCTGTTCGACGGCACGAGCCTCGCCAATTGGCACAAGGAGAACGAGCCGACGACGCCCATTCAATGGACGCTCAACAACGACGGAACCATGACCGTCGTCCCTTCCGGAACGGGCGTCGCAACGCTGATTCAGAGCAATCAGAAGTTCGAAGATCTGTGCGTGCACGTCGAGTACATGACGCCGATGTATCCATCGAGCGTCACGGGCCAGCAGCGCGGCAATAGCGGCGTCTACCTAAAAAGCGCCTACGAAATGCAAATCCTCGACTCGTACGGGGACCCGCCCGACATCAACACGTGCGGAGCGGTGTACAGCATCATGAAGCCACTCGTGGTTGCCTGCCACATGGAGCTCATTTGGAATACGTACGAAATCGAGTTCAAGGCGTCTGTTTGGAACAACGCCAACCCGCCCGTAAAGACGCAGAACGCCGAATTCGTCAAGGCTGCGCTCAATGGGCAGATCGTCCAACTGAACGTGCCGCTGAATCCCGCCGCCGGCTACACGCCGGCCGGCATCCCTGACGCCCCGGGGCCACAGCCCCTCGGACTTCAGGACCACCTCTGTTACGTGAATTTCCGGAACATCTGGGTGCGGACTCCCCAGTATTGACCACTCGCCGGACACGCGTGCCGCGCGCTTCAGTTTACTCAGAGACCCCAATGCCGACAAAGCCCATCGTGACCTTCGCCATCGTCGCCGGAGCCGCCTGCTCTCTGCTCTTCGTCCTCGGATGTCGGCAGAAGGAACAACCCTCGGAGCCGGCGAGCGGAAGCTCGACCGCCGCGACCGCGCCGGCGCCGAAGAAGCTGCTCACCATCTGGTGGGCGCAGTGGGCTCCTGCCGACGGGCTGCAGGAGTTGGCAAACGACTTCGGTCGGACGGAGAATGTCGAAGTCAAAGTCCACCAGATCCCGTGGGCCAGTTTCCAAGACCAAGTATTCCAGGAGTTCGGCAAGAACCAAACGGCGTTCGACATCGTGGTGGGCGACAGCCAATGGTTGGGGCGGGGCGCAACCAAGGGGCTCTACGTCGACTTGACGAGCTGGCTCCCCTCGGCGGTCGATTTCAAGACGCTTCACCCGGTTGCGCTGAAGTATCTGGCGGAATACCCGACTGGTTCGGAACACTATTATGGGGCGCCTGCCGAGACGGACGCGATGGGATGGGCGTACCGAAAGGACTGGTTCGAGGACCCGGCCGAGAAGGCAGCGTTCAAGAAGGCGTTCAATAGAGAGCTCTCCGTTCCGCAAACCTGGGACGAGCTGAAGGTCGTGGCGGAGTTCTTCACGCGGCCCGACAAGAAGCGCTACGGCGACGTTCTCATCACGGGACGCGGGTACGACGACATCGTCATGGGTTTCGAGCAAGTGCTCTACGCCTTCGGCGGGGCGTGGTCCGCTCCGAAGACGTTGAAGGTGCAAGGGACGCTCGACTCCCCCGACGCGGTACGGGCACTCGATTTCTTCAAATCGCTCCTCAAGTATTCCCCACCGGGCGGCAGCAAGCTCGGATACGGCGAGGCGCTCGAGCCATTCGTCAACGACTCCACGGCGATGCTCATGAACTACTTCGCCTTTTTTCCGGATCTCGCCAAGAAGATGTCCGGGAAGGTCGGGTTCTTCGCAATGCCCAAAGAGGGTGACCGAAGGTTCGCGAGTCTCGGGGGACAGGGGTTTTCCATTTCGAACAAAACATCCTCTCCACAGCAGGACCTCGCCAAGAAATTCATCGCTTGGTTCCTGCAGAGCGATACCCAAAAGCAGTGGGTGCGAAAACCCGGTGGATTCACCGCCAACGCGGAGATCCTGAAGAGCGACGCATTCCGGAAGGCGACTCCGTACAACGCCGCCTTCGCGGAGTCGATGGACATTGCCCAAGACTTCTGGAACGTCCCGGCCTACAACGAGCTCATCGCCGCCAGCGCCCAACAGCTCGGCGAGGCTCTCGACGGCAAGAAATCGTCGAAGGACGCGTTGACCCAAATGGCGTCGGAGCACGAGAAGATCCTCCAGCAGGCGACGCCATAGAAGTCCGGCGGATGAAGCGTAACGAGTTTCGAGTCCGGCCCCGAGCAGCCCCGTCGTCTCTCATCGGCGCGGGGTTCGTTGCGCCGGCGCTGCTTCTCCTCGTGGCCATGAATCTGTTTCCCCTGATCTTCAACATCTACCTCAGCTTCACGAACGCCGACCTGTCGGGCGGTCCGGTCAAGATGGTCGGTGGCCACAACTATACGGTGCTCTTCAACGAGGCCCGCTATGCGAACGCCTTGACCGTAACCGGGCTGTTCGTGTTGGTTTCCGTCTCGGTCGAGTTGGTCCTTGGGTTCGTGCTCGCGATGGCCATGCGCGATCGCGTCCCGGGCAAGGCGGTCATCCTCACCGTCCTTCTGATACCGATGATGCTTTGCCCCGTGGTCCTCTCCTTGTTCTGGAACCTGATCTTGAATGGTAACTACGGGATCCTGAAGCTCGTATCGATCCTGTTCGTCGACATCTGGATGTGGACGCCGTTCATGATGTTGATTTCGCTGGCCGGATTGAACAGCATTCCGTCCTACATTTACGAAGCGGCCGAGATAGACCGGGCCGGTCGATGGATGGTCTTCCGGTCCATCACGCTGCCGATGTGCGCGCCGCTCCTCGGGTTGGCGGTGCTTCTCCGCGCAACCGATGCGCTCAAACAGTTCGATCTGGTCATGGCCATTACGGGTCCCAACGACGCTTCGACCCAGACACTGTCCGCGCGCATCTACCAGGTGGTGTTCCGCGACTACAAAGTCGGTCTCGGTTCCGCGTACGGTGTCGTCATTCTCGTGGCGGTGATCGCCGTAGCCACCATCTTCGTGCGCTACATCGAGATGCTCGGCCGGCGACAAGGAAAGGCCGAGGCATGACTCCATGAGGGCCGTCCGCACGGTTTTGGTCGTCTGGTTTCTTCTCGTGGCAACCCTCCCCTTGGCGTGGCTGGCACTGACGTCCGTCAAGACATATCAGGACACAATCAGCGCACACGCGAAGTTTGTCCCCTGGTCAGGACCGCTCGAATCCAACCCGAGCGGCGCGGACTCCGTGCGCTTCGCGGCCACACTCGACGCGTACCGAAACCTGTCCAAGCCAGTAGCCGGCACGCCGAACGATTTCTACCACTACTTGGGCAACAGCATCGTCATCGGCGTCCTTTCGACGTTGGCCGCGGTCTGTCTGGGAACGATATGCGCGTACGGATTTTCGCGGTTCCGAATTCCGGGAAGCAAAGACTGGCTGTTCTTCATTCTGTCCACGCGCTTTTTGCCGCCTCTGGCGGTCGTCGTTCCGGTCCTGGTGATGTACCGCTGGTTTGCCCTCGAGAACACGCACCTCGGCCTTGTCCTCCTGTATACGAGCTTCAACCTTTCGCTCGCGGTGTGGCTCATGAAGGGTTTCGTGGACGAAATTCCACGTGCATTCGAGGAGGCTGCCCTGGTCGACGGATACTCGGTGCTGCACACGTTTTTCCGGATCATCGTGCCGCAGGCGTCCACAGGAATGGCCGTGACGGGCGTCTTCTGCTTGATCTCGTCGTGGAACGAGTTCGGCTTCGCAATGACACTGAATAACTACGAGGCCCAGACGGTGCCGGTCTACTTTGCTGGACTGCAGGGAAACATCGAGGGTGTTCCCTGGCCGCGTATCGCCGCGGGAATGATGATTTTCGTGGGACCCATTGTGCTTTTCACGGTACTGGTACGCCGCCACTTGTTGCGCGGGGTCACTTTTGGAACGATCAAACAGTAGGTCAGGCGGCCGATTCATCGTCGGTCTAGACCGTGCGGCCCTCGCCGGAATCGCTCTGGGTCTCGCGATGTACGTCGTGCCGTTCTGGCGCGAGGGTCGGCTCAGACTGGCGTTTTGGTTGACGCTGATGTCGACGCTCGCCCACGTATACACGTCTCACAGGCGGACCGATGTCGAAGCGTCGATCCCCGAGCGGGGGCCGCCGTGAGCTTTCTCGCTCTCGCGGGGCTGGAGAAGACGTATCGCGATGGGACCCGGGCGGTCCGCGGAATCGATTTGTCAGTCGATGGCGGCGAGCTGATTGTTCTTCTGGGGCCCTCGGGCTGCGGGAAAACGACAACGTTGCGCATGGTCGCGGGGCTCGAGCTCGCAACGGGCGGATCGATACGACTGAACGGCAAAGACGTCACGACAATGCGCCCGTCGCAGCGCGACGTCGGGATGGTGTTCCAGTTCTACGCCCTCTACCCCCACTTGACGGTTCGCGAGAACATCGCGTTCCCTCTGCGCGCGGCTGGCTGGTCCCGTTCCGAAATCGGCGGGCGTGTGGATGACGTGGCTGCGCGCATGGGCCTCGGCAAGCTCCTTTCGAGTTTTCCGAGGCAGCTCTCGGGGGGAGACCAGCAAAAGGTATCGCTGGCGCGGGCCATCGTCCGCCGCCCGGCGATTCATCTCATGGACGAACCCCTCGGAACTCTGGATGCCGATCAGCGGTTGGCCATGAGGGAGCTGATTCGTGCCGAACAGCTGGCGTCGAAGGTGACGACCATTTACGTGACCCACGACCAAGAAGAAGCCATGAGCCTCGCCGACCGAATCGTCGTCATGGAGGGTGGACGGATTCGTCAGGTAGGCACGCCGTCGGATGTGTACGATCGCCCGAACGACCTTTTCGTGGCGTCTTTCGTCGGCAGTCCGGGCATGAACCTGATTCCCGGGCGCGTGACGGAGGACTCCGGCCGGCCGGCGTTCGTCTCCAAAGAGGGCCACCTTCACATCGACGTTCCCCGCCCCGCACGTCCTGGACCCGCCACGCTGGGGATCCGTTGCGAGCACGTCCACGAGGCCTCCGACGGCCCGGTCTTCGGCCGTGTCCTGACCGAGGAGTATTTGGGCAGCGCCAGTCATGTTCACGTGCAGACAGATGCGGGGCGCGTCATCATGCGCGGCTCGAGCGGTGCAGCGCGCAGGCGGGACACCGAGCTGCGGCTTCGACTCGACCCCGCGCAGATCTCGATGTTCGACGCGGTGACGGAGAAGCGCCTATGAGGGCCCCGGCGCTCGAAGAAGCGCGCGGACCGGCTCGCGACGGAGCGGGCGTGGAGGCGCCCGCTGGGCCTCCGACCGGTGCGCACTTGCTTGGGGTGCGCGGCGTATCGAAGCGGCTCGGGCGTGCCCAGGCGCTGTTCGACGTTCAGCTCGAGGTCCGCGCCGACGAACTTCTCGTCGTATTGGGACCGACGGGGGCAGGCAAGACAACGCTGCTGCGAACCATCGCAGGTCTGGAGCGCCCCGATGAAGGGGCCATCTTCATGGCGGGGCAGGACGTGACGGCCTCGGCTCCCGCCGAACGGGACGTCGCGCTCGTTTTCCAGAATTTCTCGCTCTATCCACGGTGGACGGTCCGACGAAATCTCGAGTTTCCTCTGAGGGCCCCAGGCCGGAGCGTCGGCGAAGCGGAGATTCGCCGACGCGTCGAATGGGCTGCGAATCTGCTGAACATTTCTCGCTATCTAGACCGAGAGGCGTCGCGACTGTCCGGCGGCGAGATGCAACGAGTCGCCATCGGGCGCGCAATCGTTCGCCGCCCACGCTTGTTCTTGATGGACGAGCCGCTGACCAACCTCGACGCGAAGTTGCGCGAAAGACTGCGGGTGGAGTTGGTCGAGCTGCGACGCGAGTTGAAGACGCCGATGGTATTCGTCACCCACGATCAGGCTGAGGCGCTTTCCATGGCCGATCGAATCGTCGTCCTGTCGGAAGGCCGGGTGCTTCAAACCGGCACGGCACGCGAGATTTACGAGCGCCCGCTCTCGCCGGTGGTGGCGCTCCAGCTCGGCCAACCCGCGATCAATCTCTTGCCGGTTCACCGCGTCGCCGATCGTTGGCTCGCCCCGGACGGGACGCCGCTCATGGCCGCCGAGTCAGCCGGTCCCGCCGAGCGGCTGCTCGGCATTCGCCCGGAGAATATCCATCTCACCGCCCTCGAAACCGAACACCATCGAACGACCGGCCCATTTGACGCCGTCGTCGAGATCGTCGAATATATCGGTCCGACCACAACGTTGTTGTGCGCGTGGGCAGGGACTCACGTGCATATCTTGACTCCGTACCGAGGGCGCCTTCGCCCCGGCGACCGCGTCCTTCCCCGCGTCGATGCCGCGCGAGCGGTCCTTTTCGACGTCCCCCTCGGAGCAGCCCACCTTGCATCGCGGGTTCCGCCGCGTTTGCCATCTTCTTCGTCTCCGTTACCCGCGCCGGCGTCGAAAGGAACTCCCATATGAGCGTCCAGGCCTTTCAACCAAAGTTCATGAAGATGAGCGTGCTCACCGCCGCACTGCAGGAGCTCACTCCCCGCTCCGTCCGCGATGCGGACCCCGACAAAGCCATCGAGGACTGGCTGGAGTTCGCACGCGAGATGGACTGTCCCAACATTCAAATATCCGCGGCCCTTCATCCGTCCGAGGCCGACGTGCCGCCCGAAGCGATGCTCGATCCGGTCGCCAACACACTCGACCTGAGAAAGCCATTCGACAAGGCGCGAGCAAAGCGCGTGCTCGCAGCCATCGAGGCGACGGGCGTCGGGGTCACCGACATCGCCTTCTTCGACAATTTGCTCCACGACGACAACGACGTCCGCAAGAAGAAGCACGCTTTCGTGATACGCATGCTCGACGCTGCGGCCGCGCTGGGGCTCAAAGCGGTCTGCGGCTTCATCGGTCGCAACCAAAAGCTCTCGATGGACGCCAACCTGACCTTCTTCGAGAACGTGTTCATCCCCTTGCTGAAAGAAGCGAAGGCCCGCGGCATCGAGTATCGCGTCGAACAGTGTCCCATGCCGGGTTGGACGACGGGCGACAACTTCCACAACAACATCGGGTACACGGCCGCGCTATGGATCGCGCTGCACCGGATATGCGAAAAGCACGGCGTCGGCGACCAGTTTCGCGTCCACTACGATCCGTCCCATGCGATTCTGATGGGCCAGGACACCCGGTCGATATTTCAATACCTGAAGGAGAGCGGGTACGATTTCATCGTCGGCGGCTTCCACGTGAAAGGGCAAGTGATTGATCCGAAGGGGATCGCCGCCTGGGGCTACGGCGGACAGACCGTGGAGCGGGGCGACTGGAAGGCTGGGGAGCCCTCGTCGAACCCGGCCGATCAGGCCAATGCGTGGAAGAAGCAAACCGTGCTCTGCGAGCACGAGCTTCCAGGCACGGCCAAGCACGATCCGCTCGGCTACTTGCAAAACCGCACCGTCGACTGGCTGGATCACCAGCTTGCTGCACGCGAGCTACTGAAGCTCGACATCGCCAACACGGCGCTCGTGATCGAGCACGAATACCCGCGCGCGCGTATCCAGGACAGGGCCCGACTGAAGCCGATTCTCCAGGGCTCGATTGCCTTTGCGCGCAAGATCGACGAAGCGGCCGCATGCATGTACGCGCTCCACCACGAGGTGCTTCCGGCGCAAAACATTCCCGTTCAGGGACGCGGGCGCGTTCCGTACTGGACCTAAAACCTTCGGGAGTCGACTCATGGCGAAGCGAAAGCTCAATGTCGCGTTGATCGGGTACGACTTCATGGGACGGGCGCACGCGAACGCCTGGCGCCAGGTGGCGCACTTCTTCAAGGACCTCCCCCTCGAACCGGTGCTGAAGGTGGTGGCGGGCCGGACCGAGGCAAAGGTTGCGGAGGCGCGTGAACGGTTGGGGTTCGAGGAATACGCCACCGATTGGCGGAGCGTGGTTCAGCGCAAGGACATCGACGTCGTCGACATCTGTACGCCGGGCGACGCGCATGCCGAGATCGCGATCGCCGCTGCCGGTGCGGGAAAGGCGCTTCTCTGCGAGAAGCCGCTGGCCAACAGCCTTCTCGAAGCGGAGAAAATGGTCGCCGCCGTCCGCGAAGCCGGGGTGATTCATATGTTGTGCCACAACTACCGCCGCTGCCCGGCGGTGGCTCTGGCCAAACGAATCATCGACGAAGGACAGATCGGCACGATTCATCATTACCGCGGAGTGTATCTTCAGGACTGGATCGTCGATCCCGAGTTCCCGCTCGTGTGGCGATTGGACAAGGCCAGAGCGGGCTCCGGATCGCTCGGCGATCTCGTCTCGCACACGATGGACCTCGCGCGATATCTCGTGGGAGAACCGATCGCCGTTTCTGGCCTGCTCACGACCTTCGTGCCCGAGCGGCCCCTGCCGGACGATCCGGGGAAGCGGGGAAGGGTCACCGTCGACGATTCGGCGCAGGCCCTGGTGAGGTTCGCGAACGGGGCCGTCGGATACTTCGAGGGAACGCGGTTCGCGCCCGGCCGAAAGAACTACAACCGCTTCGAGGTCAATGGGTCCAAAGGCAGCATTGTTTGGGATCTCGAACGAATGAACGAGCTCGACGTCTACACCGAGGAGGGCCCCCTCAGTGGCTTTCGAACGGTCTTGGTGACGGATCCCAGTCACCCTTACTTCGCTGCTTGGTGGCCGCCCGGCCACATCATCGGCTTCGAGCACTCCTTCATTCATACGGTTTACGACTTCATTCGCGCGATCAACGACCGGAAGCAGCCGCGGCCCAACTTCGAGGACGGACTCCAAAATCAGCGAGTCCTCGACGCCATCGAACGCTCTGCGAGCACGGGACAATGGCAGAACATCGAAAGGACTGGCGCATGACGCGTCGTACGTGGTCGAACATCTCAGTCGTCGGCGGCGCTCTCACAGCGGCGCTCTTCGCGTCGAGCCCGGCGAAGGCGGAGATTCCACTCGTGCAATATCACGGGTGGGATTTCAGCATGGATGGGCGCGTGAACGCGTTCATCAGCTTTGCGAGCGGCGACGGCCTTCCGACCGGGGAGCCCGATTTCACGGGAGCCGGAACCGAGGACACGTCGACCGCCACGGGGCAGCTTCGCTCGACCCGAATCCGCAACGGGTTCCTCATGAGCATTCTCGGATTCACGGGCGTCAAGCAGATCAACCCGAACCTCAAAGTCACCGCGCGGGTGGGAATCTGGATGAACGCCTCGGGTGGCCGGCTTCAGAACGCTGTTGGAGAGGTCGACCCACGCGAGCTATACCTAAAGCTCGAGGGACCGTGGGGCAGCGTCCTCGGAGGGAGCGACCTCGAGCTCTTCGGGCGAGGAGGAATCCTCGTGGACCATCGGATCGCGCACGAGTATGGCCTGGGATATCCCTGCAGCATCCGCGATGCCTCGGGCGGCGCCTGCGGGATGACGGGGTTCGGGGCACCCTTTCCGGGCTTCAACCCTGGCTTCGTCTACGCGAGCCCCAGCCTGGGTGGTCTCCAGCTTTCTGTCGGGGTTTACGACCCGAACACCATCGACAATGCGGCGCTGGATCGTGCGCCGTTGCCGCGGTTCGACGCCGAACTGAAGTACGAGTACAAGGATTCGATTCGCGTATTCGGCAGTGGCTTCTGGCAAGTGCTGGAAGGTACGGTGACCTCCGGAACCGGAGCGAAGGACCTCCACGTCAACGGCTGGGGCGTTCAGGCGGGCGCCATGTTGTCGCTCGGCCCGATCATGCTCGGTGGGGCCGCGTACGAGGGGTCCGGGTTCAGCCCGATCGCGGCGTTGGACGAGAGCCCGCTTTCGGGGGACGCGTCGGGAGTGTTGCGCGACTCACGCGGTGCGTTCGGGCTGGGCGCGATCCTCATCGACCCGTTGAAGTTGAAGGTAGCGGGGGGGGCCGGCATCTTCCACCTCGACAAGAACAAGAACGACGTCGGCACGATGGACAGCACGGGGGCCCCGACCAACCCCCAAGTGATCGAACAGAATCTCGGGATCACGGTGGGCCTTTACCAGACGACGGAACCCGTGCGCTTCGCTCTCGAGTACTTTCGACAAGAATCGACTTGGTATCCAATCGGCGTGCCGAGCGCGACAAATCCAATGGTCACAGCCCGTGTGATGACTCCTCAGCAGAACGTGGACTTCTTCAACGCAGGCATGAGTGTCGTATGGTAAGAGGGGCGGCTAACCGCTCCGGAGTCCCGAGCAGCGCGGGCGGCGCCCGCCCGACGATGGACCCACGCCGCCTTAGCAGGCGATGACGCTTTGGGAATTACCGTGGGGCTGTACCAAACGACTGCGCCCGTTCACTTCGCACTGGAATACTTTCGGGCGCAGCTTTCTTGGTACCCGTTGGGGGGTTGGGGAGCGCGGCCGTAGCGTCGGCGGTCACCGTCCTAAACTCCCCAGGAGGTCGTGAATTTCGTAAACACCCGCATGACCGTCGTATGGTGAAAAGACCATTTGGAGCGCGTGACCCTTGCCTACGACGTCATGCCCTGCGAAGGTGGGCAAATGGGCAGAACGGGTGGACGGGCTGAACCTGCGATCGGGGCCGGGTTCGTATTTCGGGCGATTGTAGCGGCGGCCTCGTCCACGATCGCGTGTTCGAGCGGATCCAGTCCGGCGTCCGGGGCGGCGGACGCGGCACCGGCGACGGGTGGCTCGGGGTCGGATGCTTCATTGTGGAACGACGCTTCGGGAAGCTCGGGAGGCACAACTTCCTCCGGTTCCGGTGGGACGGATGGCGCCTCGTCGTCAGGAACGGACGGTGCGGGGTTCGACTCGGGCGGATCGGGGGCGGGCGGCCTCGATGCATCGAGTGGGTTGGATAGCGCGGGAAGTCAGGGAACTGGGGACGGCCCGGCGGGTTCCGCAAACGACGGCGGAGCGAGTGGGACGACGGACGGGGGCTCGGATGCGACGGCCCCCGGTGGCGATGGCGGCGACAGCGACGGCGGAGGCTGGGTCGATCTTTTCGACGGTGTCGATTTCGCGGGGTTCAACGCGAACTGCAACATGGCCCACACGACTTCGCCGCCCACGATTACCGGAGCCGCGGCAATGGCGTTCTTCGCCGCCGAAAACGGAACGATCCACGTCTACCCCACCCAGGCCGATCAATCGACGCAGCCGTTCTGCCTGCTGACGACCCAAAAATCGTACACCCACTTCAATCTGTCTTGGGACTACCAATGGGGTTCCAAGAAGTTCGGATCAACGGCCGACCCGACGGCCGCGACGAACTTCACGACCTATCCGCGCGACGCGGGCGTCTTGTGGTCGCTCTTTGGCGACGTGGCGCAAATATGGCCATCATCCATCGAATTTCAGAACAAGTGGGGCTCGACTGGAGATATTTTTGCTCTTTTTGCGCAATGCAAGTCGCTGGGGTCGCCCGGCGACTCGACGACCTACGCGCCCGCATCGGCCGGCGGAACGCAGATGACGGTCAACGGGTCCACCGGGTTCGTTCAGCACCATCGGAGCGCCAATTACGAGCTGGCGACGCTGCCTGACGGCGGGAGCTCGGCCAACGGCTACGGAACGGGCTGGAACTCGTGTCTCTTGCAAGCCAACGCTGGCGTCTCGACGTACACCGTCAACGGTCATGTCGTAAATCAGACCTTGGCGGTCATGGACCAAAGCGGAACCGCGGTCTTGTCAGGCCCGATCGGCTGGCAAGCCGAGTCCTCGGAGGTTTATTACCGCAACTTGCGAATCCAAGTCCTCCCCTGACCCTACGCGCGGGGCGCTGACGACCTCGCTCGCTGAGGAACATCCGACGCTCTCGGGCGAATGCGGCGCCGCACCGGGAGTCTTCCAACGCCCTGGGATAACTTCCGGTGACGCACCGGGAGTCTTCCAACGCCCTGGGATAACTTCCGGTGACGCACCGGGAGTCTTCCAACGCCCTGGGATAACTTCCGGTGACGCACCGGGAGTCTTCCAACGCCCTGGGATGACTTCCGGTGACGCACCGGGAGTCTTCCAACGCCCTGGGATGACTTCCGGTGACGCACCGGGAGTCTTCCAACGCCCTGGGATGACTTCCGGTGACGCACCGGGAGTCTTCCAACGCGCCGTGCCGACTTCCTGCGTCACGCTTAGCCGCGCAACGTGAACTCCGGCCGTCGCGGTCGCGCCACGGCAGCACGCTCGCGGTCGTCGGCGCTGCCGCCCAGATAAAGCGCGTGAAAGTCGTCCTCCGCGAGGAGCTCCGCCGCCGTTCCTCCCCTGGGAACCCGCCCGTTCTCCACGATGTACGCGTGGTGCGCATAAGCGAGAGCCACGGCGGCGTTCTGTTCGGCGACGAGAAAGCTGACTCCCGAACGCTGATTGAGTTCCCGGACGCTCTCGAACACCTCCTCTACCATCTGAGGAGCCAACCCCATCGATGGCTCGTCGAGAAGGACGAGCTTCGGACGACTCACGAGAACGCGGGCAATGGCCAGCATCTGCTGCTCGCCGCCCGAGAGGAAGCCCGCGCTCCTCCGCCGTAGGTCGCGAAGACGCGGGAAAAGGACGTACATGCGCTCGATCTCGGCCTTCAGGTCGGAACGGGTGCGCCGCGTCGCCGAGTCGCCCATGACGAGGTTCTCCTCGACGGAAAGGTGCGCAAAGCACCGGCGCCCCTCGAGCACCTGCGCGAGGCCATCGCGAACGAGGTCGGCCGGATCCGCGTGGGTCACGACCTTTCCCCGGTACTCGATGGAGCCTCGTGTCACGTGGCCGGATTCAGCGCCCAGCAGGTTCGAAATCGCCTTGAGAACCGTGGTCTTGCCGGCGCCGTTCGCCCCCAGGAGCACGACGATGGATCCCTCGCCAACCTCGAGCGACAGCCCGCGGACTGCCAGAATGGACTTCTTGTAAACGACTTCGACGTCGCTCACCCGCAGGATCGTGGGCGCAACCGCTTCACGCCCTACCACTGTCGAAGCGGCCATGCGCGCGCCCTCCCGAGAAGCGTCTTTCCGATCTGCGCGAGTCCCCGGGGCTCCTTCACGAGAAATCCGACGATGAGCAGGCCGAAGGCGATTTTTTCGTAGTTCTCGATCGACCCCTGATCCACCGTGCCGCCGAGGACTGCGGCCGCCGCATGACTCATCGCCAGCGGCAAGAGGAGCATGAACGCCGCTCCGAGGAAGCTCCCCAGGAGATTTCCCATACCGCCCAGAATGATCACGAAAAAAATCTGGAACGAGCGGTCGAGATTCCAGGTGCGCGGGTCGAACGTTCCCAGATACGCGAATCCCCACAACGCGCCGGCGACCCCGCAATAGAACGAGCTTATGCCGAACGCCAAGAGCTTGGTCTGGAGGACGGGAATGCCGATGATGGCCGCTGCGGTGTCCATGTCGCGTACGGCCATCCACCGGCGACCGAGCTCGCTGTGAACGAGATTTCGAGCGACGACGGTCAGAACGGCCACGACGCTGGCCGTCAGAAGGTAGCGCCCCTCGACGGTTCCGAAGTCGTGACCCGCGATCACCAGCGGCGGTACCGACACGATCCCGGAAGCGTTCCCCCTCGAAAGCCATCGTAGGTTCGAGAAGGTCCAGTCGGCGAAGAACTGAACGGCCAACGTGCAAACGACCAGGTAAAAGCCTTTGATACGGTAGCTCGGGAGGCCGGCGACCACGCCGATCGCACCGGCGGCGGCGCCGCCCGCCACGAAGCTCAGGAGAAGCGGCACCCCCGGGATCCGCGTTTGGACGTTATAGGCGACGTAGGCGCCGACACCCATGAACGCCGCCGAGCCCACCGAGAGTTGACCAGCATAGCCGGTCAGCAGGTTGAGTCCCAATCCGGCCAGCGCCAGGATAAGGACTGGGATGAGGACCGCGGTAAACCAATAGTCATCGCCGACCCGGGGTACGACGACGAAGGCGGCGAGTGCCGCCAGGACGCCGGCGGTGATCCGACCGACCACTGTACCTTCGTCCCGAGGGTACGGTCGGCCCCATACGCGGGAAAGGGAGAGCGATATCTCGGACCGTACCATCGGACTAAACCCTCACGATCTCGCGCTCGCCGAAGATCCCCGAGGGGCGGACGAGCAGGAAGGCCACCGCCAGCGCGTACGGAAACCAATTCTCGAGACCCGCGCCGATGACCGACCCGACGTAGACCTCGGCCAGCTTTTCGCTCGCGCCGACGACGAGCCCGGCGACGATTGCCCCGGCGATCGAATCGAAGCCGCCGATGATGAGGACGGGCATCGCCTTGAGCACCACAAGGGTGAGCGAGAATTGTACGCCCGAACGCGCTCCCCAGAACAAGCCCGCCACAAGCGAGACGACGCCTGCCAACGCCCAGACAATCCGCCAGATGCTGGGCAAGCGCACGCCGAGCGAGAGGGCCGCGAGCGGGTCGTCCGCCACGGCTCGTAGAGCGAGACCGGTCCGCGTCCGGCTTGCGAAGAGCGAAAGGGCGAGTACGAGTACACCCGCTGCCCCCGCGGCGACGAGGTCGAAGCGACTCACACGGATCGCGCCGAACGGCAGGGGAATCGGCGTATCCTCGATGCCGAGGTCGAGCCCGTGCACGTCCGCGCCCCAGAGCGCTTGGGCGACCCCCTCGACGACGTAACTCAGGCCCAGGGTGGCCATGAACAGAGTGACCGGCGAACGGTTGACCAGGTACCGCAGGAGAAAGCGCTCGACGAGGAGCGCGATCCCCACCATGGCGACCGTGGTCGCTCCGAGAGCTACCGGAAAGGACAGCCCGCGCTCGGTCAGGCTCACGAAGGTCAGCGCCGCGAACAGCGTCATCGATCCTTGCGCAAAGTTGAAGACGCCCGACGATTTGTAGATGAGCACGAACCCGATCGCGACAATCGAGTACATGATTCCGGCGAGGAGCCCGCCGACGAGGGTTTCGAGAAAGAACGCCATCGATGATCCCCGCCGTCGGCCGCTAGGCGGCCTGCCTCTTCGTGCCCAGATACGCTCGGATGACTTCAGGATCCGAACGCACGGTCTCCGGCGACCCGTCCCCCACTTTGCGCCCGTAGTCGAGCACCACGACGTGGTCCGAGATGTCCATGACCACGCTCATGTCGTGCTCGATGAGCAGCACGGTCGTTCCGAACGCGCGGTTCACGTCGAGCACGAAGCCGCTCATCTCGCGCTTTTCTCGGGCCGTCATACCGGCCATCGGCTCGTCGAGCAGCAGTAGCTTGGGGTGCGCAGCGAGGGCGCGAGCGAGGTCGACGCGCTTCTGGAGCCCGTAGGGTAGCGTGCCGACGGCGCTGTACCGGTGGGGCTGGAGATCGAGAAACTCCAGAATTCGCTCGGCATGCTCCCGCTCTCGCCCCTCTTCCCGTACCGCGCGGCCGATCCGCAGCGCCTGCTCGAGCCAGGTGCTGGAAAAGGCGAGGTTGCGGCCCGTCATGACGTTGGCGAGCACGGTCATCCCCTGGAAGATGGCAAGGCCCTGGAATGTCCGGGCGATACCCTTCTGCGCCGCCTCGTGCGGGACCATGTGCCTACGCGCCTCGCCGTCGAAAATCACGCGACCGCGGTCGGGACGATAGATGCCGCTGATCACGTTGAGGAGCGAGCTCTTTCCGGCCCCGTTGGGCCCGACGAGCGCGCAGATTTCGTGACGCGCGACTTCGAAGCCGATCGCATTCAGAGCCTTCACCGACCGGAACGACAGCGAGACGTCTTCAAGGCGAAGCAGGGTCATGACGCCTCCTCCGGAACGGCAGGCAGGAGCCCCGCCGACCGCTCCACGATTCCGAGGCTCGGGCACACCGCCGGCTCCGCGTCGGCCGGGATCAGGGGGCGCAGCCTCACTCCGAGACCTGCGAAGAAGGCCGCAACGGCTTTCTCTGGAACGGCGTCGGCCACCAGCGCTCGCTCGACACGTGAGAGCCCGATGACCCTGCGGAGCGGCCTTCGGACGAGAAGTTCGCCCGCAGCTCGATCCAGGACGCCGGCGTCCAAGGAGTCAGGTCGGAGGGCCCAGTCCGCCAAGCGCCGCGACAGCGTCGTCGGCGGCGGCAGCCCATCGAGGACGCGCTGCCGCAGCTGCGCATACGTGCCCGCTGTTCCGACGACGACCGTCGGCGCGACCTCGCGGCGGTCGACTTCCTGGGTCGCAGCGCTCTCGGGAAGATTCAGGGAGAATCCTGCGACAAGCCACGCGCCTACGAAGGCGCGGGCGATGTCGGGCGTCAACGACGGCGGAATGAGTGCATCGTGATCCGGCCGGAGGGAGGCGCGCCGGATCAGCGCTCGGGCACCCGCCAGGGCGTCGCTGTGGCGAATGCAGCGCGGTGCGCCGCCGCGCTCGATTTCATACGCGAAGGCCGCGTCGTCCGGGTCCGCGAGGATCCGCACCGCGCCTGCCGTGGGGTCGCCAGTGCGCGCGACGAAGTCCGACAGCGCACTGCCGGACCCGGCCGGAGCTCCAGTGTCCACGGGCGCCGCGACGCCTCCGAGCCACTGCACAGCGAGCGCGGCGAGCAGCGCCTCGAGCCGCGGCTCGCGGCCCACGACGACGCGGTCGCCGCGACCGATTCCACTGGCCGCGAGCGCAGCCGCGATCCGCACCACGTCGTCCCGGAGCTGACGCCACGTCCACTGGCGCCAGCGGCCGAGCACTTTCCGGCGGAGGGCTACCGCACCGCCGCGCGTCAGCGCCTGGTACGCCAGCGAGGCCGGCAATGTGAGCGCGTCGCCCATCGGTTCCAACCTCTCACCCCTGGTTGCAGTCGCGCGGCGTCACGTTCTTTTCCTTGGCGTACTCCGCGGCTTTCTTGTCGATGAGAGGGCGGAGGAGCGGCCGATCGGCCTTCACCCACTCGCTTATCGGGGTCCACTTGGTCCCGTCCCACTGCTGGATGCGCGCGGCGCCCCCGCCCTCGTGATCCGCGCACGAAAGCTCCAGCGGCTGCATCAGGCCGTCGACGCCCAGTTCCTTCAGTCGCTTTTCGTCGACCTTCAAGTGCTCGAGCCCCCAGCGCCCCTCGTCGCCGTTGAGGGGCCGATTGCCGAAATGGGACTGCGCCGCCCGGATCGACTCGACCGTCACGATGGCCATGATGAGTCCCGAGTTGTAATAGACACTGCCGAAGCTATTCAGATTCTTCAGATTGCTCTTGCCCTTGTCGACGATGACCTGACGCAGCTTCCTGTGCAGCTCGAAGTTCGAGCCCGCCGGGTAGGTGGTAATCGCGAGGTACCCCTTTGCCGCGGCGCCGGCAGGGATGACGTCCTCCTCGGAGGAGGACCAAACGTCGCCGATGACATGATCGATGGGATACCCCACACGGGCGGCGGTCTTCACGGCGACCGGTGTCATCACCCCCCAGCCGCGCAAGAAGACCCAGTCGGGCTTTTCCCGAGCGACACGCGCCCACTGCGCCGACTGCTCGTTGCCCGGGTGGGCCAACGGGATTTGAATGTTCTCGAACCCGTACTTCGACGCGAGAAGCGCCAGCGGATCGAGCGTCTCGCGTCCGTACGCCGAGTCGTGATAAAGCGTCGCGATCTTCTTGCCCCGAAGTTTGGCCAGGCCGCCTTCCCGATCGGCGACGTAGTTCACGAAGACCGATGCTTCGCTGTAAAAGGTCAGCATCACCGGGAAGTTGTACGGAAAGATGGACCCGTCGGTGGCTTCGGTCCGCCCGTAGTCCAGGGTCACGAGCGGAATCTTGTCCGCGGCCGCCTTGTCCGAGAGCGCGTAGGCCGCGGGCGCCCCCATCGGGTTGTAGATAGGAATCGATTTCCCGTACTTACCGCTCCGGAATCGCTCGTAGCACTCGACGCCTCGCTCGGCCGCCCACTCCGTCTCGCACTCTTCGTAGACGAGCTTGACCCCGGCAACGCCTCCCTCGGCCTCGTTCACGTACGACAAGTAGTCGATGAACCCTCCCCAGACGGGGATACCGCTCGAAGCGTAGGCTCCGACGCGGAAGGTCGGCAAGGGAACGAACTGTTCCGCGACCGCCGCCGGCTTGGCACTGGGGCCGACCGTCGCGGCCGAGGACGAAGGCGGGGCAGTCACCTCGGTCGAGGAGTTGGACTTGCACGATGCAGCACCGACGCACAACCCGATTGCGGCCGCGGTGAATGCATCGAGACGAATACCGTATGAACGACCAGACATCGAACATCTCTCCTTTCGAATCGCCAACTCTCGCGTGACCATCACTCGCCCGCCGACGCCGCAGCGCGGCCCGGTGCCTCCGAAATCGGCGCCCGGGGGGCTCGCCGGTAGTGGGCTGCCGGATGCCGGTCGAGAAGACGGCGCTGCCCCCGGCCATAGATCTTCTCGCGCAGCGTTCCCTCCTCGTACGCGCTCTGCGCCAGCCCCCGCCTCTGGAGGACGGGAACGACTCCGTCGACGAAGTCGACGAAACTGCCGGGCGTCACCGCGTAGGCGAGGTTGAAGCCGTCGACGCCGACGTCGATCCACTTTTGGAGTTCGTCTGCGATTTGCTCCGGCGCTCCGACGAGGACCGGGCCGGCGCCCCCGATGCCCACGTACCGGGCAAGATCTCGCAAAGTCCACTTGCGCGAGGGGTCTGCAGCAGTGAAGCCGTGGACGAGTGTCCGCACCGCATTCGTCTCGACGTACTCGAGCGGTTGGTCGGGCTCGAACTGTCCAAAGTCGATGCCCGACCAACCCGATAGGAGGGCCATGCTGGCGTCGTAGCTGATGTTCTGGAGAAACTCGTCGTACTTGCGGCGCGCCTCGGTCTCCGTTCCCCCGGTGATCACCTTGATGTAGGCGAGGAACTTGAGGTCGTCCGGCCTTCGCCCGAACGCTCGGGCGCGATCTCGCGTGTCCGAGACATACTGCGCGACGACCCCCGGGTTGGGCCCCAGGACGAATACGCACTCCGCGTGGCGTGCCGCGAACGCGCGACCGCGTGGCGAGGAGCCGGCCTGATAGAGGAGCGGCGTTCGCTGCGGTGACGGCTCCGAAAGATGCACCCCGTGGACTTGATAGTATTTTCCGTCGACATCCACGCTGTGCACCCGCGATGGATCGGCATAGATGCCGCGCCGGCGGTCTTTCACGACCGCGCCGTCCTCCCAGCTCGATTCCCAGAGGCGATAGCAGATGTCGAGATACTCCTCGGCGATTGCGTACCGCTCGTCGTGCTCCGGCAGAGCGTCGCGGCCGAAGTTGCGGGCGCCGCTCTCGAGGTACGATGTGACGATGTTCCAGGCGACTCGGCCCCGGGTCAGGTGGTCGAGCGTCGATACGGTGCGCGCAAAGGCGAACGGGTGATTTTGGAGAACGGAGCTCGTCCACGCGAACCCCAGGTTTTTGGTCGCAGCGGCCATCGCGGGGATGAGGATGGCCGGGTCGTTGACCGGGATCTGCGCGGCGTTGGCGACCGCCGCCTCTCGATTCCCTCGGAAGACGTCATAAACCCCGACTACGTCGGCGAGAAAGAGCGCGTCGAAGAACCCCCTCTCGAGGAGCCTCGCCAGCTCGACCCACGTCTCGAGATCGGTGTAGGCCTCCATCTTGTCGCCGGGCTCCGTCCAGAGGCCGGGCGACTGGTGGACGACGCAGTTCATGTGGAACGCGTTGAGGAGAATGCGTTTGCTCATTCTGGTGCTCCGCTTACTGGGCCGCCCATGGCTCGTCGCCCGAGCGGCCCACGCGCTTCTTGGCGCGCATCGACTGGACGAGGGGGATCACGGTTTTCCCGAACTTCGGCAGCTCGTCTTCGTAATGGAGGAATGCCGTGAGTATCAGGTCCACGCCGACCTCGTGATACGCCCGAATCCGCTCCGCGATGACCTCGGCCGGCCCGATGAGTCGCGTCTTGAATCCGTCGTTCGGCTGGACGAGATTGGCCGCGTCGGCGTCGGCCCACATCCCGATCTTCTCGGTGGTGGAGGCCCCGGCCTGCTTCACTTGGTCGCCGAAGGCCTTCACCACCTCGGGGTCCGCGCTCTGCACGATCGCCTCGAGCTGGTCGAGCGCCTCGGCCTCCGTGTCGCGCTGGATGACGAAGCCGTTGAGGCCGAACTTCACACGCCGGCCGTGCTGGCGGGCGATGGCGGAGACTTCGTCGATCTGTTCTTTGACTTTCTCGACGGAATTGCCATTCATGAAATACCAGTCGGAGTATCGGCCCGCCATTCGCCGCGCAGCCTTGGAGTTGCCGCCCTGGAAGATTTCCGGATGGGGCTTCGACACGGGACGCGGCACCAACCAGGCGTCGTTGATGCGGAAGAAGTCGCCTTTGAACGTGAAGCGCTCCTGGGTCCAGAGGCCCTTGAGCACCTGGATGAACTCTTCCGACTGTCGGTACCGTTCGTCGTGCTCCAGCCAGGGCACGCCGAACGCCTGGTACTCCCCTTTGAACCAGCCGCTCAGGATATTCACGGCCAGTCGACCGTTCGAGTAGACGTCCAGCGTTCCGAGCTGTTTGGCGATCATCGCCGGATGCCAGAGCCCCGTATGAACGGCGCTGATGAGTTTCAGCCGCTTTGTTTGTGTGGCCAGAATCGCCGTGCAAATGGTTGGCTCCTGCTGAAACTCCCAGCCATGGCTCGCGATGAAGCGCGCCGGCGCAAGCCCGTACTCGTAGCCAGCGTTCTCGGCCACTTGCGCCATTTTCGCATTCCAGTCGAGCGTCCAATCGGTTCGCTGAGGAATGCTCGTAATCACCATACCGCCGCTACCGAGCGGCATCCAATATCCGAAGCGAACGTCCATATCGAATCTCCGCGCGATGCTATCGGCCTTGCGCCGGGCGCCTGTTGTTTCGGCCGGCGTCGATACATGGGAGTCCTCGTTGGACTCATTCGCCCCCGACCTCCCAGAGCTCGAGGGGCAAACCGACGAGGCTCTTGCCCAGCCACTCGCGGGCGATGTTGTTGGAGGGTCCCATGACGACTCCCGCGCGCGCATCGCGGAAGAACCGCTCGAGCGTCCCACGCTTGTAGCCGTAGCCGCCGCTGATATCGAGACCGCCCCGAGTCACGCGCGCGGCGACCTCCGACGCTTGAACTTTGAACTCGACGAGCGGGAGAAGAAGGACCCCTTGCGGCTTCTTTTCCTCCTGCAATTGATCGAGCGTGGCCGCGAGAGATTCCTGCCACGGCCGCAGGCCCTCGACTAGGACTTTCGATGTACCGAGCTCCTGCCGCAGGACCTGGTAGTCCGCGAGGCGGCGGTCGAAGTCTCGGTGGATCGTGCCGGTGGCGTAGCGGGTCGCCTCGGCGAGAGCCCCGCGCGCGACGCCGTGCCAGACCGCACCCAGCCCGAGGAGATACGATGGCGATCCGCCGTCGAACAAGATCTCCTTGCCCTGCCCCTCGCGGCCCAATCGGTCGCGCTCCGGCACGACGACGTTGTCGACCCGCAGCGAGCCGCTGTGATTGGCCCGCACACCGAGCGCCTCCCACTTGCCCGGTGAAATGCCACTTTGTTTCCCGTCGACGATGAACCACGTCACGTCGGAGGGCTTCGCGGCCCCCGGCGTCTGCGTCGTCAGGACGTAAAAGTCAGCGTGACCGGAACTCGTCGTGAACGACTTTTCGAGGTCGATAACGTAGTCCTGTCCGCGGCGCTTCGCCTGGCTCACGTTGTACCAAAAGTGGCCGCCCGTCGCGCGCTCGCTGGTGGAAAACGTGCCGATCTTTCCGGCGCGAGATCCCTTTACCCAGCGCGCCTTCTGGTCGTCGCTGCCGAACAGGAATATCGTCTGTGTGGCGCTCACGTGCATCACGTAGATGAGGGCGGTGGACGCATCGACCGACGCGATCTCCTCGGCGGCGATTGCAAAGGCGAAATGATCGAGCCCAAGCCCGCCGAGCTCCTCGGGCAGGAGAACACTGTTCCAGCCTTCGCGCGCCAGCGCCGCGAGATTCTCGCTCGGGAACTCGGCATCGCGATCGAGTCTTTCGGCGTTCGGCCGGACGACGTCGTCGACGAGAGTTCGGATATTGGCGCGGATTGCGTCGTAGTCGTGGTGAGCGGTCATGGATCGTCCTTGGCAATGATTTCGAGGGATCTCTCTGCTACTGGCGGCTTCTGACCGAACAGCAAGATGCGGGCCGAACGCGTCGCTGCGAAGCGTGCGAGGAAAGCGCGGCGCTCAAGGCCATCTTCGGAATGCAGCGCATCCTCCGCGGCAGCACCGCTTGGGTAAGCACTGCTGCTGGGGCAGCATTCATCCAGCAACGTTGCTGTCCACACAGCAGCCGCACTGCCTTGGGCTGAAGGATCTACCGAACCCGACGATAACGACGGATCAAGAATGAAGCATACAGTTCACTCGCGACAAGACGCGGCCGATCTATAGGAGGGCGGATGTTGCTCGATCGCGTCAGGACGGCCGCTTGGTCATGCTTTGCGCGGGCCGCCCGCTGTCGCGGGCCCGGAACCACTCATTGAGGGGCAACGTTGCGTCCTCAGGTGGGCCTCCGGGCCGCGCTTTCCCCGAGGAGGGCATCATGAGCAAACTTGTTACGAGAATTGCGTTCGCCGCCGCTGTAGTGACGAGCGTCCTCCGTTCGTCGACGGCATCGGCAGACGCCGTCACGGATTGGAATCAATTCGCGATCGAGGCGACCAAGGGCTTCAATGGCACGACGGGCGCCGGCGTCACCCTCGATTCGAACTTGGGTTCACGCATCGACGCCATCGTCGAGCGCGCCGTGTTCGACGCCGTGAACTCGATCGATCATTTCGTTAGCGGAAACTACTTCTATACCGCGAACAATTCGGGCTCGGCCGCAGCCGCTGCCGCGACGGCGGCGCACGACGTCCTTCTTGGACTGCTGCCGAACCCCGCAACCGACACCACAGCCGATGCGCGATGGGCGCAGGTTCGATCCTGGCTGGACGCCGCGCTGGCCACCGATCTCACGTCGTTGGGCGTGTCCGCAACCGACGGCGGACTCGCGGCGGGCTCGGCTGCCGCCGCTGCCGCGATCGCGGCGCGCGCCATCGACGGCGCCGCTCCCGTAACGACCTACGGCGCGCAACTCACTCCGACCTCGAACCCCGGGCTTGGACTGTGGCGGCAGAACAACGCTGGAGCCCCGTTCGTGAACACGGCAACCGGCGCCCCGACGGGCTTCGACGCCACCGGAACGGTCATCCAGGGAAAGCCGGGCGTCGACTTGAACTGGCGGGACGTGACGCCCTTCAGTCTCTCCACCGGACAGAAGGTTCTTCTGGTCGGCGACGTCCCGGTTTCGCCGGTTGTCGGCAGTCCAGAATACGAGCTCGAGCTCGAGTTCGTGCGCGCGCATGGGCAGGATTCTGCGCCCGTGAGCAGCCGGACAGCGGACCAGACCGCCCAGGCCCTGTACTACAAGCAAGACGCCGAGATCTTCGTGAACGAAGCGGCGCGCGTCGCGTCCGCGGCGCGGGGTCTGACGCTCGACGACAACGCACGGCTGTTCGCCCTCCTCGACAATGCGGTTGCGGATGCGCGGATCGCCGCCTTCACGTCCAAGTATGAACAGAAGTTTTGGCGGCCCGTCACGGCTCTGAACGCCAATCCGGACGGGAGCGTGACCAACCAGTACGCCGCTTGGCATCCCCTCGCCGCGACGCCTTCCCACCCCTCCAACACGGCGGGGCACGGCGCCACCGGCGCCGCCGCGTTCGAAATCCTCCGTGCCTTCCTCGGCAGCGACGCCTTCACCCCGGACCGAACCCCGGTGACCCTCACTTCCCTGCCGTGGCTTGCGGGGACAAACAACGGAACGGGCAACGCCGCCACTCGCTCGGTCTCGACCTTCAGCCAGGCGCAGCTCGAGAATGGCGCGAGCAGGATCTATCTGGGCGTTCACTTCGGCTATGACAACCTGCAGGGTCAATTGCTCGGACTCGGGGTCGCCGACACGATCCTCCTTTCGAACGACCCGGCGGCGAGTGGGCTGGCGCTCAGGGATTCGGAGGTTTCGCTGGCGCGGCTCGAGCACACCCTGATTCGTCGCTCGGACCTTTACGGGGTATTCGGCAAGGATACCGGAGTCCGTCGGAGGAGGTAATGACACTTCGCTGCTTACGAGAAGCTGCGTTTCCGTCGCGGGCCCTCGGAGGGAGGCCTTGAGGTCGATGGGGACGACGCGACGGGTGCGCCGGAGATGGCGGCTCCGAATGCCGCGTTCTCCGGCCGGCACTCGCTGTACCAGCGGCCCCTGGCCCTGCCGCGATCGAGACTGACGTCCCGATTTCGGCCGGCCCGGGGGCCCGCTCCCAACGGAGGTCATCATGCGCAAGACATCGCTCGTTTCGGTCCACGCCGCCGTCGCCGCGGCGCTGTTCGGTTTTTCTCTCTCGCCCGAGGCGCGGTCCGACGACGACCGCGGCCATGGGAAGGCGCGGCATCTCGGCGACGACACCCTGCTCGTATGGGCCGGAGACAAGGCCCATCGCTCGCCGGATTTCGTTGCGGTCGTCGACTTCGAGCGGACGTCTCCGACATACGGCAAAGTGCTCCGTACCGTGCCGCTCCCTCTCTCGTTGCCGACGAGCGTTCCCAACAGCACGGGCGCGCTCGGCAACGAGCCGCACCACGTCGGTGTGTCGAGCGATGGCCGGACCTTCGTCGGCGGCGGGCTACTCAGTGTGCTCCGCGGGCAGGACCAAGCCTTCTTCTTCGACATTACAAATCCGCGTTTTCCTAAATTCCTCAAAGCGGACAACCCACCCAACGCCTCGATCGCCGACGAGTTCGAGCCACTCTCCAATGGGGGATTTTTGACGACGTTCATGGGTGGACCCAGCGGAAGTCAGCCCGGGCGCGTCGTGGAATACGATGCGCACAACAACTACGTGCAGACTTGGCCGCTCTCGCCTCCGACGGACGGCACCTTCAATCCTCACGGGATCGCAGTCGACGAGCGACACAATCTCATCGTAACCAGCGACTTCATTTGTCCCGCGCACACGCTGCTCGTACCCGGCGGGGGCGGCGCACAGTTCCGGGGAAGCGTTCGTGTTTGGGATCTCGCCAAACGTACCATCGTGAAGACGATCCCCGTGGGCGACCCGGCGAGCCCGCCGGGCACGATTAACGTCGAGCTCATCCCGAACGATCGCCGCCTGCGAGCTTTCGTCAGTGGCGTGAACGACGGAAAGCTCTACCTGGTCGACACGCACGCCGGAACGGCCGCACCAGTATTCGACTTCAATCCCGACTTCAAGACCGCCGAAGCCCCAAACGTCTGGCCACACCTGTTCCGTATCAATCGCGCCGGCTCGCGTCTGTTCATCACGCTCAACTACGCAGGCGCGGACGGTAAGGTCGTCCTCCTGAACATCGAAGATCCGGAACATCCGAAGTTACTGAGCTTCGCTGAACTCGGGAAGAACTCCGGACCGCACTACCTCACGCTCAGCGGCGACGAAGATCGGGTGGTCGTGTCGGACTACTTCCTCGTGGAGGATCTCTCTCCGAATGGGGTCGTTCAGATCGAGGGCGACCACAAGGTTCACGTGCTCAACGTCGAAAGGGACCGCCTTGTCCGCGACGCCCGCTTCGATCTCGAGTTCGACCGCGATATCCCCACCGGCCCCGCCCGTCCCCACGGCCTCGCGTTGCTTCGAGCCAAGGGCCAGGAATGAGTGGAGGCAACCATGCCCGATAACGTGAAACGTGAGCGCTGGCGGCGTGTCTGGCCCTAGCCATCGGTCGCCGCAGGCCGACCGATTGACCGGACGTTCCCTTCGGGTGCCTCGGACGCCAACCTCTTGGCTCAGCTGGGCAGCGCTCGCTGCGGTGGTCGCCGCCGGCTCTTTGGTGACCGCCAAGAACATGGATCGACAAGGACAGGTGGAGGGGCGCCTTCTCAACGTCTCTTACGATCCCACGCGCGAGCTGTACGAGGAAATCAACCGCCGCTTCGTCGCCTCTTACGAGCAAAAGACGGGACAGAAATTGAAGATAGAACAGTCTCATGGAGGCTCGACGACCCAGGCCCGCGCAGTCAGCGACGGCCTGCCGGCGGACGTCGTCACGCTGGCCATGTATACGGACATCGATTCTCTGAGGAAGCGGGGGCTCATCGCGGAAAGCTGGATGAAGCGCCTCCCACGCGATTCGCTGCCGTACACCTCGACGATCGTGTTCGTCGTGCGGCACGGTAACCCGCTGCAAATCCATGACTGGCCCGACCTCGTTCGTCCCGGCGTGGCGATCGTGACGCCCGATCCGAGAACGTCCGGCAACGGCAAGCTGAGCCTTCTCGCAGCCTGGGGATCGGTGATCCATGCGGGCAGAGACGAAGGCCAAGCGCGATCGTTCGTCAGCCAAGTCTGTGACCATGCAGCCGTTTTGAGCAAGGGGTCCCGGGAGGCGACCGTTGCTTTTTCGGAGGAACGGATCGGAGACGTCCAGCTGACGTGGGAAAACGAGGCCGTACGCGAAGTGGCGGCTTCGGGCGGAGACCTCGAAATAGCCCATCCAAGCATAAGCATTCGCGCGGAGCCGTTCGTCGCTTGGGTGGATGCCAATGTGGAGCGTCGGGGCACGAAGGCGACGGCGCAGGCGTACCTCGCCTTTCTCTACACGAAGGAGGCCCAGGAGATCATTGCGCGCAATGGCTACAGGCCCACGGATCCCGAAGTGCTCCACGAGCACGCGCGCGAGCTTCCTGCGATGGAGGTATTCCCGGTCACGACCGTCGCGAAAGACTGGAACGACGCCCAACAAAAGTTCTTCTCCGAAAACGGATTGTTCGACGTCCTCTGCAAGGGGCCCGGCCGATGATCGGCACCCGCTACACGACGACTGCGCTTCGCAAGGATCTCCTGGCAGGAGCCACGGTGGCGGCCATCTCGCTTCCGCAGGCGATGGCGTACGCGATGATTGCCGGGATCGACCCGCGCTTCGGTCTCTACTCGGCCATCGTGGTGACGGCGATCGCGTCGGTGTTCGGGTCGTCTTCTCACCTGATTAACGGCCCCACGAACGCCATTTCACTCGTCGTCTTCAGCGCCCTCGCGTCCTTCGATCCCGACGCTCGAATGGACGCCTACGAGGCCACGTTCCTGCTCGCCCTGATGGCGGGCTCGATCCAGATCGTGATTGCGGTGCTGAAGCTGGGCGACCTCACGCGCTATATCTCCGAATCCGTCGTGCTCGGCTTCATGGCGGGAGCGGGGCTGCTGATCGCGCTCGGGCAGCTGGGCAATCTGGTCGGCCTCGTGGACCGTGGCACGGGCCATCAATCGGTGCTGCACCGGCTTTGGCTTTCGTTCTCGAGCGCCAACCACGTCAACGTTCGCGCGTTCGTGGTCGGCTCTTGCACCATCGTCCTCGTCGTCGCCGCACGCAGGGTGGCCACGACCTATCGATTGCCACGCGTGGACATGCTGACGGCGCTGGTGGTGGTCGCGGGGCTGGCCTATGTCGGCGGCTGGTCCACCGTGACCTCCGACGGCAAACCGCTGGTCCCGGTCGTCGGCCGGGTGGCTGCGGGCCTACCCTCCTTTCATGTCCCGGCGATCAAGTTCGTCTGGATCCGTGACCTCAGCGGAGGGGCGCTGGCGATCGCCGTTCTCGGGCTTCTGGAAGCTCTGGCCATATCGAAGTCGATCGCAGCCGAGACGCGCCAGTCGCTCGACTACAACCGGCAGTGCTTGGCGGAGGGGCTCGCGAACCTGGGTGGCGGATTCTTTCAGTGCCTGCCGGGTTCGGGGTCGCTCACACGCTCGGCGATCAATTTTCAATCCGGTGCGGTGAGTCGACTTTCGGGTTTGTTCGCCGCGGGCACGGTGGCGGTCGTCGTTCTCTTTCTCGCGCCGCTCGCTCGCTTCGTCCCGAGGGCTGCCTTGGCGGGCCTGCTCTTGGTCACGGCGGCCCGGCTCGTCGATTGGAGGCGCCTACGCTACGCACTGCGCGCATCGTCGTACGACGCCGCCCTCGTCGTCGTCACGGCGCTGAGCGCGATATTCGTCAGCGTCGAATTTTCCATTCTCATTGGCGTGGCCATCTCGATCGCTCTCTTCGTTCCGCGCGCCGCGCGGCTACGGTCGACCGAGCTCACGGTCGACGCCGAGCGCGTGATTCGACGTCGCTTGCCCTCCGATCCGCAATGCGAGTCCGTCGTCATCGACGACATCGAGGGAGAGCTCTTCTTCGGCGCGGCTCCCGAACTCGAACGCTATCTCGACGATTTGCGGAAGGTGGTCCGCAACGGTCCCAAGGTGCTCGTCTTGCGCCTGCATCGCGCGCGCAACCCCGACCTCCCGTGCATCGAACGACTCGAGCGGTTCCTCCACGACATGGCCGAGCTCAATGTCCCCGTCGTCCTGAGCGGCGTGCGGGAAGACCTCGCGCGGGCCATGCATGACCTGCGATTCGGCAGCTGGCTCCCGAGCGACCAAGTCTTCATGGCCGACCCGGCACTTCCAGGCTCGTCGACCGTCCGCGCGGTTCGACACGCCTACGAACTCGCCAGAGCCCTGGGTTTGCCTCGATGCGCGCACTGCGAGCCCGTCGAGCATTCGAAGGCCCGGCTTTATTACATGGTCTCGTAGCCATTTCCCGGGAGCTTCTCGGCCCGCCTCTTCGTCGGAGCGCACGAGTTGCGCGCCGATGCGAGCCATGCGCCTGCGAAGCAGTTCACGCGCGTGCTTCGATTCGGAAAAGCTGGACCGCTCAGCGCCTTTGGCGGAGGTTCGTCTTTTGCAGTAGACATGGGCGAAGGTCGTCTCTCTCGACGGCCCGCGCTCCAAAGAGGATCCCATGGCTCACTGGTTCGAAGACAACGCGCAGTCCATCGGCCGCACGCCGCTCGTGCGCCTCAATCACCTTCCAGGCCGTCCCAGGGCGCGTGTCCTGGCCAAAATCGAGGGCCGCAACCCGGCGTACTCGGTCAAGTGCCGCATCGGAGCTGCGATGGTCTTGGACGCCGAAAAGCGGGGTGTCCTCGGCGCCGGGAGAGAGCTGATCGAGCCGACGAGCGGCAACACGGGCATCGCCCTCGCGTTCGTCGCCGCGGCACGCGGCTACCCCCTGACCTTGACGATGCCCGAAACGATGAGCATCGAGCGGCGCAAGCTCCTGGCGGCGTATGGTGCGAAGCTCGTGCTCACCGAGGGAGCGAAGGGGATGAGCGGAGCGGTCGCGAAAGCGGAAGAGATCGCGGCGTCGAATCCGTCTCGGTACCTGCTCCTGCAACAGTTCAAGAACCCCGCAAACCCTGCGATTCACGAGGCGACGACGGGACCGGAAATCTGGGACGACACCGACGGGCAAGTCGACATCTTCGTATCCGGCGTCGGGACCGGCGGGACGATCACGGGCGTGTCCCGATACTTCAAGCGCACGCGAAACAAGTCGATTCTGTCCGTAGCGGTCGAGCCCACGAATAGCCCGGTGCTCACGCAGAAGCGCGCGGGCCAGACGCTCACTCCAGGACCCCACAAGATTCAAGGAATCGGCGCCGGCTTCGTGCCGGATGTGCTGGATCTTTCGCTCGTCGACCAAGTGGAGCTGGTCACGAACGAGGAGGCGATCGAGTACGCGCGGCGACTGACGCGCAGGGAGGGAGTTCTCGCGGGCATCTCGTGCGGGGCAGCGGTGGCCGTGGCGGCGCGCCTCGCCGAAAAAGCGGAGCACGAAGGAAAGACGATCGTGGTCGTCCTCCCCGACTCGGGCGAGCGGTACCTCAGCACGATTCTCTTCGAGGGCGTCTACGACGCGCAGGGAATCGCGACATGAACGCCCCCGCTGCGATTACGGCCGCACGCACGCACCCCCCGTCGGCCTGGTCGCTCAGCGGCGTGGTCGACGCGCTCTGCGCGGCGAACGAGGATCTCTTGCATGGCAAGCATCGCAAGGAGGGGCGGCGTGCGCTCCCGTCACGCGAAGTGTTGACGGGCGTGGTGTCCGGGCTGCGGGCGGCGCTCTTTCCTTGGCACTTCGGCACGGCGGACGTATCGGAGCAGGGGCTCGTGTATTACGTGGGTCGAACCCTCGACGCGTCGCTGACCGCGCTCGAGAGACAGGTTCACGTCGGCCTCTTGTTCGATTGCGGACACGACGCGGACCCTTGTGAGGCTTGCGCCCGCCGAGCGACCGCGGTGACGCGCGAACTGGCAGCGCGCCTGCCGGCGATCCGCGCCCTCCTCGGGCGAGACGCCCGGGCCGCGTACGAGGGGGATCCTGCGGCGACAAGCCCCGACGAAACGGTCTTCTCCTACGCCGGGATGACGGCCATCACCTACCACCGGATCGCGCACGAATTGCACGGGCTCGGCGTCCCGCTCATTCCGCGCATGATTTCGGAGCTCGCCCACGCCGCGACGGGCATCGACATTCACCCGGGAGCGCAGATCGGTCCAAGATTCTTCATCGACCACGGCACCGGCGTCGTCATCGGCGAGACGTGCGTCATCGGGGAACACGTCCGCCTCTATCAGGGAGTCACTTTGGGGGCGAAGAGCTTTCCGTCCGATGAGCGCGGAAATCCGATTAAGGGCATTCCGCGTCATCCCATCATCGAAGACGACGTCGTCATCTACGCGGGCGCGACTGTCCTCGGGCGGATCACCGTCGGCCACGGCTCGAGCATCGGGGGCAACGTCTGGCTCACGCACAGCGTGCCGCCCGGGAGCCAGATCGCGCAGGCGCGACCTCGCGAAGAAGTGTTTTCCGACGGAGCAGGTATCTGAAACGTGACCGGAGCGTTCCAGACCGTGGGACGCACGGCAGATGCCTGTGGTCTATGTTGGATGAATCGGATGACATAACGGATTTGTCTCGTCGACCGAACCGAAATTCCTTTATTTTGATAAATTGCGCGGACGTTACGTGCAAATGGGTTGCGCCCCCGGTCTCGGGCCGTTAGGTTCGGCGCGAAACTGCAATCGCCTCTCAGCGCGAGACCGGAGAACTTCCCATGACTGAACCCAGTGCGCTTCATCCTACGCTGGGCGCGAATGCGGCGCGCCAGCTTGCGAACACCACCAAGACCCCGCCGCAATGGATAGGCGTTACGCCGCGATGGCTCGTTGGCGTCCTTCCGTGGACGCCCGTCGAGGCGGGCACCTATCGCGTCAACAAGGTCAAATCAGGCGGCGAGTCGCAGATTCGCATCGAGTGCAGCCCGAGCGACGGCGACGACCTGCCGTCCGCGTTCATCGACTACGAGGAGCACCCGCGCGAATACACCCTGAGCACGGTGACCACGACGATCGATGTCCAGACTCGCGTCTCCGATCTCTATCGGAGCCCCATGGACCAGGTCCGCGAGCAACTCGGCGTCCTGATCGAAATGGTCAAGGAGCGCCAGGAAAGTGAAATCCTCAACAATGCCAACTACGGGCTGCTAAACAACATTGTACCCTCCATGCGGGTCAAGCCTCGCGGCGGGGCGCCCACTCCCGACGATTTGGACGATCTGATTGCCACGGTCTGGAAAGAGCCAGCGTTCTTTCTCGCCCATCCGAAGGCGATCGCGGCGTTCGGACGGGAGTGCACCTGGCGAGGGGTTCCACCCCCCACGGTCACGATGTTCGGTTCGCCGTTCGTCACGTGGCGCGGCATCCCGATTATTCCGACGGATAAGCTGTTCGTGAACAACGGCAAGACCAACATTCTCCTCATGCGCACGGGGGAGAAGAAGCGCGGCGTCGTCGGTCTCTTCGAACCAGGCCTTCCCGGCGAGGTTACGCCGAGCCTGTCGGTGCGCCTGATGGGCATCAACCAAAGGGGCGCGGCCTCGTATCTCATCTCGCTCTATTGCTCGGCCGCCATCCTCACCGACGATGCCATCGGGGTTCTCGAGAACGTCGACGTCGGCCTGTACCATGAGTACAAGTGAACGAACGCGGGCGCCCAACCCGTCCCCTGCAGGCGCCCAGGCCGCGGACGTCGACGTGGCGCAAGCGATGGCGCGCGAGCTCCAGCGCCTTGCCAACGAGATATTCTCAGGCGGACTGACGCCTGAGCCGGCGCCGCCGGCTGTCGTTTCGCCGCCCGAGAGCCTTGCGCCAATCGCTCCCTCGGGAGCCGAGTCCGACGCGGCACGCGTGGGACCGATTTCGGTCGTCCCGACCGACGGGAGAGGGCCGGTTGTTCCTCCGCGCTTTGGACCGAGCGCCCTTTCGCCGGGCGCGGGCGGCATGTCCACGGCGCTCACGGCTCCCCCCATTCCGGGCCCGATCAAGCAGCCACCGCTTGCGGTCGCTCCACCTCCGAAAGAAACCGACTTGCGGGTCGTGCCTGCGATCTTGTCAGAGGGCCTGGGAATCTCCTCGCCGGTGCCGCTCGCGGGCGGTTCGGAAGCTATCGCAGCGCAACCGTACTTCCTCGAGATCGCTGGGGCGCCCGGACCCGCTCCGGGAGCGGCCGGGCTTCCGCTGGACTTGTCGCGTGCGGGCGTCGCCGCGCCGCCGAGCCTCCCGGGGGGCCCTCCTTCGATGCCCGCGGCGAGCGTACTCGCTCCCATCTCCGTGCTGTCCCCGGACCGCGCTGGAATGCCGACGCCCGCTATCGACGGCAGTGTGCCGGCATCGGAGCCGTACTTCCTCGCGCTTCGCCAGCCTCAAGGCGCCGTAAGCAACCCGACGTCCCCGCTCGCGACGCCGATGGTGGGTCTGGCCTCTACGGCGGTGACCCCGAGCGCGCCGCCTCCCCAACCGGGCGTGGCCTCTCCCGCCGTGGCCTCTCCGGGCTTGGCCCCACCGGCCGCGGCTCCACCTGGCTCCTGGCCGTCGTATCCGGGCGCCGCCGGCGTTCCCGAGTTCTCCGACTTGCTACCCGCAAGCGGCGTGTCCAAGGGCGGACTTCCTTCGAGCGGCACGGCGCCCGAGCCTCGGCGTCCGACGTACGACTTTCAACCCGAGCTCGCTCCGGCAGAGGCCACGCCGCCCCGTCTGGTCGACGGCAACGTGGTCAAGAAGGACTTCCCAATCCTACAGGAGCGAATCCACGGACGGCCGATCGTGTGGCTCGACAACGCGGCGACGACCCAGAAGCCGCAGGTCGTGATCGACCGCCTCTCCTACTACTACGAACACGAAAATTCGAACGTTCATCGTGCGGCGCACACCCTTGCGGCGCGCGCGACCGACGCGTACGAGGGAGCGCGCGAAACGGTTCGGCGTTTTCTCAACGCCCCCTCCGTTCAAGACATCGTCTTCGTCCGAGGCGCGACCGAGGCCATCAACCTCGTTGCCAAGAGCTGGGGAAGCCGCAACGTCGGGCGCGGCGACGAGATTGTGATCACGTGGTTGGAACACCACGCAAACATCGTGCCTTGGCAACAGCTATGCGCTGAGACGGGGGCCTGCTTGCGCGTTGCGCCGGTCGACTCCAGCGGTCAGGTGATCCTGGAGGAGTTCGATCGGTTGCTCGGGAGCAAGACGCGCCTCGTCTCCTTCAGCCAGGTCTCGAACGCGCTCGGGACGATTGTGCCGGCACGCAAGCTCATCGAAATGGCGCATCGACATGGGGCCGTCGTGATGGTCGACGGCGCGCAGGCGGTATCGCACATGAGCGTCGACGTGCAAGCGCTCGACTGCGACTTCTACTGCTTCTCGGGCCACAAGGTATTTGCGCCGACTGGCATCGGCGTTCTCTACGGAAAGCGCGACATCTTGAACGCGATGCCTCCATGGCAGGGCGGCGGAAACATGATCGCGGACGTCACCTTCGAGAAGACCACCTATCAGCCCGCCCCGTGGCGCTTCGAAGCAGGGACCGGCAGCATCGCCGACGCCGTGGGGCTCGGCGCGGCCATCGACTACGTCTCGCATTTGGGGCTGGAGAACGTATCGCGGTACGAGCACGAGCTGCTCGTCTACGCCACCGAGGGGCTCGCGCGGGTCCCCGGCCTCCGGTTCATCGGCACGGCCCCCGAAAAGGCGGGCGTGATCTCGTTCGTTCTCGACGGATTCCGCACCGAGGACGTCGGCAGGGCCCTCGATCAGGAAGGTATTGCCGTCCGGGCCGGACACCACTGCGCCCAACCGATTCTTCGCCGGTTCGGACTCGAGAGCACGGTGCGCGCGTCCCTGGCCCCGTACAACACCTGCGAGGACATCGACGCCCTCGTGTCGGCTCTGCTCCGGCTTCAGACCGGGAGGCCACTGCCCCGCTCTGCGACCGTTGCATGACGAATTGAAGGCTGCCGCGGCGCTCAGCCGCGGCAAGTTTTGCGCGCTCCCGGACAGGATTCACCTGTCCGACTGTTGCGCATTCCAGTTCGTCATAATAGACGACATGGGGACATGCCAACGGTCCCTGGACGACTGGGCGACGCGGCCCCAGCCTCGAGCGAGATAGCCTCCGCAAGTGCGTCGTCTCCCAACCTCACCCGCGTTGTCGGTCAGAACCTGCGCCGTCTGCGCAATCTACGCGGATTGTCGCTCGAAAAGCTCTCTCGTGCCTCCGGTGTCAGTCGGGCGATGCTCAACCAAGTCGAGCTCGGGCGAAGCGCCCCGACCATCAATGTCGTCTGGAAGATCGCGCACGCTCTGGCTGTCCCGTTTTCCGCCCTAATCACGGACCCGGCGGACACGCAGCCGACCGTGCTTCGCGCAGCAACGGCGAGGAAGCTCTCCTCGCACGACGGTGCGTTTCTCTCGCGTGCGCTTTTTCCGTTCGATTCCCCGCGTCTCGTCGAGTTCTACGAGTTGAATCTGGCGCCACGCTCCGTCGAACGTGCGGATCCCCATCCACCGGGCACGACGGAAAACCTCGTCGTCGCGGAGGGAAGCGTCGCCATCGTCGTGGGGGCAACACGGCATTGTCTCTTGAATGGGGACGCCATTCTCTTCAAGGCGGACGTACCGCACGAGTACTGGAACGAGGGCACGGAGGCGGCCCGCATGTACCTCGTGATGACGTATAGCGACGAGCTGCGCCGATAGGCGGCGCGGGTGCGCGTTCTCGGATGCTCGTCAACGAACGGGGCGCCCCCTTAACCGCGCCCACGTTAAGTCCGCTTTAGCAGACCGAGCGCCCCGCTCACGGAGGCTCCCGTCGTGGCACACACTGCTTTACACGAGCAGACGCGCGATCGGCTCGGAAAGTACCGCCTAATTGCGATGCTTGCTCGAGGCGGTATGGGCGACGTGTATCTGGCCGCCGCGGACGGCGTCGCCGGATTCAACAAGCTGCTCGTGATCAAGGAACTACGCCCCGAGCAAGCGGACGACGACTTCTACGTGAACCTCTTCATGGACGAAGCGCGGCTCGCTGCGCGCCTGAACCATCCGAACATCGTCCAGGCCATCGAGGTGGGCAGCGAGGGGCTCCGGCGATTTCTCGTCATGGAGCACCTCGACGGCCAGCCCCTGCATCGCGTGCTTCGGCGCGCGCGGCGCTTGGGACAACCGCTCTCGATGGGGCTCGGCCTGAGGATCCTTGCCGACGTGCTCGAAGCCCTCGCGTACGCGCACGCGCTGACCGAGTTCGACGGCAGCGTGCTCGGGATCGTCCATCGCGACGTGAGCCCGCAAAACGTCTTTTTGACGTACGAAGGTCAAGTCAAGCTCATCGATTTTGGGATCGCCAAGACTCGCCTTTCCTCGCAAGAGACGCATGCAGGCGTGATCAAAGGAAAGGTCCGCTACATGGCGCCCCAGCAGGCCACCGGGCAGGTCGTGGACGGTCGTGCCGACATCTTTTCGGTGGGCGTAATGCTCTGGGACTTTCTCGTGGGCCATGGCCCGTGGGAAGGCCAGAACGACGTCGAGGTGCTGCGTGCCCTCCTCACCGGGGCCATTCCGCGACTTCGCGGCCGGCTGCAAGACGTGCCTGCCGGTCTCGCCGACGTCGTCGACCGTGCCATGAGCGACGCTCCCGTGGACCGGTATCCGACCGCGCGCGCCATGCGCGACGAGTTGCTGCGCTTTCTGCCGCCTGCTGACGGCGCTAACTACGTCGACGAGCTGCGCGAGGTGGTCTCCCGGCTGTTCGCGGCCGAGCGGCGCGAGCTCGGCACCGCAATCGATGCTCAGCTTCGCGGTGTCAGCGCTGCGGCTCCACTTCAACTCGTCAGCCTTACCCGAGTGCGCTCGCGGACAGAAGATGGCTCGTCCGACCTCGGCATCGCGCCGGAGCTTTCAAGTGAAGGCAATGCGCGATCGGTGGCGCCCGGCGCTGGAGGGACCAAAGCCGCCCCTAGCAGGGCGCCGGTCTCCGCGCGATCCCGCCCGTTCGTCGTCGCCGGATTCGTAGGGATTGCACTCGTGACGACGGGCGTAATCGGGGGTCTAAAGGCCGCGCGGTTGATGACCCCAAGCGTCTCCATCGCGCCGGTGCTCCAGCCCCCGCCGAGAAGTCCGAGTGCGCTCCCCTCGGCGACCGGCCCGGCTGCCGGCCCGTCGCACGTCACGATCCGCAGCTCGCCGCCGCCGACGCGGCTCTACGTCGACGGGGTCTTCGTAGGCAACGCCTACTCGGCCGAACTCGTTCGCAGCGACGCGATCCACACCGTCTTGGCCGAGTTCCCCGGCTACATCGCCAAGAGCGTGTCCTTCACAGCCGAAGCCGACAGGGAACTTGTCATTGCACTCGAGCGCGAACCCCTCCGATCGCGCGGCCCCGTGCGCGGACCCGCGGAAGCGCCCCTCCGCCCGGCGGCATCGAGCGTCGAGCCGTCGCCCGCTCCTTCCAGCGATGCTCGGGTTCCCCGCGTGCGACGGCAACGAGACATCGACAAAGAGGATCCGTACGCCCCATGAACCGCCCTGTCGGAATCGCAATCGCCACGTTTGCCCTTTGTGTGTGCCGCACGACTCCCGCGCTCGCGCAACCGTCGGCGCAAGGAGCGAGTCAAGAAGCGTCGCGGCACTTCGCGCGCGGCATCAAACTCTTCGAGGACGACGATTGGCGCACGGCCCTCATCGAGTTCGAGCGCGCCTACGCAATCGAACCGAACTATCGCGTTCTATACGACATAGGGCAGTGCCGCTACCAACTCCATGACTACCCCGGGGCGCTCGCGGCGTTTCAACGGTACCTGGCTGAAGGGGCCGACCACGTCACGGGGGACCGCCGTGCCCAAGTCGAGTCGGACATCGACGTCTTGAAGGGGCGCGTCGCAAGGGTGCGGGTGTCGAGCGCCTCCGCGGGCGTCGAGGTCCGGATCGACGACGTTGTCATCGGGACGACGCCGTTCGCTGCGCCCGTCGTGGTTAGTGCGGGCAGACGCAAAGTCGCCGGCAGCAAGGCTGGCCTCTCCGTAGTGACCCG
>Ga0265313_10000603_pt1 | contig 37379 bp, 24 predicted proteins | sample 4123metaG_FD_203122 | JGI IMG/M metagenome (GOLD analysis project Ga0265313, IMG submission 203122) | Rhizosphere microbial communities from Carex aquatilis grown in University of Washington, Seatle, WA, United States - 4-1-23 metaG | ecosystem: Host-associated > Plants > Roots > Rhizosphere >... | reverse complement strand
GCAAGCGTTTGGACGCTTGCAGCAGGCCGATACGGTTCTGCGGGCTCCTTTGAGCGATAGCCCGAGACCGGTGTGAACACCGTGGGGAAGTCCTGTTGGACGCCCAGCACGGTGGACTCGCGGCGCCGGAAGACCCGCTCCTTTGCGGACACCGTCGTGAACAGGCTCGTGAAGCCGCCGATGCTCTCGGAGCTTCCGAGAAACAGCAGGCCGTCGGGATTCAGGATGTAATGGAACAGCGGGATGAGGCGCTTCTGCAGCTCCGGCGTCAGGTAGATTAGCAGGTTCCGGCAGCAGAAGATGTCCAGCTTGTTGAACGGCGGGTCCATGATCAGGTTCTGCGGCGCGAAGACTACCATGGACCGGATCTCCTTGTTCACACGGTAGCCGGCCTCCTCCTTCACGAAGAATCGGCTGAGCCGCGCCGGCGAGACGTCCGCGACGATGTTCGGCGGATAGAAGCCCAGACGGGCCTTGGCGATGGCGTCATGGTCGATGTCCGTGGCGTAGATCTGCAGGGACAGGTTCCTCTTGGACTTGGCCCGGCTCAGCGCCTCCCTGAACAGCATTGCGAGGGAGTAGGCCTCCTCGCCTGTCGAGCAGCCTGCGATCCATGCGCGCAGGGTGGAGCCTGCCGACCGGTGGGCGAGCAGTGCGGGAAACGCCTTCTTCAGAAGCTGGTCCCAGGCGGGGCTGTCGCGAAAGAAGCTTGTGACGCCGATCAGCAGTTCCTTGAAGAGTATCCCAATCTCCTGGGGGTTTTCCTGCAGGAATCGGACGTAGGTGGATATCTTTGAGATCTGGTGGATGCCCATCCTGCGCTCGACCCGCCGATAGAGCGTGTTCCGGCGGTAGTGGGTGAAGTCGTGCCCGGTGTTCGAGCGCAACAGGATGATCACCTTGTCGAGCGCGCTTATCATCTTCTCCTCAATCGGGGCCTCGATCCGTCCCATCCGGGGCACGTGCCGCAGGTAATCGACAAGCTTGCTGGACAACTCGTCGGCAGGCGCCACGAAATCCGCGAGGCCGGCCCCGATGGCGCTGCTCGGCATGGCGTCGAACTTGGCCGAAGCCGGCTCCTGCACCATCACAACGCCGCCGCTCTCCTTGATGGCCTTCAGGCCGAGCGTCCCGTCGCTGCCCATGCCCGACAGGATGACCCCGACGCCGAATTCTCGCTGGTCCTCGGCGAGGGAGCGGAAGAAGAAGTCGATCGGCAGCCGCAGCCCGCGGGGCGCAACAGGTTCGAGCAGGTGCAGTCTCCCGTGGAGTATGGACATGTCCTTGTTCGGCGGAATCACGTACACATATCCGGGCCTAACCAGCATGCCGTCCTTTACCTGCACAACCTTCATGGCGGTGGTCCGCTGCAGCAGCTCGGGCATCATCCCCTTCAGCGTGGGGTCCAGATGCTGGATGACGACGAACGCCAACCTGCTATCAGCCTGCACATTGCCGAGAAACTGCGCCAATGCCTCCAATCCTCCTGCGGAGGCGCCGATGCCGACGATTGCGAACGGGCGTCGCGCCGCGGCGGGGGACAGGGGGCGATCGGATGCCTTCTTGACGGGTCGGCGTCTTGCTTGCCTCGAGTTGGCTCGGTTCTTCATGGTTCGTTGTCCCAGCCGCCGCGCTTTGTCCGCACCGGTCCGAAAACAGTGTATCCTCGGAATCGTAGAGCTGTCGAGCAAGACGGAGCGAAAGGACCCCATATAGGGTATTCACCCCATAGTACCATGTTGCGTGTCAACGGATTTGGCACCAGAGCGCCCGATATCGGATTATCCAATCGGCGGGGTCGCCGCTGCGTGAATTCAGCTCTGCCCGAATGCGCGCCTGCAGGTCGGATTCGGCACTCGCCTGCGGCTCCCAAAGGAGCAGCGTCAGCGAATGGAGTATTCGCTGGCGCGGATGGCGCCAGGGCCTTGGCTTCGCCCTTAGCCTGAAGCCATAGGCCCGCAGGTTGAGCAGGATGTTGAGGAATGGGGAGGAGCCCGGACACTTGTTGCAGGCGTCCTCGGCATACGCGCGCGCCGAGGGAAATGAGCGGCCGAGGCGCCTCGATTCCAGCCACAGCCAGCATTTCAGCGCGAATGCGGTGACTTCGCCGTGGACGGCGGCAAGCGACTCGCGCTGGCCCTCCCCGGACTCGGGATGGAGCTTGAATTCCACGCCTGCGGCATGGTGCCCGAGGGCGGCGTCAAACCACGCCGAGCGCTTGTCGTGGGCAAGGTCCGCGAGGCGCCTGTGGCGCTCCCTGCAGCTCCAATGATACCTTCCATGCGCGACCAGAAGAGCGTCGCCGCACGCGAGCTGTGCCTTCGCGACATTTCGTCTAACGAAATCAGCGGCGCTTGGCGTGAAGGGCTCCCGCTCGAGCTGGGCGCGGGCGAGGAGCAGGCCCGTGCACCGGTTCATGAGAAGGCGCGTCGCTTCCGACTCGGGAATGTTCTCGGAACCGTGATGCAGGTCCGAGCAGAGCGCGCGATCCGCGGAGCCGCGGCTCCACAGGAGCCGGTGGCCGGCGGCCAGATCGTAGGAGAACATGCTGACCGGCTGGGCCGCCAGCTCCGCGAGCGACGTGACCTTGAGCTCAACCTCCGCGTCCGCGAGGTGCGTCAGAATCTCGCCGAGGACGGCCAGGCGGCGGTGATAGAGGAAATCGTTGACATGGCGGTTGCCCTTGATGGCGACGTAAAGCTCCAGGTCATTGTAGGGTCGGTCGCCGGCCTGGTCCCGCAGGACGCCACCCTCGCCGCGGCCATAGCCGCCGCCGAGGATCACGGCCTGGAGCTTGCGCGGGGGGATGAGCCCGCGGACGCCGCTCACGATGCGGGCGCACGTGCTTTCGAGATGGCGCTCAAGCGCGTCGTCGCCGTCGAGGGTGAACCGACGACGAGCCGCGATTTGGGCGTCTGCGTTGGGGGGCGCGCCCGAGGGCCGCGCCTTGGGGACGGCGCAATCACTGTAAAGGGACGTCATAACGTGCAATCGACGCGGTGCATCTGCCATCCTGCGTGGAATCCGTGCAGGCGCCCGAGACGCTGCTGCCAGCGGATGCGGAGCGCGTGCACGACCTGGCGCAGGCGGCCCGTCCTCTGACAGTAGATCAGGTCGCCGCAGGCGTCCCGCAGCCAGCCCATGAGAAGCAGGCGTCGCGCGCTGAATTCCGCCTCCGAGCCGGGCCATGAGGCGGCGAGCGCCCAGGCCTCGCCAAAGCTGCGCTTATAGGCCTGCAGGGGGGTGTAGTTGTGCGAGTGCATCACGACGGAGTCCGGGCAGTAGGAGATGAGGTAGCCCTCGGCGCGGCACCATTGCGTGTAGTCGACGTCCTCGGAGTACTGCAGGGTCTCGCGGAAGCCGCGTCGCGCCCAGACGTCGCGCCTGAGGCCGCTGCTCACCATGCTGAAGAATCCGTCGCGGACCGCGGGTCCGCGGGCGGCGTCGAAGCAGCGCTCGTAGTCGCGCGCAAAGACGGCGGCGCAGTCCGGCCGCGGAATCTGGCGGCCGAACGCGGCAGCCACCTTGGGATCGGCAAGCGCCGACACGAGCGGCGACAGCCAGCCGCTGCCCTGCGGGGTGGCATCGGCGTTTAGAAAGATGACGCGATCGCTCGCGGCAAGTTCCATGCCACGGTTGAGAACCCGGCCCGGACGGTACTCGTGCGGCAGCATCTGCTCAAAATGCGCGGGCTTGGCCCGGCGGATCATTTCGACGGATCCATCGGCGGAGCCCGAGTCGAACGCGATGAGCTCCCAATTCAGGTAATCTTGGGCCTTGAGCGCGGCCAGCGTCGAGCGAAGCGCCCAAGCTTCGTTGTAGGAACGAAGGACGATGCTGACGCGAGGCTCTTCCATCGCCCCAGTCTAACCCAAGTCGCCACGAGGGGGAAATGGGGTGGATACCGCCCATAATGGGGGTGCACACCCTCTGGCCGCTGGGCGCGACCATAGGGCAGTATGTTAACGACATTCGACCAAGCCGCATGACCATTCATAACAACGATTTGCCGATCGCGCTCTCGATCGGAATCATGACTTGGAACGAGGAGGCGTCCATCGGGCCCATGCTGTCATCGCTCTTCGGGCAATCGGTCTTTGCGCATCTCGCGGCGCGGAACGAGGGTTGCGAGATCATCTGCCTTGCCAACGGCTGCACCGACGGGACGGTTGGCGTCGCCGAGGAGGTCATGGCTCGAAAGCTGGGCGAGCGTCCCGCCCGCCCCGGACTGAAAGCGCGGGTTGCGACAATCCCCGAACCGGGCCGCAACAACGCATGGAACAGGTTCGTCCACGAATTCTCCGCCCGCGAGGCGCGTTACATATGCCTCATGGATGCGGACATCATCTTTGACAAGCCCGACACCCTCGAACTCGTCATCGGGGAGCTCGAGGGGAACCCGCATCTCGGCGGCGCCTCTGACTGGCCGTGCAAGAGCATCGCGGGCAAGACGCGTCCCTCAGCCCGTGAGCGGCTGTCGCTCGCGATGTCGGACATGACAGGAACGATCGAGGGCCGCCTGAACGGCATGCTTTACTGCCTTCGCGCGGCCATAGCGCGCAATCTCTACCTGCCACGCGATCTTGTCGCCAACGACGACGGGTTCTTCAAAGCCGCCATCTGCACGGACTTTTTTTGCGCGCCGAGTGATCCCTCCAAGGTCGTCTCGGTGCGCGCCGCCACGCACCTCTACGAGCCCTACCTATCCCTGCGCGATGTCCTGAACAACCAGAAGCGCCAGATGATCGGCCAGACGACCGTGCATGTCCTCATCGCGTATCTGATGACCCTGCCCGAGTCGGACCGCGCGAACCTCGGCGCGACGCTCCGGCGCAACGAGCTGCGCGACCCGGACTGGTTCAAGAGACTGATCGACTCCCACGTTGCGAGCCCCCGGAGATTCTGGCGGCTGTTTCCGGGAATCCTTGGCTTCCGATGGCAGCGCCTTGGCCGGATGCGCGGCATTCGGCGGGTGACCCACTTCCCAGCGGCTGCGGCCGGGTTTGCGATCACGCTGGTCGCATGCTGGCAGGCATTGCATTTCCTGCGCCGCGGCATCGCGAGCTATTGGCCCAAGACGATGCGACAGGCGATCGTACCCCCGACGCATCTCGGTTTAGGATAACGGGATACGACCTGCACATGAGCAACTCCGTCCTTCAGACCAAGGGCCGCCACGAGGTCAGCCGGCCCACGGGAGAGCCCGTCGCTCTCACAACGCAAGAGACCTTACCGACCGGGCGGCCCGGGTTGGCGAACCTGTCCCCTGACTGTTCGGGGGAACACGACCAAAGACGCGCATGAAGCCGGCGCACATGGTGGCCGTCGTGCTGCTCCCGTTCGTGGGCGTCGGGGCCGTGCTGGCGGCGACCTGGTTCCGGACCGCTCGCGATCTCTTCTTCTTCGCCATGGTGAGCCTCGCCGTGCTCGCAGAAAGGATGGACGTGAACTTCTTCAGCGAGGCGTGGTACAGGGGCACAACCCGAGGAATACAGATCACGATGATAGAGATCCTCGCGTTCGGCCTGATTATCGGATGCTGGATCGGGCGCCGCGGCCCGGACCGGCGCCTGTTCTGGCCCGGCAGCCTCGGGCTGATATTGACCTATTTCGTGTACGCCGGCCTCTCGGTCATCGTTTCGGAGCCGAAGCTGTTCGGGGCGTTTGAGCTCTCGAAGATATTCGCCAGCATCCTGGTGTTTCTTGCGGCGGCGTTCTATGTGAAGTCAAAGCGCGAATGGACGCTGCTGATCGTCGCCCTGGGCTGCGCGGTCGCCTTAGAGAGCGTCTGGGCCGTAAAGCAGCATTTCATCACGGGCCTCGATCGTTCGGAGGGGTCGCTTGACCACGCCAACAGCCTCTCGATGTATTTCTGCCTGACGGCACCTCCGCTCGTCGCCGTCGCCACCTCCGGTTGGTCGCGGTCACTAAGGCTGTTCTGCGGTCTGTGCGCGCTGCTTGCCGCCGTGGGTCTGCTGCTGACCTACTCGCGCGCGGGCATCCCGGTCTTCGCCGCGGTGGCCGCAGGGACGGTTCTCGCCTGCGCCTCCTGGAGGATTGGCCCGGGCCAGATAGCCCTGCGCTCCGCCATTGTGATCGGATTGGTCGCTATGGTGGCGGCCGGCTGGAGCCAGATGGAGCAGCGCTACGCGGCGTCGAGCCTGGAGGAGGAATACCTGGACACGACGGTCGACGGCCGGGGCGTCTACCTGCGTCTCTCAGCAGCGATCGTCGAGGATCATTTCTTCGGCGTCGGCCTCAACAACTGGTCCTACCAGGTGAGCCGCACCTATGGGAAGCGCCTGGGATACAGGTTTGATGATTACGACAGTCTGATTTCGGTCTACGGGTCCTCCAACGACAAGATATTCGTCAACTCCTATCTCGCGGCTCCGGCCCACAATCTCGCGGCACTGACGCTGGGCGAGCTCGGCGTGCCAGGGCTTGTGATCTTTGGGCTGCTTTGGCTGCGCTGGCTGTCGATGGGGCTGCCCTTCCTGCACCTGCCGAGGCGCGAACCGATGCGCGTGATGGGCGTGGGGATACTGTTCAGCATCTGCGGAATATTCGGCCAGAGCCTCACCGAATGGATCTACAGGCAGACGCCGATTCTCTTCACATTCTATATCCTGCTGGGAGCCCTGGCCAGCCTGGCCCACACGCGGCGCCAGGCCCGGAGGGAAGGGCGCTCGATCGAAGGCGTGCCAGCCGGGCCAGATGCGATGCCCGTCGGGAACACGGTTGCCGAGGGGACGTAGCCTATGCGCGTCGCCCACCTGCTTCGCAAGTACGACCCCTCCGAATGGGGCGGCACCGAGTCGGCGGTCCTGCAGCTGACGACGGACCTGGCAAAGCACGGGGTCGGATCCGTCATCTACGCGCCAACGCTTGGGATGGGCACGGAGTCGGCGGATCCGTTTGAGAAGATGGGCTGCCCGGTGAGGCGCTTTCGCGCGCGAGTGCCGGTCTGGGGCATCTCCGCCGAGCGGAAAGAGCAGATGATAGCGGTCGGCGGCAACCTGGTTTCCTTTGGCCTGATGGGCTCGCTATGGCGCGACGCCGGCGTCGATCTGATCCACTCGCATGCGCAAGGGCGGCTGGGTGCGGTTGGGCGGGTGGTGGCGCGCGGCCGGCGGATTCCGTTTGTGATCAGCATCCACGGCGGCATCTATGACCTGCCGGACGAGGTCCGCCAGGAGCTTCGCAATCCCGCGGCTGGCGGCTGGGACTGGGGCAGGCCGCTGGGATTCATCCTGAGGGCAAGGCACCTCATGGACCAGGCCGACGCGATCATCACGTTCAATGCGCGCGAGGCCGCACTCATCAGGGAGCGCCACCCGGGGCGGAGGGTCGTGACGGAGGCGCATGGGGTCCAAACGGAGCTATTCTCCCGCGAGTGCAGGTCCGCTGCGACGGAGGCCTATCCGGAGCTAAAGGGTAGAACGCTGCTGCTTGTCCTGGGGAGGATCGACCCGACCAAGAATCAGGAGTGGCTGGTCGCGGAGGCGGCAGAGCTCGCGAGGCGCCACCCAAAAATTCTGATGATGTTTGCCGGCGCCGTCACCAACCGTGAATATGGGATCGCGCTCAGGGCGCGCATCGTCCGCGAGGGACTTCAGGATGTTGTGAAACTGGTCGGGTGCTTTCCCTTTGGGGACTCCCGCTTGATCGGGCTCCTGCAGGAGGCTCGGGCGGTGATCGTGCCCTCGAAATCGGAGACCTTCGGGATTGTGATCGTTGAGGCCTGGGCGGCGGGAACGCCGGTGATTTCAAGCCGAACCTCGGGCGCTTCGGCGCTCGTGCAGGACGGAGTCAACGGGCTGCTCTTCGACCTCGATAGGCCAGCAACCTTCCATTCCGCGATGGATCGGGTGCTCGACCGGCCGGAGCTGGCTGCGCAGTGGGGGGCCGCTGGTCGGGCCAAGGCGGTCGACGAGTTTGACACTTCAATTCGCGCCGAACGGATGAGGCACCTGTACGAGAACCTGATAGAGGAGAAAAATGCACTACGTGATTCTGCGGGACGATGACACCTGCGCCCTGACGCCGCCCGCATGCCTCGAGCGCATCTACCGTCCTTTCCTCGGGCGTGGCATGCCGGTCAACCTTGCCATGATTCCCGAGGTGCGCACCGACGTGAGGACTCCGGACGGACGGCTCGAAGGGTACCTGACCGCCGGGGGCGCGCCGGACGCACTGCTGGCGCCCGTCGGACAGGCCAGCGGGCTCGTGAGCTACCTGAAGGCCGAGCCCGGCTTCCACATCGCGCAGCACGGCTGCCACCATGACCTCTTCGAGTTCGGCGGATCCGATCGAAACGAGCTCGCGGGGCGCCTTGAAAGGGGTGCGGACGTCCTTCGCGAAGCGGGGTTTGCCCAGCCGGCGGCCTTCGTGGCGCCCTATGACCGCCTGTCGCGCGCGGCATTCATCGAGGTCGCCTCACGGTTCCGTGTCGTCTCGACGGGATGGTTCGAGCTCCGGAGCGTGCCCGCGAGGTGGTGGGCGCCATATGCGCTCAAGAAGCTTGGGAAGCGGCGGCACTGGCGCGCGGGCGGGGAATACCTGCTGAGCCACCCAGGCTGCCTGCTTTCGTTCCACCGCCCGCATGGCGGCATGCTGGCCTCGGTGCGCAGGGCTGTGGAGGGTGGCACGCTGACGGTCCTCGTCTCACATTGGTGGGAGTTCTTTCGCGGAGGCCTGCCGGACGACAAGTTGATAAGCGTGATTCACGAGATGGCCGAATGGCTCGCAAGCCGTCCGGATGTCCGCGTGGTCTCGTTTGGCGACGTGGCCGGCGGCCGCGTGCCCATCAACTAGCCGGCGAATGATTCAGCTCCACGGCGCGCACAGCCTGGGTGGCCATGAGCTGATACACATGCGGAATCGCCGTGATCCCCTCCGGCACATCGGAATAGTTCGTGAGCAGGCTCGCATAGCTATGGGGCGCATCAGGGTGGTATCCGTGCATGGCGCGGATGGGGCGCTCGCCCATGTGGCTAGGAACAATCAGCACGCCCTCTTCGACCAGGAAGATAAGTTCGCCGAAATAGCGGTCGGGAAACAGGGTGCCAAGTTCCTTCAACTCCGCGTCGGGCAGGATTCGACCCTCGGCAACACCCTGCAGGCACTTGGTGACCATGGCGCGCGCGCGATCGTCGAAGAACCAGAACCGGGCCATCGTGGAATCATAGACCACCGCATAGTCACGCCCCATCCTCAATCCAAGCGGCTCAATCAAGGCCCGCAGGTCGAGAAGCCGGTCGCAGTTCGCCATGCCATGATCGCTGAAGACGGTCAGCCGGACCTCTTGGTAATGCTCGCGTGCGCATTCCATGAGCTCGTTGAGCCACGGCTCGTAGGCGTTCAACTTGGCCGGGACCTCCAGCGAGGTGTTGCCGACGCGGTGAAGCACGCCGTCCAGGTCGGGCCAGTACAGGTACCCGAAATCGATCCGCTCGCTCCTTATGTCGGCAAGCAGGCTGTCGAGGTTCTGCCTTTCACCGCGCTTGGGGTCGCTTACGTGCCAGGCGATGCCGCGCTCCTGCATATAGTCGAAGATATTGGGCCCGCGGTTCAGGCCCTTCGGCTGCATGGGGTTCTTCTTCTCCGAGAAATCGAACAGGGAGATGTACTCAAAGGGTATGTTATACAGGTCGAAATACCCCCGGAACTTCAGGTGGACCTTGAGGAGGCGGGAGAGCCGGTGCCGGAAGAAGCGTCTGCTCGTGAGGGCGCGCGGCAGCCACCGAAGGTGGCGAAGGCTCCGAAACGGCGAGTGTGGCGGGTCGTAGACGAAATAGCACCAGTTGCGGTGCTCCACCGGCCAGCGGCCCGAAAGGATGGACGGTATGCAGGCCGAGCTGTAGCCAAAGACAGATCTGAGTTTGCGCCGATTGGGCGCGTGGGTTCGCGCGAAGGGGTGATCCTTGATGATCTCCCATCCGCAGGCGTCGACGAACACGAAGAGCGGGAGGAAGGGCTTCACGAGGTGGCTGGGGCTCCGGCGGTCGACGGAAAGAGGAAGGAGCCGCGCCGCAGGGGGATGCGCCGCTTGCCGGCAGGCGCCACCCGCGCGGAGCCGGTGCCCTCCTCCACCAGGATGAGAAACGCCTGATCGTCGGACATGTCGGCATCTCCGCGGAACCGGTTGAGCTCCGTTGCCAGCAGGTCTCGCACCTCCGTCGCGCCGCGGCCGGGAGTGGCGTTCAGCCGCAGCCAGGTCTTGAGCCGGGTCTGGCCGTAGATCTTGCCCGCCGGGTTTCGCCGGTCGACGAGGCCGTCCGTGTAGAGCAGCAGGGCGGCGGGCGAGCCCATGAGGGCGGTCATGTGCGGGTATTCGGTGTCCGGCATGACACCCAGGGGAAGGCCCTTGATCTGCATGGTCGAGATGGAGCGGCGCCCGGGCTGGACAAAGTGAAGGGGGCAGTGCCCCGCGCTCGCGGCCGTCAGCTTCCGGGTCTTCAGGTCGACATGCACGATCTGCGCGGTGATGAACATGGAGACCGACGAGAGCTCCTTGTAGAGCAGGCGGTTCAGGCTGCTGAGGAGCTGGGACGGGTCGCTGCTTCGCGCCGCAAGGCCCAGGAGCAGGCCGCGCATCGTCGTGGCGAACAGGGCGGCCGGCACGCCCTTTCCCATCACGTCGGCGATCATGAGGAGGAGCGACTGGTCGTCGAGAGCAATGGCGTCGTAGAAGTCGCCGCCGACCTCGCGGGCGCTCTGCCATCCGCCCGCGACGCTGAAGCCCGAAAGCTGGGGGAGGGTGCGCGGCAGGAGAAGGTGCTGGATCGTCTGCGCGATCTCGAGTTCGCGCGCGATCACCAGGTTTCGCACCTCGTCCTTCTGGTGCCTGATGTTGAGGGTCTGGATCGCCAGGAACTCGGCGAAGGTGCGGATCACCTCGTCCTGGAGGCGTCCGAGGGGAAAGTCGCCGTTTCGCCGGCCGACCGCGATGGTTCCGACAAGCGTGCCGCCGAAGCTGAGGGGACAGACCAGCCCGGCCCCTTCGGGCCCGACGGTGCGGAGCGGCTCGGACGGGTCGGAGCTTTCGCGATTGTCAAACCTCCTGGCCGTGACGCTTGCGGCCACGGAAGCCTCTATGCAGGCGGGCTTTCCGTCCACGGCCGGAAGCTCAATGGTCTCCTTGGCCAGGTCGGGTTCGGAGGCTGCGGCGACCAGCAGCCTCCTACCGTCGGTGGAGAGCATGCGCAGGACGTACCAGTCCGCGGAGGTGAGGTGGAGAAGGTCGACGAGGAGCCTCTTCTCGAAGCTCTCCGAAACCTTGTCGATTCGCCCGAGCTCGGCGCAGCAGCGGAAGACGGAGGAAAGGGTCTCTGAACGGAGCTTGAGTTCCTCCGCCATTCTCGACATCTGCGCCGAGGATTCCGACAGGTGCTGCTGGTATTTCTCGATTGATGGCAGGTTGAAGGGATCCAGGCCGGAGGCTGCGAGGGTCGGAGCGGCGCGGCGCTTCTTGCGCATGACCAAGATGTTCTCCTTCGTGCCGCGAAGGTAGCGGACCTCGTCCATGACCGACTGGATGAGGAAGAGCCCGCGACCCCGGTCGGTCAGGGGCGATGGCGCCGTAATCTTCTCCGGAAGGTCAAAGCCGGCGGTGTGGTCGGTCACCCGCAGCTCAATCTGGGACGGCGTGAAGAGCGCCTCGGCGACAGGCTTGAGGCTCTTGGCGTAGCCTTCCGCGTACTCAACGGCGTTGTTGCTGGCCTCCGAGATGCACAGCTCATAGGAAAAGAGCTCCTTTTCAGCAACGCCCTGCTCGGCGAGGAACGTGCGGATCGCGATCGAGACTGCGCGGGCGGAGGCCAGGTCGGGTGCAAAGGCCAGCCTGAGCGTCGCGGGCCGGGCCGGCTCGAGCAAGGGCGCGGCCATGGCGTCAGCGCCTGACGATTTCGAAGAGCTGCTGCATTTGGGTCAATTCCAGCAGCTGTTGAATCTCCGGCATGGGGTTGAGAAGACGCAGGATCACGCCGTGGCGCTTTGCGGTGGCCCTGTAAAGGGCGAAGAGCGCCCCGAGTCCGCTGCTGTCCATGAAACGCGTCTTGGACAGATTGATCTCGATCACGGCGGGCGAGCCGCTGAGGGCGGCCTGGACCTCGTCGCGGAAGATGGCCGAATTCTGAGCCGTAAGTTCGTGGATTTCTGAGATGCTGAGGCACTCTCCCTGGTTTTCGATCTTCATAGGGCTTTGTCCTGCGCAAGGCGGGACAGTTTAAGGTTTGGCGTTCGGTCCATGCTCGCGCGAAGCGCGGAAATGAGCGTGCCCTGCGCCTCGGGGGTTCCCAGCGTTCCGAGCGCCCGTCCATAGCGGTCCGTGGTGGCTGCCGACCGGGGCTTTACGAGGGAGCAGAGCAGGAACGGGTCTGGGACGCGGAGCACCGAGTCCGTCCGCCAGTCGATCAGCGTGCTTCCCCAGGCCAGTGAATTCGCCACCGATGTCATCGGGCCGACGGACGTGTCGGGGCCGACCCAGCTCTGGGTGACGGAGGCCCTCGCGCCAACGACGGAGCGATCCTCGAGAATGGCGCCCCCGCCGACGACCGCGCCGGCCTCCACAACGACCTGGTCGCCCACCCAGCACGGAGCAATCAGCTCCGCCGCCGGAGAGACCCGGGCGCGGCTGCTGATCCAGATCCCGGGCCGCGCCTCCTTCACTCGAACGCGGGCTGGCGTGAGGGCAAGCGGCATCCAGGCCGCGAGGGCCGCGAACCAGCAGGCGTAACTCTCAAAAAGCGGAAACTGGGGGCAGCCGGGAAGGTGGGACATGACGACGATGTCGTGGGGCGCGGGAAGCCATCCCGGCTCCCCTTTCGGGCGGTACCGCTCGGCGGCCTCCTCCCGGGTCGGCTCGACATTCGAGGCGATCACGCTGATGCGCACGCCCCATCGCGCGCCATCGCCAACGGCCGCGAGCACCCTGTCATCGCGGCTGGCGGCGATGACCTGAATCTCACGGGCGCCGAGGACTGCCAGGCGCTCGATCCAATGGCCCGCGATGCCGTCGCCGAGGATGGGGGTCGTGGCGAGCGGCCCGAATTCGCTTAGGTGCGGAACGGCAGGCCTGATCGAGGGGCATATGAGCAGAGCCTTCATCAATAGGCACCGGATCCGAAGACGACCGCCCGCGGAGTTCGGACGAGAATCTTCACGTCCTGACGCAGGCTCTGGCTGTCGATATAGGTGACGTCCAGGCGAACCTGGCCGGGGAAGTCTATTTCCGCCCTGCCGCTGATCTGCCAGATGCAGGTTATGCCCGGCTTGACCGAGAGGCGCCGGCGGTCGGCAAGCGTGTAGAGCGCAACTTCGCGCGGCACGGGCGGCCGCGGCCCAACGAGGGACATGTCCCCGATGAGGACGTTGTAGAACTGGGGCAGCTCGTCGAGGGAGAACCTGCGCAGGTATTTGCCCACGAGGGTGATGCGCGGGTCGTCCTTGATCTTGAAGGTGATGCAGTTCCCGTGCTTGTTGGCCGCAAGCAGTTCCGCAAGGTGTTTCTCCGCGTCCATGCGCATGGACCGGAATTTGAACATCTTGAATTCGCGGCCGTAGAGGCGAACGCGGGTCTGGGCGAAGATGACGGGACCGCCATCCAAACGAACCAGTGCTGCGATGAGAAGCATGAGCGGGGTGAGGACAACAAGGGCGGCGACGCTACCGACGATATCCATCCCCCTTTTTGCGGCGTCCGCGGACTTCAGCATCACTTTTCCCACGGCGCGGCGCAGGGCGAACCGGGCGTTGAGGCGCAAGAGTCCGGTGCGGCTTTCAAAGGAGGCGAAGTGGCCCAACAGATCGGGGCGAATGCGACTGGACGCGTCGGGCTTCATGAGATGGCGGCCGCGACCTCCGCCGGCGCGGCTTCGTCGCGCGCCGCGGCTCGGGCAAACAGGCCTTCCAGGCCGTTGATGTAGGCATCAAAGCTGAACCGCTCGGCCGCCAGCTCGCGGCCTCTTTCGCCGAGGCGTCGGGCGAGGGCCTTGTCCTGCAGGAGCGTGTCGATCCTTGCGGCGAATGCGTTGCGATCCATCCAGGGCGCGAGGAATCCGGAGACCCCGTCCGCGAGCCACTCGCGGATCGCGCCCGCATCGAAGGCCACGACGGGAAGGCCGCACCGCATCGCCTCCAGGCCCGCGGCGCCAAAGGGCTCGGGCCAGACGGAGCTCATCACGGCGAGCGAGGCGTCGCGGTAGTATTCCGCGACCTTTGCCTGCGGCACAAAGCCTGTGAACTGCAGGCGGTCGTCCAGGCCGAGGCGCGTGCAAAGGCGCTCGCAATCGGCCCTCTGGTTGCCGTCGCCCAGAATGATGCACTCGAAGGGCGACTTCACCTTGGCGAGCGACTCGAGCAGGACGTCGACACCCTTCCCCCTGATGATCTGTCCCGAATACACGATCAGGTTGCGCCTGCTGAAGGAAGGGGCCTCGACGAATTCGATGGGCCGGGGAACGGGGGCATGGATCTCGATCTTGCCGGGCGCAAAGCCGTTATGCAGCAGCTCGTCCCTCATGTAATCGGAGGCCACGACCATGCGGTGGAACCTCTTGTTCGCGGCGATCTCCCGGCGTTTGGCGAAGTAGCTGACCCAGCGGAGCGGGAACCCGCCCTTGCGGCCCCGGGCCACACTCGCCCCGCATGGGAACACGCAGTAGAGCGACGCGGCGCGCTTGCATATCCGGCGGCTCAGGTAGTGGTACTTGTAGCTGCGCATGCAGTAGAGGTCGTGGTCGTGGACCACGCGGATCACGGGTATGCTGCAGCCCGCAAGGATGTTGAGCACGTCCGGGTCGGAGAACTTGTGCAGGTAGACGACATCGGGCTTGAACTGCGCCAGCGCCAGTATCATGCCTCCGGTGCCGACGGATTCATCCAGCGCAATGCGGTATGGGAAGGCTTCGCGCCATTCGAGCTCGTTGCAGGCGGCGCTTCCGCCGTGCGCCAGGCCCAGGGTATGCCCCCGCCGCAGCAGCGCCTGCGCCGTCACGAGAATGTTCACCTCAGCGCCGCCCAAAGCCCCTATCCGTTCGTGTACAAATAGCAGTCGCATCGTCTGGTGTGTTTTGTGGATTGATGAAGGGATAGTACTTGCCCGAGCTATCTAGACACACGCCCGTGGCCCTAGGAAGGGGGGGTGAATACCCCAGAATTGCGCGGCAAACGCCTGCCTTCGGCGCGGAACAGGCATGACTCGCGGGATACTAAGCACATCGGAGTCCCAATTCATCCATGCGTCCCAATGACTGAATTTCCGGAGAGCCTTCCGCTTACCTACCATGTGGCTCTGCGCGAGCACGTTGCGCGACCCAGCAAGGCCACTCTCCGCCAGGCGTCCGAGCTGGGCAGGGCCGCGATGGACGGGGGGCTCGGGATCTCCGACCTGATAGGCCTCCATCACCAGGCGCTCGCCGAGTGCGCGGCGGCGGATGGTCATCCGGTGGTTCCCGCCCGAATCGCGCCGGCGCTCGACGCCTTTCTCATGGAGGCTCTGTCGCCGTTTGAAGTGGACGACTTCTGTTTCGGCGGCGTGCGTGAGCGGCGGCTCAGAACGCAGGTCGAGTACAATGAGGCCCTTGCCCTGCGCAACGCGGAGCTCGAGGAGGAGATAGCCGAACACCGAAGGGTCGAGGCCGCGATGCAGGCCAGCAAGGACCACTACTTCCAGCTCTACCAGAAGGCCCGTGCCATGGAGGCGAGCCTGCGCGAACTCTCGGCGCAGGTGCTCTCGGCGCAGGAGGAGGAGCGCAAGCGCATCAGCCGGGAGCTCCATGACGAAATAGGCCAGGCGCTCACGGCAATAAACGTGACGATCGCCATGCTGAAGAGGCAGGTCGCCTCCGACCCGGCGTTCCAGCGCAACGTCGCCGACGCGGAGCAGCTGCTCGAGCGCACCATGGAGACCGTGCACTGCTTCGCCCGCGAACTGCGTCCGGCGATGCTCGACCACCTCGGGCTCCAATCGGCCCTCCGCGCCCATATCCTGGTCTTCACCCGGCAGACGGGCATCAGGACGGAGCTTGTCACGCATCCGTACGTGGCCCGGCTCGACGAGAAGCGCGGGGAGGTCCTCTTCCGCGTGGCCCAGGAGGCGCTCAACAACGTCTTCAAGCATGCGCGGGCGACCGCCGCAAAGATCCAGTTCACGTCGGCGAACGGGGCCCTCAACATGGAGATCGGCGACAACGGCTGCGCCTTCAACGTGGAGGAGCGGCTGGGGGAGAAGCGGAACGGCTGCCTGGGTCTCCTCGGCATGCAGGAGCGCGTCCGCCTCGTCAACGGGAGCTTCTCGATCGACTCCGCGGCCGGAAATGGGACGCGAATCAGGGTGGGAGTTCCCATAGATCCGCCCCCGAAGGGCCGGTCCGGCCAGGCCCGGTGCGACGGCGATCTGGCGGCGCTCACACCACACCCGGACTCATACTCACACCTTTATGAAGAAGATATCCGTTCTGCTAGCTGAGGATCATGTGGTCGTCCGCCAGGGCCTCAGGTCGCTCCTGTCGGCGGAGGCCGACATCGAGGTCGTGGGCGAGGCGGGCAACGGCAGGCAGGCGGTGAAGATGGCGCAGGAACTGTGCCCCGACGTCGTCGTCATGGACATAGCGATGCCGATGCTCAACGGCCTCGAGGCGACGTGCCAGATTGTCGACAGCGGCATCCCCACCAAGGTGCTGATCCTTTCATCCTACGCGGACGACGAGTATGTCCACCAGCTCACCGAGGCGGGGGCGTCAGGCTATCTCATCAAGCAGTCTGCGGCCAGCGAACTGATCAAGGCCGTTCGCGAAATAGCCAAGGGCAACGCGTACTTCAGCCCGTCGATACTGAAGCGCCTGCTTGAGCTCTACAGGGAGTTCTACATCAAGAACCGGCAGCTCGGCCGCCATGACGATCATCTTACGAGCCGCGAACAGGAGGTGCTGCAGATGGTCGCGGAAGGCCACGTGAACAAGCAGATCGCGGCCGCGCTGAGCCTCAGCATTAAGACGATCGAGAAGCACCGCCAGCAGCTTATGGACAAGCTGAACATTCACGACATCGCGGGCCTCACCCGCTACGCAATCGCCCACGGGTCAGTGGAAAGCATGGGCCGGATCAGGGGCGTAGCCGAGGCTCTTGTCGAGTCCGAGCCCGGCGACAGCGCGGTTGCACCCGCGGCGCCAGGCCGGGATGTTCTTGCCCAGGGCTAGCGCGAACGACCGCAGGCGTCCCAGGTGGCGCTGCCGTCCACCAATGAGAAGGTCATGCCGCTCACCGTGGCGTGCTCGAGGCCGACTGCGCTTGCAGGCACCGTGAGTCGAACCCAGCGGCCGGCGGGTGGCAGCGCGCCGGCGGGAAAGCGCCCGGCCGACCCGCTCGTCCCATAGGTGATCGTGTTCGCACCCCAATAGGCGCGGTGCTCCCAGGACGAGCCGTCATTCCACGACAGCATGATCTCCCGTGGGGGATGGTCGGGGTCAAGGCGCACCCATGCAAAGAGGCTGTCGCCGGCGACGACATCGAGCGTCGCGCTGGCGCCGGTGAATCCGTGCTCATGCAGGCCGGAGCGGAGGTCCGACTGGTGCGCGAGAGGGCCGGAGTTCGGCGCGGGATCGGCCGCGGTCCAGTTCCATCCGTCGCCGCCGCTTGTTGAGAGCACGGCTCCGGCCGGCACGGCGCCGTCCACCCATGCGACGACGGCGCTGTCGGCCGCAAAGGACGAGGATGCGAAGGCGCGGCGGCCGTCGGGCCACTCGATCTCGGCCTCAACCCACTGCGGGCCACTATTCTTAGGCGAGAGTGTGTAAGTCGGGCCAAAGGCCGGCTCCTGGTCCCTGGCCTCCCAGACGATGCGGGCAAGCGACAGGCTCTCGCCGGGCACCTCGACGTGCAGCGTGACGGGGGCGTGGAGTTGGGCCGTCGCCTTCGGTGCGGCGATGACCGCGCGGGCGAAGGTCCATTTCCTGCCGGACGCCGGGGACCGGGCGGCCAGGAGCGCCGCGACCATAAGGCTGCGCGCCTGGTTCACCGTGATGAACTCCGTGGTCACGTTGTAGGCGTCGCTCCAGCGGTCGTAGAACGGATACGGCCCCTTGGCGGCGTTGTCGTCCGGATAGGTCGCCTCGCGCAGCTGGCGCCCGTAGGTCGCCATGACCTGGAAGGCCGCCTGGATGTTGCCGATCGGGATCCCCGAGGGCGGAAGCACGCGGCGGCTGTTCTGCGCGAACTGGTCGACGATCTCGCGCTGGCGCCTGGTTCCCAGTCCCGTGAGGTAGGTGACGTTGACGGGATTGCAACCCGCCTCGTAGTTCATCGCCCCGACCATGGCGTCGATGTAGGCGGGCTTTGGGTCGATCGCATAGGCGACCGCCATGTCCGAGGCCTGGTCGAGCGAGAAGTACCAGCCTGCGCCGTTGACCGCCTTTGTGGCCAGCGGGAACGGGGTGGCGTAGGCGTTCTTCCTCGACCAGGAAAGCGCGTCGTCGCCCGCAGCCAGAATCTGGCTCTCGCAGAGACCCAGGTAGCGGGCGTCGAGGGCGCTCGCGGGCAGGCGACCGCTTCGGGCCGCAAAGGCGTAGCTCCGCATCGCATTGCCCCAGCACTCGGACATGTGCCACCAGCCCCAGCGGAAGGTCGCGGGGTTGGCGGGATTGGGGAACCATTCGAACAGCCTCTGGCGGAACTGGGCGTCGCCTGTGGCGAGGTAGAGCTCGCACGCGGCCCAGGCAAGCTCGTCGTCGTGCGTGTAGCGGTCGCCGTAGAATGTGATCTTCTGGTAGGCGCCGGCTTTGCCGTATCTGGCGATCGCCTTCATGAGGAACTGCCAGCCGAGCCTTGCCTGGGCGAGGTATTTGGCCGCCGAGTCGGGGTAGTGCCGCCTGAATTCCGGCGAGGAGGCGCACTGCGCCAGGGCCGCCACCGCGGCGGCGGTCACCGCCGTGTTCTTTGGCCAGACGACCTGGGGGTCCCCGTGGTCGGGCGGGACGTTCGACTCGTATTCGCGGTCCCTCGGATAGACCAGGAAATAGAAGCCGCCGTCGGTGTCCTGCAGCTTGGCAATGTAGTCGGCCTCCCATTTAGCCTCCTGAAGGACGTCGCTGATGCCATCGCCGCTCTCCGGAATCCCGAGGTTGTCGAGCTTCGCGACGCCGGGGATCGAGTCCACCGAGAAGATGAGATAGTGGACGAGCTCGGCGCTGTTGATCGTGTACCGGCTGTAGTCGCCGGCGTCATGGTGGCCTCCCGAGACGTCGACGGCGCCGCGCCTTACGAAGGGATAGAGCTGGCTGGCCTCGCTCGTGAGAGCCGGGGCCGCCTGGGGAGGGTTGTCGGCGTTCGCGACGCCCCCGTAGCTTGCGATCTTGGCCCATGTGAACGCGAACTGGCCGTCCGACTGCACGGGAACCTGTGCCGGGGCAATGTGGCATGCGCCATGGACGAAGCGTGTGAACGGCTCGTCATTGCCGCTCCCGCAGCGCTGCCCGTAGAGGCCGAGGGCGTAGGTGCGCGCGAAGGCCATCGCTATCCCGTCGTCGATAAGGAAGGGGAGCGAGGTGCCGAGGCCGGGCACGAGAAGCCGGTATTCCCCGGGGATCGTGAAGTCGCTGAAATCCGCCACGAGCACCTTCTGGTAGGGCGCCGGAATTGTCCTGTACCCGATGTCCGGGCGGGGTGTCAGGCTGCCCGTGTAGACCGACTTGCCGCTGCGCGCGTCGATGAGCGCGAATCCGGACGACTGGGAAACGTCCATTTCCCCCATGTCGCCCAGGTAGTAGCCGATCATCGCCTTTTTCGGCAGCGACGGCGTGTAGCCCTCCTGGTTCACGTGGATCGCGGGACTGTAGCGCAGGGGGTCACAGGCGGCCGTCGCGACGATGGGCGGGCCTCCGCCTTCGCCCGCGGGGAAACTGACCTCCACGACCTGGACCGCCCCCTGAAGGTCGATGGCGCTTGCAACGCGGATATAGAATTCGGTGGCAATCCTCAGATCGCGCCGCGCCAGGGGGGCATAGATCACCCTGCGCTTTGCCCCGACGGCCGCGACCGCGACAGGTCGGCCCGCTACGGTGACACGGAAGGACGGCGCGTGGGGAGGCCCCTTTGCCGTTGCGGATATCAGCGTGAGTTCGAGGACCGACGGGGACAGGATCCGAAGCGTGCAGTCTCCAAGGGCGGGAAGACTCAGCGATTGCGTGTCCACCTCGGCCCGCAGTTGTCCGCGAAGCTCGGCCGCCGTGGGAGGCAGGCATAATAAGCAGCAGGCGAATAGACTACGATTCGTCACGCAGCCCTATCCTAAGGCAGAATGAACGCCGGGGCCATGGGGTGCTCACCCCTTCTGGCCCCGGCGATAGTCTAGCTGGAAAATCCGGCTGCTTTAACTCACGGGCTCATCAGCGACGGGAAAGGGGATACGGTCCGGTAGGTGCATGCTGGCCGTTTTTGGGCAGGGTGCGCATCTCGGAACCGTATATTTAGAGGAGGGTTGACGCCGGGGAATCGGAGGTCACGGGCCCGCGGACGAGCGGCCGATCGTGTCCCAGGTGACGCGCCCGTTGTAGAGCGCAAAATCCATGCCACTGACGGCGGATCCCTCGAGACCCACGGCGCTGGCGGGGACCGAGAGCTTGACCCACCCCCCTGTGGCGGGAAGCGGGCCCGCATAGTAGCGTCCGACGGTCCCGTTGTTGCCATAGGTGATGCTGTTGGAGCCCCAGTACGCGCGGTGCTCCCACGACGAGCCGTCGTTCCAGGCCAGCAGGATCTCCGAGGGTGGGTTCGCACTGTCCAGGTAGACCCAGGCGAACAGGGAGTCGCCTGCGTAGACCTGCATCTGCGCGGGGGCGCCGGTGAACGAGATCTCGTGCAGCCCGGATGCTGCGATGGTCTGCGCCGCGAGGGCTCCGGAATGCGGCGCCGGGCTGGCCGACACCCAGTTCCAGCCGTCGCCACCGTCGGAGGCTGCGGTTGCGCCGGCCGGCAGGAAGTCGTCGATCCAGACCTGCACCGGGCTGTTTGCCTGGAAGTCGTTCTCGGCGAACACGCGCCGGCCGTCGGGCCATTCGATCTCGACCTCAACCCACTGGTCCCCGTTGTTGACGGGCGTGACGACGTAGGTGGAGCCAAAGGCAGGCTGCTGGTCGCGCGCCTCCCAGACGATACGGGAGCCGGTCAGCTCGAGTCCGGAGACCTTGACGCTGAGCGTGATCGGCGCGCCCAGGGGGGCGACCGTGCTCGGCACGGTGATGGTCGCCGCCGGGGCGCTCCACGAGCCGCCCGAGCTCGAGGTCAGCGTCGCCAGGAACGCCGTGGCCATGAAGCTGCGCGCCTGGTTCACCGTGATGAATTCCTGCGTCACGTTGAAGGCGTCGCTCCACCGGTCATAGTACGGATACACGTTCTTTGTGCCGCTGTCGCTCGGATAGGAAAGCTCCGACAGCTCCGGTCCGTAGTTTGAGAGGTACTCGAAGCCTGCCGTGACCTGCCCGAGCGGGATGCCCGAGGGCGGCAGGATGCGGCGGGAGTTCTGCGAGAATTGGGAGACATTCTCGCGCTGGCGCTTGAGCCCGAGGCCGGTGAGGAACGTCACATTGACCGGATTGCTGCCTCCCTCGTAGTTCATGGCGCCGACCAGGGCGTCGATGTAGGCGGGCTTGGGGTCGATTTGGTAGGCGACCGCCATGTCGGACGCCTGGTCCAGCGAGAAGTACCATCCGCCGCCGAGGACGGCCTTGGTGGCTGGCGGAAAGGGGGTCGCGTAGGCGCTGTCCTGGGACCACGTCACGGCGTCGTCGCCGGCAGCCACGACCTGCGCCTTGCAGGCGGCGAGGAAGGCGGGGTCGAGCGCGCCCTGGGGCAGCCGGCCGCTTATCGCCGCGAACGCATACGCGCGGATCGCATTGCCCCAACCCTCGGACATGCGCCACCAGCCCCAGCGGAACGTGGACGAATCGGCGGGATTTGGAAACCACTGGAAGAGCTGGGCCTGGTACTGCGCCTGTCCCGTGGCGACAAACATGGCGGCGGCGGCCCAGGCGAGCTCGTCGTCGTGGGTCCAGTTGTCGCTGTAGAAGGTGACCTTCTGGTAGGCGCCGGCCTTGCCATGCTTGGCGATGGCGCTCGTCAGGAATTGCCAGCCCAGCTGGGCCTTCTGGAGGTAAAGCGCCGACGCCTGCGGGTAAAACTTCTTCATGGCCGGCGACGAGCCCGCCTCGGCGAGCGCCGCCACGGAGGCGGCGGTGACAGAGGTGCTCTTGGGCCAGACGACCTGCGGGTCGCCGTTCTCGGGAAGAACGTTGGACTCGTACTCGCGGTCCTTGGGGTACACCAGGAAATAGAAGCCGCCGTCCGCGTCCTGCATCTTCGCAAGGAAGTCCGCCTCCCACTTCGCCTCCTGCAGGACGTCGGGAATGCCGTCGCCGCTCTCGGGGATGCCGAGATTATCCATGCCGGCGACGCCGGCGATCGAGTCCACGCTGAAGATCAGGTAATGGACCAGTTCGGCGCTGTTTTCCGTGTACTTGCTGTAGTCTCCGGCGTCCCAGTGGCCGCCTGAGACATCCACGCTTCCGGTCGTGACGAACGGGTAAAGCGAGTTCGCCTCGCTCGTCAGCAGGGGCGCAGTCTGCGCCGGGTTGTTGCTGTTGGCCGTGCTTGCGTAGCCCGCGATCGTCTTCCATGTGAACGCGAATTGCGGGTCGGAGTCGTTTGCCGGAACCTGCGCGGGCGCCGTGTGGTCGGCGGCGTGCGTGAAGCGGGTGTAGGGGAGGGACGCGGCCGCGCCGCTGCGCTGCCCGAAGATCCCAAGGGCGTAGGTGCGGGCGAAGCCCATCGCTATGCCGTCGTTGATCACGAACGGGAGGGAGACGCCCATGCCCTCGACCTGGATCTGGTATTCTCCGGGAGTGGTGAGGCTGCTGAAGTCCGCGACGAACACGCGCTGGTAGGGCAGCGGGGCCGTCTGATAGCCGACGTCCTGGCGCGCCGTGAGCGTGCCCTGGAACACGACCGCGTTCGTGGTCGTGTCGATGATGCTGAAGGCCGTGGCCGTGACGGGCATCTCGCCCATGTCGCCAAGGCAATAGCCGATCATGGCCTTCTTCGGGAAACTTGGGACGTATCCCTCCTGGTTCACGTGGATCGCCGGGCTGTAGCGCAGCGGATCTGCCGCGACCGTGAATATCTCGGTCGCCGCCCAGATTTGCCCGTCCGGGTCCGTGACCTCGACGGCCTGGCCGTCCGCCACCGGACTGGCGAGCTGCAGGTAGAGGGCGTTGTCGATCCTCAGGTCGTAGGCCTTGAGCGGCGCAGAGAGGACGCGGCGCCTGAAGCCGACCGCCGTGACCGCGACCGTTCCCGTGCCGACGGTGACGGTGAACTGGGCTGGCGACGGCGCGGTGGAATGGCCGTTGCCGTCCACAAAGTTCCAGCTGGAAACCGGCGCGGGATCGGGCGCCTTTGTGCTGATCTGCCGAAGCTCGAGCAACGTCGGTGTGAGCACGCGCAGCGCGTGGTCGCCCACGGACGGCAGGATAAGGTTGGTGTCGTCCATTTCGCTGCCCGCAGGATCGGTGCCCAGCGCCGCCGGCAGGACAGTGGACGCGACCGGCGAGACGGGAGCCGGAGCCGGAGTTGGAACCGGAGTTGGAACCGGAGTCGGAGCCGGAGTTGGAACCGGAGTCGGAACCGGAGTCGGAGCCGGTGGCGTGGCGCCGCTCGGAGAGACCGGTGCAGTTCCACCGGATGTGATCGTGATCGTGGCGGTGCCGGCGGCGCCGACGACATAGGACGGGTCGGGCGACAGGGTGAAGACGGCCGTCTCCGGGTTGGCGCCGGTAGTGTTGGCCCTTGCCGTGATCGGCAGCGTCGCTGACGACGAACCTGCCGGAATCGTCACCGCGACGGGCATGTCGCCCTGGGGGAGCCGGTAGTAGTCGGTCCACTTCACAGCGGTGCCGGACAAAGCGTAGGAGACGACCAGGTCGCTGGTCGTGTCGCCTGCGCGGGAAAACGTGAGCAGGCCGGTTGATGAGCCGTCCAGTGCCGCGGCCGTAGTGGTGGCGACCAGGGTGACTGTCGGCAGCGCCGGGGCCGCCGGCAGGACCGCGGACGCGACCGGCGAGGCGGGAGCGGGAGCCGGTGGCGTGGTGCCGCTCGGAGAGACCGGTGCAGTTCCATCCGATGTGATCGTGATCGTGGCGGTGCCGGCGGCGCCGACGACATAGGACGGGTCGGGCGACAGGGTGAAGACGGCCGGCAGGATCTCCGAGGCCGGGTTCGCGCTGCCCGGGTGAACCCAGGCGAAAAGGGAGTTGCCTGCGTAGACCTGCATCTCCGCGGTGGCGCCGGTAGTGTTGGCCCTTGCCGTGACCGGCAGCGTCACTGACGACGACCCGGCCGGAATCGTCACCGCGACAGCCATGTTGCCATGGGGGAGCCGGTAGTAGTCGGACCACCTCACAGCGGTGCCGGACAGAGCGTAGGTGATGGTCAGGTCGCTGGTCGTGTCGCCTGCGCGGGAAAACGTGAGCAGGCCGGTTGATGAGCCGTCCATCGCTGCGGCCGTAGCGGTGGCGACCAGGGTGACTGTCGGCAGCGCCGGGGCCGCCGGCAGGACAGCGGACGCGACCGGCGAGCCGGGAGCGGGAGCCGGTGGCGTGGTGCCGCTCGGAGAGACCGGTGCAGTTCCATCCGATGTGATCGTGATCGTGGCGGTGCCGGCGGCGCCGACGACATAGGATGGGTCGGCCGACAGGGTGAAGACGGCCGTCTCCGGGTTGGCGCCGGTAGTGTTGGCCCTTGCCGTGACCGGCAGCGTCGCTGACGACGAACCTGCCGGAATCGTCACCGCGACGGGCATGTCGCCCTGGGGGAGCCGGTAGTAGTCGGTCCACTTTACAGCGGTGCCGGACAGGGCGTAGGTAACCGCCAGGTCACTGGTGGTGTCGCCTGCGCGGGAAAACGTGAGCAGGCCGGTTGACGAACCGTCCAGTGCCGCTGCCGGTGCGGTGGCGGCCACGGTGACCACGGCGAGAGCTGGCGTGCCGGTGGCGCCGGCGAAGTTCGCAAACGCCAGGGCGACCAGGAGGCAGGAAAGGGACGACGCGGCATGTTTCGCGGAAGGGGGTCTTTTCATTGAACCCGCAATAATGCCGGGTCCCCGCAAGACCGAATAGCCGTGTTGGTCTGATAATCATGTCAGATTCTTGGCCGAGCCCATGTCGGCGAATGGTGACTTCCCGTGTCAGTGTGTGTCTGACACAGGGTTCCCCGATGGTGGCGGCGCGGCACGCGGCCGCGTCGCACGTACGCAGGCGCTACGGCGTCAGGTTGACCCCGACCGTGAGCGGCCTGGACTTGCTGGAAATCGTATAGGCCCCCTCGTTCACGCCGACCGTCCGCACGAAGGTGTCGATGATGAGGTTCGCGTAGCGGGCCAGCACGCGCTCGGGCGAGTAGGGCACATAGACGATGTCGCCGGGTTCGAGGGCCACGTCGGACGCCTTCCCCTTAAGGACCAGGTTCACGGCCACGATCGCAATCTGCGGATGGGCGAGCGAGCCCCTCAGGATGGCGACATTCGGAAGGCTGGCCCCCGGCACGGTGCCGCCCGCAAGGGCGATCGCCTGGATCAGGGTCAGCGGCCCCGCCATCCGCTCCGAGCGCGGCTGCACGACGGCGCCCAGGATGTGGATCTCCCCACTTCGCAGCGACGGCACGAAGATGAAGTCGTCCGGCTGGAGGTAGACATTCTGGGAGAGGTCGCCGTCGCGAAGCAGCCTCTCGAAGTCGATCGGGACCAGGTGGCCGTTGCGGATGAGGAAGCTCCGGGACAGATCCGCCGCCTCTGAATACGAGCCGCCCGGAAGCGTGTTGACCCCAAGGCCGCCGGCCTCGGCCACGGCGTCGAGCAGCGAGGTGGGGCTTCCAAGGGCGTAGACTCCCGGAAAGTTGAGGCGCCCGAGCACCCAGACCTTCTGGCTTGCGACCGACCGCAGGACGAGGGTGACGACCGGTTTTTCGCGGAGGTATTTCCTCCACTCGTCCCCCAGGCGGTCGCGGGCCTCGGGAAGCGTGAGCCCCCACACGTCGATGCCGGGCAGGATGTCGTAGTAGACCTTGCCATCCGGACCCACGGTGACGGTGGCCTGCGGGGCGATGCCCCCCGCCACCTCGATCTCCAGCACGTCGCCGGGGCCGAGGCGGAAGGCGTCGCCCGAGGGCCGAAGCATCGCGAGGTCGAGCGGCCGCGCGGGCAGCGCGCTGAGCTCGGCGGCTGCGGGCGACGGGATCCCCTGCTTGGCGGTCGGCAGGGTGTTGCTTTCGCAACCCGAGAAGCTGAGGAGACCGCCGGCGAGAAGGGAAACGAGCGCAGCCCGTGGGAAACGCGTCATGGCGAGGGCCTCGAAATGATGCTGGGGCCGACGTTAAGCCCCGTCCAGGTGACGACCGCCGATTCCACGAAGGCCGACGCCGCATGGTCGAGAAGCTCCTCCGCCCTGATCCAGGGCCGGTCGGAGACATAGACCAGGTCGCCGGGCTGCAGCGCGAGGTTCGGCGAGTTCCCCGTGAGCGCTCCGGCGATGTCCACGGTGTAGGCCACGGGGTGGTCCAGCGATCCGCGCAGCACCAGCACGTGGGTCTTCCATGCGCGCTCGGTGAAGCCGCCGCGCGAGACGATGGCCGAGAGCGCGCTGACATTCGGACCATAGTCCACCGGGCCCGGCAGGTCCACGGCGCCCAGGACATAGATCAGCCCGGAGCTCGAGGCCGGGAAGTACAGGTAGTCGTTCGGCTCCAGGGCGGCGTTCTGGGAAAGGTCGCCGCGCGTGAACAGGCGTTCGAAGTCCACCGGCACGCGGCGGCCACCCCGGGCCAGGAAGCTTCGCGAGAAGTCGACCGCATCGACGGTGTCGCCGTTGGAGACGCTGGTTTCAAAGCCGCGCGCGAGGGACACCGCCTCGATGATCGTCGTCGGACGGTCGAGGTAGAACACGCCCTTCTGCACGACCGTGCCCAGCACGTAGTACTTCTTGCTGTGATAGGAGACGGGCGTCACGTAGGCCTCCGGGGCGCGGCGAAACCTGGCGAGCTCGGCGTTGAGGCGCCCGCGGAGCTCGTCGACGGTCAGTCCCGCGGCGCTGATGTTCTCCGCCTCGAGGTAGGAGATCGTGCCGTCGGGCCCGATGGAGACGTTCTCGCGCGTGAGCTCGGGGGATCCGGAGAGGTGAAGGCTGAGCACGTCGCCCGGTCCGAGGGTCAGCCGTTGCTGCCAGGCCGCGCGCCGCGCGGGGGCGTCGACGGAGAACGAGGACGGCGCCTCCGGAGGCTGGGTCAGTTCGGCCGCAGCGCGGGCGTCCGGCGCGGCCGCGAGGGCGCAGAGGAGCATCGCAAGCGCGCCGTTCCCGAGCCATCGGCCGAACCGGCCGCTTAGCGGCGTCGCGCGCTCCCGGTTGAAAAAGGCGCCCACCAGGTTGCAGCTGGCGTGGCGCAGGGTCTCAAGGTCTGTGAGCGTCTCCGTCGCGCCGGTCCTGTCGCCGTCGACCAGCCAGACGAGGTTCGGGAGGGTCTTGGCGAGCAGCACGGATTCGGCCGCGAGGGCCGGCGGAAGGTCCACAAGGATGACCACGTGGTCGATGGCTCCCCAGGCCTCGAGGGCCAAGCGCCACTCCTTGCGGCGCTCGAGGTTCCATATCCAGCCGGGAAGGGGAATGCTCACGACGGGAGGGCATTCCTCGCTCGTCAGCCGCGTGACGACCCGCGCGGGCGCCGACAGGTCGCTCGCCACCAGGGTGGCCCCCTGCCGCGAGTCATCCGGCGCCGCGGCGGGCAGCCGCTTCTCAGGGCGCGAAGCCTCCGCCGATGGATCCCGGGCCGGCTGCGCGACGATTGTCAACACGCGGAATCCGCAACTCCTGGCGGCGCGCGCGAGCAGGCCTATCCAGGTCGACCGCCCGTCGCCGGCGTTGGCTGAGGTGATGCCGCAGATCATGCCGTGGTCGGCCGGGGTGGTGAGCCTGCCCTGCAGGGAGGTCCAGGCGCGGAACGCCCACTGCTCCTGGCTGGAGGGGGACATCTGCCGCAGGTCGCCCAAGGTTGCGAGCAGCGGCAGCCCGGTGACGCGCCGCACGTCGGCGCGGGTCTTGATCCGGTTGTCCAGGAACTCCCCGAGCAGGATCTGGCCGGCCGAGCCGAAGAGGCCCACGATCGCGCCCAGGCATGCGAAGAGAGCGATCTCAAGCCGGTACCTCAGGATCCTCGTCGGGCTCACGGCGGCCGACAGGAGGACGCGGAAGTATCCCGGCGGATTGTCGCGGAACGGCTGGATCGCCCTCTGGCGCTCGATGAGCAGCGCGCGGTTGGTCTCCAGGGCCCGGACCCGCTCGCTCATGGCGACCTCCTCGGGCGTGACCCTGCCGTAGAACAACGGGGAAATCGCCGGCGTGGGCGCCATCCGGGAGCGGGGCGCCTGGGTGCCTGCGGGCGGCGAAGCGGTCTGGCGCTGATCCTCCTCCAGCGCCGCAAGCCGCGCCCGCTGCTCGCGCACGAGCGGGTAGGCGTCGGTGTAGCGCACGAGCAGGTCATCCAGCTGCTCGCGGGCCGCCTGGATCCTCTGCGTGAGGCCGTCCGTGGACTCCGCCGCCGCGTCCGTGCTCGACACCAGGGAGGCCACGGTCGTCTCGCTGGCGGCCGGGATCGCCCTGTGCGTGGAGGCGATCTCGCGTTCAACCTGCGCAAGCTGGCGGTTCAGGTTGTCGCCGACATCGACCGCCTCCTGCCGCTGGATCGTCTGCGTGTACGCGATGGCCGCGGCGCAGTACCGGTTCACGGTGTCGATGGCCACCTCCGGGGAATTCCCGGATGCCGTGACCGTCACGACGTCGTTGTTCCTGTCAAGTGTGACCTCAAGGTGCTCGGCCAGCACCTTTGCGGAGACCGGCGGATGCAGGTGGGAGCCGACTTCCTCGAGAAGCCCGGGCGCCTGAAGCATCACGACGAGGCTCGGCGCCACCAGGGCTCTGGGGTGGTACGCGTCGTCGACCGACGACGGCTCGTAGCGGATCAGCTGCGCGGTGGACGTGAACGCGCGGCTCCACACGACGCTGGCGAGAAGGGCGCCGGCGATCGCCGTGACCGCCGTGACGGCTGCGATCCAGCGCCAGCGGCGCGCCCAGATGTCGAGAACGGCCCAGGCGCCGAAGGGGGAGGGCAGGAGTTCCCTGCCGTTGGTATCAGTCATAGTATGCATCGGTGCGGGTTGGCTGTGCTGCGTTTGGACGAGGGGGGATCGAAGGGGCTCCATCGGAGGGGGCGGGGGGTTTCCCTACTTCGCGCCGGGGGGTGGGCCCAAGTCCATGGAGCGGCGCTCCACGAGCTGGTTTTGGAACGCGTAGTGAACGAGCTCCGAGTTGTTGGACATGTGCATCTTCTCAAGCAGCCTCGCGCGGTAGGTGCTCACGGTCTTGACGCTCAGCGACAGCTCGCGCGCGATCGCGCCCACGGGCTTGCCCGAGGCGATGAGCCTCAGGATGAGGAACTCGCGATCGGACAGGCTCTCGTGCGGGGCGGCCTGCACGTCGTGCACGATGAGCGACGCCAGCTTCTCCGCGAGCGCGGCGCTGACGTAGCGGCCGCCGGCGACGGCCTTGTTCACGGCGCCGACCAGCTCCTCGGGCGCGCTCTCCTTTGTCATGTATCCTGAGGCGCCCGCCTTCAGCAGGCGGACCGCGAACTGGTCCTCCGGGTGCATGCTCAGGATGAGGACGGGAAGCTTCGGGCGCTCGCGCTTGATCTCCTTGAGGACCTCCAGGCCGCTGCGCCCGGGCATCGTCAGGTCGAGGATCACGACGTCCCAGGGCTCCTTCCAGACGCGCTCGAGCGCCTCCTGGGAGTTGGCCGCCTCGCCGAACACCGAGCGCTTGAACGCCGCCGCCAGGATCTGCTTCATGCCATGGCGCACGACAGCGTGGTCGTCTGCAATCAGGATTCTCATGCGACACCCCTTTTTTGGACGGTCGCCTCGGGCATCGGCACCCGCATCGTGACCGTGGTGCCCCGGTCGGGCAGCCCGAAGAAGAAGACCTGCCCGCCGACCTGGGCCACGCGCTCGCGCATCCCGATCAAACCAATCGACCGGGCATGGACGACCTCCTCCTCGGATATGCCGCGGCCGTTGTCGCTCACGGTCAGAACCATCTCGCGGTCGACCTGCGCGAGGCGCACGTCGACGCGGGTCGCCTTTGCGTGGCGCACGATGTTCGTGAGTGTCTCCTGGAAGATGCGGAAGCACATCGTGTTGAACTCCCTGTCCCAGATGGTCTCGGTCACCTCGATCCTCACGTCGCAGCGTATGCCGGTGCGCTCCTGGAATTCCGTCGCCTGCCACTCGATCGCGGCGGCGAGGCCGAGGTTGTCCAGCACGCCGGGCCGCAGATCTGTCGCGATCCGCCGCACCGTGATGATCGTCTCGTCGATGCGGGCCGACATGGCCTTGATCTTGCGCTTCAGCACGCTCGCGCTGACCGGCTTTCCGGAGAGCCACGCGAGGTCGAGTTTCAGGCCGGTCAGCGCCTGTCCGAGCTCGTCATGAACCTCCCGCGCGATGCGGGTTCGCTCCTCCTCCCGCACGAACCGGAGATGACCGGTCAGCTCCCGAAGCTGGTCGTGCGAGCGCCGGAGCCGCTCCTGCGCCTTCTGATTCTCCCGCCGCTGCTCGGACTCGCGCAGCGCGCGGTTCACGGCGGGGACGAGGCGGGCGAGCCGGGTCTTAAGGACGTAGTCGGTGGCGCCCTTCTTCAGCATCTCGATGACGATCTCCTCGCCCAGGACGCCTGTGACGAAGATGAAGGGAACATCGGGCGCGAGCTGCTTGGCGATCTCGAGGGCAGCGCTGCCGTCGAAGGCCGGCAGGAAGAAGTCCGAGAGGATGATGTTGGGCAGCTGGTGGTTGATCTCGGCCTCGAGCGCCTCGCCGGACTCGACGATTGCCAGTGAGAAGTGCAGGCCGGAATCGAGGAGGGTCTGCTGGATCAGCTCGGCGTCGGGCTCGCTGTCCTCGACAAGTACGATGTGCAGCGTCGGATCCGCCGGCGCCGGCGGCCCCTTTGCGGGAAGACGGGCTCGCCCCCTCACGATGAACGCATTCGGCATCGCCTCGACCGGCCCGCCCGCGGCCCTCTTCTCGGCTTTCATTGGGGTGTGGGGATGCATTGGGGTTCCGCGAGCTCGCCGGGGAGGGAGAAATAGAACGTGGCGCCGCCGTCGGGCACGGCATCCGTCCACAGGCGGCCGCCGTGGCGCTGGATGATCCGCTGGACGTGCGCCAGCCTGATCGCTCCTCCCCTCGACTCGGAGGACGGACGCGGCCCCGGGACCGAATCGAACATCTGCTCGCGGTGCTTCATGTCGAAGCTGGCGCCGTTGTCGCGGACGAAGAACACCAGTTCCCCGTCGCCGGCCTGCACACCGATCTGGATGCGCGCGACCTCCCGCGCCCGCGTGAACCGGAGGGCATTGGACGCGAGGCTCAGGATCGCCTGGCGAAGAAGCGTGGGGTCGGCCCGGACCGTCGGAAGGCGTCCGATCAGCCATACGATCCGCCGGTCTCCCTTCCCGGCGTCGAGTTCGTGGACGATCTTCCTAACGAGGGACTCAAGGTCAGTCGGCGCGAAGTGCATCTCGCACAGGCTCATCCGGGAAAAAGCGATGACCTCGTCGATCATGTGTCCCATCTGGCCGGTGGCGTTGGCGATCCTCTGGACGTAATGCCTGCCCTTCTCGCCCAGGTCATGGCCCGAGTGCTTCGACAGGAGCTCCACGAACCCGCCGATGACGTGGAGCGGAGAGCGCAGGTCGTGGGAGAGGGATTGGATAAGGGTGTCCAGCTCCTCCCGGGCGGCGGCCAGCTCCTCGGCTTGCCGCCCCACGCGCAGCTCAAGCCTGGCGTTCAGCCGCTCGAGCTCGTCGACCGCGGGCTGCGGTGCCGATCCTTCTCTTTCAAGTTGTCTGATCACGGTGGTGCGGGGCGGCGCGCCCCAGATTGGCTTAGAGTGTAGTCCCCGGGCCGTGCGCCAACGAGTGGGTGGGCACCTTATCTTGATGCGGGGACCCACCCCACGGGACGTGCGTCGCATCCGGGCTTGGGTAGCGGGCGGCAGCCCGCATGTAGACCCCCAGCGTGGCTTTCGCCGTCGCATCCCAGTTGAAATCGCGCGCGCGGGAGAGGCCCGCCCTGCGCAGGTCGCCGCGCCAGGCGGGATCGATGGCGGCGCGGGTCAGCTGCGACTGTATCTGTTCTATGTCAAGGGGTTCCAGGAGGCCGGCGGCGCTTCCCACGGTCTCATCCAACGCTCCCGCCCGGGACGAGAGGACCGGGCAGGCGCACGCCATGGCCTCGACGGGAGGCATTCCGAAGCCCTCGTAGAGCGACGGAAAGACGAAGACATCGGCTGCGCGGTACCAATCCGGGAGGTCCCCCGGGGGCACGAAGCCCAGAAGGTCGATCTCCCGCGCAAAAGGTGAGGCGCGGACCAATCCGCGGATGGTTTCCGCGCCGTGCCAGTCGCCGCCGGCCAGGACAAGCCGCCAGGACGAACCCGTTGCGGCCTTGAACCGGCTGAAGGCGCTGATGAGGCTCGCGTGGTTCTTCGCCGGATGCTCGAGGCGCGCGACATAGAGGAAGAAGGGGCCGGTAAGTCCGCGCCTGGCGCACACGGCCTCCCGCGCGAGGGCCTGCGATCCGGGACGGAACTGGGCGTGGTCAAGGCCGTTGGGAATCACCGTCAGCCGCGAGGCCGGCACGTGGAAGAGGGACTCGACGTCGCGCGCGGTGACCTTGCTGACGGCGACGATCTCGTCCTGGCGTTGTGCAAGCCGTCGGGCGACCACGCGGCCGTAGAACATCCGCGCCGGGTCGTACTTCCCCGCCAGGTGGAACGGCGCGAGGTCGTGGATCGTCGAAACCAGCGCGCAGGGTCGTGGCCAGAGCATCCGCCGGTAGCTCGGAACGTGCAGGACCCCGATTCCATGGCGCCGCAGGAGGCGCGGAAGCTCGGCCTGGTGCCAGAGGATGTCCCTGACCGGCGGCCGGTGCCGCTCGGAGACGGCCTCGAGGCGCATCGGGCCGGAGGCAAACTCGAGGAGCGGCATGTCCTGCTCGAGGACAAAGAGCGTGATTTCATGCTCGGCCGCCGCGGGAATCAGGGCGCGCACGAGCGAAAGCACGTACTGGCCGACTCCAGAACGGCCGCGCTGCATGACGGAGGTCGAAAGAGCGATCCTCACGGCCGTGCCTTTCGCCCCGCCTTCGCGCTCGCGCGGCGCTGGCGCCAGCGCTGCAGCAGGATTGCCGGGAAAAAATGGAGCAGGTCGTCGGCGTAGCGGCGGGTCAGCCGACGGGGTTCCTGGAGGAGCCGGAAGAGCCACTCGGTTCCGCTGCGCTGCATCCAGACCGGGGCCCGCGCCATCCGGTCGGCGAGGAAATCGATGGTCGCGCCCGCCCCTATCATGACCGGGACCCCCAATTCCTTGCAGTGGGTTGACATCCACATCTCCTGCTTCGGGCAGCCGAAGCAGACGAGCATGACATCCGGCTTTGCCGCGCGCACGCGCAGGGCGATTTCAGAGTCGTTCATCTCGCGCAGGGGCCGGTAGGGCGGCGAATAGTGCGCGACGGCCGGAAGCGTGGGATATGTGGCGGCGATCCGGCGTGCGGCCTCGCTGGTCACATCCGGGCTGCCGCCGAGCAGGAATACGCGCCAGCCACGGTCGGCGGCCCTCTTCAGAAGACTGGGTATCAGGTCGGACCCGGCCACCCGGCAGGGCAGGGCCTCGCCCAGCCAATGCGAGGCCCAGACAATGGGCTTGCCGTCGCACAGGACCAGGTCCGCGCACACCAGGATGCGGCGCAGTCCGGGGTCGCGCTGGGCCTTCACAAGGAAGTCGACATTGGGCGTGACGACATAGTGGGCGCCGCCGTCGGCGACCATCGAATCGACGCGGTCGACCGCGTTCTCGAGGGTCAACGCGTGAAAGGGAACGCCAAGAATGGCGATGAGCTCCTCCAGCTTGGTGGGAAATGCCGGAAGTTGGACAGTGAGAGACACCTCTATTCCGACAGCGCGCGGCGGAGGTTGGAGATGGGGTAGGGGACCCAATTTGGGCGGGGAAAGCCTCTCCAGGCCCCGCGGGTTGGGGTGGACACCCCCTTCCGCGAGGGCCCGAGGGCGGCTATTTTGGAAACGCACCCATGACGCTCCTGCGGTTTCTAGTCCGGTATTCGCCTGCGATGGTCATCTGGACCTCGCTTGCGGCGCTATTGAGCGGCGCCTTCAGCACCGGGCTTCTCGCGCTGATCACCCTTGCGATGAACCGCCACGGCAGCCTCAGCGCGACGCTGGTCGTCGCCTTCTGCGCCCTGGGCCTGGGCCGGTTTCTGACCAATGCGCTTGCACAGGTTACGCTTGCCCATTTCTCGCAGGCGACCACGGCGCGCCTGCGCCTGGACCTCGTGGGCAAGATTCTCTCGGTGCCGCTGCGCCAGATCGAGGAGCTCGGCGCGCCGAGGCTCATGGTTGCGCTCACCGAGGACATCCTGGAGATCACGCAGGCGACGCTCAGCATCCCCATCTTCGCCTTCAACTCAGCCGTGCTGCTCGGCGGCGCGGTGTACCTTGCCTGGCTTTCGTTCCCCGTCTTCCTCGGGATGTTCGTGTTCGGGGTCATCGGGGCCGTCACCTACCGCCTGCTGATCCGGAGCGGCTTCGGACACCTGGTCGCGGCGCGCGACGGCCAGGACCGCCTCTTCCAGCACTTCCGTTCACTGACGGAGGGGATCAAGGAACTGAAGCTGCACCGGGCGCGCCGCGAGTCCTTCCTCAAGGAGGACGTCGCGCGGGCCGCCGCCGTCTGCCAGAAACACAGCGTTGCGGCCGAGCTTCGCTTCATTCTCGCGCAGAACTGGAATCAGCTGCTCTTCCTGGCACTGATCGGCCTGATCCTCTTCCTCCTGCCCCGCGTGGAGGCCGTGAGCCAGCAGGCGATGACCGGCTACGTGATCGCCACGCTCTATCTGATGGGGCCCCTGGCGGGCCTGCTGGGCAGCCTCTCGGTGTTCAGCCGTGCGAACGTCTCGCTGCGGAAGGTGGAGCAGCTCGGGCTCGCGCTGTCGGCGCACCCGGGCGACAACGGGATCTCGGCGCCGGGCCGGTTCGCGTCGGAGCCCTTTGAATCCCTCGAGCTCGTCAAGGTGATGCACCGCTACCATCGGGAGAGGGAGGATGAAAGCTTCATGCTCGGGCCGATCGACCTTGTGATGAGGCCCGGCGAGCTCGTGTTCCTCATCGGCGGCAACGGCAGCGGGAAGTCAACGCTCGCGAAGGTGATCACCGGCCTGTACCCGCCGGCGGGCGGCGAGATCAGGCTGAACGGGCGCGTGATCGGCGATCAGAACCGCGACGACTACCGCCAGTGCTTTTCCACCGTGTTCTCGGACTACTTCCTCTTCGACCGCATCGTCGGGGCGGGGGGCGCGGACACCGACCGGCGCGCCCAGGAATACCTCGAGCGCCTGCATCTGAACCACAAGGTGTCGGTCAAGGACGGCGTGTTCTCCACGACGCAGCTCTCCCAGGGCCAGCGCAAGCGCCTGGCGCTCCTGTGCGCCTACATCGAGGACCGGCCGTTCTACCTGTTCGACGAGTGGGCGTCCGACCAGGATCCGCTGTTCAAGGAGGTGTTCTACACCCAGCTCCTGCCGGACCTGCGTTCGTTCCACAAGGCGGTGCTCGTGATCACGCATGACGACCGCTATTTCGACTGCGCGGACCGCCTCATAAAGCTGGACTACGGCAAGATCACCCTCGAGCGCGCCGCGGCACTGGCGCCCGCCGCCCCGGCATAGGCTTAAAGACCCCGCGATAAGTAGGGCTGGACCCCAGCAACAGAGGCGGCCGAGGCGCATCTAAAAAGCGGACAAATTATGGGACTCACTATGAACAAAACCCACCTGCAAATGAGAAGCGTCGCATCATCGGCCAAAATGCGCCGCCTTAGCTGCCTTTTTGCCGCTGCCGTGGCGGTGCATGTCGCTGTGGGAGAGGCGCATGCAAGCACATACGCCTTCTCGCTCCTCGCGGGAGACGCGAATGCGCTCGACCACACGAACGGGACGGGGGGCAATGCGCGTTTCTTCAATCCCTCAGGGGTCGCCGTGGACGGCGCGGGCAACATCTATGTCGCGGACGGCGGCGACCACACCGTGCGCATCGTGACGGCGGGCGGCACCGTCAGCACCTTTGCCGGCACTCCAGGCCAGGCGGGCAACAATGACGGCGCGGCCACCTCCGGCGCCCTGTTCCTGTACCCCTATGCGGTCGCCGTGGACGGCTCGGGCAATGTCTATGTGGCGGACAGCGGCAACCAGAACATCAGGAAGATCTCTGGCGGCAGCGTGAGCACCCTGGCGGGCACGGTGGGAATCGCCGGCAGCACGGACGGCACCGGCGGCGCCGCGCTCTTCAACCAGCCGCAGGGGATCGCGGTGGACGGGACTGGAAACGTCTACGTCAGCGACACGAACAACAGCACGATCCGCAAGATCACGGCCGCGGGCGTCGTGACGACGCTGGCCGGGGCCGCGGGTCAGACGGGGTCCGCCGACGCCTCGGGCTCGTCCGCGCGCTTCGCCTATCCCTTAGGCATCGCCGTTGACACTGCCGGCAACATCTACGTGGCGGACAATGAAAACAGCACGATCCGCAAGGTCACGCCGGCAGGGTCGGTCTCGACGCTGGCGGGCTACGCCGGCAGCAACGGCACCACCGACGGCCAGGGTAGCTCGGCCCAGTTCAATCACCCGAATGCGGTGGCGGTGGACGGAGCGGGCTTCGTCTACGTGATCGACACCTCCAACCAGACCGTCCGGGAGGTTTCCCCGGGCGGCAGCGTGTCGACGCTCGCCGGGACGCCGGGGCAGGGCGGCAGCGCCGATGGCACGGGCGCGGCGGCAAGCTTCTTCTATCCGGGCGGCATTGCGGCGACGAGCGCCGGGGTCGTCTATATCGCCGACACGGGCAACCACACACTTCGGGCGATGAACTCCCCGGGCGTCGTGACCACGCTCGCGGGGAGCCCGCCGCATGAGGGCAACGCCGACGCAACCGGCAGCCAGGCGCTCTTCAAGTATCCCTACGGGGTCGCAGTTGACGGCTCCGGGCATGTCTACGTCGCCGACTCGGGCAACAACACGATCCGTGTCGTTACCACGGCCGGTGTCGTGACGACCCTCGCCGGCGCGGGCGGCGTTCCTGCCGGCAGCGCAGACGGCGTGGGCAGCGCAGCCCGGTTCAACAACCCCGCCGGCGTTGCGGTCGACGCCAGCGGCAATGTCT
>Ga0265313_10000598_pt1 | contig 37449 bp, 31 predicted proteins | sample 4123metaG_FD_203122 | JGI IMG/M metagenome (GOLD analysis project Ga0265313, IMG submission 203122) | Rhizosphere microbial communities from Carex aquatilis grown in University of Washington, Seatle, WA, United States - 4-1-23 metaG | ecosystem: Host-associated > Plants > Roots > Rhizosphere >... | reverse complement strand
GTGGGGTTGGTCATGTCGATCTTGCGTTCCTGCGGCCAGGCCATGTAGACCACAGCCCCCAACAGCGTCACATAGGCGAACAACAACACGAACGCCCGCCTCATCCGCAGGTTCACCAGCAGTTCGCGCTGCAAGACGGGGTTTTCGAAGAGGTACATTTCGCGGAGAGAGTGACCAATGACTAATGACTAAATGACCAGTCCCTTGGTCACCAGCATGAAGACGTCTTCCAAGCTCGGATCTTTCTCGGCAAATGAGTGCATCCGTACCCCGGCAGCAACGAGCCGTTCCAGGAGCGCGGCGAGGTGGTGGTCTTCCACGGCCAACTCGACTGTGACCTTGTGGTTGTCGATCTGCACGTCGAGCGTCTCGGGCAGGCTGCGAATGATCGACAGCCCGACGTCCATCTTGTCGAGAAACCGGACCTCCAGAATGCGGTTTCGCTTGATACGGCGATAAACCTCATCGATCGGCCCGTGCATCAACAGCTCGCCGCGCTCGATGATGCCGATCGACGTGCAGCAGTCGGCCAACTCGGTGAGGATGTGGCTGGAGATCAAGATCGTCTTGCCCATCCGCCGCAGTTCCTTCAAGAGTGCCTTGACCTCCAGCCGCGCTCGCGGGTCAAGTCCGCTGGAGGGCTCATCGAGGATCAACACCGGCGGGTCGTGGACCAGTGTCTTGGCCAGGCAGAGCCTTTGTTTCATTCCGCGCGAGAGCCCGTTGACGAAGTCGTCGCGCTTGTGGGTTAAATCCAACAGCTCCAGCACGTCGCAAATCACCTGCTTCCGTTTCGATCGCGGAATCTGGTAGGCCACGGCGAAGAAGTCGAGGAATTCCCAAACCTTCATGCCATCATAGACGCCGAAGTTGTCCGGCATGTAGCCCACGCTACGGCGAACGTCGAGTGGGCGTCGTGTGACGCTGTGGCCGTTGACGATGCCCTCGCCGTGGGTGGCTTTGAGTAACGTCGCCAGGAAACGAATCGATGTGCTCTTTCCCGCGCCGTTGGGGCCGATGAAGCCGAACATCTCGCCCGCTTCGATCTTCAAATTCAATCGCTTGACGGCGGTGAAATCGCCATAATTCTTGCCGAAGTCGATCAGCTCGATCATATTGCCTACCCCTCTCCCTCGACCGGACCTTGCGCGGAATCCGCGGGTGCGATCTTGCGAGGGTCGGGCGAGAGGTTGGCGTCGTTGGCCAGTGCCGGCTCCGGACTGAACTCAAGGTGCGCCACGACGAGGGCCAACTGTCGGGTCTGCGCCGAGCTCGGTAAAACCGTCAGGCCCGAGAGCTCCTGGCTGGTATACGCCACCAACCGTAGCTCGCCGCCAAGGTCTTCCTGCTGGGCCAAACGCAGCAAATGCTGGACATTGAACCCGCCACGCGTTCCGAGCGTCGCTTCGTTCTGTTCCGTGGCGAACAGTTCTTCGCGCTTTGACGGCGTAGGGCGCATCTCAACGGTGGCCGAGGCGCCGGGCGCCAGCGCGCCAATCCAGCAGGCCTTCGTCGCGCCGACGACCGCGGCCGCTTCCAGCGCCAACCCCGTGTCGTTGGTCAGCTTGTACCGGTCTTCCGCAAGACGCTCCCAGCCGACGCCGCCGTCCAGCGCGAGCATTTGCTCGCTGTGGACCATGCCCGTCGTATTCGACGAAATCGCCAGACCTTCGAGCGTAACCAGGCTGTCGGTAAGCCCATCCTTCTCCGAACCGGCCTTGCGGGCACGGCGAAAATCGACTTTCGTCCGCCGATCGCCCACGTTCAGGTCTTTGCCCGTGGCAAACGGCAGCGCCACCGCAGTGGCGTCGTCGAACCGCAGGTCATAACTGGTGCCCAGCGAGCTGTATAAGGCGGTGTAGCGGGTGACATGACAACGCGAGTAGCCTGGTTGCAGCTCGACGACCGCCAATTCGGTCTTCGAACGGGCGAAGCCGATGTCGAGCTGCGCCAGCCAGGTAACGGCTGCCGCGGCCCCGACCGCGATGAACGGCGCGGCCGCCCAGGCAAGCTCGACCCGCCCCAACAGACGGAACACCAGCCAGTTCAACGGAACCAACACGACGACGTAGATCAGCAAGGTCCACACGACGAACATCGCGTTGGGGACTTCGATCCCAGCCGCCTCTTGCAAAGTGGTGAATGCCAGATCGGAGGCCATGCTGAAATCGTCCCAACCGGCCACTCCATGACCTGGTGGGGGTGTGCCCGATCCGGCTTCGAACATCTCTTCACCGGTGCGTTGGGGCACGGGCCGCGCCTTCCGGCCGTGCAGCTTCTCGCCAAACAGAACCGGTGAGGCGCTAGCGTCGCGGGTGAAATAGCGCAAACGGGAGACGAGCCGCGGATCGTGCGGACTGTAATTGCCATTGACCCATCGGAACCGCACCTGGTCGTCGGTGCCGGAATTGAATGAGCGCGGGCCACGTCGCATCAAACATCCGTTGAGGAAGTTGTCGAAGCTCGGCCAGTTGCGCAGCTCGCGTTGACCGAGCCGGAATGCAGACACGATCACACGCCCACGGCCGACGCGCCGTTCGACCAAAAGAGGCTCTTGGCCTGAATGGGCGAGTACCTGGCTGTCAGGTCGCGGCTTGAGTTTTTGGCCGGTCCAGTCGCGGACAGGCTCGAGCGGCTTTCCGCCCACGAGCCATTGTTCATTCAAGGGCTTGAGCGTTTCGGCCGAAAGGGGCCAGGTCTCTCCACCAGTCGCCGGCAGGTAGGCATCGAGAAAGCTCCCTTGCAACGTATCGAGTGTATGAGGGCCGCTGACGATCAGTTGGCCGCCCCAGTGAAGCCAGTCGACGAGCGCTTGCTGTTGGGCCGGCGAGAGCTTGCCGGGTGCCAGATCGTCCCAGAGCACGTAGGCGATTCCGGTCCACCCCAGCGCGCCCGAGGGAAGAGGCGCCACACTGCGGATGCGCGGCCATACGACGCGGTAATGGGCCTCGGTCAACGGATCGAGCATTTCCGGCGCAGGGGCTCGGATCGAGTCTTTGACTTTGAGGAAACTGTAGGCGTCGGGAGATCCCGAGAGCACGACGAAGTAGTACTGGTGGGCTGGCATCGGCCGGACCCCGAAACTGTCGGCGGCGATCTCGCGCCCGCCGCGGGCCAGAATTCGAGTGGCCGCCGAGCGAGTGGGGGCGTCGACCGGCGCGAAGAGCGAAAATTCAAGGTACTTCTTCTGCCCCTTCGACATCAGGGCTGGGCGGATCGTACGCAGGCGGAACGGCATCTGGTCGAGGTCGACCGGCTGCAAGCCAGAGTCGACCATTTCGGTGGCCAGCTCACCTTGAAAATCGAAATTGTTCGTGCGCAGATCCAAGACCGCGCTCGTCCAGTGGCCGAGTTTGAGATAGATTTCCTTCTTGTCTTTCTCACCCAGGGTGCCTGGCTGGGTGGTGAACTGCAAGAACTCGAAGTCGGGCTTGGGTTTCTTTTTCTTCAGCAACTCCTCGCGTTTGGCGAGCCGCTCTTCGTCGGAAAGTCCGTCGTCGTCGGCGGCACCGGGGCGGCAGCCACCGCAGCCGCTCACTAGCGGTGCCAGGCAGAGCCAGCAAGTCAGGTACGCGAAGTGCCGCCATCGCGCGCAGCGGGCCTGGGCCGGTGGAGGTGAATGGCGAAGACGTCGAAACATGGTCCCCTGAGTGTACGCGGTTGAGTGCCACTAGGAAAGTGTCTTCGACTCAAAGCGGGATTCGTGATAAATCCAACCGTAGGGGCGTTCAGATGAACACGATTCACTCCCATCCCTTGGGCCGCTTCTGGTGCCAATCGGTCAGTTCCTGGTATTTCTCGGCGATGGCCAAGAGCCTGTTCTCTTCGAACGCGCGACCGACGAATTTCAAGCCCGTTGGCAAGCCGCGTTCGCCGAAACCGTTGGGAACGCTGATCGCCGGAATCCCCGCCGCGTTTTCCGCTCCTCCGATCGAGACTCCGCCGCCCCAGCGCGCGTGATAACTGGCGAAGTCGCCGTCCAATGGGCTGGCCACGGTCGAGAGGGATGGAACGACGATCGCGTCGAGAGGAGCGAGCAGGGCGTCCATCGCCAGCTGGATCTTGCGGCGAATGCGCAGGGCGTTGATGTAGTCCTTGGCCGGAATGAACAACGCCGCGTGCGCTCCGATGCGGTCCTCTGGCGCGGACATTTCCCAAATATCGCCGCTGGTGACCAGCCCCTCGAAAGCCGACGCCAGTTCGCAGTCGATGATTGTGCTGGCCACCGTGCCGAACGGCAGCTCGGGCAGGTCGATTTCAGTGATAGTCGCGTGCGGCCGGAACTCGTCGAGCGACGCTTCGAAATTCTCTCGAACGGCAGGCTGAACGCCGTCGGTCGCTCCCTTGAGCGTTGCCAGCCGAAACGGAGGAACCAGCGGATCTTGGGCAGGATATTCATAACCGCGCGTGCTTGCCGATGGGTCGGCCGGGTCGGGTCCGGCGATGGTCGCCAGCACCAGCCCGGCGTCTGCGGCGGTGCGCGTCATGGGTCCCAACTTGTCGAGCGACCAACTCAGGGCCATGGCCCCGTGACGGCTGACTCGGCCATACGTTGGGCGCAGGCCGGTGATGCCGCAATAACCGGCCGGAGTCATGATCGAGCCCCAGGTCTCGCTGCCGATGGCGAAGGGGACTACGCCCGCACCGACGGCCGAGCCGGAACCGCTCGATGAGCCACCGCTCCAGGCGGTGATGTCCCAAGGGTTCAATCCTGGGCCGGTGAACGACGCGTTGGCCTGATCGTAACCAAGCCCGCCCGCGATTTCGACCATCGCCAGTTTGGCCACAAGCACCGCGCCCGCTTCGCGCAGCCGATGGACCACGGTGGCATCTTCGTCGAACATCTGGTCCTTCAACGGCGCCGCGCCCCACGAAGTTGGAACGCCGGCGGTAGCCAGGAGATCCTTGGCGCCATAGGGAATGCCGTGCAGCGGTCCTCGATCGCGGCCGGCGGCCAGTTCACGATCGGCCTCGGCGGCCTGACGAAGGGCCAGGTCGTCGCTGACCGTCACGATGGCGTTGAGCCGCTTGCCATGTCGCTCGACGCGGTCGAGGAAAAACTCAGCCAGCTCGACCGCGGTGAATCGCTTCGCGCGCAGTCGCCGGCCTAACGTAGTGAGGGAGGCCCAGGCGGTGTCGGGAGGCAGTGGCATCTGGAGGGAGGAGATAGTTCCCATCGCCCCTTATTTGTCGGCGCGCCAAGCGGCAAAGACCGTCGCAGGTTCATCGGCGTTGGTCAGTGGAATCGCGCTGAGCACTCTCGACCGCGACATGTGGTGCTCGATTTGCCCGCGAATCTGTCCCAGTTTCGCCTCGTCGAGGTTTTTCGGATAGAACCGCTTTACGAGCTCCAGTACAAGATCGACCGGTGCGGTGGACTTGGCATCCGCGCCAGGGGGGCCTGGTTTGTCGTCGTTGGGCGGATCGTCGGCCTTAAGGACGGCGGCCGGTGCGGCGGCGATCGCGCTGGTGGTGATTAGGTGTTGAGTAAACGTGCGGCGGCTGACCTGCATGATCAATCGTTGCTCGTTGGGGGTTCGCGAATAAAGCGACACAAGAGACAGTATCGGTGAGCGTTCGTGAGTGTGCAAGCATTCAAGAGCGTCTTTATTCCGAGGGTTAGCCGCCGACGGTGGACGGTTTCCATCGTGCCTCTATAATGGCCGGTCTGGATCGAATTGCCACGCACTTAAGGGGTCATTGGAAACGTAGGGAGTTTGAGAATTGGTCGAAAACGTCGTGATCATCGGCAGCGGGCCGGCCGGCTGGGCCGCCGCAATTTATACCGCGCGGGCGAACCTTAAACCGCTCGTATTCGAAGGGGCCGTGACGGAAGAGAACCGCGTCGGCGGCACTTTGCCGCTCGGACAGTTGAACCTGACGACCGAAGTCGAGAATTACCCGGGCTTTCCGCATGGGGATCTGGAAACCTACCTCGACCAGTCGATCGACAAGCCCCAACGAGCCATGATGGCACCTCACCAGAAAGCCGGTGTCAGCGGGCCGGAATTGATGGAACTGATGCGGCAGCAGGCCAAGAACTTTGGCACGCGCGTCGTCACCGATGACATTGTCGACGTCGATTTCACGAAACGGCCGTTCAAACTCACCGCCTCCGCAGGTGGCGTGGTCGAAGCTCAGGCCGTGATCGTTGCCACCGGCGCGCGGGCCAACTATCTGGGGCTCCCCTCGGAAGATGCGTACAAGAACCGCGGCGTCAGCGCCTGCGCCGTTTGCGACGGGGCTTTGCCCCGTTTCCGCAACCAGCCACTGGTCGTCGTTGGTGGCGGCGACTCTGCCTGTGAAGAGGCAAATTACTTGTCGAAATTCGCCAACCGAATCTACATGGTCCACCGCCGCGACGCCTTGCGAGCCTCGAAGATCATGGCCGAACGCGTGCTCAATGATCCCAAAATCGAAGTGGTCTGGAACAGCGCCGTCGACGAGGTGCTCGGCAACGACAAACAAGGCGTGACCGCAGTGCGCGTGAAGAATACGGATGGCGGGGCCAAACGCGAACTGGCCGCGACGGGCTTGTTCCTGGCCATCGGCCATACACCGAATACGAAGTTCGTTGAAGGGAAGCTGGAGTTGACCCCAAAGAAGTACATTCGTTGGATGGTCCCCTTTCGCACTTGCACCAGTGTCGAAGGCGTATTCGCCGCCGGCGACGTCGCCGACGACTATTATCGCCAGGCGATCACCGCCGCCGGTAGCGGTTGCATGGCCGCACTCGACGCCGAACGCTGGCTGGCTGCGCAAGGCATGCATTAATCGGTGAAGCATGGAACCAGTGAGCAACGTCATGGAAAAGATCTCCGTCGCTCAAGCCCGCCGCGGCGAGTCGGTGGGCCGCGAGGTGCGGCTTGCAGGATGGGTTCGCACTCGCCGCGACTCGAAGGGCGGATTCAGCTTTCTCGAGTTGAACGACGGTTCGTCGTTCGGCAACGTGCAGATCGTCGCCGAGGCCGGACTGGCGAACTACGAAAGCGAGATCAAGAAGCTCGGCGCCGGCTCCAGCGTGACGGTCGAAGGACTGGTCAAGGCCTCGCCCGCCAAGGGGCAAGAGACCGAAGTGCATGCCGGCCGCGTGATCGTTCACGGGCTGGCCGATCCCGACTCGTACCCGCTGCAGAAGAAGCAGCACTCGTTCGAGTTCCTGCGGACGATCGCGCACCTTCGGCCGCGGACGAACACATTCGGCGCGATCGCGCGCGTACGGAATTGCGTGAGCCGCTCGATCCACGAATTCTTCGGGGAGCGGGGCTTCCTTTATGTTCATACGCCGATCATCACCGCCAGCGACTGCGAAGGGGCGGGCGAGATGTTCAAGGTCACGACGCTCGACCTGGCCAATGTTCCCAAGCAGGATGGGAAAATCGATTACAGTAAGGATTTTTTCAACCGCCCGGCCTACCTGACTGTCAGCGGCCAGTTACAGGGTGAGATTTTCGCCTGCGCGCTGGGGAAAATATACACGTTTGGACCGACATTTCGCGCTGAAAATTCAAACACTTCGCGGCACCTTGCCGAGTTCTGGATGGTCGAGCCGGAGATGGCCTTCTTCGAGCTCACCGACAATATGGACCTTGCCGAGGCGTTTCTGAAGCGCATCTTCCGCGACGTGCTCGAGCGGCTGCCGGAAGACATGCAGTTCTTCAATACTCGTATCGACGATACCGTGCTCGCCACGCTTGAAGCGGTGGCCTCCAGCGAATTCGTGCGGCTCTCGTACACCGAGGCGGTCGAGCTTTTGGAGAAATCGGGGCAGAAGTTCGAGTTCCCCGTCGCTTGGGGCCACGACTTGCAAGCCGAGCACGAACGCTACTTGACCGAGCAGACTTTCAAGCGGCCCGTGATCCTCTACGATTATCCCCGCGCGATCAAGCCGTTCTATATGCGGGTCAACGACGACGGCCGCACCGTCCGTGCAATGGACATTCTGGTGCCCAAAGTGGGCGAAATCATCGGTGGTAGCCAACGGGAGGAGCGGCTCGACGTGCTCGAGGCCCGGATGCGCGAGCAGAAACTCGACCCCGCGCACTACTGGTGGTACACTGACCTGCGGCGCTATGGCACCGTGCCTCACGCAGGCTTTGGCTTGGGACTTGAACGGGTCGTGCAATTCATCACCGGCATGGGCAACATTCGCGACGTGATCCCATTTCCTCGCACGCCAGGCAACGCCGATTTTTGAAGGCGAAGTCCGCCTGCCGTGCCTGTCCCCTGCATCCCTGATCCTCAAGCTCTCACCACTTATCCGGCGCGCCATGCACGTCCGCCAACGCCAATCGACCGGGGTTCCTGGACTCGACGAATTGTTGGGGGGCGGCCTGCTGCCCGGAACATTAACGGTCGTCGCTGGCGCGACAGGCATCGGCAAGACGCAGCTTGGGGTACAGTTTGCTCAAGCGGGGCTGGCACAAGAAGGGGAGCGTGGCATCGTTTTCGACATGGCCAGCCGCGGCGACGCCCAAAACCATGCCGCTTACGCCTTGCGGATGTTCAATTGGCCGCTCGAGGCCGCCGACCCTGCCAAGCCACCGCCTTTCGACGGATTCTTTGCCGCCGAGTGCCCCAGGTTCGATTATTTGCACGTGTTCGACGATCGCGGCCAACGTGTGACGCGGCGCGATATGGGCGTCGAAGCCTGGCACGATTGGCAGGCCGAGATCGCGACTAAGCTGGCCGTGACGATCGGGTTTTTCTATGGCGCTTTCGTCCGCGGCGCGCGACGGGCCGTGGTCGACGGCGTCGAGCCGGTCGAGCGACCCAGCGAGTCGATACAGTTCGAGTTGTTCGAGTACATCTATCATCAGATCCTTCGCAAGGAGTCCGAGTGGGTCGCCCGCGACCTGTTTCGCGAACACTATCGATCGCAAGCCGCCGCGGCTGCCGCCGCCATCTACGACGCGCGCTCGATCGGATGTCTATTGCTGGTCACTACGCGCGAAATAATGCTCGACGAACTGATCGAACGAAGACTCGATGAAGGGGACGTGCTCTCGAACGCGAACACGGTGATTTATATGGGAAAAACGCGCTCAGGGCGAACCCTCGGCCGTGGCCTCTATGTGGCGAAGCACCGCGGCAGCGCGTCGAGCGACGAGATCGTCCCCTACGCGATCAACGACGCGGGATTGTCGATCACGGTGTAGCTTAGTGCCCTTCTCAGAAACGCCACTGTCCGTGAGAGATCCTAATGATGGTGGCCCGAAAGCATGTGAGCTCTCGCTTTGGCGTCCTCGGCCTCTTGTATTCGGCCTGCTTGCTGGTACGTGACGCTCAGCGCGGTGTAACTGAACGAATCGTTGGGCTCCAACTGACAGACCTGCAAGGCGTGCCGGATCGCTTCGTCGTGACGTCGCATCCGGGTGTAATATCGCGCCAGGGCCGAATGGGCCAGAGCGTATTTCGGATCTTGCCCAACTAATTCGTTCAGTTTCGCGACGGCGCCTTCCAGGTCGCCCTGTTCCTTGAGCTTGTCCGCCTCGTCGTACATTTCTTCATTGCTTGCCATGACAACCTATTCTCCCGCTTGTTGTGCCAACGTCGGATTCTATAGGGTGGGATGGGCCAAGGGAAAGGCATGCCTTGGAATCAAAACCAGTTCCCATGCCTTAAGCGCACGAGGAAGAACTCCTGCCTTCATCTGCATATCGCCTCTGTTTCCCCTTCGCGAAACCTTGACATTTCCATTTGTTGCGAACGTAAGTCTTATCCCTAAAGCCGTTTGCGTCGTCATTTCGAGCTCCCGTCGCGAACTCGAAAAAACCCGCACCACCCGCACCTTCTGCTGAATTGCGACCGTTGGCTGGCCGATAGACTTAGCTGGGCGGAAATCCCACCGTCCGCCTCGCCATGCCCGCGCGAGGGTCCTTTGAGGCAAAAGCCGTCGTGGTAGCCGGGCCAAACTCCTGCTGAAGGTCATCGCCGGTGCGAATCCACCCGCTCGCCGTGGTCGATCCCACGGCACGAATCGGCGTCCATGTCGTCGTCAGCCCCTTCTGCGTCATTGAACATGACGTAGTCATTGGAGACGGCTGCGTGCTGGAAAGCCACGTGGTGATCAAACAGGGGACGGTACTTGGGCAAGGCAATCACGTCTTCGAGGGAGCCGTGATCGGCGGCGTCCCACAACACCTGAAGATGCCCGAACGGATCGGCACGGTACAAATCGGATCGCACAACACGATCCGTGAACATGCCACCGTGCATCGAGCCTTGCATCACGACCAGGCCACCATGGTTGGCGACCATAACCTGCTCATGGCCGGCGTGCATGTGGCACACGACTGCCGTGTTGGCAACCACACCATTTTTGCCAACAACGCGATGCTCGCCGGCCATGTGACCGTCGAAGACCGGGCTTACCTGTCAGGGAACGTCGCCGTCCACCAGTTCTGCCGTGTGGGCGGATACGCCATGGTTGGCGGCCTTTCACGCGTCGTCAAGGATGTGCCCCCCTTCGTCACGATCGACGGTGGTAGCGGCTATGTGGTGGGGTTGAATACCGTTGGCCTGCGTCGCAACGGCTTTACCAACGAGGACATTGCGCAGCTCAAAACCGCTTACCGGCTGATCTACCGTAGCGGGCTGAAATGGCAGCACGTCCTGGAGCGGTTGCAGAACGAGTTCGCAGAAGGTCCCGCCGCACGCTTCAGCGCCTTCTTCGCCTGCAGCACCAGGGGCATCGTCGCCGAGCGGCGCGAACCGCCCGCCACCACGCTCAAATTACGTGACGAGCCTGGCGAAATGCCGGGCCTGCGGAGACACGCGGGCTAGGCGGCATTGCGGTTTTCGGATTCCGGATTCGATTAGCTCTTTCAGCCGTCCCCCTACCGCTTCATGCCCGCCTTCTCCGCTACGGCGGCTTGGGCGGCGGCCAGGCGCGCGATCGGCACGCGGAACGGCGAGCAGCTCACGTAGTCGAGACCGATCTGGTGACAGAAGATCACGCTGGCCGGGTCGCCCCCGTGCTCACCGCAGATGCCGACTTTCAGGTTTGGCCTCGCGGTGCGGCCTCCTTGCACGCCGAGCTTCATCAGCCCGCCCACGCCGTCGCGGTCAATCGTCTGGAAAGGATCGGCGGGCACGATGTCGTGTTCGCGGTAGTAGTTGATGTATCCGGCGTAGTCGTCGCGGCTCATCCCCAAGGTGGTCTGCGTCAAGTCGTTCGTGCCAAAGCTGAAGAACTCGGCACGTTGGGCGATCTGTTCGGCGCAGACGGTGGCGCGAGGCACTTCGATCATCGTCCCCACCAGGTATTCGACCTTAACCCCCTTTTCGGCGAACACTTTCTCGGCCGTCTCGCGGACGATCTTCTCCTGGTCTTTGAACTCCTCGGCGAACCCCACCAAGGGAATCATCACTTCAGGGAAGACGTCGATCTTGTCGCGTTTCACATCGCAGGCCGCCTCGAAGATCGCCCGCGCTTGCATGCGAGTGATCTCGGGATAAACGATCCCTAATCGGCAACCTCGGTGGCCGAGCATGGGGTTGAATTCGTGCAGTTCTTCGACGCGGCGGGCGATCGTCTCGGCCGAAATGCCGATCTTCCCGGCCAACTCGGCCTGCTCCGACTTCTGGTGCGGCAGGAACTCGTGCAGCGGCGGGTCGAGCAGGCGGATCGTGACCGGCTTGCCCTTCATTGCCCGGAACAGCCCGTCGAAATCGCCGCGTTGAAACGGCAGCAGCTTGGCCAGGGCGGCCTCGCGCCCCTCGACTGTTTCCGCCAGAATCATCGTGCGGAACTCATCGATGTGGCCGAAGAACATGTGCTCGGTGCGGCACAGCCCGATTCCTTCAGCGCCGAAGGCAATCGCCTCCAGGGCCTGCTTTGGTTCGTCGGCATTGGTCCGTACTTTAAGCCGGCGGTGCCGGTCGACCCAACTCATGAGTTGAGCGTAGCGGCCATAGGTTTCGGCCTTATCGGGGGCGAGGGTCTTGTAAATCAGCACTTGCAGAATCTCACTGGGCCGTTCCTGGACCTCGCCCGCGAACACCTCGCCGGTGAAGCCATCGATCGAGATCCGATCTCCCTCGCGAAGCGTCTTGTCGCCGACGGTCACGGTGCCGGCCTTATAGTCGATTTCCAAGTCGCCGCAGCCGACGATGCAGGCCTTGCCCATCTGGCGGCTGACCAGGGCGGCGTGTGAACTGGCGCCGCCGAATGCGGTGAGAATACCTTTGGCGATTTTCATGCCACGCAGGTCCTCGGGGCTCGTCTCGCGGCGCACGAGGATCAACTCGACCTGGCTGTTTTTCAGCCATTGCGCTTCGGCGTCGGAGGCGTGGAAACAGATCTGGCCCGAGGCCGCGCCGGGACCGGCGTTGATGCCTTTGGCCAGAAGCCGTCCTTCGTTCAGGGCCGCTTTCTTCGATTCGACGTCGTAGATCGGCTGCAAGAGCTGGTTCAAGTCGTCGGCAGGAATCCGCCGTGCTTGCAGGGCCTCTTCCTTGGTGATCAGCCCTTCATTGGCCAGATCGACCGCAATCCGCACTGCCGCGAAACCCGTCCGCTTGGCATTGCGGGTCTGCAACATCCAGACGCGCCCCTTTTGCACGGTGAACTCCAGATCCTGCACTTCCTTGTAATGCTTCTCCAGCGAGCGGCCGATTTTCTGCAATTGCTTGAACGAGGCCGGCATATCCAGTTCGAGCGTCTCTTCGATCCGCTTGGGCGTGCGAATGCCCGCCACCACGTCTTCGCCTTGAGCATTGATCAAGTAGTCGCCGTTGAGGCCGGGCGTTCCGATGGCCACGTTGCGCGTCAGGGCCACGCCCGTCGCGCAGTCGTCACCGAGATTGCCGAAGACCATCGCTTGCACGTTGACTGCGGTGCCCCATTCGTGCGGAATGCCGTAGGTACGGCGATAGACCACTGCGCGGTCGTTCATCCAACTGCCGAACACGGCGCCGATCGCGCCCCAAACCTGCTCCATGGGATCGGTGGGAAAATCCTTGCCTGTTCCCTGCTTGATCGCCTGCTTGAACTCCGCCACCAATTCCTTGAGATCTTCGGCGGAGAGCTCGTGGTCGAACTTCACGCCCGCTTTGTGCTTCTTGGCGTGAAGCAGTTCTTCGAAGGGGTCGTGGTCGGTCTTGTTCTTGGGCTTCATGTCGAGCACGACGTCGCCGTACATCTGCACGAAACGCCGGTAGCTATCCCAGGCGAAACGTTCATTCCCCGCCTGTTTGGCCAGGGCGACGACCGTGTGGTCGTTCAGGCCGATGTTCAGCACGGTGTCCATCATACCGGGCATCGAGTCTCGGGCGCCCGAGCGGCACGAGACCAACAGCGGGTTGGTCGTTGAACCGAACTTCGCCCCCATTTCCTTTTCGATCTTAGCCATCGCCGAGTCGACCAGCTTGCGCAGCTCGGGCGGATAGCTGCGGCGGTGATCGTAGTAATACGTGCAGACGTTGGTTCCAATGGTGAAACCCGCGGGGACAGGCAGGCCGATTCTGGTCATTTCGGCCAGGTTGGCCCCTTTGCCGCCGAGCAGATTTTTCATGCTGGCGTCGCCGTCGGTGCCGCCCGGGCCGAACGAATAGACGTACCGTTCGCTGGTTTTCGCCTTCGGCTTGCTCGCCTTGGTCCCTTGTCCATGAGACTTCTGCCCGTTGGACTTCTGGCCGTTGGATTTAGCTCCCTTCGACTTCGGCAGGGCCGACTTCAAAGCCTGAGGTTTCAACGACTTGGGCTTAGCGCCGGCGGCCTTGGCCGGCTTGGCTTTCGAAGTCTTCGATTTCATAGCCTTTGCCATGATGGGTGGATTCCTTGGGAGCAAGAAATGATCTGTGGCGCAGCCGCCAGCCGACGCGTCGGGGCCGACGAGACAGACATAGCTCGCCCCTTGCCTCGTTGAAACAAACGGCAAAGTTTACCACCCCTTTCCTAGAGCGTCAAATGCCTTATGATCGGGACCGATGAACGCCCCATTCGAGCTGCCCGGATTGCAAGGCAGGTTTCACCTCCAGCCATGACCCTCCTCTACAGCGACCCGGTGTTTCTGTTGCATGAGACCGGCCATCACCCCGAACGGGCCGAGCGGTTGCGGCGGGTCACGGCCCAGCTCGCGGAGTCGGGCCTCGACGGTCGCTGCCTGCGGCCCGACTGGAGTTCGATTACGATGGACCGGCTCGCCCGTATTCACGAGCCACACTACGCGGCCGAGGTGGCGGCCTTTGCCGAGCGCGGCGGAGGATCGATCGAGGCAGACACGCTCGTCTGCCCGGCCTCGTACGGCGTGGCGCTGCGCGCGGCCGGCGCGGTCTGCGATGCGACCATTCGTGTCGTGGCCGGTGAAGATCGCCAGGCGCTTTGCCTGGTGCGTCCACCGGGCCACCATGCCCTTCGCGCCGAGGCCATGGGTTTTTGCCTGTTCAACAACATTGCTCTCGGAGCCCGAACTGCGATTGCCGAATTGGACCTTGAACGGGTGCTGGTAGTCGACTGGGACGTCCACCACGGCAACGGCACGCAGGACGCGTTCTGGACCGACGAACAAGTCGGCTTTTTGTCGATCCACCGCTGGCCGTTCTACCCTGGTACCGGCAGGGCCGACGAAACCGGCGGTGGGGCGGCCTTGGGAACCACAATGAATCTGCCGATTGAAATGGGCATCTCGCGAAAGGCATACCTCGATCGCTTCCGCGGCGCGCTCGAAGACTTCGCCACGCGGATCAAGCCGCAACTGGTCTTTATCAGCGCCGGTTTCGATAGTCACCGTCAAGATCCGATCGGCTCGCTTGGTTTGGAAACCGAAGACTTCGCGGCCCTGACTCAGATCGTGCTCGACGTGGCAGATACATTCGCCGGAGGCAAGGTAGTCAGCGTGCTCGAAGGAGGGTACAACACGGACGTGTTGGCCGATGCGGTTGAACTGCATTTGCGGGTAATGCTGGAGAGAAAATAATAAGACCGGGGATGAGCCAAAGGCGCCATGGGTGGCTTATCATTGGATTGCACAGGTCGGGCCCCACTATTCGTTTTATTCGTCAGGTTATGGCCGGCGCGTTGCATTTTCGCAACGCGGTCGGTTGAACAAAGCCCCCATGTTGCCAAAACGCATGCTAAGGTTCATGGAGACGAGTACCGGTCGTTCCTGTTCCATTGTCTGCGTGGTCATTCATGGTTGCATTGCCCGTGTACCGGCGATTGCTATTGACCTTCCTCGCTTGCTGCGCGCTGGCCGCGACCGGCGGTTGCACGGGGCGCTGCCTGATGATCGACAAGTCAGGCGATCATATCTTCACCTGGGGCCCCGTCAGGTACGCTCCCGAGCCGCGGCAAAAGCACCACCATCAGATCGTGGGTGTGTCGATGATTCCTTCCGACGTGATCGCGCCGGTCGGTGCCGAGGTGGTGATCGTGGCCGCGGTGCGCGGCACCGATGGTTACTTGCACGCCAACCAGCGTGTCGAGTGGACGCTGTCGCCCGGAAGCGTTGGGCAATTCGTCGGCTTGGGCCGACGCACTCCCCTCGATTGGCTCGTGGGCTTTAACAATTGGCCGCGTAAGATCAGCCCAACCTACGCGGTGGGCACGACCTCGTCGCGCTACCTCAGCCTGCATCGCGACACCCCTACCAACGGCGACGACGTAAGAGTCGAACGCGGCCAGGCCTGGATTTCGGTGTCGTCGCCGCTGGAGGGAACCAGCTACGTCAGCGCCTACGCGCCGGAAGTCGCCCGCTGGGACACGCACCAGCGCACGGCGACGATCCATTGGATCGACGCGGAGATCGCGTACCCGCCACCGGCGGTCAACACGGCGGGATCTCGGCACACTTTCACCACCATCGTCACGCGGCATACGACGCATGCCCCGCTGGCCGGCTGGATCGTGAGGTACGAGATTACCGGCGGAGGGCCTCCGGCCGGCTTCACGCCCGACGGCGCCCAGGTGGTCGAGACCGTGACGAATGCGGCCGGCCAGGCGAGCATCGAGATCGAGCAGACCGCTGCGGCACCCGGCACGAACAACGTCGTCATCCAGGTGATTCACCCCAGCGTCGTCTCGCCTAACGGCCAGCGGCTGGTCGTCGGCAATGGCGGGACGACGAAGACCTGGAGCTCGCCCGACATCTCCATTCGCAAGGCTGGCCCGGCGCAGGCCTCGGTGGGCGACACGCTGACGTACCGCATCGAGGTCCGCAATCCCGGCAGCCTGATGTCGAGAGAGGTGACGGTGACCGACCAGATTGTCGAGGGCCTCTCCTACTTGGGCAGCACGCCCCAAGCGAGTGTCACCGCCGGCCTGCTCGAATGGCGCTTGGGCGATCTCGCGCCCGGCCAGGCGCGCACGATCGACGTGCAACTTCGTGCCGACAAACCAGGCGCGGTGAAGAATTGCGCGAACGTGACCACGGCCGACCGCCTCAGCGCGCAGGATTGCGCCCCCACGACGATCTTGTCGCGGACGCTCAACATCGCGCTCACCGGGCCCACTCAGGCGGTGGTTGGTCAGGAGGTCACCTTCGAGGCGCGCGTCACCAACCGCGGCGGTACGGCGTTGAAGGCCTTGACGATGGTCGATAAGTACGACGTGGGATTCGACCACGCGTCGCGCGTCGCCAATGGCGCTCGGGTCATCGAGAGCGATTTGGGCGATCTCGGCCCGGGCGAAAGCGGGCGCGTCGATGTAACATTTCGCGTGCTCCAGCCGGGCAACCTATGCCACACGATCGAGGTGCAGAACGCAAGCGGCACGCTGGCCAGCGCCAATGCCTGCCTGACCGCCGTGGCGCCGGGCGCGCAGGTGGCCCCCGTGGGTGGTCCCCCCAAGCTGTCGGTAACCAAGACCGGTCCGGCGAGACAGGAAGTGGGCCAGCAGGTTTCCTTTGCCATCGTGGTCGCCAACGTCGGCCAGACGCCGGCCACCAACGTCAAAGTGGTCGATCATTACGATCCGGCTTTCCGGCCGCTCAAGTCCACGGCCGGCTCCACTTGGAACGAACAGACCGACGAATTGACTTGGGTCGTCGATCGCCTCGCGGCCGGCAAGTCACTCACGTTCCAGGTGCTCTGCAATTGCCAGGAACCCTCGGCGAATTCGTGCAACCAGGCGACGGTGACCTCGCGGGAGGGGGGCAGCGCCCAAGGCGAAGCTTGCGTCGAAATTCGAGCACCTAATGGCCTGGCGGTACTCGTCTCCGAGGACCCCGATCCCGTGGCGGTTGGCAACCAGACGGCGTACCTGGTACGCGTGACCAACTACGCCAAGACAGCCGACGAGGATTTGGCCGTTGCCGTGACTCTCCCCGACGGCTTGACTCCCCTTCAGGTCGGCACCAAGGGTCCGTCGAAATATCAGGTCGACGGCCAGACCGTGCGATTCGATCCAGTGACGGAAATCGCCCCCAACGACACGTTGAGCTTCACGGTGGTTGGCACCGCCGAGCGAGCGGGCAACGTGAGCTGCCAGGTCGAAGTCTCCAGCCGGAAGCTCGACAAACCGATTGTCGTTGATGAAACGACGACGGTAGAATGACCGGGCGATAGGCGTTAGGTGTAATACTGCGCGGCATCTCGTAGGTTAGGCTTGCCAGCCTGACCAAGGGTTGCGCAGTCGGGCTGGAAACCACTGGAAGCCTGCGTCAGGCGTTCGAAGCACAGTCAATTGAGCTACCCCCTTCACATAACATGCCCCGTTACGTGATCCTCCGTCACGAAATGCCGGATGGCTGCGAGCGACCTTCGCACTGGGACTTCATGCTCGAAGCAGAAGGTGCGCTTCGCACCTGGGCACTGCCAGCCCCGCCGGGCACTGGCGGGCCGATGGAGGTGGACGCGCTGCCCGACCATCGGCTCACGTACCTCGAGATCGAGGGCCCAATTTCCGGAGGGCGTGGTTCAGTGGCGCGCTGGGACGAGGGGGGCTTCACGCTCGTTGAGCGGAGCGCCGTCCGATGGGAAATCGACTTGTGTGGGAAGCGGTTGCGCGGCCGCGCAACGCTGGTCGCCCTGCCCGAGGCTGAAACCGCCGGATGCTCTCAGCGCTGGCGTTTTTCGTTCTCGTCGGATGGCGCCAATGCGACGGGCTTGAAGCCCGGCTCCCAGGTCGGTGACGCTTCGGAGTTGCCGCGTGTGGTGCGGCCCGCCACATAAATCTCTCCCTTACGAAGTTCAAGCGCCTCGAGCACATAGAGCGTGTCTTCGTCGTCGCGCGGTGGATGGAAACGCACGAGCGCCACCGGGTCGCCTTCGGCTTGCAGCCAGGTGAGTTCGAATTCGGCATCGGTCGCGGCCTGTTGGACCCCGTCGAGGATCTCGGCCATCGGCACTGGAATGGCTCCGGCGCGGGCATTTCGCAACCGCATTGAGAGCACGTTCGGTTCCTGCATGTAGATTTCGGCGTCGAGCGACATGACGGTGGCGACGGCCCCTTCGAGATAGCGGCAGGCGACGGTCACACCCTCGGGCCGGATATCGACGCGCGGATCGACAACGCCCGGCGGAAGCGTATTGGGAAAGTTCCTGGCGAGGTCGACGGCCATCCAGCCGTTGATCTGCTCGGCGGTGAAGAGGGCCTGCCAGCGCCCTTCCTTGCGAACGTTGCTGGCAAGGGCAGTGGCGGTTTCCAGCAGTTTCTCGCTGGCGACCTGCTGGGCCTCGGGCTCGAGTTGGAGCGCTTCCTTGTAGAAGGGGGGCACGCGTGTCGCGGCCCAATAGCCCCACGCCAATACGCCCCCGACGACCAACGTCGCCAGGCACGCCGCCGCCGCGATGCGAAGTTTCATGCGGACCTCGGCCGCAAGAGAAGAGAAAAAACCATGCGTCGGCGAACGCAAGCGGTCGCCGGAGGGGGCGCCTCAAAACTGTTCCGTTCAGGACCCCATCCTCGCACTGGAATACTAGGGAGGAACCCTAGGCGAGTCAATGCGGGTTTGGAGTGCCCAGTGCTGCGATAGCACCTGGCATTCGTGAAACTGGCCGGTGGGGAAGAAAGTGACAATGGCGCGCGTCGTAGGTTAGGCTTTCCAGCCTGACAGTACCAAGAGTTGCGCAGTCAGGCTGGCAAGCCTAACCTACTTCAGGCACTGCCAAATGCGTCCTAACCTACGTTGCCTTGCGTCCATGTCCCGTCGATCAGCCGCCACATGCGGCCGTTGGGGTTCTTGTCTTGCAACGCCGGTGGCAAGCGGTGCGACCGGACGTTGTCGTAACAGGCGAGCATCGCGAATCGCCGAAGCGAAGCGGGAATGCCCACGGCCGTAAAGCCGGGGTGACCCGTGGCCGGATACGGACCGCCGTGGTTCATCGCCGGGCTGACCGCAACACCCGTGGGCATTTTGTCGTTCAAGAGCCGGCCGACGCGCCGCCGCAAATGCGGGGCGAGTTGCTGGTACAGCGGCTCGTCCGCTCCGCGCGTGTCGGAATAGATGCATCCGGTGAGGTTGCCTTCCATCGCTTCAAGCACTTTGGCGGCTTGCCGCACATCGTCGGCGACGACCACCAGCGAGACATTGCCGAAGGCCTCGGTTTGCAGCCGCTCGGGGTCAGCAAGAAACCGGTCGGCATCGACCCGCAGCAGAGTATTCGAGAACCGATAGCCCGCCCCGCCGGCCGGCTGGCCGCCGACGACCGTGCGGGCACCGGCCGTGGTCAGTTCGGCGACGCTGTTCGCCAGAGAGCCCGCGACCCCCTTCGAAAGCAACGTGCCGGCCGGGGCCGCGGTGAAGCGGCCCCCGACCGCCGTAATGAAGCGCTCGGTTGCTTCGCCCGCCAACACGACCATCAAGCCGGGGTTGGTGCAGAATTGGCCCGCACCCATCAAGCAACTGGTTGCGAACTCGTCGGCGATCTTTTCCGCTCGTTCGGCAAGCGCGCCCGGCAGGACGACGAGGGGATTGACGCTCGACAATTCGAGGTAGATCGGTTTTCCGGCCGCGTCGGCCGCGGCTTTGAGCTTCAGGCCTGCTGAGCGGCTGCCGGTGTAAGCTGTGGCGCCCATACGGTGGTCGGCGACCAGCCTTTCACCATCGGAGTGACTGGTTCGGTAGATCAATTGTACCGTTGCTGGTGGCAGACCGGCCGAGTCGCAGGCAGCCTGGGCTTCCTCGGCGAAAATGCGCGTGGTGGCAGGGTGGGAGCTGTTGGCCTTGGCGATGACCGGGTTGCCGGCCGCGATGGCCGCGGCAAAATCACCCCCTGAAATGCTGCCAAAGGCGAGTGGAAAATTGTTCGGACCGAATACCGAAATCGGTCCCAGCGATGCGAAAAACGAGCGGATTCCGGCTTTTGTGTCGATCGTCGGAAGGCTCCAAGACCCTTCCCGGGCGGCGGCCGCCGCCTGCCTTAACTGCCCGGCTGTACGGGGCAACTCGACATCGGCCAACCGCGGCGAAACCGGGTAGCCGGTTTCGAGGTGCGCGGTGGCGCAAAGTTCCCCTGCGCGGGCTTCAATGCGCTGGGCATAGCCTTCAAGGAACATGGCCAGAGTCTCCGGCGGCGTTTCGCCCAGCACTGTGGCCGCCTGGCTCGCGGCGTCCAGGGCCGCTTCGCAATCGCTAAAGCCGCTGATAGGGTAGACGTCGGGCAAGTTCTCGCCCGTCGCGGGGTTTTCGGCGCGGAACGTGCCGCTGGCTTGTGCCGCGCGCCAGCGGCCGTTGATGAGGATTGGCTGGGTGATCATGGACGATAATCCTGGTGGTTCTGTCGAAGCCGACATCTTATCATAGAGATCGGGGCTTTGCTCGCCGCAAGCGGCAGGATACGATGCGATTTTGACGCCGAGATGACGCGTACTCTGCTAGCGGCAATCGCCAGGTTGATCAGCGGCGCCAGTGTGCGCTGGGTGGACTGCGAGCCTGACACGTGCCAACGAGTCTACTTCGCCAACCACACCAGCCATTTGGATGCGTTGGTGCTGTGGTCGTCGCTGCCGTCGCACGTGCGCGAGTTGACTCGGCCGGTGGCGGCCAAGGATTATTGGGAGAAAGGTTGGGTCCGGCCCTATCTGGCCAAAAACGTCTTCGACGCCTTATTGATCGACCGCACGCACATCAAGGTCCACCAAAGCCCGGTGGATCTGATGCTCAAGGCGATCGGCGACACGCACTCGCTGATCGTGTTTCCGGAGGGGAAGCGCAACACCGAGTCGGAGATCGACGAGTTCAAGAGCGGTTTGTACTACTTGGCAAAGAAGCGGCCCGATCTGGAATTGGTTCCGGTGCACATTGACAATTTGAATCGCGTCTTGCCACGCGGCGAGTTTCTCCCCGTGCCGATGCTGAGTTGCATCACCTTCGGCGCGCCGATGTGGCTCGAAGCGGGCGAACCGAAGTCCAACTTCCTGGAGCGGGCCCGCAGCGCCGTTCGACGGCTCAAAGAAACATGAACCTGATGGATCTAGCGACGTTCGGGTTGGTCGGCGGCGTGCTCGCGCTGTTGGGCGCCGCCACCGGTATTGGCCAGTTGCTCAAGCAGCAGGCCGACACGGGCATGAACCCGGCCGTGATCGAGCAGTTCAACCTGCGGATCAGGGCGTGGTGGATTCTCTGCGCGGTGTTGGCCGTGGCCTTCCTGATGGGCCGTGGCGTTACCGTGGCATTTTTCTGGTTCCTGTCGTCCTGGGCGCTGCGCGAGTTCATTACGCTCACTCCCACGCGGATGGCCGACCACCGGGCGCTGTTCTGGGTTTTTTTCTTGTTCACGCCGCTCCAATACGTGTTTATCGGACGCAACCTCTACGATTTATTCAGCGTCGTGATCCCGGTGTATGCCTTTTTGTTCATCCCGGCGCGAATCGCTTTCGCCGGCGACTTCAAACGGTACCTGGAGCGGTGCGCGAAGATTCAGTCTGGGCTGATGATCTGCGTCTACTGCTTGAGTTACGCGCCGGCGCTGCTCTATTTGAAGCTGCCAGCCCCTCCGACCGCCGCTGAGAAGATTGAAGCAGTCGTGACGGAAGCAGTTGCGACGGAAGCCGCCGCACCCGACTCGACGGCTGCCGTCGTGCCACCGCGGCAGCATCTGCCTCCCAATGCACGGCTGTTGTTCTTCTTTCTATTAGTGGTCACGCTGGGCGACGCTTTCCAGTACCTCAGCGAAAAGACGCTGGGCCAGCACATCATTGCGCCGGCGATCAGCCCCAACCGCACCTGGGAGGGATACCTGGGCGGCGTCGGCTGCGCCACGTTGTTCGGCACCGTGATGTGGTGGGCCACACCTTTCAAACCCTGGGAAGCCGCGCTGATGTCGCTGGTGATAACGACCATGGGTTTCGCCGGGGGGATGACGATGTCGGCCATTAAGCGCGACCGCGGCGTCAAGGATTACGGCACACTGGTGGAAGGGCACGCCGGCGTGCTCGACCGCATCGACTCGATGTGTTTCGCCGCGCCGGTCTTCTATCATCTGACGCGGTTCATCTTTCCACAATGAAGCTCCCTTTGTCGCCGTTCGCTCCGCAAAAGGAGCCGATACGCGAGTTTTCGGATCGGGACTTACTGCGGCGCCGGCAATGGGTATCGATTTCGTGGCGGCACAGGACCTGGTTGTGGCTGTGCGAAACCAGGCTGTGGCTGCGTCGGGCCCGCGGGTGGCGGCAAGGGAAAACTTCCGGGTGGCGGGGGGTAACCACCGGAGGGCGCGGGAACGAAATTGCGCGGAAGCGTAACGCTCCCAGGCGGCGAACTGGGGGGTGGAATTGCCAAACCTTCGGCTCGCGTCGCCTGCCGCAAGTTCTCGCCGCGGTCAATGAGTTGCTGCGGGCCGACGACTTGCATTGGGATGAGCTGAAAGTCAAACGTCCGCTCGTCGCGGATTTCGAATGGTGAGAAGTTCTCGCTGATCAGGTCGATCCCAATGTACTCATACCAGGGTGGGAAAATCATCTTTGCGGTGGTCAGCGTTTCGAAGCCATCCTTGACGAGTTTGAACTCGCGTTTGCCGTAGTAGACGAAGCCCACTGAACAGGGGGTCCGGCCGATTTCGTATTTGTCGATGTAGACCTGGGCGCCAGGCGGATTGCTGCGAATGGTCATTCGCCGTTGCACCCCGCCACAACCGAAAGCGCCAGCGCAAACGACTGCCAAAGCCAGCCAACCGGCGGCGGTCACACGACGAGCGCAATGAGGGGGCGATGCGAGCAAGGCAAGCTTCGGTCCGGCCCTTGGAAAGAAAGAAAATGGGGTGGGAGTATAGCCGCCCGCGCTCTGTGCTTAAAGGTCGGTTAGCCCGGTCGCCCGCCATTTTCGCCGGGCGGCTAGGACCGGAAAGTGCGGCGAGTTATACTCCACATCGTAGGTTGGGCTTTTCAGGCTGACTACACTGTAAGTTGGGCTTTCCAGCCTGACGGAACCTTGGGCTGCGCCGCCAGGCCGGAAAGCCTTACCTACATGATTTCCATCTGCGCGCGGTATAGAATAGAGTAGAGATTCCGTGCTAGCACGGGACATTTTGCACGGGACAAGCGCCCCCTCTGGCGGCGCGTTTGGGAGTGATTCCCCAGCCAAATGGACCAAACACCCGTTAACAGGGAACACTGGCTGGAGCATGCCGCCCTCAGCGACATTGGGCTCCGCCGGTCGAACAATCAAGACTCCTTGGCGGTGCTGTTGGCCAATTCTCCAGACGCCTGGGGGCATCGTGGCCATCTGTTCATGGTGGCCGACGGCATGGGGGCCCACGCGGCTGGCGAGCTAGCCAGCAAAATGGCCGCCGACACCGTGCCGCACACCTACAATAAGCTGCTCGAAGAGCCCCCCGCCGTGGCGATCCGCAAGGCGGTCGAGGACGCTAACGGCAAGATCCACAGCCGAGGTCAGGCCAATCTCGACTTCCGCGGCATGGGGACCACGGCCAGCGTGCTGTTGCTGCTGCCCTACGGTGCGCTCGTGGCCCACGTTGGAGACAGCCGCGTCTATCGCCTACGCGGTAACCGCATCGAACAACTTTCGTTCGACCATAGCCTGGTCTGGGAAATGATGGCCAGCGGCAAACTCAGCGAGAACGAGATCCCCAGTTACATTCCCAAGAACATCATCACACGCTCGCTGGGCCCGGCGGCGCAGGTGCAGGTCGACCTGGAGGGTCCGTTCCCTCTGGCCGTGGGGGACACGTTTCTGTTGTGCAGCGACGGCCTGAGCGGCCAGGTGAGCGACGAGGAAATTGGAGTCATCTTGAGTACGTTTTCACCCAAGGAGGCTGTGCAGGTACTTGTAGATCTGGCCAACCTCCGTGGCGGTCCTGACAACATTACGGTGATCGTCGCGCGGGTCGCGTCGGAACCACCCCCCTCGACCGCGGCGCCGTTGCAGGTCTCGCACGGTGCCGGTGGCGCGAAGCGACGTACGGCGCAGCCATTGGGACTGGTGGTCGTCGGCATCCTCGCGCTGGTGACCTTGGTGATGGCGCTGTTGGAAAAGTACATCGTGGCGATGGGCAGTGGGGCGTTGGCCTTGATCGCGGGCCTGATCGTGATGGTGCGCTGGCTGGGCACATCGGACACGGCCGGCGAGCCCAGCGGGGAGCGGTTTGGCAAAGGTCCCCACACTTCGAAAGTTTGCTTGACGAACAACGCCTTCGTCGACAAGCTCGCCAAAGTCGTCGATCAGTTGCGCGAGGCGGCGACCGAGGAAAACTGGTCGATCGACTGGCACCGCTTCAACGGCTTCGATGCCCGCGCCCTGGCTGCCGCGGAACGCAAAAACTACATCGACGCGGTCCATGAATACGGCCACGCCATCAGCTTCATGATGCGGGAAATCCGCGGTCAGCGCCGTAAACGCGGAAACGGGCATTTGGGTCCGCATGAAGATCCTCCCGCGATTGCGACTTGATCGAGGCATCATTGATCCGGACCCTCGGATCGTCTAAAATCGAGGTACCTCCCCGTTCCCCTTCCCGCCCGGCCCCAGCCCACCCAAAGTCCATGCGATGCGCCGCCGATCTTAAACCGTGCGTCGCTTTCGGCGTGTTTGCGTCGCTCGTTTCCGGCTCGATTGCGGCAGTCGAAGAGACCGTCGAAGAGTCGGCGCAGGTGACGGAGCCGCGCGTGGCCTTCGAACTCGACGTGCTGCCGATTCTGACTTCGGCGGGCTGTAACTCGGGCGCTTGCCACGGTAAGTCGAGGGGCCAAAATGGTTTCGCGCTTTCGCTCTTGGGTTTCGATGCGAATTTCGACTATGCCAGCATCGTCGAGGAGGCCCGTGGTCGGCGCTTGTTCCCCGCCGCCCCCGACAATAGCTTGTTGCTCCGAAAAGCCTCGGCCCGGTTGCCGCACGGTGGCGGCGAACGGCTGAAGTTCGGCGGGCCCCAATACGAAATGCTCCGGCGCTGGATCGCCGGGGGGACGCCGCGACGGTCGCCTGCCGATCCTGAGCTGGTGAAGATCAGCGTCGGCCCCCCGGAACACGACATGGTCAGCCAAGGCAAGGAACAACTGGTCGTCACGGCACATTACACCGACGGTTCGTCGCGCGACGTGACGGGGCTGGCCGACTTTCAATCGAGCGAAAGCGCGGTGGTTTCGACCGAAAAGGGTGGAACACTCTCGGCCGGGTCGCTGGCGGGTGAGGCGACGATCATGGCCCGGTACATGGGCCACATCGCGACCTGGAACACGGTCATCCCTCTGGCTGGGCCGATTGACGAAGCGCTCTATGCGGCCTTGCCACGAAAGAATTTCATCGACGGCCTTGTATGGGACAAACTCCAGCGTCTGGGGATTGCGCCTGGTGGGCCGTGCGACGACCACACGTTCCTGCGGCGCGCTTTCATCGATGTGATTGGCAAGCTCCCCATGCCGGATGAAGCGCGCTCGTTCCTGGCTGATTCCGCGCCGAGCAAGCGCGAGGCGCTGGTCGATTCGCTCCTGACACGTCCCGAGTTTGCCGACCACTGGGCCAACAAGTGGGCCGACCTGTTGCGGCCCAACGCCTACCGCGCCGGAATCAAGGCCACGCGCAGCCTCGACTCCTGGCTCCGCGACGCGTTCCGCCGCGACCTACCCTACGACCAGTTCGTCCGCGAGTTGCTCTCCGCCCAGGGGAGCACTTGGCGCAACGGCGCGGTCACCTTGTTCCGCGATCGCCGCGAACCGGAAGAGATCGTGACTACGGTCAGCCAACTGTTTCTTGGCGTCCGGCTGGAGTGTGCCAAGTGCCATCACCATCCGTTTGAGGTCTGGAGCCAGGACGATTTCTTCAGTCTGGCGGCCTTTTTCGCCCGCGTCGGACGTAAGGGTGTTGGTATCTCCGCGCCGATTTCGGGCGGCGAGGAGATGGTTTTCACCGCGCCTGGCGGTGCCGTGACTCACCCTCTGACGGGCAAGATCCTCGCTCCGCGGCCGCTATTGGGACCGCCGCCCGACATCGCACCCGGTGACGACCCGCGCGAGACGCTTCTCGATTGGATGCTCGCGCCGGACAACCCTTTTTTCGCCAAAGTCGCGGTCAATCGCATCTGGGCCGACCTGATGGGACGCGGATTGGTCGAGCCGGTCGACGACTTGCGGGCAACCAACCCGGCTTCGAACGACGCGCTTCTGGCGGCGTTGGCCGGTGAGTTCCGCCGCGCCGGCTTCGATGTGAAAAAGTTGCTGCGTGCGATCATGACCTCCCATGTTTACGGACTGTCGTCGTTGGCCGGCGAGCGGAACATGGCCGACACTCGCAACTATTCGCGGCACTACCGCCAACGGCTGAGGGCCGAGGCGTTGTTGGACGCCGTTTGTGACATCACGGAGGTTGCTGAAACATTCTCCGGCATGCCGCCGGGGTCGCGGGCGAACGAAATCTGGTCGCACCGCGTCGAGTCGTTGTTTCTCGACGCATTTGGCCGTCCCGACGGCAATCAGGACCCGCCCTGCGAACGCACGCCCGAGCCCACGGTGGTGCAAGCTTTGCACTTGATGAACTCGCCGAACCTGCACCGTAAGGTGACCAGCGACCAGGGCCGCGCGGCGCGGCTGGCCGCCAGCTCCATGACTTCCGGCGAAATCGTCGAGGAGTTGTACCTGCTGGTCTACGCGCGTTTTCCTTCGCAGGAAGAGAGACAGGTGGGGGAGGCCGTTTTTGCCACGAGCGACCGCCGACAGGCGACTGAAGATCTCTTGTGGGCGCTGTTGAACACTCCGGAATTCATGTTCAAAGATTGAGCCAGACCCCAAGCACAAATGACCAAGGACCAATCACCAATGACCAAAGTACAAATCGCCCGCCGCGACGCAATGCACTTGGGTGTCGGCTTGCTGGGTTCTGGCGGTCTCGTCAATTTGCTTCGCTTGCAAGGCCAGGCCGCCGAAGCGACAGGCGCGCCTCGCAAGCTCACGAGTTGCATCCTGGTTTGGTTGGACGGCGGCCCGTCGCACTTCGAGACCTTCGATCCCAAGCCCGAAGCGCCGTTGGAAATTCGCGGCGAATTCGACGCGATCGAGACTTGTCTTCCCGGGGTGCGCTTCTCACAACATCTCCCGCGGCTGGCCGCGGCGGCCGACAAATTCGCCGTGGTGCGCTCGGTGTGCCACAATCAAACGAACCACGGGGCGGGCAACCACTACATGATGACCGGCGCGCCCACTCGGGTGCCCGTCGGATGTGGGGCCTTCGTGAGCTTTCACCCCAGTCTTGGCTCCGTCGCCGCGTACGAACGGGGCGCGCCCAATGGCCTTCCCGGTTATTTCTCGATCCCCAGTATGTCGCGATCGGGTGGGCCGAACTTCCTGGGCGCGAAATACGCTCCCTTCATCGTTGCCGACGACCCGAACCAGCCTAATTTCCGAGTTCGCGACGTGGCCTTGCCGCAGGGCCTGGCCGAGGGGCGTTTCGAGGGCCGTCGCGACTTGCGGACTTTGGTCGATCGCCTGCGCCGAAATGGCGACAAGGCCTCGGGAGATCCGGTCAACTCCGTCGACGAATATTACCGCCAGGGCTACGACCTGGTGACCAGCGCCGCGGCTCAGGCCGCGTTCGACATTCACAACGAAGCCGAGGCGGTCCGCGAGTCGTATGGACGCAACTCGTTCGGACAGCAATTGCTCCTCGCCCGGCGGCTGGTCGAGGCCGGCGTGCCCTTCATCACGGTCTACAGTGGCGGCTGGGACCATCACTCCGACATCTTCGGCGCCTTCGCCAAGCGGATGCCACAGGTCGACAATTCCCTCGCCGCGCTGATCGAAGACTTGGACGCGCGCGGAATGCTCGAAACGACGATGGTCGTTTGCTTGGGCGAGTTCGGCCGCACGCCGAAGATCACTACCTTATCGGGGCAGAGCAAGCCGGGCCGCGATCATTGGTCGAGCGCTATGTCGATCCTTTTCGCAGGCTGCGGCACGCCGGCGGGCCAGGTGGTTGGCGCCACCGACCGCAACGGATACGCCGCGAGCGAGCGAGCTCTTTCGCCCGAGAACTTCGTCTCGACGATCTACTGCAAGCTCGGCGTCGACCCCGGTAAGATCTATTTCACGCCCCAGGGCCGCCCAGTACACCTGGTCAGCGATCCCACGCCGATCGCTGAATTGATGGGCTGAACGGCTCCTTCCGCCTTGCGTTGTTCTCATTCCAACGCTCCATGTGCGAACGTGTCGTCCCACGCTCCGCGTCCATTCCCTTATTGCTCGTTTGATGCAATGATGTGGGTATTCCGTTTCCCACAGGAGAATCGAGCCGATGTCCGACATGCCCGATCGGAATTGCCCCAAATGTTCCGGCACCATGGAGGAGGGTTTCGTCGTCGATTTCAGTTATGGCCACGCGGTCCCGTCAAGTTGGGTCGAAGGCGAACCGGTGCAATCGTTTTTCAGCGGCACGAAGGTCCACGACCGCGCCAAGTTCCGCGTGCGCAGCTTTCGCTGTGTGGGTTGCGGCTACCTCGAATCGTACGCCGTGGATGAGTAGGTAAGGCTTTCCGGCACTTTCCGGCTTGACTGTCCTTCGGATGGGCGCGAAACCGGAATGGCTACGCCACGATTTCGTCAGCCTGGAAAGGCTAACCTATGGCCAGTGCCCGCGCTGCCAGCGGTGCCAGCAACGTTTCGAATTCCGCGCGCCCGGTGAGAATCTCAAGCTCGATCGCCACTGCCCAGAGCGGCCGGCCGCCGAGTTGCGAGGCGCGAATTTTGACCAGATCCTTGGCTGTGCAAATGATCGCGGACGCGTCGAGCTGGTCGGCCCAGGCGGCCAACGCCTCAATGTCGCCGCGGTTGTAGGCGTGATGATCGCCGAATTCGCGGAAGCCGAGCACGTCGGCCTCGCAAACGTCCAACGTGTGGCGAAAGCCGGCCGCATTGCCGATGCCGCAGAACGCCGCCACGCGCATCCCGCGAAGCGCCTCGAGCGCTCGCTCGCCGCCGTCGGCCGCGACAAGCCGCCGCGGCGCGTGGGTCATCTCCAGCCACAGCGCCCTTGGCGCGTGCCGCCGCACCTCGTCGCGAATCGTCGACCGCTGACCAGGGTCGAGCATGTCGGCGCGCGAAAGGCCGACGACTTGCGCGCGCCCAAGACCACTGACCGGCTCGCGCAGCGTGCCGCGCGGAAAAACGTGGTCGTAGCCGAACGGCTCCAGGGCGTCGATCAACACGATGTCGAGATCGCGGGCGATGCGTCGGTGCTGGAAGGCGTCGTCCAAAAGGATCAATTGGCACTCGAACTTCTCGATCGCCTTCCGGGCCGCGGCCACGCGGTCGCGGCTCTGCACGTGCGGCACGTCGGGCAACCGCTCTTCGAGTTCCAGCGCTTCGTCGTTCACGCCGCCGCGCTTGGCGCCGTAGCCGCGGCTGATCAAGGTCAGGCGTACGTCGCGGTACCGGAACCATCGGGCCAGCCATTCGACCAACGGCGTTTTGCCCGTACCTCCAAGCGTCAAGTTCCCGACGCTCACGACCGGTACAGCGATTTGTTCGACCGGCAGCCCTCCCTGATCGAAACGGCGGTTGCGCCGGCAAACCGCGAGGGTATAAGGGACTTCAGCCGCACGGAACAATCCGCGCAAGAGCGCCGCGGCCGGCCCGCGTCGTTGGCCGCTTACCAGGTCTCGGAATTCCGACGGGCGAAACAACGCCCCTCCTGGCGCCTTGCGCGCCTTGAATCCTCGTTCCGACGCTCTGCGTAGGAACGCCTCTTCGGACGCTCGGCGTCCCGGTGGAGGAATGGCTGACCAATTACAGCTTCGCGCAAATCGCATCCGCCATTTCGCGCGTTCCCACGGCGGTGGGATCGTCGCGGTGGGGTTTGAGATCGTACGTCACGTTCTTGCCTTCGGCGATCACCGCGGCGACGGCCTTTTCCAACCGGTCGGCGGCATCGAGCTCGCCCAGGTGCCGCAGCATCAACATGCCGGAGAGGATCAAGGCCGTGGGGTTGACCTTGTTCAACCCCTTGTACTTGGGGGCGCTGCCGTGCGTCGCCTCGAACACCGCGCCGTCGGGTCCGATGTTCGCGCCCGGGGCGACGCCCAGGCCGCCCACCAGCCCCGCGGCCAGGTCGCTGAGGATGTCGCCGTAGAGGTTTTCCAACACCAGTAGATCGTACAGTTCGGGCTTCTGCACGAGCTGCATGCACATGTTGTCGACGATCCGGTCTTCGAACTCGATGTCGGCGTATTGCTTGGCCACATTCCGCGCCACTTCGAGCCACAACCCGTCGGTGTGCTTCATGATGTTGGCCTTGTGGACGCAGGTCACCTTCTTGCGGCCGTTCTGCCTGGCATAGTCGAAGGCGCAGCGGACGATCCGTTCCGTGCCTGAGACACTGATCGGCTTGATCGAGATACCCGTCTCGGCCGCGCTGGTCTTGATCTTGCGGTCGGGCGAGATCTGGTTGATGAACTCCACCAGCCTGGCTGTTTCGGGCTTGCCGCGCTCGAACTCGATGCCGGCGTAGAGATCTTCGGTGTTTTCGCGGACGATCACCAGATCGATCTTGGTGCCATCGAAGAAAGTCCGGACGCCGGGGTATTGCTTGCAGGGGCGAATGCACGAGAACAGGCCCAGCGCCTGGCGCAGGTGGACATTGATGCTGCGGAAGCCGGTGCCCACCGGTGTAGTGATGGGTGCCTTGAGCGCGCACTTCGTGCGGCGGACGCTTTCCATCACGGCGTCGGGCAATGGGTTGCCGGTGCGCGCCATGACATCGACTCCCGCCTCTTGAACATCCCAATGGATCTTGACGCCGGTGGCATCGATGCAGCGTCTTGTGGCGGCGGCTAATTCGGGTCCGGTGCCGTCGCCCGTGATGAGTGTCACCTCGTAAGCCATGTGAACGGAACCTCGTTACCTGACGGAAGATCGATCAAGTCAAACAGGCTAACAAATCCCCAGTGCAGGGTCAACTTGCCGGCTCGGTCGGATTCTTCGTGCGATTCTAAATTTTCCAGCGCATTCGCCCGGCGAATATGGCACAATGACGTTTGCCCGCGCGGCGGCCGCCCGCCGGGCTTGAGTTTTGCGGAGCGCCGGAGAATGCGTGTTGTCGTCTTAGGTTCGACGGGCTACCACCCCAACGAGATTCGGCACACCGCGTGCCTGATGATCCCTGAATTGGGAATCGTGCTCGACGCGGGCACGGGCATGTTTCGCGTTCGTGATCGGCTCGTGACCGAAGAGTTGCTCATTTTTCTGTCGCATGTGCATCTCGACCATGTCTTCGGCTTGACGTTCCTGTTCGACGTGCTCCACCAGCGTCCCACGAAGCGCGTGGTCGTCTACGGCGAGGCGGCCAAGCTGGCTGCCGTCCAGGAGCACTTGCTCCATGAATTGTTGTTTCCCGTCAAGCTCCCCTGTGAATACCGGGCGTTGGCCGGCGACGTCGACTTGCCAGGCGGCGGCCGATTGAACTACTTTCCAGTGGACCACCCCGGAGCTTCGGTCGGCTTCCGGCTCGAGTGGCCTGGTCACTCGCTGGCCTACGTTACCGACACGACGGCCGATCCGGCGGCCGGATACGTCGAGCAGTTACGCGGCGTCGACCTGTTAATCCATGAGTGCAACTTTGACGACTCGCTCAGGGAACACGCGATCTTGACCGGCCACAGCACCACCACACCCGTCGCGCAAGTAGCCCGCGCGGCGGGCGTTCGCCGGTTGGTCCTCACGCACCTCAACTCGATCTCGAACGAGGTCGACCCTGTCGGACTCGACGTGGCCCGCGCGATTTTCCCTCAAACCTGGTTGGCCACCGACGGATTGGAATTGGAGTTCTAGCGAGCCGCCGTAGCGCCCCCTCGCCGCCGGAGGCAGCGACGAAGATGCCATCGGCTTGCCCGATGGAGGCTCACGCTGGCCTGCGCAAAATGCCGGGACACGGCCGTTTGGTCTTTATCCAAGTTCTATTCCACCAAAGCGTGGAGGATCGGATGCCACCGGCTTGCCCGGTGGTCCGTGACGTTGGCTGCTACTCAAGGCGATCCTCCTTTCCGGTCTTTGCCGCCCCATTTCCCGGCCGCTGCCGAAGGCAGCGGCCGGGAAATGCGGCAGCGTATGGGGGCTGGCTTTATCGAGCAGCCAACGCGAGGCTCCACCGGACAAGCCGGTGGCATCTTGGCGGAACAGAAACGAGGCGAACAGCAAATGGCAATTCGTTTCCATCCACCCCGATTTAGCGCAGCCCAGGCTCACGGTGGCTGCTAAAAAGAACCCGCCCCTTGTTCCTTTTTCGTCCTCCTCTCAGTCGCCGGCCCCTCGCTGCCAGAGGCAGCGAGGGGCTGGCGCGCAAAGGAAAAAGGAGGCGTGCGCGACGCGATTTGTCAGCGGCCAGCGTCAGGAACCACCGGGCAAGCCGGTAGCATTCGCGCGGCGAGCGTGGCCCGATTCGGCTTTCAAAGGCGCGGCGGTGCCGTCTCTCTTACTCGGGGGCCGGCTCGCCCTCGGTCGATTTCTTCTCGGTGGCGTTTTCGACTTCATCGACGGCCTTCTCGCCGGCTTCCTTGACATCTTCGACGGCTTTCTCACCCGCCTCCTTGATTTTCTCACCCGCATGCTCGGCTTCTTCCATCGCCTCTTCGCCGGCGTGCTTGGCTTCATCGGCGGCCTTCTCGCCCGCCGCCTTGGTATCGTCGATGACGCTCTTCCCGGCGTCCTTGACTTTACTCTTCGTCTCAGGACTGCAACCGGCCACGAACAGGCCCAACCCCAACAACATGCTCAGCATTGCGAATTTCTTCATTGAGAATATCCTTTTCGTCGTTTCAGGTTCCTCATGCCCGATCGCCGCGGCAGGTCCGTCCTGCGCGCCGCCGATAAGGCTTGCTTGCAATCATTTGATCCCAAACGCTGGGTGTTTATTCCCCTGGCGGTAAAAAAGCCGGGGAAGGACAAGCAAGCGCCGTCCTTCCCCGGTGAATTCAGTCATGGACTCAGGCAAACACAGGGCCAGATTATTCAGGGGCCCAAGTTACTCAGGCTTCTCTTCGGTCGCGCCCTCATCTGCGTCAGCCTTCGGCTCGGCGCCTGCATCAGCGCCCGCGTCTTCAGTCGCTTCGGTCGCGCCGCCATCGGCCTTGGGCTCATCGCCTTCATGCGTTTCGCCATCCTTGTGTTCGTGGTCGGCTTCCATGTCGCCCTCGCCTTCCTTGGTGTCGGTCGCAGCGCCCGCCTCGCCGCCACCTGCGGCCGGTGGAGTGACAGCGCCGCCGCCCGCCGGCTTCGCCTTCGGCGCCGGCTTGCTTTCGCACCCGGCCACGAACAAACCCAACCCCAACAGCATGCTCAACAATGCGAACTTCTTCATCGTAACACCTTTCGTCGTTTCAAGTTCTGTCGCCTGACCGCGGTTGCAGGTCCATCCTGCGCGATTCCGATAAGGCTACCTTGTCACTCTTTTGATCCCACTGGCTGTGAAAATATTCCCCAACGGTTACAATTTTGTAAGCGATCAAAGACCATTTGGCAAGGACTGCACGCATCCCCCCCTTAAAGAAACGATTTTTTGGGTTTGGGGAATATTCTCCCTGCGTCGAGGCTCTTTAATCGGTAGGCGGATCATGGCGGAGACCCCTGCTTTGGATATGGCTCTTCTCGTCGCCGAGCAGCATGCCGCGGTTTACCGGTACGCGTACCGATTGACCGGGGCTGTCTGCGACGCCGAGGATCTCACGCAGCAAGCCTTTCTCGCCGCGCAGCGGAAGATCGGCCAGTTACGCGACCCCCGGCGCGCCCGCGGCTGGTTGTTTGCCATCCTGCGCAACTGTTACCTCAAGACCAGGCGGAAACGCGTACCACTCTCGGCCACCAAGGTCGATCTGGACGTCGACAACATTCCCGAAAAACAACCCGACGAGCTCGCAATTGACCCTGAAAAGCTTCAGGCGGCGCTCAACGAACTGCCCGACGAGTTCAAAATAGTGATCCTGATGTTCTACTTCGAAGGCTGTTCATATCGCGAGATCGCGGAGAGGCTCACCTTGCCCTCAGGTACGGTGATGAGCCGTCTGTCGCGCGCCAAGGGACATCTGCGCGCGCGGTTGTTGCCTGAGACATCTCAACCGCTGGAAACTCCAACACGGTTGAGACGATGAGTGTTGAAACTATGAACGACGAGCATTTCGACCGTGCCGTGGGCCGCGCTATGGAGCAAGTGCCCCTTCCACTTGGCCTCGCCGAGCGCTTGCTGGCCACACTACAAGCAGCGGACGGACAGCTTGCCGAGGCAAACCGACCTGCCCAGGGGAGCTGGCCGGTGGAGGGAAGCAGGCCGGCCGATGGAAGCAGACTAGCTGAGAAAAACCGGCGCGTCGTTTCGCGGCGCTGGTTGGTTCCGGCTTCCATAGCGGCCGCCGCACTGGTGGCCGTGTTCGGCTGGTTCGTGTTTCGCCCGGTCTATCCTCCGATGGGCTATGAAGACGTGATTGCTGACGTGGGCGACTTTTACGATCAGGAGGCTGCCGCTGAAGGCCAGCCGCTTGCCGTGGTTCCGTCAGCCGATTTTCCCTTGTCCTCGGCCGTCGTGACCAACTCCAGCACCCGCTGGCGGCCGGTCAGCAAGCTGCTTGGCCGAAGCACCGGGGTAGCGTACGAGTTGACCAGCGCGCGGGGAAAGCGCGCTACGCTCTACGTCGTCGATTTGAATTCGCGGCACCGGCCGATTGCAACCAACAGCCTGCCATCGTCGCCCCCGAACAACGGAATCTTTACCGAGGGGCGGACGATGGGAGCGTGGAGCAATGGCACGCAGCTTTATGTCCTGGTGGTCGAGGGAGACGATCGCGATTACCGCGGCTTCCTTCGCCGCCGCGACCATCTTGCCTAGATTTCCTGTTTTCGCATTTCGCGCCCTTCAGTCGGTATTTTCCTTCAAATCGTACTAATCGCCAAAGGCGTCAAATGCCGAAAAGGCATTGCAGGCGTTGCTCACGAATTCAAACGGCGAGATTCGATCCATGAAGAACGTTGCACTTGTCCTGGCGGCTGGCGTGGCCTTATTCGCGGCCAGCGCCCACGCGCAGCAACCGCGGAGCACGAAAAAGGGGGCCGACTCGAAGCCTCCACTCGAGGACGTCAGTTCCATGGCTCAAATGACGCCTGAAATGTGGTTTTACATCCAAGAGAGCCGTCGCTACGACGACCCTAAAGAGATGGTGCGGCGGAAAGCCGAATTCAAGGCCGTCCAGCGCCAGCGTCGGATCGCCGCCATGCAATGGTATGGCTTCTCCAACTCACGCCCAACCGCGAACACCGGTTTGTTCGAAGGAAGCTACTCGCCGTGTTGGGGCGCCAACAATCGCAGCAATCCCAGTCTCTGGCCCGGCCCGCGCGGCGGTGTTTTCTACAACGCCCAAATCCCCGGCCCAGGTTACGGGCTTTGGTAAGGCGACCGGCGATCGGCCGTTGCCAAGGAACAGCCACGGATCGCGGCGGCGATCCCACGGGTGGCTTGCAACGGTTCTTCATCCGCGAGGGTCGTTTTCCTATCGTTGCGACGATCCAAAGCGGAGATTGCTACGGAGTCTCCGCTTGTTGTGCTAGCACGCACCGTGCTCGTTTTGCCTGCCTTGCACAACAACTGTGCACGATTTGCCAGTGTCGCATGCATTGGAAAGCGGACTTTCAAGGTAGCGGGACACTCGCTAAACTCAATTCCATCGGCACGTTGCACATTGCCGCTGGCCACCTTGCAAAACACATCGGGCGCGATTGGCACGGCGGTTGCATTACGTGGGTCATATTAAGACCAATGGAGAAATGGATCATGCAAAGCTTGGCGACCCTGCAGACGGAATTCGAGGATCGCGATCTGGAACGACGCGTGGTGAACTATCTGGCCGGACGTCACGTGCCGGGGCTTCGTCACCTCAGCGTTCGGGCTGAGGCGGGTATCGTGACCCTCCGCGGCAGGGTCCAGACGTTTTACGAAAAGCAACTCTGCCAGGCCTGTTGCCGGCGGGTCGCCGGCGTAGTGCAATTCGTCGACGCCGTCGATGTCGCATACGCACAGCCAGTCGCGTAGGTTAGATGCCCGTCAGGCTCGAAAGCCTAACCTACGCCGTTCTCTTCGATGCGGTCGGCACGCTGATCGAACCGCACCCTGGTGTGGCCATAGCCTACGCCGCGGCGGGCCGCCGCTTCGGCTCGTCGCTGGCCGAGTCTGAGATCGAAGCTCGCTTCCGTGCGGCATTCGCGCGGCGCGAAGCGATTGATGCCGCCGACAGCACGGGCCAGACAAGCGAGGCGGGCGAGCGCGCCCGCTGGCGGGCTATCGTCGGCGAAGTCTTCGACGACGTCGCCGAAACCGACTCGCTGTTCGAAGCGCTCTGGGAACACTTCGCCGAGGCGAAGCATTGGCGGCTGATGGCCGGAGCCGCCGATACCTGGCGGCAGCTCGACGCGCGGCGGGCCGATGGGCGGCGGCTCGTCGTCGGCATCGCCTCGAATTTCGACTCGCGGCTCGAAGCGGTCTGCTCCGGGCTGCCCCCATTGGCCGGTTGCCCGCTTTTCATATCGTCGCGACTTGGCCATCGCAAGCCCGCCCGCGCCTTTTTTCGCGCCGTCGAGGTTCGGCTGGGGCTTAAGCCTAACGAGTTGCTCCTGGTTGGCGACGACCTGGCCAACGATTACCAGGGCGCGCTGGCCGCCGGCTGGCAAGCCATACTCGTCGATCGAAACGATCGGTTCGAAGCAGCGCGGAGGGTGAGGAATTTGATGGAATTGGTGAACGCGGGAGGTTGACAACCATGAATGCAAGGTTCAGCATGGGAAAGCCAATCACGAAAATACGAAAAACGAAAACACGAGTCAAAGAACGATACGCTTGATAGTCAGGGTTGGGGCATTGAAGTTCAAGAGCAGGCCGATGTGCAGACGAGTCGCCTTGAGGTACGACTTGACCTGCGCGAAGTGGATGTCGTCCAGATTCTTGACGGCCTTCAACTCGACGATGATCCGGCCTTCGACGATCAAGTCGAGGTTGTGCAGTCCCACCTCTTCTTCCTCGAAGAAGATGCGGACCTCTTTCTGGTAGTCGAAGATAATTCCCCGATTCCGCAGGGCGACTTCCATTGCCTTCTGAT
>Ga0265313_10000597_pt1 | contig 37470 bp, 38 predicted proteins | sample 4123metaG_FD_203122 | JGI IMG/M metagenome (GOLD analysis project Ga0265313, IMG submission 203122) | Rhizosphere microbial communities from Carex aquatilis grown in University of Washington, Seatle, WA, United States - 4-1-23 metaG | ecosystem: Host-associated > Plants > Roots > Rhizosphere >... | reverse complement strand
TCGAGGCCGCGCTCGGCCAGCAGGCGCTGCACCCGCGCCGCCGCCGGCCGCAGCGTGGATTGCGCCGCCATCAGTTGGCGAGCTCGCGCGAGCGCCGGGTCGCCGCGGCGATGGCGCGGTCGAAGAGCGGCTGGAGCCCGTCGGGCGCCATCAGGATGTTGAGCGCCTCGAGCGTCGTGCCCTTCGGGCTGGTGACCGCCCGGCGCAGCTCTGCCGCCGGCTCCCCGGAAAGCCGCGCGAGCTCGCCCGACCCTGAAACCGTGACCCGGGCGAGGCGCATGGCGAGATCGGCCGGCAGTCCCGCCTTCCTTCCCGCCTCGGCCAGGACCTCCATCAGCAGGAAGACATAGGCCGGCCCGCCGCCGGATACCGCCGTCACCGGATCGATCAGGGCTTCCTCCTCCACCCAGGCGACCTCGCCGCAGGCGGCGAGCAGGCGGTCGGCCAGATCGCGTTCGGCCGGCGCGGTGTTGGCGTTGGCGACCGCGACGCTGATGCCCCGGCCGATGGCCGCCGGCGTGTTGGGCATGGCCCGGACGATGACCGCCTCGCGGCCCAGATGACGCTGGAAATAGGCGATGGTCTTGCCGGCGGCGATGGAAAGGAACAGGAGCTGAGGCTGCACCAGGGCGGCGCAGGGCTTGATGGCGTCATCCATCATCTGGGGCTTCACCGCCAGGACGACCGCATCGGGGCGGAAGTTCACCGGCATATCCCCGCTTTGGGTGAGATGGGTGATGCCGCTCCCCGCCAGATCGCCCAGCGCCGCCGCCGCCGGCTCGACCACCACCACCCGGGCCGGCGCCAATCCTCGGGCGAGCCAGCCGCGAAGCATGGCCCCGCCCATCTTGCCGCAGCCGACGAGCAGCAGCTTCGTCTTCGAAAAATCAGCCATGACGATGACGCTTCCCGGCTCAGGCTTCTCCGACCGTCTCCAGCATCGCCGCCGCCACCGCTTCGTCCGGACTCTTGCCGCCCCAAAGGAGAAGCTGGAAGGCAGGATAGAAGCGCTCGCACTCGGCCACGGCGATGTCGACCAGGTCCTCGAGCTGCTCCGCGGCGATGCCGCCCGCCCCCCGCAACAGCACGGTGTGGCGGAACATTGGCTGGGGCTCCTCCAGGGAAAGATCGAAGTGCCCTAGCCACAGCTTCTCGTTCACGCCACCCAGCAGCTCCAGGAAGGTGGTCCGGCGATGGCCGGGCACCCGCATGTCGATGACGCAGGAGAAGCAGATGGCGCTCAAATCCTCCTGCCAGATGAAGAACAACCGATAGTCCGACCACCTCCCTCTCAGTTCGACCGTCATCTCCTCGGCGGAATTCCTGTCGAATCGCCACTCGTTGGCGTCCACCAGCTCTTCCAGGACATCGAGGGGATTGTTGCGAATTTCGGTAGTGTCGACCGTGAGACCGGCCATGAACGCGCCCTCCTTGGACCAAGACGGCGTCAAGGCCCGGACGTAGCACCGCCCGAGCCCAAATACTAGATTAGGAATGCATCGTACCCACCAGATTTAGCGTGCCAAATCCGGAGTCGGGGTGCAATAGGCGAATTGTGAAAACCGGTGGATCGTTTTGTTACGCTGCTGCCGCAGGCGCAAAAAGCCGCCGAAAATCAGCCCTCGGCCTTGTCGGCTGGCTTGCTGGCCGGCTCGCTCACGCCGGCTTCGAGTCGGGCCTCCAGGGCGGCCAATCGCGCGGCCAGCTTCTCCTGCTCCACCCGCGCCAGCGCGGCCATGGCCTTGACCGCCTCGAACTCTTCCCGGTTGACCACCGCCATGCCGGCGAGCACCCGCTCGAACTGCTGGCGCATGCGCGCCTCCATCTCCTGCTTCAGCCCCGACACGCCGCCCAGCGCGCCGGCGGCGACCTTGGCCAGATCGTCGAGAATGCGATTCTCCATGGGTGTCTCCTTCGAGGCGCTCGCAAGAAAGATAGGGTAGCCACAGAGACACGGAGGCGCGGCGAAGATCAAGACAAACAGCACGGCCAAGCGGCGTTGGGAGGCATACCGCGCAATTTCTTCCGCGTCATGGCCGGACAGCCGCGGGTCAAGCCCGGGCATGACGAACTGAATGGAGATCGAATCTCAGTCTGTGGCCGCGCATACCTCGCTGTGCCGTTGCGGTTCGCACCTTCTTCTCTTCGCCTTGCCGCCTCATCCTGCGATGCCTATAACGCGCCAATGCTTTTCACCCTGACCTTTCCCGCCATCGATCCCGTCCTCGTTCAGTTCGGCCCCTTCGCGATTCGCTGGTACGCGCTCGCCTATGTGGCCGGCATCCTGATCGGATGGACCTATACGCGACGGCTCGCGCGGCGCGGCGACAGCCCGCTGACCGAGGTGATGCTGGACGACTTCGTCACCTGGGCGGTGCTGGGAATCATCCTGGGCGGGCGCATCGGCTACATCCTGTTCTACATGCCGGGCTTTTACGCCAGCGATCCGCTGCAGGTCTTTGCCGTGTGGAAGGGCGGCATGTCGTTCCATGGCGGGCTCATCGGCATGATTCTCGCCATGGCTCTCTTCGCCCGGCGCAGGGGCATCAGGTTCTTCCATCTGACCGACGCCATCGCCGCGGCCACGCCCATCGGCCTGTTCCTCGGCCGCCTCGCCAATTTCGTCAATGGCGAGCTGTACGGCCGGCCGACGGACGTGCCCTGGGCGATGGTCTTTCCCAAGGACCCAGCGCAGCTTCCCCGCCATCCGAGCCAGCTCTACGAGGCGGGGCTCGAAGGGCTGCTGCTGTTCGTCTTTCTCGCGATCGCCGCCTGGCGATTTCGCGCTCTGCGCCGGCCCGGCCTCGAGAGCGGACTCTTCCTCTGCGGCTATGCTCTCTGCCGGATCGTCAGCGAATTCTTCCGCGAGCCCGATGCGCAGCTGGGCTTTCTTTATGGCGGAGCGACCATGGGCCAGCTCCTGTCGCTGCCCATGATCGCGTTCGGTCTGTGGTTCGTCTGGCTTTCGCGTAAACGGCAGTGACGCCGCTCGCCCGCCTGCTGGCGCGCCGCATCGCCCTTGCCGGGCCTCTCACCGTGGCCGAATTCATGGCCGAGGCTCTCGGCCACCCGGTCCATGGCTACTACAAGCATCGCGATCCCTTCGGCATGGCGGGTGATTTCACCACCGCGCCCGAGATCAGCCAGATGTTCGGCGAACTCATCGGCCTCTGGTGCCTCGAGGTGTGGCGCGAGATGGGGGCGCCGACGCCGGTTCTGCTGGTGGAGCTCGGCCCCGGCCGCGGCACGCTCATGGCCGATGCGCTCCGCGCCGCGCGCATTCGCCCCGCCTTCTGCGAAGCCGTTCGGCTGCATCTGGTGGAGACCAGCCCGGCCTTGCGCCAGCGCCAGGCCGATGCGCTCTCCGCCTACAAGCCTGTCTGGCTGGAGAGCCTGGCCGAACTGCCCCCGGGACCGCTGCTCCTGGTCGCCAATGAATTCTTTGATGCCCTGCCGGTGCATCAATTCGTCCTCGGTCCCGAAGGCTGGCGCGAACGCGTCGTGGCCCTGGACGGAGAACGACTGGTCTTCGCCACGGCGCAGCCCGGCCCCAGCCTGGCGCTCCTCAGCCGGCAGCAGCGCGAAGGCCCGGCGGCCGAGGTATCGCCCGCGGCCTTCGGCCTGATGGGCGAAATCGCGGGACGGCTCGCCGCCCATGGCGGTGCGGCTCTCATCGTCGATTACGGCAGCAGCCAGAGCCGGCCGGGCGAAAGCCTCCAGGCGGTGCGCCGGCATCGGCCGGTTGATCCCCTGGCCGAGCCGGGAGAGGCCGATCTCACCGCCCACGTGGATTTCGAGACTCTTGCCCGCGCCGCGCGCGAGGCAGGGGCGACCGTCCATGGCCCGCTGCCCCAGGGCGAGTTCCTGCTGCGCCTGGGCGTCACGGCGCGGGCGGAAAGCCTGATCGCACGGGCGACGCCCGAGCAGGCGCGCGCCATCGAGGCGGCCCGCCGGCGCTTGCTCGATGCCCGGGAAATGGGCACCCTGTTCAAGGCGCTGGTGCTGACCGGGCCGAGCCTTCCGCCGCCGCCCGGCTTCGCCCAGCTCACCTGACGCCGCGTTCATGCTGCCGCCCATGCTTGAGGCCACCATGATCCAAGCCCAGCCTCTTGCCGAACTCGCCGGCATCCGCCACGGATTTTTCGGCCGGCGGGGCGGCGTCAGCGACGGGCTCTACGCGTCGCTCAATTGCGGCTTCGGCTCGGGCGACGATCCGGCACGGGTGGCGGAAAACCGGACGCGCGCGCTCGCCGCCGCGGGTCTCGATCCGGCCGGGCTCGTGACCGCCTATCAGACCCACAGCATTCTCGTGGCCAAGGTCGAGCGGCCCTGGCGGCGCGAGGATTCGCCCAAGGTGGATGCCATGGTGACGGCGACAAGGGGCATCGCGCTCGGCATCCTCACCGCCGACTGCGCTCCGGTTCTGTTCGCCGACCGGCAGGCGAGCGTCGCCGGCGCCGCCCATGCCGGCTGGCGCGGGGCGCTCGACGGCGTGCTCGAGGCGACGGTGGCGGAGATGGTTCGCTTCGGTGCCGAGCCCGCCCGGATCCGCGCCGCCGTCGGCCCCTGCATCGCCCAGGAGTCCTACGAGGTTGGTGCGGAATTCCGGACGCGCTTCCTCGCCGCGGCACCGGCGAACGAGCGCTTCTTCCGACCGTCAGTGAATCGGCCCGGCCACTTCCACTTCGATCTGCCGGGCTATGTCGCCGACCGGCTGAGCCGCGCCGGCGTCGGCGTCGTGGCCGCCACCGGCGGCGACAGCTGCGGCCAGCGCGACGAATTCTTCAGCTATCGCCGTTCCACCCTGGAAGGCAGCAAGGACTACGGCCGCAATCTCTCGATCATCGCCCTGGAGGACTGAACGTGGCGCTGCATTTCAGCCGCGAGGAACTGGCCGGCCGACGCGCCGCGGCCTGCACGGCGCTCGCCGAGCGCGGCCTGGACGGGCTGCTCATCTTCCGTCAGGAGAGCATGTACTACCTGACCGGCTACGACACCTTCGGCTACGTGTTCTTCCAGTGCCTGTATCTCGGCGCCGACGGCCGGATGGTGCTGCTGACCCGGGCGCCGGACCGGCTTCAGGCCCAGCACACCTCGGTGATCGACGACATGCGCATCTGGGTCGATCTGCCCGACGCCAATCCGGCGCTGGCCTTGCGGGAGATTCTTGCCGAGCAGGGCTGCCGCGGCAAACGCCTCGGCGTGGAGTATGAGGCATATGGCCTGACGGCGCGCAACGGCAAGCGCCTGGATGCGGCGCTCGACGGGTTCTGCACCCTCGCCGATGCCTCGGACCTGGTCAGCCGCCTGCGCCTGGTGAAAAGCCCGGCCGAGATCGCCTATGTCCGGCGCGCTGCCGACCTCGCCGACCTGGCGCTCGACGAGGCTCACCGTCTCGCCGCGCCCGGCGTGGACGAAGCCGAGATACTGGCCGCCATGCAGGGCGCGGTCATCCGCGGCGGCGGCGACGATCCGGCCAACGAGTTCATCATCGGCTCCGGTCCCGACGCGCTGCTCTGCCGCTATTTCTCCGGCCGGCGGAAGCTCTCGGCCCAGGATCAGCTGACCTTGGAGTTCGCCGGCGTCTATCGCCACTACCACGCCTGCCTGATGCGCACGATCCCCATCGGCGAAGTCCCGGACCGCCAGCGCGAGATGCACAAGGTGGCGGTCGACTCCCTGGAAGCCTGCAAGGCGGCACTCCTGCCGGGCCGCCCCATCGGCGAGGTGTTCGACGCCTATGCGCGAGTGGTCGACAAGGCTGGCTATCAGGCCTACCGCATGAACGCCACCGGCTACAGCCTGGGCACCACCTTCGCGCCCAACTGGATGGATTGGCCCATGTTCTATCACGGCAACCCCGAGCCGGCGGCCCCGGGCCAGGTGTTCTTCATCCATATCATCATCTTCGACCATGACCGGGGCCTTGCCATGACCAGCGGCCACACGGTGCTGGTGAACGAGCGCGGCTGCGAGAGCCTTTCCAAGCGCGGGGTCGAGCTGGTCGCGAGATAGGCCCGGGCCGGAAAAGAAAAACAAAGCGCGGACAAGGGTTTAGCTGGAAGCGGCGGCGCCTGCTCGCGCGGTTTACAGAACCATGACGCCCCGATATATTCCGCGCGCCGCGCTGGGGTGGTGCGGGCGGCGGGGCCGGACCGCTCCCTTATCCGACGACGGGTTGGCTAATGAAGATCATTGCCGGCAACAGCAATCGGCCGCTGGCCGAGGCCATCTCGACATATCTCAACCTGCCGCTGACCCAGGCCAGCATCCGGCGTTTCTCCGACATGGAGGTCTTCGTCGAGATCAATGAGAACGTCCGCGGCGAGGACGTTTTCGTGGTCCAGTCCACCTCCTATCCCGCCAACGACAACCTGATGGAGCTGCTGGTCGCGATCGACGCGCTTCGCCGCGCCTCGGCCCGGCGCATCACGGCGGTCATCCCCTATTACGGCTATGCCCGCCAGGACCGGAAATCGGGCTCCCGCACGCCGATCTCGGCCAAGCTGGTGGCCAATCTGATCACGGTCGCCGGCGCCCACCGGGTGCTGACCCTCGATCTCCATGCCGGGCAGATCCAGGGCTTTTTCGATATCCCGACCGACAACCTCTATGCCGCGCCGGTGCTGACCAAGGACATCCAGCGGCGCCTGGGCGGCAAGGACCTTTGCGTGGTCTCCCCCGACGTGGGTGGGGTGGTCCGCGCGCGGGCCGTCGCCAAGCGCCTTGACGCCGACCTCGCCATCATCGATAAGCGCCGCGAACGGGCCGGCGTCTCCGAGGTCATGAATATCATCGGCGACGTGAAGGGCCAGACTTGCGTCCTGGTGGACGACATCGTCGACAGCGCCGGCACGCTCTGCAACGCCGCAATCGCGTTGATGGAGGCGGGGGCCAAGGCGGTCAGCGCCTATGTCACCCACGGGGTGCTGTCGGGTGGCGCGGTGGCGCGGGTTTCGGCTTCGCCCATCGAGATGCTGGTCACCACCGACAGCATCATGGCGACGGAGGCGGTGCGCGTCTCGCAGACGGTGCGCCAGCTGACCATCGCCCCGCTGCTGGCCGAGGCGATCAGCCGCATCAGCTTGGAGCGGTCGGTCTCCAGCCTGTTTGACTAAGCGTGCCGCCCCTCCGGGGCGGATTGGTAGGAATGCCGCCCTTGCGGGCGGATGATAGCCGCCGCTCCCCATGGGGCGGTTTTTCGAGGACGCGGGTCGGCACCCCTGGAGGCCCCCGCACAAGGACATGAAAGGAGCAAATCGATGTCCGAAGTCCAAAACTTGAGCGCGGAGCTGCGTAGCCGCGCCGGGAAGGGGGCCGCACGCCAATCCCGCCGCGATGGCCGCGTCCCTGGAGTGATCTATGGCGACAAGAAGCCGCCGACCCTGATCTCCGTCGCGCCGCGCGAGCTGATGAAGGAGCTGCGCAAGAAGGCCTTCCACGTCACGCTGTTCGACATCGCCCTCGACGGCCGCAAGGAGCGCGTGCTGCCCCGGGACGTGCAGTTCGATCCGGTCAGCGACCATCCGATTCATGTGGATTTCATGCGGGTCGGCGAGCACACCCGCGTCCATGTCGCGGTGCCAGTCACCTTCCGCAACGAGGCGGGCTCGCCGGGCCTGAAGCGCGGCGGCGTGCTCAACGTCGTGCGCCACGAGGTCGACCTGATCTGCAGCGTCGACAACATCCCGCGCCAGATCGAGATCGACCTGGCCGGCCTCGACATCGGCGATTCGGTCCATATCAGCATGGTGAAGCTGCCCGAAGGCGTCCGGCCGACCATCGCAGACCGCGACTTCACCATCGCGACCATCGCGGTTCCGACGGTGCAGAAGGTGGAGGAAGAGGTCAAAGCGCCCACGGCCGAAGAGGCCGCGGCAGCTGCGGCGGCCGGAGCCCCCGGCGCGCCGGGCGCGCCCGCTGGAGCGCCTGGCGCCGCGCCGGCCGCAGGTGCCGCCCCGGCGGCTGGCAGCGACAAGAAGGGTGCCGCTGCCAAGCCGGCGGCAGCAGCCGGAGGCGCGAAGCCGGCCGGCGGCGACAAGAAGGGCGGCAAGAAGTAGACCGATATCGGGAATCACAGATCGGTTGCGCACATGGCCCTCACCCTTCCCATCGCTCGCGCGATGGGCCCCCACCCTCTCCCGCGCACGCGCGAGAGGGTGCGGAGCGCAGCGAGGCGGGTGAGGGCACTGGCCACCGATCTGGGATAACCGATACTCGAACCTGCAGGAGCTTTCCGCCTTGCGCCTCCTGGCCGGTCTCGGCAATCCCGGCCGGGGTTACGCCCACAACCGGCACAATATCGGCTTCCTGGCGGCGGACGAGATCCACCGCCATTACGGCCTGGGGCCCTGGCGCGCCCGTTTCCAGGGCCTCGTGTCGGAGGGCGAGATAGGGTCCGAGCGCGTGGTGGTGCTGAAGCCCGAGACCTTCATGAACGAGTCCGGGCGGAGCGTCGCCGCGGCGGCGCGCTTCTACAAGCTGGCGCCTCCGGCGATCATCGTCATCCATGACGAGGTCGACCTTCCGGCGGGCCGGATCCGCGTCAAGCAGGGCGGCGGGGCCGGCGGCCACAACGGACTGCGCAGCATCGATGCCCATCTCGGGGCCGACTATTGGCGCGTTCGCATCGGTGTCGGCCATCCCGGTCAAGCCGAGCTGGTGCGCGCCTACGTGCTCCAGGATTTCGCCAAGGAGGAGCGGCCTCTCATGTCCAAGGTCGTCGTTGCCGCGGTCGAGGCCTTGCCTCTCCTGCTCCCGGGCGACGCCAACGGGTTCATGAACAAGGTGGTCGTCGCGGTGGCCCCACCCAAACCCCCGGCCAAACCAAACACCAAGCCCGGGGACAAGGGCGAAACCGGGGACGGCTAGAGCATTTTCCGCCGAAGTGGGCACCGGTTCGGCGCAGAAAATGCGACCAAACCAAAGAATCTAGAGCGTGTTTCGATTCAATCTGAATGAAACATGCTCTAGAGATCATCGCGACAAGCAGGCGCGCCTTGCGATAAAACTGCGCCCGGCCGGGTCCGGCCTCTTTCATTTACGGGATGGGATGCATGGGTTTCTCCTGCGGCATCGTCGGGCTGCCGAATGTCGGCAAATCGACCCTGTTCAACGCGCTGACCGCCACCCAGGCGGCGGAGGCGGCGAACTATCCCTTCTGCACCATCGAGCCCAATGTGGGCAAAGTCGCCGTGCCCGACCCGCGCCTCGACAAGCTGGCCGTGCTCGCCAAATCGGCCAAGATCGTGCCGACCCAGCTCGCCTTCGTCGACATCGCGGGACTGGTGCGGGGCGCCAGCAAGGGCGAGGGGCTGGGCAACCAGTTCCTGGCCAATATCCGCGAGGCCGACGCCATCGCCCATGTGCTGCGCTGTTTCGCCGGCGAGGTGACCCATGTGGAGGGCTCGGTCGATCCGCTGCGCGACGCCGACACGGTGGAAACCGAACTGATGCTGGCCGACATGGAAAGCCTGCAGCGCCGCGCCGATGCCACGGCCAAGAAGGCCAAGGGCGGCGACAAGGAGGCAAAGCTCCAGCAGACCGCCATCGAGGCCGCGCTGGCCGAGCTCGAGGCGGGCCGCCCAGCGCGCCGGGCCAAGATCGGCGAGGCCGAACGCGAAAGCTTCCGCCAGCTCCAGCTGCTGACGGCCAAGCCCGTGCTCTACGTCTGCAACGTCGAGGAGCAGGCCGCGGCGAGCGGCAACGCCTGGTCGGCCAAGGTCGCCGAGAGAGCCAGGGCCGAGGGCTCGGCCTCGGTCGTCATCTCTGCCGCCATCGAGGCCGAGATCGCCCAGATCGGGGCACCGGAGGAGAAGGCCGAGTTCCTCGCCACCATCGGCCTGGCAGAGCCCGGCCTAGCCCAGGTCATCCGCGCCGGCTACACGCTGCTCGATCTCATAACGTTTTTCACCGCCGGCCCCAAGGAAGCCAAGGCCTGGACCGTCCGGCGCGGAGCCAGGGCGCCGGAGGCCGCCGGCGTCATCCATACCGATTTCGAGCGCGGCTTCATCCGGGCCGAGACCATCGCCTATGACGACTTCGTCACTCACGGCGGCGAGCAGGGCGCCAAGGAAGCCGGCAAGATGCGCTCGGAAGGCAAGGACTACGTCGTCCAGGACGGCGACGTGATGCATTTCCGCTTCAATGTATGAGGGGCATGCACGGAGCAGAGCCCCTGGCTTCGTTTCGCGCCGTCATGGCAGATTGCACCGATGCCTCTTTCCCTGTCTGACCAGGAACAGGCGCTCGCCCAGGGCGCTTCGGGCGAGGCGGCCGCCATGGCCATGCGGATCCTGGCCGAGATGGGGCGCATGCTGGGCGCCGATCGGCTGATTCCCGTGGCCTCTGCCCATATCGACGGCGCGCTCTATCACGGCGACAGTGGCGTGCATTTTGCCGAGCGTTTGGTGGCGGGCGGGGCCAGGGTCGCGATCCCCTCCACGCTCAACGTCGGCGGGCTCGATCTCATCGATCCGGACAATGTGAAGGCCGACCCGCATCGGCACGAGATGGCGCTGCGCCTGATGCGCGCCTATGAAACCATGGGCTGCCGGGCGACCTGGACCTGCTCGCCCTACCATGCCGGTCACAGGCCCGCCTTCGGCCAGGATGTGGCCTGGGGCGAAAGCAATGCGGTTGCGTTCTGCAACTCGGTGCTTGGTGCCAGGACCAACAGGTACGGCGACTTCCTCGACATCTGTTGCGCCATCGCTGGCCGGGCACCGCGCTATGGGCTGCATCTGCCGGAGAAGCGCCGGGCCACGGTGCTTATCGACAGCTCGGCCATCTCGCCGGCCCTGAAGCGCCTCGACGTGTTCTACCCGGTGCTCGGCTGCTGGTACGGGTCCGAGATTGGCGGCGAGATCGGCGTCATCGACGGGCTTCCGGCCGATTGCAGCGAGGACCAGCTGAAGGCGCTATCCGCCGCGGCCGCCTCCAGCGGCGCGGTGGGGCTGTTCCACGTCGCGGGCCGCACGCCCGAGGCGCCGAGCGTGGCGGCCGCCTGCGGTGGCGGCGCGCCGGCGCGAACCATCCGTCTCACGCCCGAGATGCTGCGCGTCGCCCGGGATCGCCTGTCGACGGTCGCGGGCGAGACGATCGATGCCGTCGCCCTCGGCAGCCCGCATTTTTCTCTCGAGGAATTCGACGCTCTCGAAGCATTGCTGCCTGGCAAGCGGCTCCGCATTCCCTTCTTCGTGTGCACCGGGCGCAACGTGGTGGCCGAGTTGGAGCGTCGCGGGCGCCTTGCGCCGCTGAAGCAGGCTGGCGTCACCGTGGTGGCCGACACCTGCGTCGTGGTGGCGCCCATCCTCCCCGCCAAGGCCGGCGTGCTGATGACCAATTCGGGCAAGTTCGCCCACTACACCCCAGCCAACACAGGCTACGCCGTTGTCTATGGCAGCCTCGCCGATTGCGTCGCCTCAGCGGCGACCGGCCGGGTCTTGCGCGACGAGATGGTCTGGCAGTGAAGCTCGCCGCGGTCCCCCAGATCGCCGGCCAGGCCGAGGGCGAGGTTCTGAAGCTGGCACGGCCCATCAGCTTCTGGGGCGGAGTCGACCCGAAAACCGGTCGGATCAGCGACCCGCGCCATCCCGATCACGATCGGGAACTCGCCGGGCGCATCCTGGTCCTGCCGGGCATGATCGGCTCCAGCTCGTCCAGCTACATCATGCTGGAGCTGATGGCCATCGGACGGGCGCCTGCCGCCCTCGTTCTCGCCGAGCCGGACGCCATCCTCGGCCTCGGCGTCGTGGTGGCGCGTGAGATGGCCTGGGGCTCGATCCCTGTGCTCATCCTGCCGCGCGAGCAGCAGCGGTCGTTGGAGACGGGAACGCGAGTGCGGATTGGAGAAGACGGGTCGATCGAAGTTCCGAATCTCAAATGCCAGCCCGCTGTTTGAACGACAAGCGAGCGACCATCCATGTCGCGGGAAACAATTAGGATCAGCGTTAGATTTCTCATAGCGTCGGGTGCAACCGTCGCCTTGTTCCTTGCAATTGCCGCTGCATATTTTCTAAGGCGAAAGATCTGGACGGCGGCTCAGCTCTGGGTCGTCTCTGCCTCGATTGCCGGATTGCCGCTCCACGATGGTGATCTGATATTTCAGACTTCGCAGTCGGCGCAAAGCGTCGCAATTCAAAAAGCCACGGGCTCGCCTTACAGCCATATGGGCCTGGTCTTCTTGCGTGACGGCCAGCCATATGTCTTGGAGGCCTCCGCGACCGTCCGATACACGCCCCTGGCTCGCTGGGTCTTGCGTGGCGTGGGGCACCACTTCGTCGTCAAGCGGCTACTCGATGCGAACGAGGTTCTGACCCCGGCGGCTGTCGATCGACTGAAACAATCCGCAGCAACTCTCATCGGGCGCCCGTACGATCTGACCTTCGAGTGGTCGGATGACCGTATCTACTGTTCTGAATTGGTCTGGAAAATCTACGATCGGGCCCTCGGCATCCAAATCGGCAAGCTGCAACGGATTAGGGATTTCAACCTAACCGATCCCGTTGTCGCCAGTGTCATGAAACAGCGATATGGCACGGCGGTTCCGCTCGATGAGCCGGTCATATCGCCGGTCGCCATGTTCGACTCGCCTCTGTTGGCTAGCGTAACCTCGCAGTAGTGGTTGTGACCGCTGGGAAGACATAGGGCGCACCTGGACCAATCGCCTATCCCGCCGCTAAATCGAAGCGGACCTGGCACGCGGATACCGACTATTGCTATTCGGGAAGAAGAGCTCCGCGCGGTCTTTGCAAAGGAAGATATGGAGTTACTTCCTGTTGACCATGTCTGACGCAAAATGGAATCCGCAGCAGGCGCTCGGCGCCATGCTAAGGCATGCGGCGGTCCACTCGCCATACTACAGCAAGCAGGAATGGGCCCCGCGCATGCGCGAGCGAGGCGGGGTCGCCCTTGGCGATGTTCCGATCACGCCCAAGGCGCTGGTGCGAGACCAGACGGCCCAGTTCTTCTGCGCCGTCGTCCCTCCCTCCGAAGGCGAGGTCCTGACCAAGGCCACCTCGGGCTCCACGGGCGAGCCGATGCTCATCCGCAAGACCCAGCGGCAATTTGCAATCCAAATAGCGGAAAACCTGCGGCTCAAGAGGGGCTGGGGATTCGAACGGCATTGGCGGATCGTCCACACATCGGCGCCCAACGACGATCATCCGAACGGCCAGATCGAGCAAAAGGAAGGGCCCGGTGGCCGGCGGGAGTGGACGATCTACAGCGGAGACACCGAAGCGGCGCTCGATCTGCTGCGCCGGACCTCCGCGACCCATGTCCTTAGTTCCCCCTCGATCATGCTGGAGGTCCTGCTGCGCAGTTCGGAGACTTCGCAGCCTCTCGCCCTGCAGCTGATCGCGACGGTGTCGGAGTTGATGTCCGATGGGCTGCCGGAACTGGTCCGCCGCATCCCGGGCTGCCGCCTGGTGGACATGTACGGCACCGTGGAAACGGGCCTGATCGCGATTCAATGTCCTCTATGCGATGCCTACCATCTGGCGGACCGGCACATGGTTGTCGAAATCGTCACCGACGAAGGCCAGCCAGCGGAGCCGGGGGAGATGGGGCGGGTCGTGGTCACGCCGCTCTTCAACCTGGCAACGCCGCTCATCCGCTACGACACGGGCGACTATGCGCAACTGGCGAAGAGCGCCGGTTGTCCGCGCTCGCCGCGCGCTATCAGCCGGATCATCGGGCGCGAGCGCAACCTGTTCAAGTTGCCGGACGGGCGCAAGGTCGTGCCCAGGATCCCCCATCAGACGGCCCAGGATATCGGCCTGCGGCAGTTCAAGTTCGTTCAGACGACCGTCCGCGACATAGAGCTGCGCTATATTCCGCGCGACCCTGGGTTGGAGATCACCCAGGAAGCGGCTCAGGACATGGTCGATAAATACATGGTGCCGGGCTTCAGGGTCCGCTGCGTGAAGGTTTCCGAGCTGCCCAGGGCGCCGAGCGGCAAGTATCTCATGCATGAGTGCCTGATTTGAAGCTTACCGGCGCTCGTGCTTCAATGCACATTCAGCGCCAGACCGGCCGGCGCGTCCACAGACGGGCCTGAGGCAATTGCAGAGAGAACCCATGTCAATACGATCGCTTCAACTTCTTGCCGCCGCGGCGCTGGCCATTGTGGCGAATTTCGCGCCCGCCCGGGCTGCCACGCCGGCGGACACCGTGGTCATTGCCGAGGCGATCGACGGCATCCAGTCCCTGGATCCGGCCGAAGGCTACGCGCTCGTGGAAGGCGAGGTGATCGCCAATTGCTACGACCGGGTGATGCGCTATGAGCCCGAGGACTTGAACAAGCTCGTCGGGGAAGTCGTCGAGAGCTGGTCGGTCAGCGACGACGGCAAGACCTTCACCTTCAAGATCCGCCCCGGGCAGAAGTTCCATTCCGGCAATCCGTTGACCGCCAATGACGTCGCATTCTCCCTCCAGCGCGTCGTCATCCTGAACAAGGCTCCGGCTTTCCTGCTGACCCAGCTCGGCTGGAATGCCGACAACGCGAAGCAGGTGATCGCGGCGGTCGACGACAGCACCTTCAACATCACCGTCGCCGGCAATTTTGCGCCAAGCCTGGTGCTCAATCTCCTCAGCTCCGGCGTCGCCTCGGTCGTGGACGAGAAGCTGGTCATGAGCCATGAGGTCGGCGGGGACCTCGGCAATGCCTGGCTGAAGACCCACGATGCCGGCTCCGGCGCCTATAGTCTGCGGTCCTGGATACCCGACGATGCGGTAGTCATGGAGGCCAACCCCGGCTATGGCCTCGGCGCGCCCCGCGTCGCGCAGGTGATCCTGAAGCACACACCGGAAGCGGCGAGCCAGAGACTTATGCTGCAGAAGGGCGATGCGGACATCGCCCGCAATCTGACCCCCGACCAGATCGCCGGTCTGGACAAGGATCCCGACATCGTCGTGAGCGATCACCCCTCGGGCCAGGTCTGGTACCTGGGTCTCAGCCAGAAGGTCGAGGCGCTGAGCAACCCCAAGGTGCGCCAGGCGATCCGTTACCTGATCGACTATCAGGGCATGGCGGCGAGCTTCCTCAAGGGCCAGCTCTTCGTCCATCAGGCCTTCTGGCCCAGCGGCTCCTTTGCCTCCCTGGACGACAACCCGTTCTCCCTCGACGTCGCCAAAGCCAGGCAGCTGCTCGCCGAGGCCGGCTATGCCAGCGGATTCGAGGTCAGGATGGACGTCGCGAACACCTCGCCCAACATCGACATCGCCCAATCGATCCAGCAGAGCATGGCCAAGGCCGGTATCAAGGTCGACATCGTGCAAGAGGACCTGAAGCAGGCATCGAAGCAGCAGCGCAGCCGCAAGCACCAGCTCTTTCTGAACAACTGGGATCCGGACTACATGGATCCCCACGCCAATGCCGCGAGCTTCGCCTACAACATCGACAACTCCGACCAGTCCAAGTTGAAGACGCTGGCCTGGCGCAATTCCTGGCTCATCCCCGATCTCAGCCGAGAAACCGACGAGGCGCGCCAAGAGAGGGATCCGACGAAGCGCAAGGCACTTTATCTGGATATCCAGAAACAGGTCCAGGCCGATGGCCCGCTCATCGTGCTCTTCCAGGCGACGCATGAGATCGCGGCGCGCAAAGAGGTCAACGGATTCGTGATCGGAGCGGCCTACGGCGAGGTTTTCTATCGTTTGATGACCAAATAGGGCGGCGGCTCGGCGAATCCTGCATTCGCCGGACGAGGCGCTCGCTGGTCATGCGGTCGAGAGCGCGCCGGACAGGAGGAGTGCGCTCGGCGGCAAGTCCGCCTAATGTTCTTGGACAGCCGCCCCGGAACCTCCTCAGAATCAAACCGCTCCATGTATTATACAGCCTGACAGCGGACAAATAATAATATGGCCAAATCACTTAAGCGAAAATTATACTTCTTTCTTGCAAGTATTTTTACGTGGTCAAGTGGCAACGCCTCTTTCCTCCATTACAAGATCAAGCGGCGGAGAGAGTTGAAAAAGCAACGGGCCAAAGACCCGAACATTTACCCGATGTGGTAGCGATGAATCTTGCTGATCTCATACCCATTGCGGACCTTCCACGCACGACCTATCCAGCCAATCAGGAAGTCAAATGGCTGCACGAGACCGAACGCGAGAAATATCAGCAACTGGGCGGCCATCCGACTTACGGCGAAGATGACATCACCTACCGTTTCAACTCTCACGGATATCGATGCCCGGAATTCGATGCCGTTGCCGACATCCGGATCGTGGCGATTGGCTGCAGTTATGTGGTAGGAGCCGCACTGCCACAGAGCGCCCTTTTCCCCGAGGTCTTTGCCGAAAGACTCCGTGCGGCGGCATCGCCGAAGACCGTCGTGGTTTGGAATCTGGGATTGCCGGGAGCGAGCAACGACTACATCAGTCGGCTGCTTTATTTGGCTATTCCACGGCTCAAGCCGCATGTCGTCCTTGTCAACTTCACTCATTTGTCACGCCGCGAATATATTTCGGTGCAGAACAAGTACGTGAACTACAATCCGGCGTTCACGCCGAAGGACAAGACCGTCCGGGATATTTGCGGTCACTTTGCCGCATTGAGCAGCCCCTTGGATGATCAGATCAATTTCTTCAAGAATTACAAGGCTGTCGAATGCCTGCTCACGGGTTGCCAGTGGCTATATTCCCACCGCAGCAGGCGGGAAATTGAGCCGTTGGCGAACCACTTGAACCTCGGCCGCTTCGCTGGCGAACTCCAGCTTCTGGACAAAGCGCGCGACCATGAACACCCCGGTCCGGAAAGTCACCGCCGCCTCGCGGAATTTTATTGGACGAGGTTCAACGAGCTTGGCGGATTGACCTAGGGCCCGCACGTAGTTCGATCGAAGGCCCGCGTCGCCCGCCTCAGCGGTTGCACATTTGGACGCGGCGGCGAATCGCGATCAATCAATCGCCCACGAATTCCAGAAGACAACCCGTCGCCGCCCTTGGGTCGATCAGCAGGCGCCCGTCACCCTCGACAGGCCGATGTCCATTCCGCCGCAACACCTCTGCCGTTCGCCCGAGATCGGCGACACCGACGGTCTGCACCGCCATCCAGGGTCGCCTGTGGGTCGGGATCGCGACGCCGCGATAGCGCGAGGCGAGCACGGCGGGAGTCATGAACCTGACCTGGCTTGAGCCCCTGTCCATGGTCAGGCTGTCGCCATCCAGATTCACTGCCGTCGCGCCGAAGATCCGCTCATAGGCGGGCGCCAGTTCCGCGGGCCGATCGCTTACGACCGTGAGAGCGACGAGCCGTTTTGCGCTGTTGGCATGGACGAGCCAATCGGACCGGCGGACCAGTTCGGGCGTCAGATGCTGGCAGAAGAAGGCGCGAAGGTCCGGCAGCTCCGCGGACGGCAGATGGACGAGCTTGAATGCGGGCAGCTGGTCGCCTTCTGGCAGCTCCAGCAGGCGCTTCAGGTCCTTCGGTCCATCGGGATGCAGCCCGGCGGCGGCCAGGCGCGCGGCCGTCGAGCGGGCATCGGCGCTGGCAAAGGCGAGGCCCAGCAAGCCTTCGCGATCGGCCAGGAATTTGTCCAGGTCATTGGTGAACTGGGCGGGGTCGAGGATGCCCAGGAGTTCGACATAGCCTCGCTCGAACATCAGGCAGTAGTTGGCCGTGCCCCAGCCTATATGTCGGCCGCGCGGCGTCACGGTGAAGCCGAGGCTCTGCCAGGTTCGCCTGGCGGCTTCGAGATCCCGGACGCCGATGAGGCTGTGGTCGATGCCGTCCCGATCCGGCAGCGGCTCGATCACTCCGCCGGTCAATGAATTCCGGCCCAGACCTTGCGCTTGAGGGCGTAGAGCAGGCCTGCGAGCACGATCAGGAACAGCACCGCCTTCACGCCCATGCGATGGCGTTCCACCAGCTCCGGCTCCGACGTCCAGGCGAGGAAGTTGGCGACGTCGATCGCTTCCTCGTCCGTGGTCGCCTTGGTCCCGTCGGCAAAGGTGACCGACCCGTCGGAGATCGGCTGAGGCATGGCGACCTGATGGCCGGGGAAATACTTGTCGTAGTTCATGCCCGACTGCATGGTCACCCCGGCCGGCGGCTCGGCGTAGCCGGTCAGAAGGTCGTGGACGTAATCGGCGCCGCCCTTGCGCGCCTTGACGATCAGCGAGAGATCGGGCGGCAGGGCGCCGCCGTTGGCGGCGCGTGCGGACTGCTCGTTGGCGAAGGGCGCCTTGAAGGCATCGGACGGACGGCCGGGACGGTCATACATGTCGCCGTTGTCGTTCGGCCCGTCGGTGATCTGGACGCTGGCCGCGATCGCCTTGATCTCGTCCTCGGAATAGCCCAGCGCCGCCAGGTCGCGATAATGCACCAGGTTCATGGAGTGGCAGGCGGAACAGATTTCCTTGTAGACCTGGAAACCGCGCCGGAGCGCCGCCTGGTCGAAGGTGCCGAAGGCGCCGCTGAAGGACCAATGCACCGTCGGCAGGGCTTCGTCCTCGGCCCGGACCGGCAGGGCCGGGGCGAGAATACCGGCGGCGATGAGCCCGGCCAGGGCCAGGCGTTTCGTCAGGGCGAGGGCCGTCACGGCGTCACCTTGGTCTTGGCCACGGAACCGGCCATCTCCGCGCTCAGCACCGGCTTGCCGATGCTCATGGGCAGCGGACGCGGTCGCTCGAACAGGCCCAGGAGCGGGAATACGACCAGGAAATGAAGGTAGTAATAGGCCGTCCCCAGGCGCGAGGCGATGACGTACCAGCCTTCCGGGGGATGGGCGCCGCAATAGCCCAGGAGGAAGCAGTCGGCCAAAAGCAGCCAGAAGAACTGCTGATAGATCGGGCGGAAGCGCGCGCTCTTCACCGGCGACCGGTCGAGCCAGGGCACCACTGCCAGGAGCGCGATGGCGCCGAACATGGCGATAACGCCGGCAAGCTTGTTGGGGATCGAGCGCAGGATGGCGTAGTAGGGCAGGAAGTACCATTCGGGCACGATCTCGGACGGCGTCGAGAGCGGATTGGCCGGGATGTAGTTGTCCGGCTCGCCGAACAGGTTGGGGGCGAAACAGACCAGGGCCGCGTAGAAGATCAGGAACACGGCGAGCCCGAACATGTCCTTCACCGTGTAGTACGGATGGAAGGGGATGCTGTCCTGGGGGCCCTTCATGTCGATGCCGAGCGGATTGTTCGACCCGAACCGGTGCAGCGCCACGAGATGCAGCATCACCACCGCGACGATGACGAAGGGCAGAAGATAGTGCAGCGAGAAGAAGCGGTTGAGGGTCGGGTTGTCGACCGCATAGCCGCCCCAGAGCCAGGTCACGATATGCTGGCCCACTAGCGGGATGGCCGAGAACAAGTTGGTGATGACAGTGGCGCCCCAGAAGCTCATCTGGCCCCAGGGCAGCACATAGCCCATGAAGGCCGTCGCCATCATCAGGATCAGGATGACGATTCCGAGCAGCCACAGCAGCTCCCGCGGCGCCTTGTAGGAGCCGTAGTAGAGCCCCCGGAAGATATGGATATACACGACGATGAAGAACATCGACGCGCCGTTCATGTGGATGTAGCGGATGAGCCAGCCGTAGTTCACGTCGCGCATGATGTGCTCGACGGAATTGAAGGCGAGCGCCGAATTCGGCGTGTAGTGCATGGCGAGGATGATGCCGGTGAGGATCATGATCACCAGCACGATCCCGGCCAGCGAACCAAAGGTCCACATGTAGTTGAGATTGCGCGGCGTCGGATACTCGTTCAGCTCGTGGCTCATGAAGCTGAACACCGGCAGCCGGTGGTCGATCCAGCGGACGACCGGGTTCTTGAAGACGGGGGGCTTGGCGCTCGCGCTCATGGGGCGTCCTAACCGATGCGAACCGTGGTGTCGCTGAGAAACTTGTAGGCCGGCACGGCGAGATTGAGGGGTGCCGGGCCTTTGCGGATGCGGCCGGAGGTATCGTACTGCGAGCCGTGGCAGGGGCAGAACCAGCCGCCGAACTCGCCGCGCGGGTCGCCCGCGGCGGTGCCGAGCGGAATGCAGCCCAGATGGGTGCACACGCCGACGATGATGAGCCATTCGGGCTTCTGCACCCGCTGGGCGTCGGTCTGGGGATCGCGCAGGTCGGCGACGTTGACCGAATCCGCCTCCTTGATCTCCTCGGGCGTGCGGTGGCTGATGAAGACGGGATGGCCGCGCCAGAGCACCTTGATCCGCTGGCCGACGGCGATCTTGGAAATATCCACTTCGACCGAAGCCAGCGCCAGCACGTCGGCGGACGGGTTCATCTGATCGATGAGCGGCCAGGCGATGGAGGCGACGCCATAGGCGCCAACGGCGACCGTGGCCAGAAGGAGGAAATCGCGCCGCGTTCCGCCGCCCCCGTGTCCGCTGTCGTCAACGCTATGGGCCATCTTTCGAAGCCTTCCTACGAAACCCGTGAAACCGCGCGGGCCCGCCCTTATATCATCGGCCCGCGATCGCCCATCGCCGCAGGTTCTGCGACAAACCGACGCAGAAGGAGCGCTCCGGCAACGGGCTCATGGACATGCGCGATTTCGCCCCCGGGGCAGCGGTATAATGCAATTCCCGCCCTTTGCCTAGAAGCCCATGCGCCTCGCCCTCTATCAGCCAGACATTGCCCAGAACTGCGGCACATTGCTGCGACTGGCCGCCTGTCTTGGGGTGGCGGTGGACGTGATCGAGCCTTGCGGTTTCGTGTGGAGCGACCGGCATCTGAAGCGCGCCGGCATGGACTATCTGGACGCCGTCGAGCTGACGCGCCATGGATCATGGGAAAGCTTCCTGGCGGCGAACAGGAGGCGCCTGATTTTGCTGACGACCAAGGGCGAGCGGCACTACGACGATTTTGCCTATGACACAGGCGACACCCTGATCCTGGGGCGCGAAAGCGCGGGCGCGCCTCGCGAGGTGCATGAGGCGGCGGCGGCGCGCCTGCTGATCCCCATGCGCCCGGGCCTGCGCTCGATCAATGTCGCACTCGCCGGCGCCATGGCCCTCGGGGAGGCGCTGCGTCAGACCAAAGCCCTGCCCGCGGCCGGGGTGCCGGCATGAGTGAGGAACGCAAGGCCAGGGCCGCGGGCTGGTTCGAGACCCTGAGGAATCGCATCTGCGAGGCCTTCGAGCGGCTGGAGGACGACTATGCCGGGCTGCTCCGTGACCTGCCGGCGGGCCGGTTCGAACGCAAGGCCTGGCGCCGGCCGGCGGAAGCCGGCGACCACGCCTCGGGCGACGGCGGGGGCGGCGTGATGGCGATCATGCGCGGCCGGGTGTTCGAAAAGGTCGGGGTCAACGTTTCCACCGTCCATGGACGCTTTTCCGAGGACTTCCGGCGCCAGGTTCCCGGTGCTTCGGCCGACGGCCGCTTCTGGGCAAGCGGCGTCAGCCTGGTCGCCCATCTCCAGTCGCCGCACGTCCCTGCCGTGCACATGAACACGCGCCATATCGTCACCAGCCAGGCCTGGTTCGGGGGCGGCAGCGACCTGACGCCGATGCGGCCGGACGAGGTGGACGCCATGGCCTTTCACGCCGGCCTCAAGGCCGCCTGCGACCGGCATGATCCCGCCTACCATGCGCGCTTCAAGGCCTGGTGCGACGAGTACTTCTATGTGAAGCACCGGGACGAGCCGCGCGGCATCGGCGGCATCTTCTTCGACAATCTCCACAGCGGCGACTGGGAACGGGACTTCGCCTTCGTCCGCGACGTGGGCGAGAGTTTCCTCGCCACATATTTGCCCATCGTCCGCCGGCATCTCGATCAACCTTGGACCGAGGAAGAACGCCGGGATCAGCTGATCCGGCGAGGGCGCTATGTGGAGTTCAACCTGCTGTACGACCGGGGCACCCTGTTCGGCCTCAAGACCGGCGGGAATCCCGAGGCAATCCTGATGTCGCTGCCGCCCGTGGCGATGTGGCCTTGAGATTGGCTCTGACCTTAGCGCCGAGATAGGCGACCAGGCGCCCGTCGATGGCGGCGAGCCCGGCCATGATGAGCAGCAGTCCGAAAAGCTCGGCCGGATGGATCCGCTCGCCGAGGAAACCGGCACCCAGCGCCAGGGCCACCACCGGCAAAAGGAACGTCACCAGCAGCAGGTTGGTCGGGCCGACCCTGGCGAGCAGGCGGAAATAGAGCAGATAGGCGATGGCGGTGCCGATCACGGCCAGCGCCGCGATGGCCGCCAGGCTGTCGAGCCGGGGTTGGACCGTCCATGGATGCTCGACGATGAGAGCAATGGGAAGCAGGATCGCGGTGCTGCCCAGCAGCATGCCCGACGCCGCCACTTCAGCCGGCAAAGCCCGGAAGCGGCGGCCCCAAAGCCCGGCGAAGGCATAGGAGCAGGCAGCGCCCAGGATCGCCACTTCGGCCAGGTCGGTCGGATCGAAGCGGGCCAGTGCCGCGGGGCCGATCAGCGCGGCAACGCCGAGGAATCCCAGCAGCACGCCGGTGGCTCGTCGCGCGGTCAGCTTTTCGTCGCCGACGAGATGGGCGAGCAACACGGTAAAAATCGGCGTCGTGGCATTGAGGATGGCGGCAAGCCCGCTGTCGATCCTGAGCTGGCTCCAGGAGATGAGGCTGAAGGGGATCGCATTGTTGAGCGCACCCATGACCAGGAGCGCCAGCCAGGTGGACAGGTTCGCTGGAAACCGCTTGCCGCGGATGAGCGCGACGCCGGTCAGCACGCAAGCCGCGATCCCTACCCGCCCCAGCCCTACACTGAGCGGCCCGAAGCTGCGCAGCCCCAGATGGACAAAGAAGAACGCGCTCCCGAAAGCGAGCGCCAGCCCCAGCAGCATCGCCCAGTCGAGGCCCTCCATCCGCCGGCCGATTTTTGGCTTGGGTTCCACGATGCGGGCTGAATCGCACGATGATGTGCGATGCCTCTATCCGCTTCTTGCGACCACCCTCTCCCACTTCGTGGGCGAGGGTGCTTGCTAGCGCCCGAGCCGTCGCGCCAGTTCCTCGAGGCAAGCTGCACGATCGGCCTGAAAATCGCCGGCAACCCACCAGCTCTCCAGGTCCTTCATAAGCTGGCCGAGGGCCGGCCCGGCCTTCGCCCCGCGCTCCATGGCGTCGCGGGCACGCACGGGAAAATGCGGCGGCTGCCAATCAGCCAGCGCGAACACGGCGCGCCAGCCGTCGACGGAGCTGTCGCCGTCGGCCGCGGCGATGAGGGCGCGATCTCGATACGCCTCGGCCGTCAGTCGATAGCGCAGCGCTTTCAGATCGCCAGGCGCGAGGCTCGGCCGGGGCTTTGGCGATTGCAGGGCAGCGTCCATCCGATCGCGGATGGCATTGGCGAGGCGCAGGCGACCGGCCACGGCGCCGACCGCCCCGGCGCCATCGAGGAGTGCCGCCAGCCGGCGCGGCGGATCGGCGGTGAGCCCTTCGGCGCTCTCGATCTTTACCAGCCTGCCTAGACGTTCCAGATGGGTTGCCTCCGGCAGCACATGGATCAGCACCGCCTGCTGGCGCATCAGCTGCAGCACGGATGCCGGATCGGGTGCGGCCAGCAGCTTCAGCATCTCCTTGGCGATGCGTTCGCCCGAAAGCGTCGGCAGAAGCGGCGCCAGGTCATGGGCGGCGGCCAGTGCTTCCTCGTCTGGCGGCGGTTTGCCGTAATGGGCATGGAAGCGGAAGAACCGCAGCAGGCGAAGCACGTCCTCGCGGATCCGGTCCTCCGCCCGGCCGACGAAGCGCACCCGCCCGGCAGCGAGATCGGCGCGACCGCCGAAGGGATCGTAGAGCCTGCCGTCGGGGGTGCAGGAGAGCGCATTGAAGGTGAAGTCGCGCCTGGCGGCGTCGGCCACCCAGTCGTCGGTGAAAGCGACCTTGGCCCGCCGGCCATAGGTCTCGACGTCGTGGCGCAAGGTAGTGATCTCGAACGGCCGGTGTTGTGCCACGGCCGTCACGGTGCCGTGGTCGATGCCCGTGGGCACGGCCTTCAAGCCCGCCGCCTCGAGCAGTTCGATGACCCGGGCGGGCGGATCGGGGGTGGCGATATCGATATCGGTCACATCCCGGCCGATCAGCGCGTCGCGCAGGCATCCGCCGACGAATCGCACCTCGCTGCCGCCGGCCGAAAGGGCCTCGATCACCGCCCTGGTGTCGGACGCGTTCATCCAGGGCTGGTTTTCCAGACGGTCCATGGCCATTCAATTCGCCGGCTGGAACTGGCCAGGCACGATTTTGCCGTTTTCCAGGTGCGGTGCCTGATAGCGGTCCGTGGGCGGAGCTCCGCCCAGAAGGGCGACGGCGACGAAGGGGACGATCGCCAGGAGACCGCCGGCTCCGGCGAGCCAGAACCAGGGCACCTCCGGCTGGCCGGCGGCGCCCCTCGCCCGGGCGAGCAGGACATAGCACACGTAGATCAGCGTCGGCAGGATGAGCGGCAGACCGATTTCCAGGAATTGCTTCACGCGGCGGCCCCGAGAACCTCGACGAGATTCACCAGCATCCCGGCGGTCGCGCCCCAGATGTAATGCCGCCCGAAGGGCATGGCCCAGAAATGCCGCTCCAAGCCCTGATAGATACGGCTGTCGCGCCGGCGGTTGGCCGGGTCGAGGAGGAACTCCAGCGGCACCTCGAAGGCCTCGGCCACTTCCTCGGGGTCGATGGCAAGCTCGAGCGGCGGCTCGATCAAACCCACCAGGGGAGTCACCTGGTAGCCCGTGCGCGTCACATAGGTATCCAGCCGACCCACCAGACGCACGCGTTCGGGCTTGAGGCCGACCTCTTCCTCGGTCTCGCGCAGCGCCGCCGCGGTCGCATCGGCATCGCCGGGATCGATGCGCCCGCCGGGGAAGCTGATCTGTCCGGCGTGGTCATGGAGATGAAGAGTGCGCAAGGTGAGAAGGACGGTGAGCCCTTCGGGATGATCGATCAGCGGCACCAGCACCGCGGCGGGCACCAGCGGCTGGCTGGGGTGGAAACCGGAATTGAGATCGTGGTCGCCGCGCGCGTCGGCCTCCAGGGACTGGCGCGGACGCGGTGCGGCTGCCAGGCGCGCCACCACGTCGGCGGCGCTCAAAGCCCGGGTTCGAGAGTCCCGAGGGGAAAGAACCGACCGCTGCTCCATACCCCGAACCGATCTCCCTCCGCCTCGCCCAGATCCACCAGATGATAGAACACCGGACGCAGGATGCGCGCCTCTAGACCATCGCGGATAAGAATATAGGGTCTGGGAGCCCCGCTGGCCGGATCGGTTTCCACCCGGATCGGATGGTCGTCGCCGGCGGTCGCCTCCTCGTCCAGATTGCTGCGGAAGACAAGGCGCTGGTCGCGCCCGATGCCATGGGCCGTCACCTCCACGGCCGTGAAGGGCGCATCCTCGACCGCCACGCGACCGCGTTCGGCCGGGGTCACCAGCCAGTATTGGCCATCCGCCTCGCGCCGCAGCACCGAGGCGAAGAGCTTCACCAGCGCTGGGCGCCCGATGGGCGAGCCTCGGTAAAGCCAGCTGCCGTCCGCGGCAATGCGCATGTCCAGATCGCCGCACAGCAGGGGCTCGCGCCCGCCGGGCCCGGCGGCAAGCCCCGGTTGACGGGGTTGTGACTTGCCGCCCGAGGAGCCCGCTAGCATACGGGTAGGATTCGACGCATGACCTTTCATCTGTCTATGCTTGTTCCTCCCAATGCCGGAGCAGCTCGTGACCGCCACCGATACGCTTCCCACCAGCGCTGACGCGCTCGCCGCCGAGCTCGAGGCCACGGGCCAACGCCTTCGCCTCGCCCGCCAGAGCATCGGGCGGGTGATTTTCGGCCAGCAGGCCGTGATCGAGCAAACCCTTATTGCGCTCTTGAGCGGCGGCCATGTCCTGCTGATCGGCGTGCCGGGCCTGGCCAAGACCAGGCTGGTGGAAACGCTGCACGTCGTCCTGGGCCTGGACGAGCGCCGGGTGCAATGCACGCCCGATCTGATGCCGGCCGATATCCTCGGCTCCGAGGTGCTGGAGGAAGACGAAGCCGGCAAGCGCAGTTTCCGCTTCATCCCGGGACCGGTGTTCTGCCAGCTGCTCATGGCCGACGAGGTCAACCGGGCGAGTCCGCGCACCCAATCGGCCCTGCTCCAGGCCATGCAGGAGCGCCGGGTGACGGTCGCCGGGCGCAGCCACGGGCTGCCGGAGCCGTTCCACGTCGTGGCGACCCAGAACCCTCTGGAGCAGGAGGGTACATATCCCCTGCCCGAGGCCCAGCTCGACCGCTTCCTGATGCAAATCGACATCGGCTATCCCGACGCCGCGGCCGAGCGCCAGATGCTGGTGGCGACGACGGGCGCGGTGGAGGACAAGCCCCAGCCGGCGATGACCGAGGCGGAGCTGCTGTCAGCCCAGCGCCTGATCCGCAGGATGCCGGTGGGCGACAGCGTGGTCAGCGCCATCCTCTCCCTCGTGCGCAGCGGCCGGCCCGATGCCGGCGGCCTCGCCGAGGTCACGCGCCATGTCGCCTGGGGTCCCGGTCCCCGGGCGAGCCAGGCGCTGATGCTCGCGGTGCGTGCGAGAGCCGCCCTGGACGGGCGCCTGGCACCCTCGGTCGACGACGTGGTGGCGCTGGCCCATCCGGTGTTGCGCCACCGCATGGCTCTCAACTTCGCGGCGCGAGCCGATGGGGTGACTCTGGACGCGCTGATCGACCGGCTGTGCCAGCCGTTCCGCTGAGCGCCTCGCCCGAGGCGGTCCGCAAGCAGGCGGCCGGACTGGCCGAGAGCCTGCCGCCGCTCCTGGTGGGCGCGCTTCGGGTTGCCGCCACGGTCGAACAGGGCGTCCATGGCCGCCGGCGCATGGGGGCAGGCGACGCCTTCTGGCAGTTCCGACAGTATCAGTCCGGCGATCCGGCGAGCCGCATCGACTGGCGCCAATCGGCCCGCACCGACCGGCTTTATCTTCGCGAGCGGGAGTGGGAAGCGGCCGAGAGCGTATGGCTTTGGCGAGACGGAAGCCCATCGATGAATTGGCGCTCGGGCCCTGCCCTGCCGCTGAAGGCCGAGCGCGGCGACCTGCTGCTGCTGGCGCTGGCCGCTTTGCTGCTGCGCGCGGGCGAGCGAGTCGCCCTGCTGGGTTCCGGCACGCCCCCCTCGGCCAGCCGCGGCGCCCTCGAGCGCATGGCTTTGGTGCTGGGCAGAACCGGGCCTGCCAGCCTGCCGGCCGAGGCACCGCTGCCGCGCCACGCCCGCCTGCTCCTGATCGGCGACTTCCTCCAGCCTCTGGCGGCGGTCGAAGCCTCCCTCAGGCCCTACGCCGAGCGCGGGGTCGTCGGCCATCTGCTGATGATCGCCGACCCGGCCGAGGAAAGCCTGCCGTTCCCGGGACGCGTACGCTTCGAAGGCCTGGAGGGCGAAGGCGAGCTTCTGCTGAGCCGGGTGGAGACGGTGCAGGAAGCCTACGCCGAGCGCTACCGGGCCCATCGCGAAGCCCTTGCCGCGCTGGCCAGGGCGCTTGGTTGGACCTTCGCCGCCAGCCGTACCGACCGGCCGCCCGAGCCCGCCTTGCTCGCTCTCTATAGGCAGATCGCCGAGTACGAGGCATGAGCCTGGGGCTCCTCAGCTTCGTCTCGCCGTGGCTGCTCCTGGGGCTGGCGGCCCTGCCGGCGCTGTGGTGGCTGCTTCGCCTGACGCCGCCCTCTCCGCGCCGGCAACGCTTTCCGGCCATCAGCCTGCTGTTCGAGCTGCGGCCGCGGGAGGAGACACCTTATCGCACGCCGCTCTGGCTGATCCTGCTGCGCATCGTCCTGGCGGTGCTGGTCATCCTCGGTTTCGCCGATCCGCTCATCAATGCCGGCGGAGGGATCGCGGGCCTTCGCGCCCTTGCCATCGTGATCGACGACGATTGGGCGGCGGCTCCCAGCTGGGCCGACCGCCAGGGCCGCATGGACGAGGCGATCAACGAGGCCGAGCGCGCCAACATCCCGGTGCTCCTGCTGCCGACCGCCCCGCCGGCCGGCGGCGGGCCGGTGACGGCGATCGGCCTGCTGACCGCGGCCGAGGCTCGCCAGAAGATCCGCGCCCTCGAGCCCATGCCCTGGGCGGCCGACCGCGCTGGGGCCCTCGCCGCCATCGACCGCGCGGCGCTGCCCAAGGGACTCGCCGGCGACATGGCCGTGCTCTGGGTGACCGACGGCCTCGCCGACAGCGACCGCGGCGCAACCATGCGGTTCATCGAACGCCTGAAGGAACTGGGCAGCCTCTCGGTCATCGCCGACGGCCCCGCCAACCTGCCGCTCCTCCTGCGCCCGCCTGAGGTCGCTCCCACCGGGTTGATCCTGAAAGTCGAGCGCGCCGGCGCCGGCTTGCCCCAGCAGGCCACGCTGCGCGCCCTGGATGACGCCGGCCGGCTGCTGAGCCGCGAGACGGTGAGCTTCGCCGCCGATGCGACCACGGCCAAACATGAGTTGAAGCTGCCCACGGAGCTGCGCAACCGCATCGCCTCCCTCGCTCTCGAAGGCGCCGGCTCGGCGGGCAGCGTGCTGCTCATGGACGACCGCTGGCGCCAGCGACCCGTGGGCATCGTCTCCGGCACAGAGGATGCCAACGGCCAACCGTTGTTGAGCGAGACGTTCTACGTCGAACGGGCGCTCGCACCTTATGCCGAGCTCCGCCACGGCGACTTCGAGACCCTGCTGCAGCGAGAACTGTCGGTGCTGATCATGGCGGACATCGGCGCCGTGCCCGAGGCCGAGGCGGCGCGGCTCAAGACCTGGATCGACAAGGGCGGCGTGCTGCTGCGTTTCGCCGGGCCCAGGCTCGCCCAGAACGCCGACAATCTGCTGCCGGTGCGACTGCGCGGCGGCGACCGGCAGCTTGGCGGGGCCATGTCCTGGAGCCAGCCGGCGCGGCTTGCCCCCTTCCCGGCCGAAAGCCCCTTCGCCGGGCTCCCGATCCCGAGCGATGTGCTGATCCAGCGCCAGGTGCTGGCCGAGCCCGAGATCGATCTGGGCAAGAAGACCTGGGCGAGGCTGACCGACGGCACGCCCCTGGTGACCGCTGCCAAGCAGGGCAACGGCTGGATCGTCCTGGTGCACACCACGGCCAATACCAGCTGGTCGAACCTGGCGCTCTCGGGTCTCTTCGTGGAAATGCTCCAGCGCCTGACGGCGCTGGGCCAGGGCGTCTATGGCGGCCAAAGCAGGGACCCGTTGCCGCCGCTTCAGACCCTGGACGGCTTCGGCCGCATGGTCCAGCCGCCGCCGACGGCACTCCCGCTGCTTCCGGCCGACATCGCCGCCAATGCCGTCGGGCCCCGTCATCCGCCCGGCTACTACGGCAAGGCGACCGCGCGCCAGGCCCTCAACCTGGGCTCGGCACTTCCACCGCTGGCGCCGCTCGGCGCCATGCCGGCGGGCGTGACCCTCAATCCCGTGGCCGGCACCGAGACTCTGGACCTCGAGCCGTGGCTCTTGGGAGGCGCGCTCCTGCTGCTGCTGATCGATCTGGTGATCGCGCTCGCCTTGCGCGGCCTGCTCGCGGGCTGGCGGCGGCCGGCGGCGGCGGTCCTTGCACTTCTCATGCTGCTGCCGGCGATGGCCAGGGCCCAGAACGACGATCCCGAGAAGTTCGCCCTGGACGCCGCGGGCACCACCCGGCTCGCATACGTCATCACCGGCAATGACGAGAACGACTCCATCAGCAAGGCCGGGCTCTATGGCCTCACGCTCATCGTCTCCCAGCGCACCGCAGCCGATCTGGGCGCGCCCATGGGCCTCGACATCGAGAAGGACGAGCTCGCCTTCTTCCCGCTGCTCTATTGGCGCGTGCCGCCCGATGCGGCGCCGCTGTCCGACAACGCGGTCCAGCGCCTCACCTATTACCTGAAGCATGGCGGGATGATCCTGTTCGACACCGCCGATCAGCTGGGCCTCAACGGCAGCAACCAGGGCCTGGGCCGGATGCTGCGCGACATGGACGTGCCGCCGCTCATTCCGGCACCACCCGACCATGTGCTGACCAAGGCGTTCTATCTGCTGCGCGACTTCCCGGGGCGGTATGACGGCGGAATACTCTGGGTCGAGCAGGGCGAAGGCCGGGTCAATGACGGCGTCTCCGGCGTCATCATCGGCGCCAATGACTGGGCCGGCGCCTGGGCCGTGGACGAGAACGGCCAGCCGCTCTACGCCACCGTGCCCGGCGGCGACCGCCAGCGTGAGCTCGCCTACCGCTTCGGCATCAACCTGGTCATGTACGCGCTCACCGGCAACTACAAGTCGGACCAGGTCCATGTGCCGGCGATCCTGGAGCGTCTCGGACAATGAGCCCCGGCCTCAGCATCGCCGGCTACAGCCTCGCCTTTGCGCCCATGCTGCCTTGGCCGCTGCTCCTGGCCGCGGGCCTGTTGGGCGCTACCCTCATCGCCATTGCATTCGTCAGGCGGGCCCGGGGCGGCCTGCTTCGCCTGCTCGCCCTCGCGGCACTCCTGGGCGCGCTCGCCGATCCCTCCATCGTGGTCGAGGACCGCAAATACCTGAACGACGTGGCGGTGGTGGTGGTGGACGATTCGCCAAGCCAGCTGATTGCGCCCCGCCCGCGGCAGACGGCGGCTGCGCTCGCCGCTGTCACCAAGGCGATCAAGGCCCTGCCAGGGGTGGAGCTCAGGGTCATCCATGGCGGCAATGAGCCGCCGGGGGAAGCGGCCGATGGCGGCGGCACGCGCCTCTTCGCGGCGCTCGCGCGAGGCATCGCCGACCTGCCGGCAAGCCGCATCGCCGGCGCAGTCTTCATCAGCGACGGCCAGATCCACGACGTCCCCGCCGACATCGACTCGCTCGGCTTTCGTGCGCCGGTGCATCTGCTGCTGACGGGGCTGCCCGATGAAGCCGACCGGCGCCTGGTGATGGTCGCGGCACCGAGCTTCGGTCTGGTCAACAAGCCGGTGACCTTCAAGCTCCGGGTCGAGGACGATGCGCCGCCGCCCGACGGCATGGCGACCCTCTCGATCCTGAAGGACGGCAAGCCGCTGCCTTCGGTCCAGCTGCCCATCGGCCATGACGTGCCGCTCGACTTCACCATCGACCATGGCGGCCAGAACGTATTCGAGTTTTCCATTGCCCCCGGCCTCAAGTCTCTGACCCTGGTCAACAAGTCCCAGGTGGCCGTGGTCAACGGGGTACGCGACCGGCTGAAGGTACTGCTGATTTCGGGCGAGCCCCATGCCGGCGAGCGGGCCTGGCGCGCCCTGCTCAAGTCGGATCCGTCCGTGGATCTCGTCCACTTCACCATTCTGCGTCCGCCGGAAAAGCAGGACGGCACGCCCATCAACGAGCTGTCCCTCATCGCCTTCCCGGTGCGCGAGCTGTTCGAGCTGCGCCTCAAGGATTTCGACCTGGTGATTTTCGATCGCTACCAGCGCGAAGGCGTGCTGCCCCGGGCCTATTTCGAGAACATCGCCCGCTATGTCGAGGAAGGCGGCGCGATGCTCGATTCCGCCGGCCCTTCCTTCTCGACGCCGTACAGCCTCTATCGCTCGCCACTCAGCCGCGTGCTGCCGGCCGAGCCGACCGGCGAGGTCTTCGAGCAGGGCTTCCGGCCTGAGCTGACGATGGACGGCCGGCGTCATCCGGTGACCGCCGGGCTCGACGGCGCCGGCGCGCCGGGACAGCAACCGACCTGGGGCCGGTGGTTTCGCCAGATCGGCGCCAGCGTGAACAAAGGCGTGAGCCTGATGAGCGGCGTCGACGGCAAGCCGCTGGTCGTGCTGGACCGCGTCGGCAAGGGCCGGGCGGCGGAAATCCTCAGCGACCAGATCTGGCTCTGGTCGCGGGGCTATGAGGGCGGCGGACCCCAGGCCGAGCTGCTGCGCCGCGTCGCCCATTGGCTGATGAAGGAACCGGAACTGGAAGAAGAGGATCTCCGCGCCAGCGTGGTCGACGGCCGGCTCGAAATCCTGCGCCGGAGCCTCTCGCCCGCGCCCGTGCCTGTCGAGGTGACATCACCCAGCGGGACCAAGACCAAGCTGGCGCTGGCCGACCAGGGCGACGGCCGCCAGACCGCCTCCCTGGCGGCAACCGAGACGGGGCTCTACCGCGCGACCGACGGGACTCATCTCGCCTTCGCAGCGAGCGGCCCGCTCAATCCGCTGGAGTTCGCCGACATGCACTCCACGGCGGCCAAGCTTCAGCCCCTGATGGATGTGACCGGCGGCCGCGCCTTCCGTGTGGCCACCGGCAGCCTGCCTGAGATCAGGCTGGTCACCCCCGGCCACAGCACCGCTGGCAATGGCTGGCTCGGCCTTCTCGCCAGCAGCGACTACGTGGTCACCGGTATCCGCCAGACCACCCTGATGCCTGCCTTCGCCGGGCTTCTCCTCAGCCTCGGCGCGCTGATGCTGGCCTGGCGTCGCGAGGGGCGATAGGCGGCGCGGTCTCAACGCCGCCGCAGATTGGCGCTGAGCCAGCCCGCAAATTCCTCTTCATCCAACGTGCCGGCGGCGAACGCGAGCACGATCTCCGCCGCGTCTTCCTCGCTGGCCACGAAATGGTAGCCGTTCAATTCGAGGAACAGCACTGCGGCGACAAACCCCGTCCGCTTATTGCCGTCGACGAAGGCGTGAGCGCGGATGATGCCCGCCGCGTAGCCCGCGGCCAGCCTGGCGATATCCGCGGCATCGTCGTAGACTCGCCGATGGCGCGGCTTCGCAAGGGCTGCGTGGAGCAGCCCTTGGTCGCGAATCCCGCCGGCGCCGCCATGGAGCGCCAGCAGGCGCTCGTGGATGGCCAGGATTTCAGCGGCCTCGAGCCAGGCCGGCTCCTTCACTTGGCGAGCGCGCGCAACGTGTTGCGGTAGCGCGCCATGATGTCCTCGGCCTTGTGCATCTTCTTCTCGAAGGCGGGATCGTAGGGTGTCAGGCGATAGGTGCCGTCCGGCCCTTCGATCAGATAGAGGCGCTCGCCGTCGCCGGCATTGAGCCGGCTCAGCACTTCCCGCGGCAGGACCACGCCGAGGGAATTCCCGATCTTTCGAATCTTGAGTTCGACCATGAGCGTCACCGTCTAAAGTTATAACAAACGTAATAACACGAAAGCGGCTCGTCAATCGGTCGGAACACGGGGCCAGGACAGCTGGCTGTACTAGAATCCTCCGAACCGCCGTGGCTAACTCTTCGTATGGCCATTCTGCTAGGCTTGGTCCCATGCGTCGCACCGCAAGATTCCGCCAGTTGATCGAGGCGCCGGAGATCCTGCTTCTTCCGGGCGCCCATGACGCCCTGTCCCTTAAGTTGATCGAGCGGGCCGGGTTCCTCGCCGCCACTTGCGGCGGCTACAGCGCCACCGCCTCCCTCATCGGCCAGCCCGACGTGGCGCAACTGGGCATGAGCGAGATGGCGGAGATGTATGCGCGGCTCTGCGACGCCAGCGACCTGCCGCTGCTGGCCGATGCCGACACCGGCTATGGCGGGCCCACCAACGTCGCCCGCACCGTGCGCGCCTATGAGCGGGCGGGCGTGGCGGCCCTCTTCATCGAGGATCAGGTGTCGCCCAAGCGCTGCGGCCATATGGACGGCAAGCGCGTCGTGCCGGCGACGGAGATGGTGGCGAAGCTGAAGGCCGCCCTCGACGCAAGGACCGACGAGAGCATGATCATCATGGCCCGTACCGATGCCCGCGCCGCGGAAGGCCTCGGCGCCGCCATCGAACGGGCCGAGCTCTATCGCGAGGCCGGCGCCGACCTGCTCTTCGTCGAGGCGCCCGAGACGGTGGAGGAGCTGCGCCGCGTCTGCTCGGAGATCGCCGGGCCCTGCCTCGCCAACAATGTCGAAGGCGGCAAGACGCCGCTCCTCTCCGCCCAGGAGCTGGAGGAGATGGGCTTTGCCAGCGTCACCTGGCCGGTCTCGGCCAGCTACGCCATCGCCCATGCGCTCGGCGAACTCTATGCGGCGCTGAAGCGCGACGGCAATACCGCGGCGATGGCCGAGCGGATGCTGAGCTTCGAGAGCTTCAACGCGCTGGTCGGCCTACCCGCCTTGCGCCAGCGCGAGGAGAGCTGGCGGGAGAAGGCGCAGACAGAGGTCGACGGATTTGCGGAGAGAGGCGAGTGGGATTGAAGCGGCCAGAGCGACTGGCGGCGAAGCCTCTAAAGCCCCGCGCATTTTACGCGCGTGCAGAGAGTTCCCAGCGCAGGCCTCGCGGCGGCCGGCCGATTCCGCTGATGGGAATCTTGGCCTGCGGACATGGCGAACAGACGACCCAGATGTCCGCCAGCGCTTCAAGTTCGACGTAGTCGCCTGGGCGCGCCGACGAAGGCCGATCGGAGAGACGGCCGTCGGGCGCCACGGGAATATCCATGAACAGGTTCCACGGACATGGCACAACCGCAGGCGCCATGCGCCTCTGCGAAAGTGCGGCGAGATAGTTCGCCCGGCAATTCGGATGTCCCGGCCCCTGGCCATATTCCTCATAGCTGCCCGAATCGCAAGATGAACAGAGCGTGTCGTGGCGCCCTGGTGACGTATCGGCGGCGATGCGCACCAGAGGTCGCCGCAAGTTGGAGATCAGCACGTCGCCGGGCTCAAAGAACAGCTTGTAGAGCTTGCCGCGGCAATGCTCCATCGACAGGAATTCCTCGGTCTTGCCGGCGGGGAGGACCCATGTGTCGACGACCTGCTGGCCAAGATGGTTGACGATCCTGAGGCGCCGGCCCGCTTCGACGTCCATGATCGTCGCCTGGCCGATGGGAATTTCTCCCTGCCCGGCGATCTCAAAGCCGTCGACCATGCTGTGCCCACATCTTGTTGCCCGAGGCTAGGCTACGCCATCGCCGGATCGGCCGCGATCTCTCCTTGCAGCCATGCCCGGAAGCGCTCGATGCGCGTTTCTCGCGTGCGCTCGCGGCGGCAGACGAGATACCAGCGCGCGGGCTGGCGCACCTCGATGGCAAAGGGCCGCAAGAGACGGCCAGCCTTCAAGTCGGCGGCGACCATGAAATGGGGCGCCATGGCGATGCCCTGGCCCTCCACCGCCGCTTCCAGCGCCAGGAGATAGCTGTCGAACTGGGGCTGCGCCCGGCCGGCGAGCTGGGGCACTCCGGCAGCCTCGAGCCAGACGCGCCAATCGCCTTCAGCGGTGTAGAGCTGAAGCAGCCGGTGATTCACCAGCTCCGCCGGTTGCTTCAGGCCGGTGCCGGCCTGGACCAAGGCCGGGCTCGCCACCGGGAACAAGCGGGCATCGAAGAGGTGGGTGTAGTGCAGGTTCGCCCGATCGGGATGGGCCGTGCAGATGATGCCGAGATCGCCCGTCTCGGGATCGAATTCCCAGTCCACATGGCTCGTGCTCATGCGCACCAGGATGTCGGGATTGGCCGCCTGGAAGCGATGCAGGCGCGGGATCAGCCAGCGCACGGCCACGGTGACATAGACCTGCATCATCAGCTCGCCGGCCTCAGCCTGGCGGCCGACCAGGGCGGTACCTTGGGCGATGCGCTCGAAGGCCTCCCTCAGGAATGGGTAATAGGCGGCCCCGGCCTCCGTGAGCTCGACGCGCCGGGCCTTGCGCCGGAACAGGGCCACGCCCAACCGGCGTTCGAGCCCGGCGATCTGATGGCTCACGGCGGACTGTGTAATGGCGAGTTCTTCCGCCGCGGCCCGGAAGCTGCCCTGGCGCGCCGCCGCTTCGAAGGCACGCAGGGACGCCAGCGGCGGAAGAATTCTGGCGGGGCGGGCGGCGGTTTTCGCCAGGGCTGGAGGCGAAACGTCGGGCATGCCAAAAAATACATGAATTCCACTCAACTATCCATGAAATCTGTTCTCTTGATGCAGCCCAGCTTGGTGGCCGATTATCCCTCGATAATCGGGAGCGTGGGAGCGTTTGAGACATGAGCGAATCTAAAGTCGAAACGGGCGGGCGCCGGGGCGGGCGCGAGGCGCGCCGGGCGATTCGGTCGGCACCCTTGGCCCGCAATCAGCGGCCGGTCTGGCCGGGCCTGGAAGGCGGACGCTACAAGCCGCTGACCGACGCCGATGTGGACAAGATCCATCGTGCGGCTCTCGACGTGCTGGAGCAGGTCGGCCTCGCCGACGCCATCCCCTCCTGCATCGAGGTCTGCACCGCCGCCGGCGCCATTCTCAACGACGCCGGCCGCCTCATCTTCCCCCGCGCGCTGGTGGAAGACGTGCTGGCGAAGGCCGCCCGCCGGTTCCCGCTCCACGGCCAGGACCCGCAGCACGATATGGAGCCCTGGGGCAAGCGGGTCTATTTCGGCACCGCCGGCGCGGCGGTGAACATCGTCGATCCCATCACGGGCGCCTATCGCGAATCGACGGTGAGAGACGCCTACGACATCGCCCGCCTCGTCGACTGCATGGAGCACATCCATTTCTATCAGCGCTCCGTCGTCTGCCGGGACATCGCCGATCCCGCCGACATGGACTTCAACACCTGCTACGCCAGCGTCTCGGGCACGACCAAGCATGTGGGAACCAGCTGGGTGGCGCCGGAGCAGTGCGAGGCATCGCTCAAAATGCTTCACGTCGTCGCCGGCGGCGAGGACAAGTGGCGCGAGCGGCCCTTCGTCAGCCAGTCCAACTGCTTCGTCGTGCCGCCGCTGAAATTCGCCACCGATGCCTGCCGCTGTCTCGAGATCGCCGTGCGAGGCGGCATGCCGGTGCTGCTGCTCTCGGCGGGACAGGCCGGCGCCACGGCGCCCGCCTCGCTCGCCGGCGCCATCGTCCAGGAAGTGGCGGAGGTTCTGGCGGGCCTCGTCTACGTCAACGCCATCAGGCCCGGCGCCGTCGCCATCTTCGGCACCTGGCCCTTCGTATCGGATCTCCGCACCGGCGCCATGTCGGGCGGCAGCCCGGAGCAGGCGCTGCTTTCGGCCGCTTGCGGCCAGATGGCACATTTCTACGACCTGACCGGCGGCACGGCCTCGGGCATGACTGATTCCAAGATCCCGGATGCCCAGGCCGGAATGGAGAAGGCCTATAATCACGCGCTGGTAGGCAATTCCGGCGCCAACCTGATCTACGAATCCGCCGGCATGCATGCGAGCCTGCTGGGCTTTTCGCTGGAGAGCGTCGTCATCGACAACGACATCATCGGCGCGGTGCAGCGCACCATCCGCGGCATCGATGTCTCCGACGAGGCGATCTCGGTGGAAACCATCCGCGACGTCTGCCTGAAGGGACCGGGGCATTACCTCGGCTCCGACCAGACCCTGAAGCTGATGCAGAGCGAGTACGTCTATCCCGCGGTCGGCGACCGGCGCAGCCCCAACGACTGGGCCGAGCGCGGCAGCAAGAACATCGTCGACCGGGCCATGGAGACGGTGAAGGAAATCCTCGCCCGCCACCATCCGCGGCATATTTCCGAGGAGACCGACAGCCGCATCCGCGAGGGCTTCAAGGTGCTCCTCGCCCGCGAGGCCATGCGCCCGGCGGCGTAGCCCGGGTGGCGTAGCATCGTCATTCAGCCTGTGATGTAAATGTGCGCTCGGCGGGATTTGTCGCGAGCGCCCTCACCCTTCCCATCGCTGACGCGATGGGCCCCTTCCCTCTCCCGCATCCGCGGGAGAGGGTGCCGAG